>Ga0181536_10005516_pt1 | contig 12948 bp, 10 predicted proteins | sample PEATcosm2014_Bin_41_FD_121105 | JGI IMG/M metagenome (GOLD analysis project Ga0181536, IMG submission 121105) | Peatland microbial communities from MTU Mesocosm Facility, Houghton, MI, USA - PEATcosm2014_Bin17_60_metaG | ecosystem: Environmental > Terrestrial > Soil > Wetlands > Peat | place...
AGCGGCAAGCCGAGCAAGCTCATGGTCACCGCGCTGTTCTCCGGTGGCCTCGCCTGGATCACGTCGCTGGTCTGGCTGCTCTACGTCGTGAACCTGATGGCGAATTTCTTTCTCCACAACTGGATGCCGATCCTCTTTCGCGACGATGGGCTGACGATCCGGCAGATGGGGATCGCCACGGCGATGTATGACGTCGGCGGCATCTTTGGCGCGCTGATCGCCAGCAGGTTGTTGGACAAGCGAGGCATCAAGGCCCTCGTCGGCTTTTTCGCGCTGGGCGTTCCCCTTGTCGCCGCGATCGGCACGCCCGGAATGACGGTGCTGTTGTTGGGAGCAACCGTCTTCATGACCGGCTTCTGCATCGTCGGCATTCAGCTTGCCCTGAATGCGACCGTCGGGATCATCTATCCCACGGCCATCCGGGCCAACGGTGCCGGCTGGGCGAGCTCAATCGGCCGATTCGGCGCCATTCTCGGCCCGTTGATCGGCGGCTGGCTCATTGCCATGCACGCTTCGGTGCAACAACTCTTCCTGGCACCGGCGGTCCCGATGGCCGTCGGCGTGGTCGCGGCGTTTGCGCTCATGCGCTTTTGCGTCGCGCGCTTTCGCGGCGATCGTCTCGGCGAAACGGCGGTGCCGCGTCCCAGCTTTGACATTGCGTCGCCACGTTCGGCACCTGCACTGAGAAAGTAAGACTCATGGCCGACATAGACCCCATCACCCTCTCGACCGTCTGGCATGCCTTCCAGACCCTGGTGCGTGAGATGCGTCACATGGTCACGCGCACCTCCCAGAGCTACCTGATGTCGCAGCTCAAGGATGTGTCGGTGGGCTTGTGGCTGGCGGACGGCTCGACGGTTGCGATGCCCCAGGGCCTGCTGTGCCAGTTCATGGGCACCAAGTTCGCCATTCAGGCGGTCAAGGACCAGTTCGGCGACGATTTGCATCCCGGCGACGTCATCTTGACCAATGATCCCTACAAGGGCGCCAACGTCCATCTCCCCGACTGGGGCTTCATCCGGCCGATTTTTTACGAGGGCGAGCTGCTCTTCTTCACTCTGGTGCGCGGCCACCAGCAGGACACGGGCGGCTCCTTCCCGGGCGGCTATTTCCCGAACTCCTACGACATCCATGCCGAGGGTCTCTGCATTCCGCCCATCAAGGTGTTCGAGAAGGACCAGGAACGCAAAGATGTCCTGCGCCTCATCTACAACAACGTGCGCTGGCCCGAGGCCGTGCGGGTGGACAACTACGCGATGGTGGCCACCACCCGTTTTGCCGAGCGACGGGTGCATGAGGTGCTCAAGCGCTACGGCAAGGACACGGTGATGGCCTGCATTCGCGAGATGCTGGACCGCAGCGAGCGGGCGGTGCGGGCGGAGATTGCCGCCATCCCCGACGGCACCTACTCGGGCGAGGCGGCCACCGACGACGACGGCACCGTTCTCGACGAGATGGTCTGGGTGCGCGTCGACATCACCGTCAAAGGCGACAACCTGACCGTGGATTTCTCGCGCAGCGATGCCCAGCGCAAGGGCTTTGTCAATTGCCCCTTCGCCGCCTCCTACGCCATCGCCGTCGGCTCGATGATGCTGCTCTTCGACCCGAGCATGGCCGACTTCCACAACGAGGGGTCCTTGCGGCCCATCACAATCATCGCTCCGCCCGGCCGCGTCGTCAGTCCGCAGTATCCGGCGACGGTCGGAGCGGCGCCGGTCAATGTCGGCCACCAGATCGCGACCGCCGTGCTCGAGGCCCTTTCCAAAGCGCGGCCGAACCGGGCGATGGCCTCCTGGGGCAAGCGCCGCGGCGACTACGTGTCTTCGGTGGATCCCCGCAGCGGCCTGCCTTACGTGCGCACCACCTTCGACTACGACGGCTCGGCGGGCGCCGTGACGGGACATGACGGCCCCACCGGCCCGCTGTCCATCGGCTCTCTCGCCACGGTGATGCGCAGCAACGCCGAGGAGATGGAGATCCGCTTCCCTTGGCGGCTGGTGAAATGGGAAGTGGCCCCCGACCTCATGGGCGCCGGACGCTGGCGCGGCGGCGGCGGCATCGATTGGCGCGCAGTGAACGAGGGCAGCGACGGGCGCATGGCCACCGGCAGCTCCGACGGCGATTCCACGCCCGGGCCGGGTGCCATGGGCGGCTGCGCCTCGCCTTGTTCGCGGACCTTCATCGTGCGCGACGGCAAGCCGATGCGGATCAAGCCGCACCGCATGGTGGAGATCAAGAAAGGCGACATGGTGGTCAAGATCAGCGGCGGCGGCGGCGGCGTCGGCCTGCCCATGGAGCGCCCGACCGAGCTGGTGGCTCTCGACGTGAAGAACGGCATGGTATCCGCGGACGCCGCGCGCAAGATTTACGGCGTGGCGGTTCGATCGGACAGCTTCGCCGTGGACGAAGCGGAAACCCGCCGGCTCCGCTCCGAGCCGCAAGCGACATGGGATGTGGTGATCGACGAACAGACTTTGACTGTGGAGGTCGTGCCTCTTCAAGCCGAGCAGCCGCTCGGCTGAGGCGGCAGTTCACGCCATTCCCTGATCGCGAAAGCCGTATTTTCCCCAGGCCTGACGCACGCGCGCCAGGTGCTCCTTGGGGGGCAGCGCGATTCCTGGGAAGGCATGCTTGCGCGTCGCGTCGATGCCGATCTTCGAAGAGACGCGACGGGTCGATTCTTCCTGACGGACACCGGGGGGCGCCTGAGACGGATCGAGCTGGACCGCGGCCATGCCCGGGATGATGAGCGCGTCTCGCTCCGGCTGAACGCGGAACGACAATGCCCAATTGACCGCGCTCGGGTCGCGGATGTCGATGTCGTCGTCGACGACGATGGTGAACTTGCCGAACTGAGGCGCATAGCTCCAGGCCGCGCACATCACGGTACGCGGCTGCACCGGATGCGTCTTCTTGATGGAGATGACGAGATAGGCCGCGGCCCCGCTGTATTCCAGCAGGTGGACGTCCCGTACGGGCAGGCGCAGCTCCTCGACCAGGTGCTTGAAAAGCGTGGCTTCTCTGCCGATGGCGCGGATGCAGCTCGATTCGCTGGGCGGCATCTGGCTCAAGAAAGCCTGAAAGAGCGGTTGGTTCCGGTGCGTGATGCAGGTCACATCGATGACGTAGGACATGGCTTCGGGGCCCATATAGCCGGTGTACTCGCCGAAAGGCCCCTCGTTCTCCAGCTCGTTCGCCCGGACCATTCCTTCAATGACGATCTCCGATGTGGCCGGCACTTCGAGATCCACGGTCTGACACGGCACGACCCGAATTGGCTCGCCTCTCAGGCTTCCGGCGACCGCGAGCTCGTCCATGTCCGGGGGCAGCCGGCTCACGGACACGAGGCCGATGACGGGATCGGTCCCCATGACGATCGCGACCGGCGTCGGCCGGCCTAGCCGATTGTTCTTCTCCACATGCTCTCTGCCGCCTTGCAGATAGTTGATGAAGAGCCCGAGCTTGCGCGGTCCCTTGAGCTGGACGCGATAGGTCCCGACGTTCCTGATGCCGGAATCGGGGTCGTTGGTAACGACGCAGGCGGCGGTGATGTAAGGCGCGGGGTCCTGGCCCACCGTCCATGTCGGAATCGGAAAACGGGTGAGATCCGCGCTTTCTCCCTTGAAAGTGTTTTCCTGAATCGGCCCCTCGGCCACTCGCACAGGGGGGATGGGACGAAGCTCGGCGTCGCTCCACTTCTTTTGAACCTCGCGAATATCGCATTCGAGCGCCAGGCAATAGATCGAACGCGAGGCCCCGATGGCGCCGACGACCACGGGCATGTCGAAGCCGGCCACCCGCTCGAAGAGGAGCGCAGGCCGCTTCGGCTCGGGGATGGTTTCGAAGGCGACGCGAGAGACCGCAGCGATCTCCCAGTCCTTGTCCACCGGCTCAGTGATCCGGTGGAGCTTTCCGGACGCTTCAAGCTTGGCCAGAAACTCCCTCAAATCCGCGTAGGGCACGAAAGCCTCCTTGACCGTGTTGTCCGTCTTCGAAGAACGCACACGGGGACAGCCCTGCCCTACTCGACCTCAGGCTGATGGAGCGGCTGGAAGCGCCGCCCCTCCATGCCGTGAAAAAAGCCGTTGGAGAAGACGAGATCGCCGGCGAGCGCGGCGAGCCGGGCCATGGCCTCGCTCGGGCCGAGACGTGCGTCCAGCGCGTCGCGGAAGACCCGGGCGACGGCGACCATGTCGATCGCGAGCGGCGACAGACGGAAGCGTCCAATGCCGGCTTCGACGAGTTGATCGAGATCGCCGATCAGGTTGCAGCAGGTGTAGGAGAGCGTCTGCGTGCCGTTGATGGCGAGGAAGGGCTCGCCATCCAAGGTGTCGATGGCGAGCCCGTTCGGATCGCGGTTGCAGACGAACTGGCAGCCGTCCTTGTGCAGATGATGGGCGCGGGCGTGGAAGCAGCGCGCCGAGATCGCCAGCGGCAGCCGGCCGAAAGCGAAGACCTCGAGCTCGAGCGGCGCCCCCGCCGCGAGACGGACAATGGATGCGGCCGGCAGCTCCGGCGGCAGGCAGGCGAGGCGGGCGCCGCGCCCCGCCAGATAGGCGAGCGTCGCCTCGTTGTAGATATTGATGAACGGGCCCAGATGATAGTGGCGGCCCGACGCGGCCGGCACCAGGCCAATATCATTGATCTCGACGCAGCGATCGTCATCCGCCGCCAGCTCGCGCATCGCGGCCGCTTCGCGCTCGTTCCCGATTAGCGCCAGGCTCGACATGACCACGCGCTTGCCGCTCTTCTGCAGCCGGTCGACGACCGCGTCCATATGCTGCAGAAAGAGCGGAGACCGCTTTGCGCAGACGACCTCTCCGACATAGGCGGTATCGACCGGCGCCTCGTCGGCGATGCGGAAGTAGAAATCGCGCCAGCTATCCGGGTCCCAGTTGAAGAACACCGGCCCGAGCGAGAGCTGCGACGTCATCGCCAGCTTTTCCCGAACGCGCCGGAGGTGCCGCGCTGTCCCTCCGCCAAGCCGCGGAGCTCGCGAACGATGGCCGGCGGGGCCGGCCTTGCCGCCTCTAGCGCGTCGATGAGGGCGCGGAACGAGGACACGGCGGCGGCGATGTAGGCCCGCCCGCGCTGTCGGCCCTCGATCTTGAGCGCGCTCACGCCGGCCGCCTTCAGCTCGGCAAGTATATCCGCGGTATTGAGGCTGGTCGGCTCCTCGAAGAGATAGCTCGCGCGGCCTTCGACCGAGAACCGACCCTTGCACAAGGTCGGGTAACCTGCAGGCTCGTCCGGCCCGAACCGATTGATGATGGAGCCGCCGAGCAGCAAGACGAGATCCTCGCCGCGCCGCTCATAGCGCACGTGGCTCGCCGGCGAGCACACCCCCGACATGTTCGGCGACTGCCCGGTGACATAGGAGGAGAGCGAGCATCGTCCTTCCGCCATCGGGCACATGCCGCCAAACGCGAAGACCTCGGCTTCGACCGGCAGACTTTCGTTGAGCGCGGCAATGTCGGCGACCGTCAGCACGCGCGGCAGGACCACACGCCGCACGCCAAACGCCTCGTGATAGAAGCGGATCGCCGCCGGATGGGAAGCGCTTGCCTGGACCGAGAGATGAAGCCGCAACGACGGGTGGCGGCGCGCGGCATAGTCGAGCAGGCCGATATCGGCGAGGATCACTGCCGCCGCCCCGAGCTCGGCGGCGGTGTCGACCGCCCGGTGCCACAATCCTTCCGCGCCGGCGCGCGGAAAGGTGTTGATCGCCACGAAGACCTTGCGCCGCCGCTGGCCCGCATAGGCGACGGCCTCGGCAAGTTCCGCCGGGCTGAAGTTGAGCCCTGGGAAATTGCGGGCATTGGTCTCGTCACGGAAGCCGAGATAGACCGCGTCGGCGCCGGCATCGACCGCGGCACGCAGAGCGGCGGGTGTACCGGCGGGACAGACGAGCTCCATCTCTGCTGTCCCGTCTAGGCGTTGCGTCGCGCGGCCGGCGCGGGCGGGCGCGGCCGCCCGGCGCCCTCGCCGATCGCGTCGCGGAGCGCTGCGATTTCGGCCGACATCCGGTCGCATCGCTCAAGGACGGGTGCGGCCAGGAAAGCTTGCAGCGCAGCAACTCCTTCGCCCAGGCGCCGGGCGGCGTATTCGGCGTCTGCGACGATCCGTCGCGCGATACCTGCCAACGGTCCGAACGCCTCGAGGACATCGTCCACGAGATCAATGGCCTCGCCATCGAGCGCATTCCTCAGCGCCAGTACCGCCTCGGTATCGCCTTCGATCGACAGACTACGCGAAAAGAACAGCGCGTCGCCATCCGCCCGCCCCTCCAGCAGGTCGAGCAAATCGCGCAGCGGTCCACGCAGCACCGCCGCTGCGCGCGCAAAGTCCTGCGGTGCCGCGATCCACAAGCGCGGCGCCCGTGGCGGCGCGGCAAGCTCGAGCGCGAGAGCGCGCGAGAGGTCGAGCGGCGCGATCACCAAGCACGTCCCCGCCCAAGGCTCGAGACGCTCCATGACGGTCCGATGCCGGCGCAAAACGAGGGTGACGGCGAGATCCAAGGCCGGACGAACCAGCCCCGCCGGCAAGCTCTGCAGCAGGAGACGCAGGGCGACGGGCCGGAGAGTCCGGTCCATGGCGCTAGAATCGCGCAATCATGCCGCCACCATACTGATGCGACGATCGACCGCGTGACATCGGGCTGCGCGGAACTTCGCGCCGTGTCGACCCGCTACGACAAAGCGGCGATGGTGGCGCCGGCAGCCGCTTGCACATTCATTTCCCCTCTCCGCCTGGTCGATCGAGACCTCGCGCGGTTGGCGCGAAGATAGGTCCCGCATGGGGCCCCTTCTTTGATCCAGATCAATGACCGGCCCTGTCGGACGAGCCGGGTCAGCTCGGATGCGTTTTCCCCTGGGGTTTAACTGACCTCCTCATACATCTTGACCACGACATGTGCGCCTTGGATGTTTCGGTTCGTTTGCTTGATCTCTCGATGACTCTCGCTTTGCAGGTACTTGCGAACGCTCTCCTCATTATCCCATTCCGAATAAGAGATGTATTCGCCAGGGATGTCTCCGCATCGAAGCAGCCGCTCCGAAAGGCAGCCTGGCTGCTGAATCATCAATGGCGCGCATTTCTCCTTCCAGTTTTTCTCAGCCTGCTTCGCCATATTCGCGGGGACTGTGGTGTGGATCATGCGGATGATTGACATGCGCCCCTCCACGGGTGAAGTCTTGTTGCCGATTACAGATGCGAAATTTGGCGCTCCGTTTGCGCCGGAGCACCAAACCGACATTTCCCCCGATGATCGGTCTTGCACGCGTCAGAATGCACCTTTTCGGCCGATGCAGCAAGGCGGAGCCCAATTCTTTGCCCTCACACCTTCAACACCCGCACCTCGCCGACGAGGCCGGTCGGACGGAAAACGAGAATAATGCATAGGATGACGAGCGAGACGCTGTCTCTAACGGCCGAACCCAGGTAAGCGCCCGACAGCGTCTCCGCGAGGCCGAGAATCGCGCCGCCCGCGACGGCGCCTCCGAAGGTTCCCAGCCCGCCCAGCGCCGCCGCAGCGAATCCTTTGATGCCCAAAGAAAAACCCAACTCGGGCGTGACGAACGTCATGGGCCCGACCAGAAAACTGGTTACGGCAGCCATCGCTCCGGCGGTGGCGAATGCCACGGCGATATAGCGCTGCACGCCGATGCCGACCATCGCCGCCATATCCGGGTCGCGCGCCGCCGCCTTCATCGCTTTTCCGAGAATCGTGTGATTCTGGATCACGCTGAAGCCGGTCATGAAAATCGCCGCAAAGACGATTGCGACCAATTGCTCTGGCGCGGCTCGTATCCCGGCGAACTCGATAGGCCGCCCCGAAAATAACGAAGGAAACGCCATCGGATCAGTCCCGAAGATGAGTTGCGAGGCATTGGAGAGAATGATTGCGACCGCGACCATGCTCAGGATCCAGGTAATGTTGGTTTCATCGGGCGGCAGAGGGCGGACCGCCAGTCTTTCGATCGCAAGCGCAATGACCGCCGCGAGACCGGCCGTGCCAATCAACGAAAGGAAATAGGGGAACCCCCATGCGGAAATGAGGGTTACCCCTATCAAGCCGGCGAGCATCGCCAAGTCACCTTGCGCGAAGTTGACAACACGACGGGCAGAGAACACCACGTTTATGGCGAGAGCCATCAACGCATAGACGCTGCCAATCGCGAGACCGGCGATCGTTAAGGACGCCAATTCCGTTACCATCGTGCCCAAAGCAACCCTTTCATGGCGCGCTCCGCGTCGATCGAGAAGCCTCAGCGCATTCCCGGAACTCTCACGCGGATATTGTCCACGACGCCGAGAGCATAGGCGATGGTGATGTCTGCCGGATTGAGACCATCGTGTTTATCGGGCGCAAACGAGTAGGTCGAAATCATTCCCTTGAAACCCTTGGTCTGCTCCAACGCTGTTTTGAGTGCGTCACCATTCGTGCTTGTGGCGCGCTTTAGGACGTCGACTACGAGATGCGCCGTGTCGTCCCACAAAGCCGAAATTTCCACTGTCTTCGTCAGCTTGTCACCCCAGCGCTGTTTCATTTTGGCGACGTAGGCTTTCACGGCCGCCGGAGCAGGCTCGGTCTGAGACCGCGTGAACGCGCGCAAGATAGTCGCGGCCCACTTGTTGCCCGCGGGACCGGCGAGATTGATAAATGATTCCTGGTGCATTCCAAACCCGCCGAAGACCGGGGGATTGAAGCCGACGCTTTCGAACGAACGCGCTGCATGGGCGAGTTGCGTGCCATTGCTCCACACAAACAGCACGTCCACGCCGGCTTTCTGCAGCCGGAGACCCTGGGCCGTCAAATCCGTGTCGGCGGGACTGAAAGCCTCGTAGGCTACGGGCTCCATTTGGTGCATCTGCAAGGCCTTGCGAATGGCTTGCTCGCCGGCCTGTCCCAATGCCGTGGTGTCGACCATCAACCCAGGCTTTTTGCCGACCCCCTGGCTCAGCATGTAGTTAACGAGAGTCGCCGCCTCGAGATCGGTCGGCACGTTGGTCCTAAAAGAGTAGGGAAACTTCTGGGGATCGATCAGAGGCCCGCCGGTACCCATGACAATGAACGGCACCTTGGCCTGGTTCACGATCGGAGCCACGGCAAACGCCACATTGGTGAGGTTGGCGCCCATGATGATATTGGCGTGATAGCGCTGGAGGAGTTCGTAAGCAGCGGCCACGCCCTTCTGCGGATTGCTTTCATCGTCACGGAATATGACTTTGATCTGCATGCCCTTCACGCCGCCGGCACGGTTGATCTCTTCGATGACGGGCTCGACGGCTTGCTGGGAAGCGATGCCGAGGTCGGCCCCAACCCCCGTCATGGGGCTGATGACGCCAATCGTAAAATCTTCTGCCATGCCGGTGGACGGTGCCGTCACTTGCGCGACGGCGAGCGCGACCAATGCCGATAAGACCCATAAACTGGCACGCATAATCTTCTGCACGGTTCTCATGACAGCGTTCTCCTTCCCACTCTGTTGTCACTCATGAATTGCCGTCGCCCCTCGCCTCAGCAGTACGCTCTTGCTTTAGTCCCAAATACGCTTGTTGCACATGGCTGTCTTCTCGGATCTTCGCTGGCGTGCCGTCGGCTATGACGCGCCCTCGATCCAGGACTGTGATGCGGTCACAAACCCGCATGATGACATCCATGTGATGCTCGACCAGGAGCACACCCAACCCATTCGCCCGCAACTGCTCGAGAAGCGTGCAAAGCGCTTCCGCCTCTTCCATGGACAGCCCGGCGGCCGGTTCATCGAGGATAAGAATCGCCGGTCGGGCGGCGAGCGCTCGCGCAATCTCCAGCTTTCTCTGGTCGCCCTGCGAAAGATCTCCGGCGCGCTGCGCGAGCAGACCTTCCAGTCCCAGGGCTCGCGCCAGACGGACGGCCTCGTCGGTCGCGCCGCGAGTCACGCGCGCGCTCGACGGCAAATCAAGGAGTCCCGCGATCAGGCTTGGCGCACGATGGTGGAACTGCGCAACCTTCAGATTCTCGAGTACCGACAGACCGGAAAACAGGTGCGGCGTCTGGAAGGTCCGTACGATTCCTGCCCGAGCAATCCGCGGTATCGATTTCCCATCGAGCCTGCGGCGCCCGAACCGGACCTCGCCTCTATCCGTCCGGTAGAAACCAGTGACGACGTTGACAAACGTGCTCTTGCCCGATCCATTGGGCCCGATGAGCCCCTGAATGGTTCCCGCTTCGACACGGATGTCGATGCCGCACAATGCGACCAGCTCGCCGAACGACTTGTATATTTCGGTCGCGACCAGCGCGCTGCCGCTCTGCGGAGCAATGATTTCCTTGAGATCGATGAGTGACAAGCTGGCCGGCACCAGCGCCGACCGGCTCTCGACCGATCGGCCGCCCGGCTTCCTGACGCGGCCGACGAGCATTTCGAAAATCTGGGCGATCCCTTTGGGCATCAGGATCACCGATGCCAAGAGAATGACGCCGAGGACGAGCAGATGGTAGCGCTGGAAATCGCTGAGCAATTGCGGAACTAAGGTCAAAATGACGGCGCCGAAGAATGGCCCCCAGGACGTGCCGATGCCGCCGAGCACCAGCATGAGCACGAAGATGATCGACGAAAAAATCGTGCCGATATCGGGGCTCACATATTGCATGGAATGGGCATACAGGCCGCCCGCCAATCCGGTGATCAGGGACGAGACCCAAAACGCCACTGCCTTCAACCGAATCGTATCGATGCCGAGACTCTTTGCCGCAAGATCGCTCTCGCGCATCGCGATGAAGGCCAAGCCCCATTGCGATCTTCTCAAGGCCACGCAGGCATAAATCGTCAAAATGGCAATGAAAACGATCAGTCCAAGCATGGGACGGTCACCGAATTCGAAGCCGCCGATGCTTGCCCGGGGAATTGCCGACAACCCGATCGGGCCGCCGGTCAGCGTCGTCCAATGGATCAGCACCTCTTCGACAACGACATTGAAGGCAATCGAGACCATCGCGAGGTACGCGCCCGAGAGACGGATCGCCGGCAGGCTCGAGGCGAGCCCGAACAAACCCGCCAATATCCCGCCCGCGGGCCAAGCGACGAAAAACGGCAGTCCGAGCCTGATCATTCCCAAGGCGGAGGCATAGGCGCCGATCGCAAAGGTCGCAGCGGTGGCGATGAAGGCCTGCCCGGCATATCCCATCAGCAGGTTCAAGCTGTAAACCACCGCCACATTGATCGCGCTCAACCGCACGAGATAGCTGAAATAGCTGTCGGTGATGCCCCAGCTCGCAGCAACCAGCAAAATCGCCGCAAGCAAGATGATCGGCCGGCGCGCGCTCCGCGTGCCTGCCGCGGCGATGTCCGCCGCGGGCGTTGCGGTGAGACCGGACGAGCCATTGCTAGCCGAAGGCACGGCGGTCCTCGCCCAAATAGGCCCGCCGGACTTCGGTATTGTTGAGGAGCGTCTGGCTCGCGCCGCGCAGCACGATCGACCCCCGATTGAGGACATAGCCGCGATCCGCGATCGATAGCGCTGCATAAGCCAACTGTTCGACCAGCAGAATGGTCATTCCTTTGCGGTGCTCCTCCACCAGCGATTGAAACACGACATCGATGATGGCCGGCGCCAATCCCAGGCTCGGCTCGTCGAGCATCAAAAGCCTGGGCCTGCCGATCAAGGCCCGGGCGATTGCCAGAATCTGTTGTTCGCCTCCCGACAGAACGCCGGCAAGACTCTTGCGACGCTCGGCCAGTTGCGGAAAGCGCTCGAAGAACGTTTCGACGTCGCCGCGGATCTTCTTGCGGTCGATACCGTTCACGCGGCAATAGGCGCCGAGATAAAGGTTGTCCTCGGTTGTTTGGTCGGGAAACACATGGCGTCCTTCGGGCACATGCAGGAGTCCCAACCTTGCGATCCGCTCGGCAGAGAGGCGATGGATCGGCCGGCCCAGGAATTTGATTGCACCGCTGCGTGGCGAAATCAGCCCGGAAATTGTCCGAAGCAGCGTGCTCTTGCCGGCTCCGTTGCTGCCCACGAGCGCGACGAACTCGCCTTCATCGATGGCGAGATCGATGCCGCGCAAGATCATTGCTGAACCGTAACCGGCGGCAAGGCCGCTAATCTCGAGAATCGGCGTCATTGAAAGGACACCTCAGCTTGCCTTGAGATTACCTTGCAGCTTTCCGGACCTGCGCCGCCTCCTCTGGAATAACGTCGAGCAACACGCCGCATTGCGGGCAGAAATGCTCGCGGTAGGCTTGCCAGTCCGCGCGCACCGTCATGTGCCCGAGCGCAGCCGGCGCCCTGACACGCGTCGGCACGTAGTCGTGAAAGTCGGCATCGCCGGGACAAATGACCGTGCTGCATTCGGCGCACGCAAGCACTTCCTTCCCTTGTGCCTCGGCGCGAGAAAGAACGCCGTAGAGCGGTTTGCCGAGGCGGTCGGCCGAGCCGGGCTTCGGCGACCGGATGCGCGCCGCCTCGGCTTCCGCCAATCTGGTTTTCCGCATGTTCCCCCGAAGCGCGGCAGTCGCGTTCTCATCGACTTGGCCGTTCGCCGCTATGACGACGCCGTACGTGTCGCCACAGCGCTCGCGCGATATCAGCGATGCCAACACATCTCGTGCCACACGCTGCGGATCGCGCTCGAGAGGGTCGGCGAAGCCGCCGCCGCCCGGCCAAGCCAAATAATAGACATCCCCTGGCGCCATCAAACGCGGGGGGGTCAGCGCCTCGGCTGCTTCCGCCTTGTTCGTGCGGGTCAGCTCGTCAAGCGGCCGTAGAAACTTCGCGTACTCGACCGGCGACCGCTTGAGAGCATCGACCCCCCGGAGATATCCGACTCTCGCCGCATCGGCGGGGTATCCGCCGGCCAGGCCGTGCGTCGTCGTGATCTGCGTGCCGAGACCGCGAAAACCAACGCGCCATCCGGTCGAATTGTGGATGGCGACGGCGATTTCACCGCCGAGGCCGCCA
>Ga0181536_10005517_pt1 | contig 12948 bp, 9 predicted proteins | sample PEATcosm2014_Bin_41_FD_121105 | JGI IMG/M metagenome (GOLD analysis project Ga0181536, IMG submission 121105) | Peatland microbial communities from MTU Mesocosm Facility, Houghton, MI, USA - PEATcosm2014_Bin17_60_metaG | ecosystem: Environmental > Terrestrial > Soil > Wetlands > Peat | place...
CACCCGCGAGTAGGCCAGCAGATCCTGTATGAGCTGCTGCATCCGCACGGCGCCGCCGACGGCAAAGGCGATGAATTCCCGGGCATCGTCGTCCAGTTGAGGCGCATAACGCTCCGCCAGGAGCTGGGTGAAGTTGGCCACCACTCGCAGCGGCTCCTGGAGGTCGTGGGAAGCTACGTAGGCGAACTGCTGCAACTCCGCGTTGGAACGCTCCAACTCCCTGGTCCTCTGGATCAAATCCTCCTCGGCCTGCTTGCGCGCGGTGCTATCGGTGCAAATTCCGACCCACTCGCGCACACTGCCATCCTCCCGCAGCACCGGAACGCCGCGCGCGGACACGTCCAGGTATTCCCCATCCCGCCGGCGTATCCGATATTCCGCCTCAAAAATCGTGCGGCTGTGCACCGCCTCAGACCAGAGAGCCGAGATCCGTTCGCGGTCGTCAGGGTGAAGCGCATCCGCCCATCCCCATCCCTTCGCCTGGTCTTGGCTCTGGCCGGTGAAAGCCCGCCAGGAAGGGGTGTCTATCACCAAACCGGTCGAATCGGTCGTCCATACGATCTGGGATGTGGCCATCACCAAGGCGCGGTATCGTGCTTCGCTCTGCCGAAGGGCGTCCTCGACCGTCCTCCGATCCGTGACGTCCACCTGGATGCCGACCATCCGCAAAGGCCGGCCGGTATCATCGAAGAGGACCGTAGCGTGCGCCGCCAGCCAGCGAATCTGGCGATCGTTGTGGCGGCGAACGCGCCATTCCGAGCGGAGTTCTCCCGCGCGAAGCGACTCCTGAATGGCGGCTCTGGCGGTTTCCAGATCCTCCGGCAAGAGCAGCGATTCCCAACTCTCGTGCTTGCCACCGAGTTCTCCGGGAGCGACGCCGTATAACTCCTCGATTTCCGGCGACCATGCGTGGATGTTGTTTTGGATGTCCCACTCGAAGGCCCCGGAGTGCCCGGCTTTCATGGCGCGGCTCAGTTCGGCAGTCCGCTGCCGGACCCGGGATTCCAATTCGTCATGGGCTTTGCTCAATGCCTCTTCTGCCTGAAGGCGCTCAGCAATCTCCCGCTCCAATTCCATTTGCCGGGCGATCGCGCACTGGCGGGCGCTGTGCATGGCCCGGATTAAGACTATGATCGTCGCAGCAACCACGAAGTAGCAGGCGGCTATCGCAAGGTCGAGAGGGGGCAGGATCCACCACCCATGAGCGTGGTGAACGAAGAGCAACTCGGCAAGCGCAAAACCCAGCGCCGCACTCAGCAGCGATGGCCCCACGCCGCCAAACCAGGCGGCTGCGGCTATCGCCGCGAAAAATGTGACGAAGGGCAGTTGGTTCCCAAGCAGGGGGCCGAGCGCCATCCGCACCAGCAACGCCACCGCTACGCTGAAGACTGCGGCGCCGTACCGCAATGGCGTCGAGCGTCCGGTGAAGTCCTGGAGCCGCTTCATGCCGTGCCTTTCCGGCATGCAGCCCATGGTGCGATGAACGGGGCAGGTTCGAACATAAGGCCCTAAATCTGTTGCCAGGGTTATATCTTACACCTAATTCATACTTTCAGATCAGATTATTCTTAGAGCAACTCCCGTTTTTTCCGAGGGTTATGTATCGGAGAATACTGTTTGTGGCCCGCTTCCACGGGACCTGCCTTATATGCCCAATGGCAACTTAACAAGGGAGAGCCAGAATTCGCCGGTGGAGCGAACTACCGATAGAAACTCGTCCACGTCAACCGGTTTTGAGATAAAACAGTTAGCACCGAGGTTGTAGCTTTTCACAACATCGCGGTCAGCCTGGGAACTGGTCAGGATTACGACCGGAACGCTGCTCACCGACGGATGATCTTTGATTTCTTTCAAAACTTCGAAACCGTCCCTTTTCGGGATGTTCAGATCGAGCAGGATCAGGTCGGGACGGGGGGCGTTTTCAAAGCCGGGGGCGTGATTCAGAAAGGCCACAGCCGCTTCGCCGTCAGTGGACACGCTGATGCGGTTCAGCACTCTTCCGTGCTGCAGGGCTTCATGGACCAATTCCACGTCCCCTGGGTTGTCTTCAATCAACAGAATCTCGGCTGGTCTGGTTTGCACTCTTTCCCTCCCATTGCATTGCTCTCGGGCTTCGGGATTGTGAAGTGAAAGGTGGATCCAGCCCCGGGCTCCGATTCCACCCAGAGCTTTCCCCCGTGCCGCTCGACGACTTTCTTGCATACCGCGAGCCCAATCCCAGTGCCCGGGTACTCCGCCCTGGTGTGCAGGCGTTGAAACATCTGGAAGACGCGTTCGGCATGCCGCGCGTCGATTCCGATACCATTATCCTTTACGGAAATCGTCCATTCCGCGCCGCTGTCCACGGCGGAGATATGGATGCGAGGGCACTCATCCTTCCGCCTGAACTTGATGGCATTGGCGAACAGGTTTTGGAACACCTGGGTGAGCTGCCCCTGGTCCACCCAAAGCGCCGGCAGTAGATCCCAGTCGACGCAAGCGCCGCTTTCCTGGATCGCAACCTCCAGATTCCGCATGGCTTCCAGGACCACGGCCTCGCAGGCGGTCTGGCGGAGGTCAAGCTCCTGGCTGTTGACGCGGGAATACGCCAGCAGGTCGGCGATCAACTGTTGCATTCGCTTGGCCCCATCCACGGCAAAATTGATGTAGCGGTCGGCGGTTTCATCCAACTGGCCGGAGTAGCGTTTGGCAAGCAATTGGGTGAAGCTGGCCACCATGCGGAGGGGCTCCTGCAAATCGTGGGAAGCCACGTAGGCGAACCGCTCCAGCTCCTCGTTGGAGCGGCCGAGTTTCTCGATGTTCAGCTTGAGCGTCTCCTCCATGTGCTTGCGCTCGGTGATGTCCTGAGCGATGCCGGTCATGCGGACCGGTTTGTTCTCCGCGTCCCGCTCCAGATGCCCGCGGCCCAGGACGTAGCGGACGCCTTCGTCCTGCGAAGCGATGCGGAACTCCAGGTCGGGTGGTTCATCCCCTGCCAGACAGGCGCCGGTCCATGCTTGCATGGCAGCCCGGTCATCCGGGTGAATCACACTCGGAAACGTCTCGGCGGTCGGAATAAAGGTATCCGGCGAGACTCCAAAAACACGATACGTTTCGGGCGTCCAGGCGCACACGCCTGTGCCTACTGGAAGTCCCCAGCTCCAACTGCCGACGTGGGCGATGCGCTGCGATTCGGAAAGAACGCGTTCTTTCGCCCGCAACGCTTCCTCGCCCCTCTTGCGCTCGGTGATGTCGCGGACCACGGCGTAATAGAAAACATCGCCATCGAATTCAACGGAGATGGAACTGATTTCGACGTCAAACAGCGAGCCGTCTTTGCGCTTGTGCCGCGTCTCGAAGACTGGAGGGAGGGCCTTGACATCGCGCATCATTTCCAATATCTGGTCTCGTGTGAGCTGGCCGTCCCAGTCCCAGACCTGCAACTGGAGCATCTCCTCCGGGCTGTATCCGAGCATATTGGCGAAGCTTTGGTTCGATTCACACACTTTCCCGTTTCGGTCGAAGATGACGATGCCGTCCCTGGATTGCTCGAAGACCGTGCGCCGCCGGAGTACCTCCTCAGCCAAGGCGGTCTCCGCCAGCTTGCGCTCGGTGATGTCCAGCAGGGCGGTGCGAATGCCGGTGGTCTCGCCCGTCGCATTGCGCACCAGAATGTCGTGGACTTCGATCCACAACTCACCGCCGTCGCGCCGGACGTAACGGCGCTGGACGGGCGCCAGGGGCTGTTCCCCGGACAGTTTCCGGCGAATGGCCTCGCGGCTGGTTTCCCGGTCCGCCCCGGCGACGAATTCCCATACCGGCCGCCCTAACATCTCGGCCGCCTCATAGCCAAGCAGGGCGCATTCGGCCCGGTTCACCCGGTGCATGACGCCGTCCATGTCCAATTCGTGGTACGCCACCGGAGCGTCGTCGAACAGCGCGCGGAACTTATCTTCGCTCTCCCGCAAAGCCTCTTCGACCGTTTTCCGCTTGGTAATGTCGTGCGCGGTTAGCAGGACTGCCGGCCCATCCTTCAGAACGCTGGCGTTCAGCAGGAGCCAGCGGTACGATCCGTCCTGGCACATACAGCGGCACTCGAAACCAATGCGTTCCCCGACGAGGAGGACCTTTTCGAACTCCGCTACTACCGCGGCGCGGTCCTCGGGATGGACCAGGGCGAACACCAGCAGCCCTTCCAGTTTTGCCACTGTAAGTCCGAGAATAGGCTCCCAGTAAGTGTTTGCCTGCCGGATGCGGCCATCGAAGTCCAGGACCAGCATCGGCGTGGACGACGCCGAGAAAAACTGGCTGAGGACCGTTTCGGCCCGGACGCGGCTGGTGATATCGACGTTGACGCCAACCTCGCGGGTGGCTGTTCCAGATTCGTCGAAGAATACCTTCAGTTGCGAGAGCAGCCAGTGAATGCTGCCGTCCGGCCAGACGACTCGAAACTCCGTCCCCGGGAACCCAGCTCCGGATAGCGCCAACTTCAGCCTGCGGTCCATGCCGTCGCGGTCTTCCGGATGGATCAGTTTGAGCCATTCTTCATGCGATGGCCATTTGCCGTCCGGGTCCAGGCCATAGCTCAGGAACTGCCCCTCCGACACCCTCGTTTCACCAGTCTTGAGGTCTGCATCGAAGATGCCCACAGCGGCTGCACGCTGCGCAAAGCCCAGCCATTCGTCGCTCTGCCGCAGCAACTCCTCCGCACGTTTCTGGTGCGTGACGTCGGTGATGTTGATCACGGCGCCTCTCATGCGGCCTTCGACGACTACCGGTTGAAGCGAGCATTCCACTGGGAGCGGAGTTCCGTCGCGGTGCAGGAAAACCTCGTCATCCAGTTCCGCGGCCGACCCGTTTGCCAGAGCATTTTGGATCCGGCACTGCTCTTTCGGGCAGTTCCATCCCTCGGGGTTGTTCCGGTGGAGAATGCATTGCAACTTTCGCCCCAGGCATTCCTCCCGGGAATAGCCGAAGATGCGGCATGCCGCCTGGTTGACAAATACGCAGCGCCCCTCCAAATCGACCGCCCAGATGCCGGCGCCGACCGAGTCCAGGGTGACCGCCAGTTCTTCCGCGCCCCAGGATTCCGCAAGCGCGGGCGGGGCAGGCATAGCGCAGACGTGCGGGGCCGCCTCACTGGGTGGGTGGCTGCTAAGCTCCTGTTGAAGCACTGCGGAGAACTCCTGAAAAGAATGGGAAACGGGGCTTCGGCGCTTGAGTACCCTTCTCTACCTCTCCGCCCGCAATCCTGGCCGCCAACTGCGCCATGTGCTTTTGGAACTTTCGGCTTTCACCCAACCGCTTCCCGTCCAGGAAGCTGCCCTCAAAATCCCGGCGGCACTCCGGCAGCATCGCGTGAACGGGCGCCCCCAGGAGCTTTTCCAACTGGCTCTCGGTGAAGGCAGATGGCGGGACCTGGTTCAGTGTCAGGGCAAGGCAATCCCGATCGAATTCGGCCTCAAACAGCACGCTCGCCGCCGATTTCGCCTCGGCCAGGCCCAGAATGTCGCACGTGCTCACCAGGTAGAGGCGGCTGACCTCCTGGACCAGGCGTACCGAGAATGGGCTCAGGCGGCCGAGATCGACGACAATCCACTGGTAGAGCGAGCGGACGAAGTTGAGTACCAGCCGGACCCGTTCCGCCTTCGGCTGCTTCTCTTCGCGTGATGCCGGCCCCCCCGATTGCATAACGTCCAGTCCCACAGCGGGGACGACCAACTTCTTCCAGCGATCCTCATCCAGGTGCAGGATGTCGTCGGAAGCTTCCATCATGCCGTAGGGCGCGTCTACGTTCATCAGGAAACCGATGGCGTTGCCCGCCATGTCGAGATCCATCAGCAGGACGCGGCCTTCGGTCCGCCGCTTCAGTTCCAGCGCGATGTGACACGCGATGGTGGTAGTTCCTACTCCGCCTTTCGCGCCAAGAAAGCCCACGATTTTCGCCTGCTCGAGGCGAGGGTCGGAACTCGAAGATTCGGCTTGGATTCTCCGTCGCACAATGGCGTGTTGCAGAATGCGGGCCAGAGCCGGCCCCTGCAGTTTGCCCTTCACCAGATAATCTTGTGCTCCGCTTTGCATTGCCCGCAACGCCAGGGACTCGCTATCCCACCCCGTCAGGAGCACCACCGGAATGGAAGGCGCATGGGTACGGACGGCGTTTAAGCCCTCCAGGCCGTGGCTGTCCGGCAAAGACAAATCCAGGAGCACCAGGTCGATATCCCCGCGTGCCAGCCTGTCCAGGCCGGGCAGCAGGGCTTCGGCGCAAAAGACCTGAAATGCGGCTTCGCCCTCCTCCGCAAGCGCTGCCTTGACCAGTTCGGCATCGCCGGGGTTGTCTTCGATGAGTAACACGCGAAACACGGATTGGGGCAAAATGCAGGGGACTCCAAGCCCTTAACCACACTCTGGCATCGAAACCGCTAAAAGTGGATACCGTGGAACCCTCGACCGGCCCAGGGTGATACTCTAGCGGGGAACCAGCAGGCAGAGCGGGCGCACAGCCTGCCACCCTCCGAAATGCGGGTAACAGCCGATTGCCGCCGGAAACCTGTTGAAGCAACCTAATCTTAGGGTCGCCGCGGCGCGGCGGCTCCCGGTGACTCACATGTTTGATTTTCTGCTCGGCCGTCATGTATCCAACGCGACACTAATTCAGTATCGAGCGCGATTACTCGATAAGAAGCGTTTCGACATGCTGGAGGCACACCTGATGGTCTGCCCGACATGCCAGCTTCAGTTGTTGGACCTGCTGCCCCCGGTTCCGGCTCCGGGGCTTTCTTCCTGGATTGGAGGAGCTTGGGATGCTACATAAAACCATGGAAATTCCTGGGGACATGGCGGCCTCGGAGTGGGCAGGCCTGCAGCAGCAATTCCTCGAGGAAGGCATAGAGCGCAGCCGGGAGTTTCTGGCGAGCCTCGACAAGCGTTTCGATAGCGCGCGGATGGCCCACCAGATGCGGGAATGGGCTGGAAACGCCGGGCAGCTCGGTTACCACAACATCACGGAATTGGCCCAGCGCGCGGAACACTTGCTGGGAGACGTGCCCGTCCGGAAGTCGGACCTTCGCGAAAGGCTCGGCAATCTGCTGCTGGCATTCTCCAACCTGCGCGACAGATGGATGGCGCCCGTTCCCGATCATGTGGCACGGGCCCTCCTAGGGAAAAGTGTGGCCCTGATCGGATTAGCGCCAGAGCAGGCCGGCCGCGCATGCCTCGCTCTGGGGCGTGTGGACGCCCTGCCACGGCTCTTCCCCGCCTTGGACGTCCTGAAACCCCAGTCCATTCGCGATTGTGACCTGGTGATGATCTCCGTGGGGCTCGAAACCGATGACGAAAGGCTGCAGGTGGCCGTGGAAAGCTCGGCGGCTGGCAAGCTGTTATTGGCCGGAGAACGCCGGCGCCTGATGACGCTGCCTCCCGCGGTGCAAATGCGGGCCGCGGACTACCTGGTCGACGATTGGCAACCCGAAGAATTGCTGCTGCGCCTGGCGCTGGCAATTTCGCGCAGGGCAACTGCCGCTGGCGGCGCGGCGGCGGCGCCCGAGGAGGCCCCGTTCCAAGCTGCCGGGGAATCCCGGCGCACCATGAGCAGTCCCAGGGTCCTGGTGGTGGACGACGATCCCATCATCCTGACACTGTTGCGGACGACCCTGCAGAATTACGGGATGCAGTGTGAGACGGTGGACAACGGCGCCGATGCCCTTCGTCTCATCCGCCGGGACAAGCAGCAGGTAGTCGTGCTGGATGTCAACATGCCCGGCCTGGATGGTTACGGAGTGCTGTCAGCCGTCCGCGCCGAAAAACTCCCGACGCAGGTAATACTGGTCACGGCGCGCCAGCAGGAGCGCGACATACTGCGTGGGTTCCAACTCGGCGCCGACGATTATCTGGTCAAACCGTTCAACCTGCTCGAACTGGTTGCCCGGATAAACAGGCTACTACACCTACCATCGCAGGCAGCCGCGTGAGCGCATCGCGGCCGGTGGTGAACGGCCTTAGCTCCGAGTACCTACAACGCCAACATCGAGACTGAGGGCGCTCTTGATCTTGCCTGGAAGAACCGAGGGCAAGAATGGCTTTTCCGCAAAGTACCAACCGTGGTTGAGCGCGAGCGTTTGGCTGCAGGGGTCGCTGGACATCAGCATCGCCCGCAATCGCGGCCGGCGCCACTCCAACTCCTGAGTCAATTCGGCGCCGGAAGATCCTGCCATTGAAAAACATGTGAGGAGTAGGTCGATATTTCCTGTAATCAACTCGCTCACCGGACCCTGAATAGTTTCGCCAGTCTCGATCGATTGCCTCCACCGCGAAAGCGGTAGATCGGTTCTCAACAATACACGATAGCGCACGTATGGAGATAAGCGGGTTTCTTCTGGTGCTATGAGGTACCGTGTCAGTGAGGTGTTGAATGTCTCAGCGAATCAATCGCCGCGAGTTTTCCGGGCTGATGGCGGGCGGGATCGCGTTGCTATCCGAGGCCGCACCGGCTTGGGCGCAGCCGGCCGGCACCATCTCCGTCCGGCAGACGGCGGACACGAAGAGGTTTGCGGAAGAGCCGGCCCTGCAATGGCAGCCGGCGGAAGGCCAGTCGGCCGATGGCATCGTGCTCGACCCCTCCAGAACGTACCAGGAAATGCTCGGCTTCGGCGGCGCGCTGACGGACGCCTCCGCCTACATGATCAATCAGCTCGATGCCGCCGCGCGCGAGAAGTTCTTGCACGAGTTGTACCATCCGTCCGAGCTGGGCCTGGAGGTGACGCGTATTTGCGTCGGGTCCAGCGACTATGCCGCCAGCATGTACAGCTATGACGAGGGCGATCCCGATCCCGAGTTGCAGCGATTCTCCATCGATCACGATAAGCAGTACATCCTTCCGCAATTGCGAATCGCGCGCCAACACAACCCCGATCTGTATGTGCTGGCTTCGCCGTGGAGCCCGCCAGGCTGGATGAAGGCCAGCGGGACTATGCTGGGCGGTTCGCTTAAGCCCAGGAACTTCCCGGTGTACGCCCGATATCTGATGAAGTTCCTCCAGAGCTACCAGGCCGAGGGCGTAGCGGTGGATGCGATCACATCTCAGAATGAGGTCGATACCGACCAGGACGGGCGCATGCCCGCATGTGTTTGGGCACAGGAACACGAGATCGTGTTCGTGAGCGAGCATCTCGGCCCGCTCCTCGAGCAAAACAAGATCGCGACCAAGATCTGGATACTGGACCATAACTTCAATCTCTGGGGCCGTGTGATCAACGAACTCGAGAATCCCCTGGTCAGCCGGTACGTCGATGGCGTGGCATGGCATCCCTACGTGGGTTCGGTCACTGCCGTGAGCCGCGTGCACGACCTGTTCCCCGACAAGAACATGTACTCCACCGAAGGCGACTTTGAAGCCACGTTCTCGCTGGTCGGCCCAATGACGTTCGGAGCCGGTGCTCCCGGCGGCGCGGGTCCCGAACCTGCGGGCGGAACGGGAGGCCGGCGGCCTCGGCGCGACCCGCTGTCCGCCGAGACGATTGCGCGCGCCGGGGTGGGCGCGGCCAATGCCGTCCGCAACTGGATGAAGTGCATCATTGTGTGGAACCTGGTGCTGGATGAAAACGGCAAACCGAATATCGGGCCCTTCGATGTCAGCGGTTTTACCACCATCAATTCCGGGACGAAAGAAATCACCCGCAGCGGCAACTACTGGGCCATGAAACACTACACCCATGCGGCGCGCCGCGGAGCGAAACGCTTCGATTCCCAGGGAGCCGTGGAAGGCGTGGCGCACGTTGCATTCGTCAACCCCAACGATGCCAAGACCGTGGTGTTGAGCAATACCGGCGCCGCGCGCAGGATTCAGTTGCACCTGGGCGGCCTGATGACGGAAATCTCTTTACCGCAGAATTCCGTCACTAACCTGAACTGGGTCTGACCGGCATGAGCCTCGGCCGGGCGGCTCGCGCTTCGCGCTCGAGGCCACTATAGAACCGGATGCTGCCGAAGATCAGGAGCGCCTGATGCCAGGGTTCCACCGTCCGGCGAAATCAAACTCCGTCATGGCGTCAGCGCCCGGGTTTTCCAGACCGTGCGGAATCCCTCCGGCAGCTCCAGTTCGAGGCCTTTGAAGAAGAATGTCGCAACTCCGGGCATGTCGGTGACGGAGAGGCTCTCGCGGGTTTGGCCGGCGGCTGACCAACCCGGGGTTTGGCCGATCACCGACCATTCGCTCCTCGTGGTCGTATTCCTGATGACCAATTGATTCGCCTCCAATCCCGGCAGGAGATCGATCGACACCAGATTGGCGTAGAAAAGGTGCCGGATTCCTTGAATCTCCACTTCCGTAAACTCCAGCCCGACGACGAAATAAGGAAACGGGTCAGTATAGCGTTCCATGCGCCGGATGCGCCCCCGCACCGGGGAGCCCGAGGGAATCAGCGTAGCGCGTTTCGCCGCCACGTTGCCCGCGACCTCGCCATCGATCAGCGTCCCCACCGCCATATCGCCCGTGATCCGGCCGCGCAGCTTCACCGCGACTTGCAGGCCGCCAGGCAGAGTCCGCAGAGTGTCGTCGAGCGCGGCGACTCCGAAGCGGGGAGGCTGACTGGGCGAACCGGGCTCAGTATAGTCGATGGTGCTCTCCGCTTGAAACACGCGGCAGTGCGTGAACTCGACCCGGTTGTGACTGATCTCGCCGGAGGACTTCACCAAGCGGAAATCGGCCGCCTGGGGCAGAAGCAGATCCACGTCGTTCGCCAGTCGCGTGCGCGCATAGTCGATGCGGGTGACGAGTTCGGAGAGCGGCAGGGTTGAGGGGATATCGTCCGCGTTCAACTCCAGCCGGAGGACATCGAGGGTCTCCGGGTCAATCCAATAAGAGCCGCGGAGCCCCACCGTGCCCGATCCCTCCGGCATATGGATGGTCTGCCCGCTCCACACGGGCGCCAGCCCATAGTCGTAGCGCGCCAAGCGCCTCCCGCCGATATCCTCGTCTCCCACATAACGGTTGGAAGCGGCGCCGCCCAGCAGGATCGATTCCAGGTACGGCCCGAAGAGCCCGTCGCCGAGCGCGCCGCTGGCGACATAGCTGATGGGGTGCTGCTCCGAGAAGATTCGGCCGCCGGGAGACGCGTACGATTCCTTGTGCCCGTTGGTTACCACCTCGAGTCGGACCGTGTCCAGCGCACCAATCTTGCCGCCGGGCAGCTGCTGCTCGCGCTCGACTGTCTCGAGGCAACTGACGTTGGTTATGCGTTGCAGTTCCTCTCGCATGTGGCTCTTGGCCCGAGCCAGAAGCAGCACGCCGGGCGGCAGATCCTGGGCGGCCAAGGCCGCGGCAAAAATCAAGGCGGCGAGTCTGCAAGCGGCCCGGTTCATGGTTCACTTCAACTTCTCCGCCAGGCGGGTGGCGAACTTGCCGATGTCGATGATGGCGCGCTCGTGCGTGCCCTCGCCGATTTTCTCCTTTTCGTCCCAGGCTTCCACGCGGAATTGCACGCGGCGGCCGGTCACGCCGGTGACTTCGGCGCGAAAGGTCACCGTCATCCCCAGCGGCGTGGCCGCCAGGTGCGATACGTTGACGTGCGTGCCCACGGTGTCGTGGCCGGGTTCCAGCAAGGGCAACACCGTGTTGCGCGAGGTTCGCTCCATGTAGCCGATCAGGTGCGGGGTCGACAGCACCCGCGCGCCTTCCAACTCCAGAAAGTTGATGGCCACCTCGCTCGTGACCAGCAGCTTCTCCTCCCCAACTGTTCCGATTGGAATATTTGCCATGCCGCTCTATATTCTAACTTGGCTGCCGGCAGGCCTTACCGCGGCACGGGCACGGTGTAGTTGTGGCCCGCCACCGATCCAATGCCCGCCGCCACACCAAAATTGATGAAGGAAACGGCGCGGTACAGGCGGCCGCCGGGATGGCGGCGCGTGAGCAGGTACTCGATGCCCACCAATCCGCTTTGCATCCCCAGCTTGAGCAGCGCCCCTTGTGCGCCGAAAGTTCCATTGGCGCCCGCCAGCGTCGAATTCAACTCGTGCTTGTGCCAGGAAGATTCCACGTCCATGGCGTTGACAGCCGCGAGCGCGGCCACGCTGGCGCGCCAGAGCCTCCGGCCGGCGAGCAGTTTCCGGTCCACGAGCTGCCCCTGGGGCGCAGTGAGCCGGGTTTCGGTAAAGAGAGCATCCTGAGCGCAAAGAGCGCCGGCGCCGAGAGTGAAAATCAGTAGAATGTTTCGCATGTCTAGACTAATTAATGCGGAATTCTTACTGCCTTGCTAGCCGTACTTGTACTAGTACGAAGCGCCCGGGCAACAGCCCCCGGCACGGAACCGCGAGCGGCTGGCGTGGCCGGCTGAGAGAGGCCGCTCGCTGACGCTCGCCGTTCCGTGCGGCCTTCGCCCGCACCCGGTTATAATCGAGAGGTGCGATTTGCTTCCGTATTACTCCTGATTCTGTGCCTTGCCGCGTGTCAGCACGGCATTCAAAGCAACGAGGCGGTGCGCCAGGGCGTCATCGACCACCTTAAAAAGATAAATATGAACGTCGATGCCATGGACCTCACAGTGTCCTCGGTGGAGTTCCAAGGCAATAAGGCGACCGCCCAGATTACCATGACCCCCAAGGGCGCCCAAGGCGGAACGCCCATGGCCTTTAAGTACCAACTGGAACAGCAAGACAAGAAGTGGGTGGTGACGGGGCGCGCCACGAGCGTGGGCGCCGCACACGGCAACGAAGCGGCCCCCGCAGCCAGCCCGCACGGCGGCGGCGGAATGCCGGGTGCGATGCCGGGCGCGGCGAATCCGCACGGCGGCGGAGCAGCCATGCCGTCCCCGAACGACCTGCCTCCCGCCAAGAAGAAGTGAGGGTAATGAAGCGTGTCGCCATACTGGGAGGCGGTCCGGCGGGATCATTCGCCGCGGCGCAACTGGCCTCCGCCGGTCTGGCGGTGCAGGTCTTCGACGAAAAGCTCGCGTGGGAAAAGCCGTGCGGCGG
>Ga0181536_10005522_pt1 | contig 12938 bp, 16 predicted proteins | sample PEATcosm2014_Bin_41_FD_121105 | JGI IMG/M metagenome (GOLD analysis project Ga0181536, IMG submission 121105) | Peatland microbial communities from MTU Mesocosm Facility, Houghton, MI, USA - PEATcosm2014_Bin17_60_metaG | ecosystem: Environmental > Terrestrial > Soil > Wetlands > Peat | place...
CAACGCTTCGCCGGTATCCTCACGGATATCGACGCATGACTCGGGGCCAGTGTGGTTCGCTACACCTTCACTGCAAGAGACTTGCACTCTCTACTCCTTGCCGGTCTTCCCGGCGCACCGAAAGTCTTGAATTTTGCACAGTCCGTGGGAAAAACACCGCTCCGCTTGCGACCCACGACCTTTTTATGAAAAAAAAGACCGACTGTTATTCAATGATAGACCTTGAAAATTAGCAAGAGGACGGATTTCTCATGCACGCTCCCCGTCGTACGTCCCCCGTGAACCGCAAGATTTTGATCATGGGACTTCCGGGCGCGGGCAAAACGACGCTAGCGCGCGCCCTCGCTCCCATGCTGAAAGCAGTTTGGTTCAACGCCGATGCCGTTCGTTTGAACATCAATCGCGAACTTGGCTACTCCCCTGAGGACCGCATCGAACAGGCAAGACGCATGGGGTGGCTGTGCGATCGAGTGGTTGAAGCCGGTCATACAGGGCTCGCGGATTTCGTTTGCCCGACGCTTGAAGCTCGCGCGGCATTCGGAGAGGCTTTTGTCGTTTTCGTCGATAGAATCAAGAAAGGCCGCTTCGAAGACACGAACCGGCTCTTTGTTCCTCCGTCAACCTATGATCTGCGGATTGAGCCGGAAGGAACCACAAGCTATTGGGCTGAAAGGGTTTTCCGCCTCGTTTCCGAAAGGCGACCGTCCGTCAATGACCCGTAAATGGCATTCCGCTATTGTGCCCGGGCGTAACCGGCGGGCGACCGGGCGGGCGCGACCGGGCGGGCGACCATGCAAGAATGGCTGACTTACGAGGACGCGGCGCAGCGGCTTGGTGTGAGCGCCGAAGCTATACGTTGCCGCGCAAAACGCCAGAGATGGCAGCGGACGCGCGGGAATGGCGGTTGCGTAATTCGATAGTTAGCGTCTCGCCGTCAATGCCTCGAATTTCAAGCCGTCCTTCTCGCCAGCCTTCAACGGGCTGCGCATACCAGTCCCGGCGCTTATCATTCTCGGCGGCCATGCCAGCAAGTAGAACCTCGACCCTGGCCCGAGCGGCTGCATATTCCGCTGGCGGCAATCCCGGCGCGGCGGGCGGGATAGCGTTTTGGCTCGGCAGTGAAGGGCAGGCGGCGGGCGGCGCACTTGTGCCAGCCTTGGCGTTTTGGCGACGATACCAAGTCCGGCGAGATACGCCTTGCGCTTCCCACGGCTTCAGGCGGGACTTACTCGCGGCCAGATATTCGTCGCGGCTTCGAGCAGCGCGGCGCGTCATGCCCTTCATTGCTGAGCCGTTAAATCTGGCGACTTGGCGAAGTTCGGCGGGACGCTCCAAGCGCCCGCCTCGAGCAGCGGCGAGTGCACAGGTGTGAAGCCATGACTGTTTATTAAACTAGGCGGCTTCAGACTTGTGCACTTTCTCAAAGCCTCGTTTCTGAGGCGTTCGCGCTCCGCTTCGGTTTGGTTATAGAACCATCGGCGCGACTTGCCGGCGAGCTTCCAGGGCTTGATTTCGACGATGCTTCGGGCCTCGTACGTTTCGCGCGCCACCATGCCCGCCGCGCGGCGGCGGCGGCGCTGGTCGGCGTTTCGCTTTTCCTTTTGCCTGATTTCTCGTTCGTCCCGGCTGCAATCGGCGGCGCCTATCAGCCAGACGCCAAGCCTCTCTCGTTCCGCCCATGTGACGCCCAACCCGTGCGCGAAGTCGTCGCCGCAGCGCCGCATCGGCGCGGCCCGCGCCATCGCGGTGTCTATGCCGGCGGCGACCTCTCTCGCGATATGTGGAGGAACATCTGCGAGCGTCTGAAAGACGCGCTCCTTGCCGCGGCAGAGCATCGTTTCGGCGGACGGCGTTTTTCCTGCAGGAATTTTCCGCTGTTCGTTCGCAACGAAGTCGCCAAATTTAGCCCAAGGGAAAAGCGGATCGTCGCGCCGCGCGCGCGCGACGCGGCGAAGATCGCGCTGGAGCATCCGCGCAATCAAAACCCGTTGCTCGGTCTCCGTGGGGCGGATATTGTGCTTTTGGTCGTTCTGATGTGCCCGGTTTGCGCCAGCCAGCGCAGCCGGGTTTTCTTTTGGGAGCATGACTAGCCTCTATTTGCGAGGCCGTTCTTTCGCGTGGCAGGTACCGATTAAACGGCAGAATGTTTGAGCGGGGTCGTCCGCGTTAGGCTGCTTGGCGCGATTGGGTTTCGAGCCTTGCGACGAACGCGCGGAGCGTCTCGGCGCGGATTAGGCGGCGACTTCCTATGGAAAATGACAATAATTCGCCCGCCGCGATAAGTCTGGCGACTTGGCGTGGACTAATTCGGAGTGCTGTGGCGGTTTCCTTGATGCTTAGAACCGGGTTTTCCTGTTGCATGATGGCGTTTCCTTCTGAGAAGCGCCTACAATAGCAGAACAAGCCGAGAACTGCCACGCTTTGTCTGCATTCGCCTGTGCATAAGTATTTAATCTAACTTTGTATTCGTGGTGCTTACTTATCTGAACCCTATCCCCAAGCCGCAACCATGCGCGCCAGTCCGGCGACGTGATGCTGACGATATTTGGCAAATGCTTCCGCCCCGGTTGCGGGCGCTCTTGGACGTGCACCAAGCCGAGCGCGCGAGCCTGCCTGAGAGCGCCTTGGACGATGGTGCGGCATATCCCGGCCTGAGCGGCAATCGCGTCTATCGGGAGCGTGCATGTGCCCCGGCGCCGGACTTCGCCCGCGACGATCGATAGCGCGGCGAGCTCGCCCACGGTGAAGGATGTGGCGATGCGGGACGGGACGGTGCCGGACATGGCGACGGCGCGGCGGCGGGCGATGGAGCGTTGCCTGTCCGGCGAGCGGCATGGCCTAGGGCGGGTGCTGGCGCGTTTTGACGATGGTGACGGCCTTGGACCCTTCAACGTCGCCTTTCGCGCTTCCACGGCCTCGGCAAGCCCCTGTGCATCGGCGTCCGGCAAATGGCCTTCACCGTGGGCGCGCCATAGCAGGCGGCTGATTCCCTCGAGGGCGGGAAGATTGCGGGCGGTGGAGATGGCGGAGTGGAATTGCTCGGCAAGCATGACTTTCCCTTCGGGTCGAACACGCGACCGCGCCGGGAGAGGGTCGATTTTAGGCAAGCATCATCATCGCCCCGAAAGAGGGGGCTTGAATCGAATCGCGATTTCGGGGAAGATCGTTGTCGCCAAACGAACGACTTTCCCCGGCTTGCCGGGACACCGGCCCGCCTCTCAGGCGGGTCTTCGTGTTTCTAAGGCTTCTCCATAAATCGGCCCGCGCAAATCACTTGGCGCGCCATCTGCCAGCGTCGCGGATTCGTCGCTTTCCGTCAAATCCTGACCGGCGCGAGCAGGGCGCAGCAGCCCCAAGCAACGGAATGGGGACGGGTTGAAATATCATGTTTTTCATATCCTTTAACCACGTCAGCGTCGACCGAACCAGCGTGCCAACCTACTCCACGTGGATTCGGTTTCTATAGCTGCACCGGGCTTCGGCGCTGGACTTTCCTTTTGCATCGCCGCCATTACCGCCGCCACACGCACGAGCTCGGACCTGCCGAGTTCTGTCACCATGTCAGTTGGCAGGTCTCTGAGGGCGAAAAGCCATGTGAGATAGCAATCACAGCTGAGTTCCTGTTGAGGTCGACTGATCTCGTCTAAATAGCCAGCAGGTCCAGCTTTCATGAAACCCTTTTTCAAGGCCCAATTGCCGCGCACGGCATAAACATGGCCGTCTCGTTCTTTGTGATTGCAGGTTTCCGGATATTCTTCCTCTTCCTCTTCCTCACTCTCACTGTCCAGACGGCCGTACCAACCGCAGCGCCATATGGCGGCAATCGGATTATTTTCCAGCGCAAAGATATACTTGACCTCTGAATGGAAACTAGGTGCCATGATGTTAAATCGTTCATCCCACTTAACTAACTGTCGAATATAAAACTTGATTCCGGAAATCTGACTTTTGAGCGCCTTGTCGCGGCTGCCACCAACTGGAACCTCTTCGAGGAATTTCCGTAACACATCATCAAATGGCGCAAAATTATAGTCGAAATACAGTTTTGCCTGGACGCCATAAGTTTCTATGCACCAGTCTAACCGCTCCATGATGGATGGTAGCAAAGCAGGAAACCTTTTTGAAATATGGTCTCCGCTGGAACTAACGATATTAGACGGGCCTCCACTGCCGCCAGATATTGCTCTTGCAGGCATACCCTTGACCTGCTTTACCATTTCCAGCCAATCCAGACATGTTGCTTTATAATATTCTGTCGCTTTCTCAGGTGTTAGTATTATATGAGATACTATTGCTGTTATTTGCTTTTGTGTCTCCTTTGTATGGTTTGGCGAACGTGGACCTGACTTCAGGAAATCTGCCAATACGTTCCCTACGGCTTGAATCGCCTCCCTTGTCTCAATGGTGCGCAACGTAGCCACTCGCTTATTCATGCTCGCGCCAGACTGGCTCAACTGACACGACGAAGCACATTTGCCACCGTCTGCGCTTCCCAACGCCCGCCCCGCGCCGTGCCGACGCCGCGCGCGTTCAATGCCGCTGCGATTTCTCTGAGCGTCTTTGCGCCGGCGGCCTGAGCCTCTCGAATAACAGGCGCGACGGTGACGGCGAACGTGTCAGCCCCGGCTTTGTGGCGGGCGTTGGCGATGGCGCGGGCCTCGCCTAGTTTCGGATTGCCGAGAACCTGGCCCCGGCTCTTGGCGGCGGCGAGCGCAGCCACTGTGCGCTCGCTAATCAACTTGCGCTCGCGCTCGGCCAGCGCGGCGTGAAGGTGAAGCATGAACGGCTCAACGTCCGTACCTAGCTCTGCGACGACGAACGGGACGCGGTGAGCCATTAGGCCAGAAATGAAATGAACGTCGCGGGACAGCCGATCGAGCTTCGAGACAGCCACTGGGCATTTGCCATGACGGCGGGCCTCGGCCAGCGCGGCGGTGAGCTGCGGGCGCCGCTCTAGGGCGTCGGACCCCTTGCCGGTTTCGATCTCGGTGAACTCGGCCACGATCTCGAAGCCCTCGGCGGCGGCGAACCGGGCCACGGCTTCCCGCTGGGCGTCAATGCCAAGACCGGACCGCCCTTGCTCGCGGGTTGAGACCCGGAAATAGGCGATTAATGGTTTTGACATGGCGTGGCCTTTTGTGTCGCTTCCCGTCTGTAAAAGATAATACGACCGTTTATATTTTTGACAAGCCCTTTCGGCTGGGGAAAATTCCAGATTTTGCTTTTTTATGATCCGCAAACCTCGCGCGCGATAAACCGTCTATCGCCCACGGAACCCGCCTCGCACGCGGGCGCTTAGGCCGCTGCTTTGACGACGATGGTCATTGACCTGCCAAGCGCCAAGAATGCGCGCTCAATCGCATCGAGGCGGGAGCTGTGTTTCAGGTCTATCAGCCGATCCACTTGCGGCAATGCGACGCCGAGACGTTTCGCGAGCGCGGCCTTGCCGACGCCATCCGTCCGCATGGCCTGATACAGTTCGATTTTGGCCGATGACAAAGCGGGCAGCGTGACGTAATCGGCGCCTCTGGCTTTCGGAGCGGGCACGTCTTCCCGGGCGGCCATCGCGCCCATTATGGCCGTCTCGATTGCGTCGACGGCCCTCGCCAGCGCGTCGTCGCGATCTTCGCCAAAAGTGACCGCCTCGGGAATATCCGGAACGGTAACGAGAATTGTCCCGTTGTCGTCGGGAGCGAGCGTGACAGCGTAGCGCATGTCCTATTCCTTAATCCCGAGTTGCTTGAGAATCGCCTGCCAAAGGCCCTTGCCGATTTCTTTCGACCCGCCGTGCTGCGGCAAAATCGACCGCTTGCCGTTTAGCGTCACGATCAAATGACCGCCTTTGCCCGGCGCGAATGTCGCGCCTTTCTTCGCCAGGAAGCGTTTGGCTTGGGCGCTATTCATGGACACAACATTTCTGTTGCACGCCCCGAAGTCAACAGAAATGTTGCGCTACTTTTGCGCCTACCACCCTAGCGTAGCGGATAGGAAAAATTCCCTCGCGCGCGCGACCGCGCGTATGTGTGTCGGAATTGTCCAAAGGCGCGACCCGTGAGACCATCTTAACCGTTCCGGCGGAACATTCCATGGAACGCCCTGTGAAACATGACGCAATGACTAGATTCAGCCTCCGCGAAGCAGCGAAACAGGTCGGAAAAGGCACCACCACGATCTTTCGCGCGATCAAGTCTGGACGCCTTTCCGCTTCAAGAACAGATGGCGGCGGATATGCAATCGACGCTGCCGAGCTTTTCCGCGTTTACCCGCCCGTTAAAAGCAGCGTTCCGGCGGAACGTTCCATGGAACAGATCGAGGAACAGGCCGCAGCCGCCCATGGAATGGCTCTTCGGATGGCCGAAATGGAGATCGAGCTGCGGATGACGCGGATGATGCTGGATGACATTAAGGCGGACCGTGATCACTGGAGAGATATGGCCGAGAGCGCACAGCGCCTTTTGACTGATCAGCGGGCGAAACCCCGCCCGATCTCGACCGGCGCGCCTAGACCGCCCGCCGCGCCACCGGAGCCGCGATCTGGGGATGTTATCGAAACGAGCATTCAAAGCGGGATGGCCGAGATTCGGAGACACCTAGAAAACCTTCGTGCCAAGGGCGGGCATTAGCGCGCCCGTCGAACAGGCAGACCAACGGTTGAGCGTTCACCTGTATATTTGTCGAACGAACGGCGACGAACAGGTGCGATATGTCCGGTGAGTGGTTGAGCTATAAGGAAGCAGGTGAGCGCCTTGGCGTATCGGCTGAAGCCGCGCGCCAGCGGGCTATTCGGGGAAGTTGGCCCAGGCGCTCGAGCAACGAAGGCATGGCTCTTATCCGTGTGCCTGAAGGCGTGATCAGCCGGCCGCGCCGCAAGAATGGACGCCAGAACGAACGCCCGGCACTGGGAGCAGTTGAACAGCCCGACGAACGGCTTGTGGCGGCCCTACAGGCCCATATTCAAACCCTTCAGGCCGACCTGGCGCTTGCCCGCGACCAGGTGCTTGTGGAACGCCAGCGCGGCGATGCGGCGGAGGAGGAGGTTCATCGGCTATCCGTCAAACTGGCGAAGGCGAAGGCGCGCCGGAAGAAACGGTGAGTTTGCGGGCGGAGCGCCAAGGCCGGGCATTGAGCCGGTTTTGATTTCCTCGATTGATTTATTTCAATCCCGGCCTCGCGTGGGGCTGAACGGCTGGCCAGCGCTTATCAGGTGGAGAAATCATTCAATTCCGCCCTCGCGCGGGGCTGAAACTTTCGCTGAAACTTTGCCTCGCGCGGGCACCCGCGCTTGGTCGCGAAATTCCACAAAACCTTAGCATCACTTAACATTCGAGCCCTTTTTACGGACTGACAGAATTCCCCCGCGCCTCAGATCGCCTTCATAGCAATGTGCCTTGCTGGCCCTCTTGTTCCCTGGTCGCCTTCTTTACCCAAAGCCGCGCGTGGTCGAGGTCGACCTCGTCACGGCGGAGGCCGATCGCCTCGCTGACGCGCAAACCGTGACGAAACATCGCGAGAATGAGGAGATGATCGCGAGATTGCCATTGCGCCTCCAATGAGCGCAAATTGCCGGCAAAGGGGAACGATCTGCATCGCTCGCATGGGAGGGGAGTGTGAGAATTGGGGCGTTCGACCTTGCGTTGGTTGCTGCAATTTCTTTATTGCCGGTCGCAGCCCACGCCTACGACGAGTGCGGACCGCTGGCCGTCTCTAGCCGTGATGGCTGGGCGCAAATGCGCGGGAGGCCGGGACTCTCAGGAAACGCGCTTTGGCAAATCCCAAATGGCACAGCTGCCACATGGTGCGGCAGAGAATGGCGCGACGAGACCGGGCACCGATGGATATGGATAACTTACCAGTCGAGCGAGGGGCCGCGTAATGGTTGGGTGGCAGCTGGGTTACTGACTGCGCAAACGGCGCCCTCCGCTCCAGCTCCCGCCGCCGATCCGCAAGCGCCGGCCCTTCAGATGCAGGGCGATCGACCGGCGATTGCAATCGCTGAGGCTCAAAAGGCGAAGGCCGACGAAGCCGCTACCGCCGCGCATGCAGCCACCCAAGAAAGGTGCAGGCTTGACTACGGCGGCCAAGCTTTCGACGCGCCCAAACCCTATTGTGTTCGGTTCCTTGCCCTCGCCAAGAAGGGTGATGAGGCTGGCATGTCGGCGCTCGTGAACGAGTTGGTGGCTAACGGCGATGGTACTAAAACGTTCGACATGAAAGTCGAGCTTTACAGGATGTCTCAGCTCCCCGACTTCGGCTCCAACATGCCGCGGTGGGGGTCGCGGATCGTCGCCGAGCCCATGATCGAATATTCCCTCAACGATCTTGTGGTGAAGATGCACTATACGGCACGGGAAGCGCCATTCGTCGGATACTTCAACCACACATGGAACGATATGGCCACCCGCGGCAATGCCGTTGTCGAAACCGAGCATTGCACGTCCGACAAGAACCGCTGCGCCTACGGACTTACCTCTTATGGCGTCCGCGGTGACGCCTTCCGCCAACTGATCAAATTCGACGCGATTCCCAGTGAATATTGGGATTGCAACGGGCATTTCGACACCAAGACCGGACAGCCTGTCGGCATCAGGTTCTGCAACAACTTGCTCACGGGAATTCAAACCCTTGAGCGCATGAGCCACGATGGCGAGTATTTCATGGTCAAGGGGCCGTACGATCTGACCAGCAACGAGGGCGAGATGCGTTTCGCAGCTCATGAGCGAGCCATTTCAAATTCGGATATTTTCGCTGCTGGCCAACCGCAGGTGGCTGCCTTCAAAACTCCAGAGGGGTATTGCGCATCGGTCGGCAATGACGATCAAGTGAAGAAAATCCCAAATGGTCTTGTTCCTCTAGCGGTTCGGCTCTTCGCCTCGAAAGAGGCAAGGAATGAGGCCGCTGCATGGGTGAGAAATAGCACAGTCTATCGCTGCATGGATGGCGCGGTATGGCTCTGCAATTACGGGGCAAACATCCTTTGCGACAGCAAGGCGGATATTAGGCGCATGACGCCAGAAATATTGGCCTATTGCCGAGAAAACCCGAACGAAGGGTTTGTGCCAATGGTCGTCACCGGACACGCTGCGGCCTATGTCTGGGAATGCGTGCGCGGCAAGGCGCGCATAGAGCAATCCCTCGATGTCGATACACGAGGGTTTCTTGCCGATGATTGGAAGCGGATCGACCAGGACAAAACACAGCCAAGCGCCCCTGGGCCAGCTGCGGTGCCCCAGCGCGTCGAGCCCGCGCCAGCGGTCGAACCGCAACGCGGCGTCAACTGCAATCAGCCGCCCTATGGTGACACGGAAGGCGCTTATCTCGCCTTTATGTCGAGCTTTGGCATCCGCATCTTTCAGGGCGACGCCAGCAAGCCCCTCTCGGCGATCTGCCGCGTCAAATTCTATCACGACGCTGGGCCGCGGGAGGCTTTACATAACCTAGGCCTTAGCGACGAGTTCATCGAAAAGAACACCGTGATGGATATTGCAGTGAAGGCGACCGTCGAACTCGGCCGCGCCGCCCGCGAGATCCCCGATGTGCGCTAACCAAAATCTCGCCGACGAGACCCCATAGCTGGACCGCTCATGGTCGCTTATTGAGGCGGCTCGTCTTCAAATCTCTTGGGCGACCCTTCGCGCGATCCCTTCAAAATCTTGCATGACTTTGACGCGGCCGGCATCGTCCAGCGCGGCGACAACCGCAAGGAAGTCGGATTGTGCCGCCGGCGTGTCTGCGAGAGGCTGGGCGCTGAGTTTGAGTTGGATCGCCTCAAGGGCTTGCAGTTCGGCATCCGTCAGCTTTTCGAGGTTCCGATGACTTGGGCCTTCTTCGAAGGTGACGGCGGCCAGGCGCGGGCGCTCATAGGCGATGGCGGCGCGGGCAGCGTGAAGGCGCATATCCATCGGCTGCGCCCCGTCCCGGTAGATCGATTGCAGAAGCGCAAGCCGTCGCCGTCGAAGGCGCGGGGACCGAGCGCCCGCGCCAGCCGTTCGGCGGCGGCGGCTTGCGCTTCCGCCAGCGCCAAGGTGCGCTTGTTTCTGACGCCATGCTGGCGACCGCCGCGACGTTCACCTGGTGCAGAGCCGCGCATTGCTATCCTTTGCTAGTCTGACAGACTTTAGGGGATTCCTGAGCCTGAGTTGCGGAGCAACTCGTAAGTGCGCTCTTAACCATCCTGACTCAGGCAGCGAGCTTGATAAATTCGAGAGCGCGGCGGCGAGCCCAAGGCCCGAACTTGTCTCGACCGTGCTTCACATTGTTGAAGTGCGGTTGTTTCATTCCGAAGCTGTGAGCCAGCGCCGCTTCCGTCAGGCCGAGCTTAATTCGCTTCGCCTCGACCTGTTCAACCAGATGCAGCGGCACAGGCGGAACGTCAAACGACATGGCGAGCTGAACCGGCGCGGAGATCGGCGGCGCGGCTGTCTGCGGACGGACTTGTGACACAGGCGACGCCTCGACAATCGGACTTGCTGCGAGAGGCGCTTTGTCTTTTCCTTCGGCCTTGGCAATGACGGCGAGAGCGGCCTTTGTGAAGGAAACGCGAGCGCCCGTTATTGCCGCGCCTTTCTGGTAAAACGCGCGAGCGGCCTCGCGCGCACCTGCCCAGCGGTGTTGTTTCAACGCATAGAGAACGGCGCTTTCGTCGGCAAAACAGGCATGTTTCGGAACGCTGGCCCTGCTTTCGTCCCGTGGACGCGGCGTTTCGTCGAACCTGTCCGCCCAGCGACGCACAACGTCAAAATTTTCCGGCAAGACAAATAACGGCGCGTGCCCATGCACCAAACCGCCCTCGCGTTTCTCAAACGTCACCATGCCAACGTAAGGCTGGCCGCGTATTTCGAGCGCCCGGCCAAGGCGGGAAAATTGCAGCGTGACGTGTTTTTTTGCTTCGTTGTCTGGCAAGTCTCGCGGCGGGCGGACAGTTGCAAAAACAGTGAAGCGGTAGCCTTCCTTTTCGACAAGGTGCGCGCGGTGCACTGCCAAGCGGTAGTCGTCATGGCTGAGATATTTCGTTGTCGGCCACCCGCCACGCTTCTTTGCTGGCTTTCGTCCCGGCTTGCGTTTACGCCCTCGCTTGCGTCCCGCCCTTGCCCTTTCGTGCTTGAGTATTAGAGGGCCGCGTTTAGCAGTAATATGCAGGGGCCTTTCGCCACCGGTTGCCGGGTTAAGCGCAACGCATTGCTTCGATAAGCCTTTTTCGGCTTCCGCTGGCAACTCGCTTGTGAGCACTTGGTCAGCCGAAATAGATCGCTTCAAGAGCGTGTTTTTATGGCTTGAACTAGGCTTTGTCCGCGCCATGCTCGGAGAGCCTCTTAGGCCGCCTTGCGGGCGTTGTTTTCGAGATAGGCCACAAACTTCGAGAGCGTCGCGGCGCGGATCAAGCGGCGACGACCTATGCGAAAGGAAGGTAACTGCCCTTCGCAGAGCAGCCTTGCTACCTGTCGTTTAGATATTCGAAGCGTTTTTGCCACGTCTAAAATACTGAGAACTTCGGTTTCATTTTGCATTTTTGTATTCCATGACTGCCTTTTCTAGAAATGCCACCGAGCGCCGCGCTCCGCAAGTGAGTTTTTTGCGGTACCTGCGTTTTTTTTGCAGGAATAAATAATTGTATTCCGTGGCGTTTCTTTTCCGACACCCTATCACTGCCGATCTTGAGCCATGCGCGCCAGTCCGGCGACGTGACGGTGACAACATTTGTTAAATTTTTCCTTCCCGGCTGCGGCCTTTCTTCGACGTGGACTAGCCCAAGAGCGCGGGCTTGCTTGAGAGCGCGCTGCACTACGCTTCGGCTTGTCCCGGCCTGTGCTGCGATGGCGTCGATACACAACTGGCAATCGCCTTTGCGTCGGACCTCACCCGCGATGATCGACAACACGGCGAGCTCGCCCAAGGTGAACGACGCGGCGAGACGGGACGGCACAGCGCCGGAAGCGGCGGCGGCGCGGCGGCGGCGAATAGACTTGGCCCTGTCCGGCGAGCGGCACGGCGGCCTAGGAGCGGCGTAGGCGCGTTTTTGCGCTGTGGGAGCCCGTGGGCCTTTCAAAACCTGTCTGCGGCCCTCTATGGCCTCGGCTGCGGCCTGTGCGGCGTCGTCTGGTATCTGACCAGCGGCGTGAGCTTGCCAAAGCGTGCGGCTAATTTCATCGAGAGCAGAAAAATTGCGCGCGGCTGCGGCGGCGGCGTGGAATTGCTCGGCAATAGGCATGGCTCGGCTTTCGGGTTGAGAAACCCGCCGAAGGAATGGGCGCAGCCGTCCTCATTAGCGGAAATGCAATTCCCGCTTGACCAAGAGCGCGAGGTGAGGGAAAGTCATGACGCCAATCGATGATTTTCCCGGTGCGCCTAGCGCCGGACAGAGAGCCGCCCTTTCCGGGCGGTTTTCGTGTTTCTGAGCTTCGTTTTCTCCACATAGGCGCGCGCAAATCACTCGGCGCGTCATGCCAGCGTCGCGCGGAAAGCCGTTTAGCGCAAGAGTGCCCCGGCGCGCGCCGTCAATTCCTGTCCGGCGACGGCGTGACGGGACGGCCAAAATGGCTTCACGCCGTCGAAAAGTAAGACCAAAAGTAAGACCAAAAGTAAGACCGCGACTGCGCTAAATTATGAGATGCAAGCAAAATGTAGCAGTTGCGCTGGACGTATGGCGGAAGTCGTCTCCGCAATACCCGCGCCCGCGCGCTTGGCGTCGAAATCCTTCCGCGCATGAGGGGCTTAATTTCAAAATTTGGCGCACCCTATAAACGATAAAACGCGCCCGCTTTTGCCCATATCTTTCGCACGGCGTAAGCCATTCAAATATCGGGGGCGTGCCGATTATTTTCCCGGTAGGAGCGCTCATTTCTGAGCGCCCCCCGGACAGTTCCGAGCAAGCCCAATTCGGGCACTCGGCTCCTACCTTGGGTGTCTGACGGCAAAGCGCACGCTTGGCCATTGGTGAAGGA
>Ga0181536_10005523_pt1 | contig 12938 bp, 11 predicted proteins | sample PEATcosm2014_Bin_41_FD_121105 | JGI IMG/M metagenome (GOLD analysis project Ga0181536, IMG submission 121105) | Peatland microbial communities from MTU Mesocosm Facility, Houghton, MI, USA - PEATcosm2014_Bin17_60_metaG | ecosystem: Environmental > Terrestrial > Soil > Wetlands > Peat | place...
GGCAAGAAGTTCAAGAACTGCTGTGCAACCTCTTGAGCGCATGGAAGCGCAATCACTTGACCGTGCAAATCGCGGGACCTAAGGCTAAGGCTAACTGACGGGCTGGAACTCGGTACTCTCAAGATTCTAACCTTGAGTGAAAATAGTTACCGAGATGCTGACACGCCGGCGGGCACTTGCCGCGCTCGCTGCTCCAATTATGGCCAACAACAAATATCCGATCATCGATCCGCACGTTCACGTGTGGAAGCACGATCCGCGTTATCCCTGGGCGAAAGAAACCACGCACCCGCCGGAGAAGGACGCCACGCCCGAGATGCTGCTCGAACGGATGCGAGCCAACGTTGTCGCGCGGACGGTCATCATCCAGGTGATCTACTATCGCTGGGATAACAGCTATGCGGCGGACGTACTGCGGCAGTATCCGCAGTATTTTCGAGGCGTTGCGCGGGTGAATCCGGAAGGTCCGGCGGCCCCGGATGATTTGTCGCGGCTGGTCGAGCAGCAGGGCTTTCAGGGAGTGCGGCTGAGTCCCGCCGAAGACGCGACGGGGGACTGGATTCGCGGGCCGCTCATGCTGCCTTTGTGGAAACGCTGCCAGGATCTGAAGGCATCGATGAACATTCTGACCGGCACCAGCCGGCTGCCGGATATCGGTTTGCTCGTGGAGAAATTCCCCGGACTCACCGTGGTGATCGATCACATGGCGGATTGCCCAGCCGACCGGCCGGACGAGTTGAAGAAGCTATTGGCGCTGACCCGATATCCACACGTGTTCGTGAAGGTGTCACATACGTGGTCGGTTTCCAAGCTGCCGTACCCGTACCGGGACGCCCAGGAGCAGGTGAGGCGCCTCTACGATGCGTTCGGCCCGCAGAGATTGATGTGGGGCACCGACTGGCCCATGGTCGAGGCGCATTGCGGATATGCAAAGGCACTTGCCATGGTACGCGATGAAATGAAGTTTCTGAACGACGAGGATAGAAGTTGGATGCTCAGCCGCACGGTACAGCGCGTCTGGAAGTTCGATTAACGCGCTCTATGTCGGTTGCGCAACAGCATTCGCCGCGGGCATGTATTCCCTTGGCATGCAGATCCACGCGACGATGTATGCGATAAATCCGACGCCGGTGCCGAAAGCGATGACCAACCAGAGCACGCGCACCAGCGTGACATCCATGTCCAGATAGCGGGCGAACCCGGAGCACACGCCCGCGATCTTTTTGTCGTACATAGGGCGGCTCAGCCGGCGCTGCGAGACGGCTCGCGGAGTGGCTGGCGCGCCCGTTGCTTTGCCGCAGCGGGAACAGAACGCGGCATCATCGCCCATCTGAAGACCACAGGCTGTGCAAAACATAATCAATCCTCGTTCGATATATAGTACGCAAAAGGCTGGCCTGAAGTTCAGCGCAGGTAGAACAGGCTCAGCCGGGGCAAGCCCTGGCGTTCTAGCAAACGCCGCTCCAGGTACTGCTTTTCGAGCATCGCCAGTTGCGCCGCACTCATTTTGCTGCGGTAGGGGCGCAGCTCGGCATCCAACTCGCGGCGGACTTGCAGCATCTCACCCTCGGTCTGCGCCGCCCGCGCCACAGCCAGCATCTTCTCTTCGAGCACGGTGAGATGTTGCTCCAACCCTTCGAGATCCCGTGTGTGCTGGTCCATTTCTTCTGAGAGGCGATCTAGCGCCGAGGCAATCTCGCCACAAGCCGCAGTGCTTCTCTTGCGGAGCAGCTCCGCGTTTGTGCGCAAGTAGGCCCGGAGCTCGTCCGCTGTGTAGGGGCTCGATACCGGCGGATTCGCCGCAGATCCGGCCGCGGCCTGCTGCGCTTCGGTGAGTACTGCCTGCGCGCAAAATGCCAGCGAGTTGACCTTCTGCGTTTTCACCTTGCGGCCGCGCCACTTCTCGAACGCCACATCAATGCCACGCAGCACAGCCTCTAGCGTCACGCCGGAATTCTTCCAACTCTCGATGAGCGCCCAATCCAGCGGCGAGAGCAGAAACAAGCTAGTGCCCCGCGCCCGCTGAAAATGCTCTTCGATCTCAGTGAAGTAATTGAAGTAATTGAGAGTGCCGTCTTCTTGCGTCACGCGCCGTGCTTTCGCTCCCAAATGAGCCGCAACCCTTCAAGAGTGAGATGCTCGTCGACGTGCTGCACGTACTTCGAGCCGCGGCCGATCAGGCTCGCCTGGCCGCCAGTGGCGATGATCTTGGTCTGCGGTCCCAATTCGGCGATCAGTCTTTCGAGAATACCATCGATCATCCCCAGCGAGCCGTAATAGAATCCCGATTGCAAGCATGCCACCGTATTTGTTCCCACCAGCTTTTCCGGCTCGCGAAACGCCACCATAGGCAGCCGCGCCGTTTTGCTGAACAGTGCAGCGATCGAAATGCCGATGCCTGCCGTGATAACGCCGCCGAGATATTCGCCCTTCGCGGAAACGACGTCGAAGTTGACGGCCGTGCCGAGATCGACTACCACGCATGGACCGCCGTATTTCTGGAACGCAGCCACGCCGTTGACCACGCGGTCAGCACCTACTTCCGATGGGTGATCGACCCGCATCGCCAAACCGGCGTCCGCCGGATTCACAAACAACGCTTCACAGCCGAAATATCGCGGCGCCATGGCGGCCAGCGAGAGGTCAAGCGGCGGCACCACACTCGAAATGATCACACCGTCGATCCGTGCGATGTCGTGCCCGGAAAGCGAAAACAGGTTGCGCAACAGGATGCCCCATTCATCGGCGGTTTGGTCATGCACCGTGCGCAGCCGCCAGTGTGCGGCGAGCCTCGCGCCATCGAATGCGCCAATAGTCAAGTTCGTATTGCCAACATCAAGCGCCAGGAGCATTAGGATACAGGCCTCACACCGCCCGCGAGCACCAGTTCTTCGCTGCCATCGTCCTTGCGAAGGATGAGGAACCCGGATGGGTTGAGGCCCGCCGTCGTGCCTTCCACCTTCGTGGCCCCCTGCTCCACCTTCACTCTCTTGTTCCGGGCATAACTCGATCGCCGCGAAAACATCGCCAGGATCTTCTGCTTCCCTGCCTCGCCCGCCAGCACAGCGCAATAGCGATCAACCGCCGCCAACAGAGCCACGAGTAGATGCTCCCGCGATTGGGGCCGGTTCGCAACAATCTTCAGCGAAGTGGCTTCCGCCGCGATCTCCGGCGGAAATGCGGAGTGATTGACGTTGACCCCAATCCCAGCAATAGCCACGGAATCGACAAGCTGCACCAGAATGCCCGCCACCTTGCGGCCTTCGAGCATCAGGTCATTCGGCCAGCGCAAGTCGCATGCCAGGCCAGCCGTTTCCGCAATCGCATCCGCCGCAGCTAATCCCAACGCCAGCGTGAGCACCGGCAGCGTGTCCGGCTGGAGTTCAGGTCGCAGGACGATCGAAATGTACAACCCCGCGTTCGGTTCCGAATGCCAGCGCCGTCCGTGGCGTCCCTGTCCCCCGGTCTGTTCGTCGGCGATGACCACAGTGCCCTGCTCGCATCCCGCTTCCGCCAGCCGCGCCGCCTCCAGCATCGTGGAATCGATCGTCGCGAAGTACGAAACCGGCCGCGGCCAACTTTGCCTGACGAATTCGACGTCAAAGGGCATCAGTCCAGCTCCAGGCGGAAGCTGATGTCCACCGCCGGCGCCGAATGCGTGATCGCGCCCGACGAAATGTAGTCCGCACCCGTTTCCGCGTACGCCCGAACGTTTTCAAGTGTAATACCGCCCGACAGCTCGACCTTGGCACGGCCGGCGATCCAGCGGATCTGTTGCGCGGCTTCCTCGGATGTCAGGTTATCGAGCAGCAAGTGCGTGGCGCCGGCCGCGAGCACCTCTTCGAGCTCCGCACGCGTGCGCACCTCGATCTCGATGGGAAGCCCAGCCGCTTGAGCGTTTGCCATCGCCTGCCGCACGCCTCCCGCCGCGGCGATGTGATTGTTCTTGATCAGAATCGCATCGTAGAGTCCCATGCGGTGATTCATCACACCGCCGGCTGCCGCTGCCATCTTTTCCAGGCGGCGCAAACCGGGCGTTGTCTTGCGCGTGTCGAGCAACCGACACTCCGTGCCCGCTACAGCGTCCGTGTAACGCCGCGCCATCGTCGCGATTCCACCCAGATGCTGCAAGAAATTTAGCGCCACACGTTCGCATTCGAGTAAGGTGCGCGCTGGCCCGCGCACGGTGGCAATTGTCTGCCCATTCGTAACGCATGCGCCGGTGAGTTTTTCGATTTCCAGTGCTTCCACACCGCCGCGAGCCTGATAAATGAGCGGCAATAATTCCGGACCGGCGACGACCTGCTGTTCACGCGCCAGAAACCGGCCGCGCGCCATGCGGCCCCGGGGCACACAGGCCTGCGTCGTGATGTCGCCTGGCCCGATGTCTTCTTCGAGCGCGCGCTCCACGCAGTCCCAAATGTCCGGATGCGAGAAATCAATCATGCGGAGAGTCCATTGAGCGCCTTGCGCACTTTGTGGAGCTGAGCTTCGTAATCCACCAGCTTGGTCTTGATCGACTCAATCACATGCGCCGGCGCGCGGCTCAGAAACTTCTCATCACCCAATTGGCGAGTGGAGTTGGCGATGTTTTTTTCGAGCTGCTCGCGCTCTTTCTCGAGGCGTTTGCGCTGTTCGGCCATCTGCGCTTGCGGCACATCTAGATCCAGATCGAACTCCGGCGTAGATATCCGGACCGGCGCCGCGTCTGGAGCCCGCTCAGCACGAAGATTGAGAACGGCACCCGCTAGTCTTTGAATGATTGCCGTATGGGGCCGCACCTTGTCGATGACAGGGAGCGCCGCATACAGCGTTCCCTCCATCTGCGCCTTTGGATCAACCTTCATTTCCGCACGCCGAGTTCGAATGCGAGTGACTATATCCTTTATGTACTCAATCTCGATCTCCGCCTGAGAATCCTCCCACGCCGGGCTCACCTCCGGATAGCGAGCCAATGCAATCGACTTCGGCCGGTTCGTCGCACTGGCGGTAAACCTCTGCCAAAGTTCTTCCGTCAAGAACGGCATCACCGGGTGCAGCAGTCGCAGTGCCCCTTCGAACGCGGCGAAAAGATTGCGCCAGCCGGCCGTCAAACCGGAGCTCGGTTGGAACTGCGGCTTCTTCAACTCCAAATACCAATCGCAAAACTCGTGCCAGAAGAACTCCCACAGCTCCTGAGCGGCCTCGTGATACCGGTACTGCTCAATCGCGCGGTTCACGTTTCCCGCACATCGATTCAACCGGCTGAAGATCCACCGGTCTTCGAGCGGCACCGCGCCACCCTCCGCCTCCGGCCGGTACGCCTGCAAATCCTCCGGCGCCCACGGTTCCACTCCTGAGCGCTCCATATTCAGGAAAATCAGCCGCGCCGCGTTCCAGGTCTTGTTCGCGAATGCGCGCGTCGATTCCATGCGCTCCTCGGAAAGCACAATATCCGTGCCCGGTGCAGCGCCCATCAGCAGCGCGAGGCGCACTGCATCCGTTCCGTATTTCTCCGTGACTACCAGCGGGTCGATGGTGTTGCCCTTGGTCTTCGACATCTTCTGCCGCTCGGCGTCGCGCACCAAGCCGTGAATGTAAACGTGGCGGAAGGGCACATCGCCCATGAATTCCATGCCCGCCATGATCATGCGCGCCACCCAGAAAAACAGAATATCGAAGCCCGTGATCAGCAGCGAAGTCGGATAGAACTTCTTCAGATCTTCGGTCTGCTCCGGCCAGCCCAGCGTCGAGAACGGCCACAACTGCGAGCTGAACCAAGTGTCGAGCACGTCCGTATCCTGCTCCAACCGTGAGCTGCCGCACCGGCTGCAACTCTTCGGCTCCTCCCGAGCCACGTTGATTTCCGCGCAATCCTGGCAATGCCACGCCGGAATGCGATGGCCCCACCACAATTGCCGCGAGATGCACCAATCGCGGATGTTGTACATCCACTCGTAGTAGACTTTGGTCCAGTTTTCCGGGATGAACGCGATCTGGCCGGATTCCACTACCTGAATCGCCTTCTCCGCCAGCGGCTTGGTTTTCACGAACCACTGCGTCGAAATGAGCGGCTCGACGATGTCTTTCGTGCGCTCGCAACGGCCCACGCTCAGCGTGTAGTCTTCAATCTTCTCGACGAGTCCGAGCTTTTCGAGATCCGCCACCACCTGCTTGCGCGCCTCGAAGCGGTCCAGGCCAGCGTACCGTCCCGACGCCAGCGTCATGCGGGCGTTTTCATCAATGACTTTAATCTTCGGCAGATCATGCCGCTTGCCTGCTTCGAAATCGTTCGGGTCGTGCGCCGGCGTGACCTTCACTACACCCGTACCAAAGGTGGGGTCGGCCAACTCGTCGAGAATAATCGGAATCTCGCGATTCATGAGCGGCAGCATCACCGTCTTGCCGTGCAGATCGAAGTAGCGCGCATCCCGCGGATTGATGGCCACCGCCGTATCACCCAGCATCGTCTCCGGGCGAGTCGTCGCCACTACTAAATGCCGGTCCGCGCCCACCACGGGGTACCGGATGTGCCACAGGTGTCCCTGCGTCTCCTCATGCTTGACTTCGAGATCGGAGAGCACCGTTTGGCAGCGCGGGCACCAGTTCACCATGTACTCGCCGCGGTAAATCAGGCCCTTTTCCCACAGCCTCACGAACACTTCGCGCACCGCACGCGAAAGGCCAGGGTCCATGGTGAAGCGCTCGCGGCTCCAGTCGCAGCTCACGCCCATGCGGATCATCTGCCGGATGATCGTGCCGCCGTACTGTTCTTTCCATTGCCAGACGCGCTCGATGAACTTCTCGCGCCCAACTTCGTTGCGGCTGGTGCCTTCGCTCGCAAGCTGTCGCACCACCATCATCTCGGTCGAGATACCCGCGTGGTCCGTGCCCGGCAGCCACAGCGTGTTATCGCCCCGCATGCGATGCCAGCGCACCGTGCAATCGATTTCCGAATGCTCCAGCATGTGGCCGATGTGCAGCGAGCCGGTGACATTCGGCGGCGGAATCACCAGCGCAAACACGGGCGCTGCGCTTCCCACGTCGGCGTGAAACACGCCCGCGTCGATCCACCACTGGGCCCAATGCGGCTCAAACCGCTGCGGCTCATAAACTTTCTCGAGTTGCATGGGGAAATTTCAATATAACAGAGGGGCCGGGTCTAGCCTGCAGAGCACGCAGCGGCGGCACGTGACGTTAGGCCGTAGTCTCCTCACCGGCAGACCAGACTAGCGTCATCGAGGAAGAACGCCCGTGGAAGTGATATCTTTGTTTTTTCCGGATGGCCAAACCGCTGACGTTTTCCGCGCCCAGGGCTGTTCTCGCGGCGTTTGTTCTCACCGGCGCGCTCGCGGGTGCAGATTCGCAACTGGTCCGGCTCGAGCGCGAAATCGAGCGTGTCTCCCAGATCGCGGGCGGCGTGGCCGGAGCCTGCGCGGTCCATCTCGAGTCCGGCCGTACGGTTTCATTCCACGCGGACGAGCGATTCCCCATGGCCAGCACCTTCAAAATCCCAATCGCCGTCGCGCTGCTGCATCGCGTTGATCTCGGCGAGGTAAAACTCGACCAGATGGTCGAGCTACACGCGTCCGATCTCCATCCGGGCAGCAGCACGCTCACCGATCTGTTCCGTGCGCCCGGCGCTTCTCTCTCCGTTCGCAATTTGATGGAGCTGATGCTGGTGATCAGCGACAACAGCGCCGCGGACATCCTGCTACGCCTGGCCGGCGGGCCCGAAATCGTGACCGCCCGTATGCGCGACCTGGGCATCAGCGGTATCACCGTCAACCGCTCCACCGCGCGTCTAATCGCCGACTGGGACGGCGTGAAGAACCTGCCCCCGGAAAATCAATGGTCGCCGCAGATGTGGCGACAACTGCTGGACGCGGTTCCGCGCGACGAAGCCAAGAAAGCGGCTGAGGCATCCGACAAGGACCCACGCGATACGTCTACGCCCGGCGCGATGACGGCGCTCCTGGCGCGTGTGTGGCTTAAGGACAAGGAAGTCCTGAAGCCCGAATCCGCCGACCTGCTGCTCGACATCATGCGGCGCTGCGAAACCGGCCAGGCGCGGCTAAAAGGCATTCTGCCCGAAGGAACCGAAGTCGCCCACAAGACCGGGTCGATTGGTAGTGCCACCAATGACGCCGGCATCATTACCCTGCCGGACAACACCGGGCATGTCGCCATTGCCGTGTTTGTGAAAGCATCCGACAATCCTGTTGTTGCACGCGAGCGGGCCATCGCCGAAATCGCTCGCACCGTGCACGATTTCTTCCTGTTTGAAACCTCACCAGGAGCACTCGATTACGACCACCTAGCCCAGCGCATCGTCGAAGCGTTGAGGCCGGCACGCGGTGAGCGCATCCTGTTTGGCGGTGATCCCGCCTACTTCCAGGAGCTCACCGAAGCATTGCGCAAACGGCTCAAGGAAACGGGCGCGATCGAAGCCCACGATCTCAGCGCGGCGGATATTTATCTTTGGCTGCCCTTGGATAAGCGCAAGATCACGGCCGAGGAGAGGAAAGCCCTGGAAGCGTGGCTCGAGCGCGGCGGCACGCGCCGCGAGATCCATTTCCATTGGGCGGAGGGCAGCGTGGAGCCCGATGGCCTCACTGGCACACATTCGAATGCACTCGATCGTGTTTACCAGGCGGCTCTCGACATCGACTACGCCGCTCTCTCGGCAGCGCAGGATCGGGCCATCAAATTATTGCGCTCGGGCGTGGTGCGTGTGCGCACCCCGGCGGGAACGGATATTAGTTTTCGAGTCGGCAACCGTCCCTTTAACAAGCAGGATGGTAACGCTACTGCCCGGCGCGCACGGGCGGCTCGTGCGCGCGTCGATCGCGAGATCGAACTGCCGGCGGGCGTACTGCGCGTCGCTCCCCTTGAAGAAAGTGTGAGCGGCCGCCTGGTGATCCCCTCTGCCCGCTTCCCCAAAGGCATCGTGCGCAACCTGAGGCTCGACATCCATGACGGCGAGGTCACAGGTATTTCCGCCGGCGAAAACATGGAAGCGGCCGACGAGGCCATCTCGACCGGTGGCGATGCTGCCCGGAGCTTTCGTGAATTCGCCCTCGGATTTAACCCCAAGCTCCAAAACCCGTCTGGCTCAACGCTGGCGTACTACGGTTACGGCGCGGGTGTAGTCCGCATGAGCCTAGGTGACAACGCTGAACTCGGCGGCCAGGTTCGTGGGGACTTCGTACGCTGGTTCTTCTTCCCGGACGCCACGGTGGAGGTGAACGATCAGCCGCTCGTCAACCATGGAAAACTCATCAATGCCTACCAGCCAGCAGCTCATTGATCGCCTCACCGCGATCCCCTATACCGGTGCCAACAGCGAAATCATCGAAGAAATGGGGTACACGCACCAGGTGTTACCGGCGGAACTCCAGTCGATCCAGCCCGGCCAAAGCATCGCCGGCCGCGCACTCACCGTCACGGGCGAGCGCACCAACGGGCTGCCGCGTGACGATTACTTCCTGCCGTTTCTTAAGATGTTGGGATCAATCGGGCCGGGCGACATCGTCGTCAGCCAGCCTAATGATGCGACGGTGGCGCATTTCGGCGAACTGTCTTGCGAAACCGCCAAATTCCGCGGTGGCAGAGGCGCGGTCATCGACGGCGGCATCCGGGACATTGATTACATTCTCCGGCTCGGCTTTCCTGTCTTCGCGCGGTACAAGACGCCGCAAGATATTGTCGGCCGGTGGCGCCTGACGGACTGCAACGTTCCCATCGCCATTGGGGAAGTCCGCATTCACGCCGGCGACTTCGTTGTTGGTGATCGCGACGGCGTCGTGGTGCTTCCCCAATCTGTCGCCGAGGAAGTCATTGCCAAAGCCGAGGCCGTGGTGCACACCGAAAACGCCGTGCGGAAAGCCATTCTCGAAGGTGTGCAGCCGGTTGAGGCCTACGAGAAATTTGGCCGGTTCTGAACGATCACGCAACCGGCCCAAGCCCGGCTACTGCCGCTGCGCTTGCATTGCCGCCACCGGCAGAATGTATTCGAACCAGCCGTCCATCATTTCCTCGGTGCTCGGCTCGCCCCAGCGAATCGCTTTCGAGGGATCCGGGTTGTACTTGTTGTTGGGGGAATTGTCGAAGTGCGCGCTAATCACGATCTTCGTGCCCTTCTCGATGGTTACTGGCTTGGCTAACTGGTATTCGGTCTGCCAGTTGAAGTCGTATTTAGGCACGGAGAACAAAGTCTCGCGGCGGCCGTCCGGGTGGATCGCGTCGAATTTCATATCCTTCCCGCGCAAGTGCATGTGCGCCGTGTAGGTCATCAGTTCCACATCCTTCGGGAACACGTAGCACGCCGTCACCTGATGATTCGGATCGCCCGGTGGAATCCGGAACAGGAAGTTGTGCACATCCAGACGGCGCAGGCGCTGTTTTGGAGGAGTCTTGGCGATGAGGAAGCCGACGCTGGTGCGGTCGGTTTCATCGGACTTAATGGCTTGCGCGTTGTAGTGGATCTGAAACGTGAGGCTGGAACCGGCGGGAATCAGGCGCGCGTAGCCTTCCGGAAAAACATCAGGATCCTTGCCCGGCAGGTAAGACCCCAGCATCGCGCCGTCTTCGGACGAATGTCCACCGGGCCAGTTGCCGCCATCGGGCGAAGAGCAGCCATCATCCACGACTGGCATGGACGGGTTGATGTGATGAACTTGTCCATCTTCCACCGTGAAATCGTCATGCGCAGGCTCGGGCTCATTTGCCGCTTTGGGCTTGGGTGGTTCATGTAGGAACACGTGCGCGTGATGCACGACACGACGGTTGCCGGGTTTGAGTTCCACCGCGGTCACCCAGGTGTCCTCTTTGAAATTAGTAGGAACCGTGAAGTAAAGGTAGGCATCCGGCGCGTTCACCTTCACGACATGGTCAGCGGGAATAGGGATCACCAAGTCGGGCTGGCCGATTCTCCAGCCGCCGGCGAAATGGGGTACTGGCGGTAGGTCCTTCGGATCGCCTTGTGGAGCGCCTCCATCCACCCAGGCCTTGATAGTAGCGATTTCGACATCCGTCAGCCGGCGGTCATTAGCAAAATCACCGAAGTGAGGATCGGCCTGCCAAGGCGGCATCTGCCGGGAGAGCACCGCTTCGCGGATGGCTTTGGCCCACGGCCTCGCGTCTTCGTAAGTCAGGAGCGACATCGGAGCGATGTCATTCGCATGGTGGCAGGCTGCGCACCGCTTGTATAAAACGGGAGCGACATCGTGGGTGAAAGTCACTTCGCCGGCAGCCACTAGCGACGCACAGCTCAGAACCAGGAAGGCGATTCCGGATTTCACCTCTTAACCTCCTCACTCAGGAGACCGGAGCTTCTGTTCGACGCTGCGGATTTTATCGTCCATCGTCTGCTCCCGGTCGGTCCGAGTCCCCAGTCTTATATTAGTCGAGATCCGGGGCACTCCCCTGGCGTGAATGGTGTCGTGGCATCGCTTGATGGCGGCGAAGACATCGTCCCACTCGCCTTCGATGTTGGTGCCGTACGCGTGGAGCTTTGTCTTCAGGCCAGCTTCGGCCAGAATGCGCTCGCACACCGCGACCTCCCGTGAGACAGAGACTCCGATTCCCATGGGGATGACGCACAAATCAGCAATGACTTTCATTTGTATTCTCCGGTCAGCGATCATATCGAAATGGACGAGCGCGGCGCGAGATGCATTACCATGGACGAATCCACAGAGGAGGCGTCATGAACCTGCTACTGCCAGATTTCCGCTACGCCTTGCGCATGCTGCGCAAAAACCTTGGCCTGACAATTGTTGTCGTGCTTTCGCTGGCCATCGGCATCGGCGCTAACAGCGCCATCTTCAGCGTCGTGGACGCGCTGCTACTCCGTCCGCTGCCATACCCTCAGCCCGAGCGCCTCGCCAACATCTGGCTGCATTCTCCCGGTATCGGTATCTTTCGCGACTGGCCGTCACCCGGCCAGTACATCGATATCCAGAACGAAAACCACTCGTTTGAAGAGATGGCCATCGCGCGACTCCGCGCTTTCACGCTCACCGGCCTCGCACAGCCGGAACGGGTCGGCGGCATGCGTACTTCGTCCACGCTGCTTCACATGCTCGGGGCTAAGCCGCTCGTCGGACGCCTGCTGCTTCCCGAGGAGGACAAACCCGGCCAACCTGCGGTCGTCATTCTTAGTCACAGACTCTGGAAGCGGTTGTTCAGCTCTGACCCGCAGATTGTGGGCAGGAGCATCACGCTCAACGGGAACCAATACACGGTGGCCGGCGTGCTGCGTCCCGAGTTCCAGCTCAGCTCCGAAACGATGCCCGCCGAGGGACCCATGGACAAGGTGGATGCGTTTCTGCCGCTGCCATTGGGCGCCGATGCCGCACAACAGCGCGGTGACGAGAACTACAACGTGATGGTGCGGCTGAAACCGGGTGTTTCGGTGCAACAGGCGCAGGCGGATATCGACGTCATCGCCGGCCGCATCCGGGAGAAAGACAAACGTGACCGCACGTTCGGCATGACCGTGACCGGATTGCAGGAGCAGGTAGTGGGCGACGTGCGCCGCGCTTTGCTGGTGCTGCTGGGGTCGGTGGCGCTGGTTCTGCTGATTGCCTACGCCAATGTGGCCAACTTGCTTCTCACACGCGCGGCGGGCCGTGAGAAGGAAATCGCGATCCGCGAGGCTTTGGGAGCAGGAGGGTGGCGGATCGTCCGGCAGTTGCTGACCGAGAGCGTTCTGCTGGCCGTAATGGGAGGCGCGGCCGGGCTGGTGATCGCACAGTGGACCCTCCACGTTGTACGCACCATCAATCCGGGGAACATTCCCAGGCTCGATGACATCGCAATCAACGGCGCCGTTCTGGCATTCACGTTCGGGATCTCGGTGGTGACCGGTGTGCTGTTTGGTACTGCGCCGGCGTGGCGTGCAATGAGAGTCGATCTGCACACATCGCTCAAGGCGGGCGGGCGCAGCGGGCAGA
>Ga0181536_10005525_pt1 | contig 12932 bp, 9 predicted proteins | sample PEATcosm2014_Bin_41_FD_121105 | JGI IMG/M metagenome (GOLD analysis project Ga0181536, IMG submission 121105) | Peatland microbial communities from MTU Mesocosm Facility, Houghton, MI, USA - PEATcosm2014_Bin17_60_metaG | ecosystem: Environmental > Terrestrial > Soil > Wetlands > Peat | place...
CAGGCGATCGACGCGCTCGACAAGCACGACAAGCAGGTCGCCGAGGCCGAGCGGCAAAAGATCGTCAGCGACAACGCCGACGAGTTGTTTTCCTCGAAGTATCAAGCGACTGTCGGCAACCCCAAGGGAACGGCGACGCTCGTCGAGTTCTTCGACTACAACTGCCACTTCTGCAAAGGCGCCCTGCCCGACATCGCGCGCCTGATGAAGGACGACCCCAACCTGAAGCTCGTCCTCAAGGATTTCCCGGTGCTCGGTCCCGACTCGGTCGAGGCGGCCAAGGTGGCGACCGCGGCGCGCAACCAGTTGCCGGGCGACCGCTTCTGGCAGTTCCACACCAAGCTCCTGAACATGCACGGGCCGATCGGCAAGGCCCAGGCCCTCGAGGTCGCGCGCGAGATGGGCCTCGACATGGACCGCCTCGCCAAGGACATGGAGGCCCCGGAGGTGGGGACGGGCCTGCACGAGGTCATGGCGATGGCGGACTCGCTGCAGATCAACGGCACGCCTTCCTTCGTCGTCGGCCAGGAAGTCGTCGTCGGCGCGGTCGGCTACGATCAGCTCAAAGAGAAGATCGACGCCGTCCACAAGTGCGGCCACAGCGTGTGCTAGAGCGCGGCCGCATCCCTTCTCCCCGCTCGCGGGAAGAGGGGGCCGACGTGTTCGGATCGCCGTTTAGAACGCCTTTACCAAGCAAACAAGGAACGGCGACGCCGCGGATTCCGCGCAATCGCATTAACCTGCCTGAAACAGCCTGCGCCTAGATTGCCCCTATTCCGAGCGGCGACATCGACACGCCGGAAGGTGATTCAGTTTTGGAGCAGGAGCAAAGTAATGATCAAGTCCCTCAAGAAGTTCGTCGCCAACGAATCCGGCGCGACCGCCATCGAATACGCCCTGATCGCGTCGTTGATCGCGGTCTTCATCATCGGTTCCTTGCAGGTTCTCGGCACCCACCTGAGCAGCGAGTTCGCCGAAGTCAGCGGCGCGCTCAAGTAAGCCGTCGAAAGCTCGAAAGCTTTCCTCAACGCGCCGGCGAGGCCCCCTCGCCGGCGTTTTCGTATTCTTTGCGCTCGCTTCGCCGCGCTGCGGGCCGGGGCCCGAGACGAAAGCGCGCGAATTTCGCCGCCGGCGAGACACGAATCGCCGATTGGGTTATGGCAGGGCGTCCCGCCCGGGACAGCCGGTTTCCCCTTTCAGCGAAAGAGGCGCTCTCCTTGACCGCGTTCCAAGCCGTCGTCATGGCCGTCCTGCAGGGCGTCACCGAACTCTTTCCCATCAGCAGCCTCGGCCACGCGGTCATTCTGCCGCGTTTGCTGGGCTGGTCGATCGACCAGAAGGCGCCCGATTTCCTCCCCTACCTCGTCGTCATGCACCTGGGCACGGCGACCGCGTTGTTCCTCTATTTCTGGCGCGACTGGTTCAGCTTCGGCGGATCGCTGCTCGCCCGCTCGAGCCCGCGCTCGCGCGCCGACCGCCGCACTTTCTTCTATGTCGTTCTCGCGACGATCCCGGCCGTCGTGGTCGGTTTCGCCTTCGAAAGGAAACTCGGCGCGGCCTTCGGCACGCCGGCGATCGCCGCCTTCTTCCTCATCGCCAACGGCTTCGTGCTCTATATCAGCGACCAGATCGCCGGCGAAGGGGTCGGAGTCCTCGACCAGTTGAACTGGAAGGGCGCGCTGGCGATCGGCTGCGCGCAGTGCTTGGCGCTGATCCCGGGCTTCTCGCGCTCGGGCCTGACGATCGCGGCGGGCGTCGTGGCGGGGCTCAAGCACGAGGATTCCGCCCGCTTCTCGTTCCTGATGGCGACGCCGATCATTCTCGGCGCCACGGTTCTCGAGGCGCCCAAGCTGTTGCGCCAGGGCGCGACCTTGGGCGGCGCGGCGATCCTGTCCGGCGTCGTGGCGGGACTGGTCGCCTACGCCAGCCTCGCCTTTCTCATGCGTTATTTCCACAAGCACGAATTCAAGGCGATGCGGCCGTTCTCGTATTATTGCGCGGCGGCGGGGCTATTGAGCCTCGCGGTCATGGTCTTCTTCCGAACGTAGCCCCTTGGCGGGTCGACGAGGCGCCATATATCTCGGCCGGCAGCGACCAGCCGAGCCGGCCCGACGACGATCGCGAGGCGCCGTGATGAGCGAAACTGTGATGCCGGCGCGCCTGTCGCGCGAAGAGCTCGCCGAGCTTCATTTCGCGGCGCGCTGTCTGGAGGGCGACAGCTTCGCGTCGCGCGCGACCAACCTGCTCGGCCGCCAGGTCGAGGCGCTGGGGCGCGCCCTGCCCGCGCCGGCGCGCCAGGCGGTGGCGCGCGCCAGCGAGAGCGCGCTAAGGATCGCGCTGCGCCTCGCCCTGCGCACGATCGACAAGCGATCGCCGGCCAAGGCGGCCAAGGGCGTGCACAAGGCGGCCGCGGCGGCCTCCGGCGCGCTCGGCGGCGCCTTCGGGCTCGCCTCGATGGCGATCGAACTGCCGATTTCGACGACGATCCTCTTGCGCTCGATCGCCGAGATCGCCCGCGAGGAAGGCGAGGATCTGTCGCGTCCGGAAGGGGCTCTGGCCTGCATCGAGGTTTTCGCGCTCGGCGGCGAAGCGCCCGGCGAAGCGGCGATCGAAAGCGGATATTTCGCCGTCCGCGGCGCGCTCGCCGCGACGGTCGGCGAGAGCGCCCGCTTCCTGGCGCGGCGCGGCCTGGCGGACGAGAGCGCGCCGATCCTGGTCCGGCTCGTCTCCCAGATCGCGGCGCGCTTCGGCGTCGTCGTCAGCGAGAAACTCGCGGCCCAGGCGGTTCCGGTGCTCGGCGCCATCGGCGGCGCGGCGGTCAACGTCGCCTTTGCCGAGCGCTTCCAGACCCTCGCGCACGGCCATTTCATCGTGCGCCGACTGGAGCGCGTCCACGGGAGCGACGCCGTGCGGTTCGAGTACCAGCGCCTGCGCAACCAGATTTGATCGCCCGAACGGGCGCCGAGGCGCTTCGCCGCGCCCCGGTCCGCCGCTCGAATGGAGCGCCGCCGTTTCGCGTTCACGCCCATGTGAGCGCGCCCCAGCTTGAGACGTCGGACGTAAAGCTCTAGTGACCGCGACGGGACGCCCGGCCCGCCGAAGCACGGCGCGGATTTTGCAAGCGCGGCGCCGTTCGGAGTAGTGTCGCCGACGATCTCGCGGAGTTGTTCTTTTATGGGCTTTCGTCGCTTCGCCGGCCTCCTCTTGACGATCGCCGCTGTTCTGGCGCTTTACGCCGGCTACGCCCCAGCCGAGGTCGAGAAGGTTTTCCCCTCGGCCGGGCCCTACGCGCGCCAAATCCACGCCCTGCTGCCGGCCGCGCTGACCAGCGAGCCGCAGGCCGCGCCGGCGGCGCCGGCGCCCGCCGCCGCGCCGCGCCCGCCGGTCTCGGTCGTCGTCGGACGCGCCGCGCGCAAGGACCTGCCGTGGCGGATCGACGAAATCGGCGCCGCCCAGGCGATCGCCTCCGTCGCGCTGCGCACGCATTTCGACGCCGCGGTCGAGAAAGTGCTGGTCGCCGACGGCGCGTCGGTGAAAGCGGGCGAAACGCTGATCGAACTCGACGCGCGCCAGGCGGTGGCGCAACTCGAGGGCGCGAAAGCGCAACTCGCCAAGGACGAGGCGCAGCTCGAACAAGCCACGCGCGACACCACCCGCTACACCGACCTCGTGGCTCGCTCGGCGACCCCGGTGCTCAATCTCGACAACGCCAAGACGGCCGGCGCGTCGGCGCGGGCGGCGATCCTCGCCGACAAGGCGGCGATCGACAATCTGCAGGTGCAACTGGGTTGGACCACGATCGTCGCGCCGATTTCCGGCCGCGTCGGCGTCGTCGCCATCAAGGAAGGCAACATCGCCAAGGCGTCGGACAACGGCGCCACCGGCATTTTCGCGACGATCAACCAGATTTCGCCGATCTACGTGACCTTCTCGGTGCAGCAATCGCTGCTGCCGGCGCTGCGCGAGGGGATGGCCAACGGCGCCCGCGTCGTGGCGACGCCGCAGGGGTCGAAGAAGAGCGCCTCGGGCAAGCTCGCCCTGCTCGACAATTCGGTCGATCAGACCACCGGCACGATCCTCGCCCACGCCATTTTCGACAACGCGGACGAGACGCTGTGGCCCGACCAGCTTTGCAATCTCACGCTGACGCTGCGCGTCGAGCCGAACACGGTCGTCGTGCCGCGCGAGGCGGTTCAGATCGGGCAGAGCGGCAATTTCGTCTTCACCGTCGTCGACGGCGCCGCGCATGTTCAACCGGTCGAGGTGTCGCGCACCCAGGACGGCGAGACCGTGGTGACCAAGGGCCTGAACGGCGACGAGACCGTGGTCGTCGACGGCGCGCTTTTGCTGACCGAGGGGTCGAAGGTGGCGATCCGCAGCGCGCAGAACCGGGCGACGTAGATGTCCCTTCCCGAACTCTGCGTCCGCCGCCCGGTGATGACGACGCTGCTGATGCTGTCGTTCATCGTCTTCGGCGTTTTCGGCTACCGGCAATTGCCGGTTGCGGCGCTGCCGCGCGTCGACTTTCCCACCGTCGTCGTGAACGCCGCGCTGCCCGGCGCCAGCGCGGATTCGATGGCCTCCTCGGTCGCCGGACCGCTGGAGCGCGCCTTCGCGACGATCCCCGGCATTACGATGATGACGTCGTCCTCGAGCCTCGGCGTCACCAATATCGTCATGCAGTTCGACCTCGACCGCAACATCGACGGCGCCGCGCTCGACGTCCAATCGAACATTTCCGCGACCCTGCGCAAGCTGCCGCCGCAACTGCCGGCGCCGCCGAGTTTCCAGAAGCTGAATCCGGCCGACAGCCCGATCCTGTTCATCGCGCTCTCCTCCAAGACCCTGCCGCTGTCCAAGGTCGACGACTACGCCGAACAGATCTTCGCCCAGCAGATTTCGCAAATCGCCGGCGTCGCGCAGGTGCTGGTGTTCGGCCAACAGAAATTCGCGGTGCGCGTCGACGTCGACCCCGACGCGGCCGCCGCGCGCGGCTTGACGCTCGATAGCGTCAGCAACGCCGTGTCGGCGGCCAATTCCTCGACGCCGGTCGGCGCGCTGCTCGGACGCAGGCAGAACGTCACCGTCGACGTCACCGGCCAGATGGTGCACGCCGCCGAATACAGCGATCTGGTGGTGGCTTGGCGCAACGGCGCGCCCGTACGCCTCAACGAAATCGCCAAAGTCTACGATTCCGTCGAAAACAAGCAGATCGCGGCATGGGTCGGCCCGGAACCGGCGATCGCACTGGCGGTCTATCGGCAATCGGACGCCAACACCGTCGACGTCGTCGACAGCGTCAGAGCGAAAATGCCGTATTACCAATCGCAGTTGCCGCCCTCCGTCCAGGCCAACGTCCAAAACGACCGTTCGGAGTCGATCCGTCAATCGATCACCGACGTGCAATCCACGCTCGCGCTGTCGATCCTGCTGGTGATCGTCGTGATTTTCGTTTTCCTCAAGTCGGGGTCGGCGACGCTCATTCCCGCGCTGGCGCTGCCGGTGTCGCTGATCGGCGCGTGCGCGTTCATGTATATTTTCAACTATTCCATCGACAACATCTCGCTGCTGGCGATCACGCTTTCGGTCGGCTTCGTCGTCGACGACGCGATCGTCATGCTGGAGAACATCACGCGCCACATCGAAAACGGCATGAAGCCGTTCGAAGCCGCTCTCAAAGGCGCGAAGGAGATCGCTTTCACGATTCTGTCCATCACCTTCTCGCTGGTGGCGGTGTTCATCCCGGTCTTGCTGATGAGCGGCGTCGTCGGGCGCGTGTTCCACGAATTCGCGGTCACCATCACGGTGGCGATTCTCGTTTCCGGCTTCGTCTCGCTCACCCTGACCCCGATGCTGTGCGCGCGCATCTTGAGCGCGCCCAAGCACGGCGCGACGGCCGGCGTTTTCGGCCGTCTTTCCGACGCGCTCGTCGACGGCCTCGCCACCGGCTATCGCGTGTCGCTCGACTTCGTTCTCCGGTTCCGACTCGTCGTCTTGTTCGGCACGTTCCTCACCGCCTACCTCGCCTTTTCGCTCTACGCCGGAATCCCCAAGGGATTCTTCCCCGAGGAGGACACCGGCTTCCTGCGCGGCATCACCGAGGCGCAGCCGGACACCAGCTTCCGCGAAATGTCGGCGCGGCAGATCGCGGTGAGCAAGCTCATCGAAGACGACCCCGCCGTCGCCTCGGTCACCTCGGCGGTCGGATTCGGCGGCGCGACGAACAAGGGGTTCCTGTTCATCAAGATGAAAGAGCGGGCGCGGCGCGACTCGATGGAGACGATCATGGCGCGGCTGCGCGCCGCGACCGCGGTCATTCCCGGCATTCGAACGATTTTGATGCCGGTCCAGAACCTCGATTTCACCGGCGGACGCATCGCGCGGGCGAAGTATCAATATTCGCTGCAGTCCGGCGACATCGACACGCTCTATGCCAAGGCGCCTGAGATGGAGCGGGCGATCGCCCAATTGCCGGGCCTGCGCGACGTCAACAGCGATCTGCAGATCTCCAATCCGCAGTTCCGCGTCGACATCGACCGCGACAAGGCGGCGGCGTTCGGCGTCACCGCCGACGAAGTGCGCAACGCGCTCTACAACGCCTACGGCACGCGGCAGATCTCGACCATTTTCACCGAGGCCGACGACTACCAGGTCATCCTCGAGGCCGGCGACAATTTCCAGGACGATCCGGGGGCGCTCGGACGCATCCGCGTCGCGACCCCGGGCGGACAACTCGTGCCGCTCGACGAAGTCGCGACGATGCGGCGCACGGTCGGCCCGCTGCAGATCAATCGTCAGGCGCAGCAGCCGGCGGTGACGATCTCGTTCAATCTGGCGCCGGAAATGTCGCTCGGCCAGGCGATCGACGCCATCCACGGGCTCGAACGCAAAGCCGATCTGCCGGGAAGCATCATCACCGGCTTCGCCGGCAACGCCCAGCTCTTCGAGCAGGCGCTCGCCGGACAGGGCGCGCTGCTGCTGGCGGCGGTGATGACGATCTACATCCTGCTCGGCGTGCTCTACGAGAGCTACATCCATCCGATCACGATTCTTTCGGGACTTCCTTCGGCCGGCATCGGCGCGCTGCTGGCGCTCGACTATTTCCATATGGATCTGTCGGTGATCGCGATCATCGGCATTCTCCTGCTGATCGGCATCGTCAAGAAGAACGCGATCATGATGGTCGACTTCGCCCTGCAACGGCGGCGCGAAGGCGGCATGGACGCGCTCTCGGCGATCCGCGAGGCGGCGCTGATCCGCTTCCGCCCGATCATCATGACGACGCTCGCCGCGCTGCTCGGCGCCTTGCCGATCGCGCTGGGCGCGGGCGCGGGCTCCGAGCTGCGCCGCCCGCTCGGCGTCGCCATCGTCGGCGGCCTCTGCGTGTCGCAACTGCTCACGCTCTACATCACGCCCGTCGTCTACTATTATCTCGACAAGATCGACTCGGCGCTCGCCGGAAGGCGCAGAAGCGCGCCCAAACCGGCGGCCGAGCCCGAATCGGCGCCCGCGCCGGAACCCGAACCGTTGCCCGCGCCGGCGCAATAGCATTACGATGCGCCCCGACGACGCGCGCCGAGCGCGTCGGCGCGCGAGCGGATCGGGGAGGCGCCATGTACACGCCGGAATTCGAAATTCTCGACGAGCGTTTCGAAAAGCTCGCGATCGGCAACGTCCATCTGGAGAAGCTCTACACCGGCTGTCGCTGGGCGGAAGGCCCGGCCTATCTGGCGGCCGGCAAGTATCTGGTCTGGTCGGACGTCCCCAACGACCGCGTCCTGCGCTACGACGAAACGAGCGGCGCGGTCTCGGTGCTCCTCTCGCCCGCCAACAACCAGAACGGCCACAGCGTCGACCTTCAGGGCCGGCTCGTTTGCTGCGAGCATCGCGGCCGCTGCGTTTCGCGCATCGAGCACGACGGATCGCGGCAAGTCCTCGCCGATCGCTTCGAGGGCAAGCGCTTCAACTCGCCCAACGACGTCGTGGTGAAATCGGACGGCTCGATCTGGTTCACCGATCCGACCTACGGCATCGATACCGAATACGAGGGCGACGCGGCGGCCGAGGAGATCGGCGCCAGCAACGTCTATCGCATCGATGCCGCGAGCCGCGACGTCACGGCGGTGGCGACCGACTTCGTCAAACCGAACGGCCTCGCCTTCTCGCCCGACGAAAAGCGGCTCTACGTCGTCGACACCGGCGTCAGCCACGTGAAGAACGGTCCGCGCCATATGCGCGCAGCCGCGGTCGCCGCCGACGGCCGCTCGATCGGCCCGGCGAAGCTGTTCGCGACCTGCACCGCAGGCGCCTTTGACGGTTTCCGGCTCGATGCGAAAGGAAACATCTGGACTTCGGCGGCGGACGGCGTGCACGTCTATGCGCCCGACGGGACGCTGATCGGCAAGATCAAGGTCCCCGAGGTCGTCGCCAACGTCTGCTTCGGCGGCCCCAAGCGCAATCGGCTCTACGTCTGCGCGACGACCTCGCTCTACGCCGTCTACGTCAACGCGCGCGGCGCGAGCTGGCCGAGCTGACCCGTTTCGCGGCGGCGACCTCGGCTCGTCCTCGGCCAAGCGCGACGGCGACGCCCGACGTCGGCGGCGGGAGCGCCCGCCCCGCTTGCATTCTCCATCATTTCCCATCACGACTCGCGCGTTCCGTTTTGCAAGACTTGCAAACGCTCGGAGACACATGGGCAAGCGACCGACACTCGCCGATCTCGCGCGCGCGGCCGGCGTCAGCGTCGCCACCGTCGATCGCGTCCTCAACGGGCGCCATCGCGTGCGCGAGCCGACCGCCGAACGGGTGCTCGGCGCTGCCGAGGCGATCGGCTTTCACGGCGCGCCGCTCATCAAACGACGCGTGCGCCTCGACGCGCCGACGCTGACCTTCAGCTTTCTCTTGCAGAAGCCCGACGCGTTCTACCGCCGGCTCGGCGCCGATCTGGAGGCGGCGACGGCGCGGCTCGCCGACGTGCGCGGCAAGGCGATCGTCGAATACGTCAGCGAGCTTTCGCCCGCCACCATCGCCGAACGCCTGCTGCGGATGGGCGAGGCGGCGCGGGCGATCGGCGTCGTCTCGGTCGATCATCCCCATGTGTCCGAGGCGATCGCCCGCCTGCGCGCGCGCGGCGTCCCGACCTTCGCCATGCTCTCCGATCTCACCGCCGAGGCGCGCGCCGGCTATGTCGGCCGCGACAATCGCAAGGAAGGGCGCACCGCGGCCTGGATCGTCGCCAGGGCGGCGGCGCGGCCCGGCAAGATCGGCATCATCGTCGGCTCGCACCGCTATCTCTGCCAGGAGACGGCCGAGATCTCGTTTCGCGCCTATCTGCGCGAACATGCGCCCGCGTTCCAGCCGCTGGAGCCGCTGGTCAATCTCGAGGATTCGCGTCTCGCCTACGCCGCGACGCAGGAGTTGCTCGCGCGCCACCCCGATCTCGTCGGCTTCTACGTCTGCGGCGGCGGCATGGAAGGCGCGATCGCGGCCGCGCGCGACGAAGCGAGGCGCGAACCGCTCGCCGTCGTGTGCAACGAATTGACGCCCATGAGCCGCGCCGCGCTGATCGACGGCGTTCTGAGCGCCATCATCTCGACGCCGACCGCGCTCCTCGCCGACCGCGCGCTCGAGGCGATGGCGCACGCCCTCGCGGCCCCGGCGATCGAGGCGGCGAGCCAGATCGTCGTGCCCTTCGATCTGTTCCTGCCGACCAATATCTGAGGGGCGAAACGGCCGTGGACGCCGGCGCGCCGCGCCGCAGCGCCTCTGCGTTTTGGAATATCCATTCTGATATTGACTGCTTTTGGAACATTTGTTACGTTCACGCCAACATCGGCTTTCACGAGGTCCGCGGCTGGCGCTTCCGCCAATCGATGGCGGGGGACAGGGGCAATGAAGGCGACGGCCGCGCGTCGGGTCTTCGTCGTTTCGTCGTCCACGGGCCTCCGCCTCGCCGAGCGGTCGCGGCGCGGAAATCCCGCCCGAACGGTTCTTCTTGGCGACGCCGCGAGGCGCGCCCGCGAGAAATCCGCGCTTTCCCCCGGGGAGCGAGGTCAACGCCCGCGAGAAGGGCATCCGGCGATCAGTTAAGGCGCTGCCGGGCGCCGCAAGGGAGGAGTGAATCATGAAGCGTTTCGCATTCGCGCTCGCCGTCGCGACGATCCTGTCGAGCCCGGCGATGGCCGCCAAGATCGGCGTGTCGATGGACAAGTTCGACGACAACTTTCTCACCGTGCTGCGCAACGGCATGAGCGACTACGCCAAGACGCAGCCGGGCGTGTCGATGCAAATCGAGGACGCCAAGGACGACGTCTCCAAGCAGCTCAGCCAGGTTCAGAACTTCATCGCCAACAAGGTCGACGCGATCATCGTCAACCCGGTCGACACCAGCGCCACCGCCGCGATCACCAAGGCCGCCGCCGAGGCCGGCGTGCCGCTCGTTTACGTCAATCGCGAGCCGGCCGACGTCGACGCGCTCGGCCCGAAGGCGGCCTTCGTCGCCTCGAACGAAAAGGAATCGGGCACGCTCGAGACCCAGCAGATCTGCAAGCTGCTCGGCGGCAAGGGCGACATCCTGGTCATGGAGGGCGAACTCTCCAACCAGGCGGCGGTGCAACGCACCAAGGACATTCACGAAGTCATCGCGACCCCCGCATGCAGCGGCATGAAGATCATCGCCGAGCAGACCGCGTCGTGGGATCGCACCAAGGCGCAGAACCTGATGACCAACTGGCTGTCGAAGGGCCTGAAGTACGACGCGGTGGTCTCCAACAACGACGAAATGGCGATCGGCGCGCTGCAAGCGATGAAGGCGGCGGGCGTCGACACCAAGGCGGCGATCGTTGGAGGGGTCGACGCGACGCAGGACGCCCTCGCCTCGATGAAGGCCGGCGATCTCAAGGTCACGGTGTTCCAGGACGCCGCCGGCCAGGGCAAGGGCGCGGTCGACGCGGCGCTCAAGCTGGCCGCCGGAGGGACGGTCGAGAAGAAGGTCTACATTCCCTTCCAGCTGGTGACGCCGGACAATATGGCCAACTTCATGAAGAAGAACTGACAAGGCGAGAAAGCCGGCGCGCGCCTGCGAGCGTGCGCCGAAGTCGAATTCGGCGTTTCGTCCGGTCGCAATGCCGGTTATGAATAGGGTGACGCGGCGCGCTGGCCTGCGAGCGGCGTTGCGTTGTCCCGGGAGAGAGCGCCATGGGAACGATCGGCCCTTCGACAGCGCAAGTCGTCCGCCAGAGCGGCGCCGTTCCCGGCGCGGAGTTTCTGCTCGAGGTCGAGAACGTCCGCAAAGCCTTTCCCGGCGTGCTGGCGCTCGACAACGTCTCCTTCCGCCTCAAGCGCGGCCACGTCCACGCTCTTATGGGTGAGAACGGGGCGGGCAAGTCGACGCTGATGAAGATCGTCGCCGGCATTTATGGGCCGGACTCCGGCTCCTTCCGGCTCAAGGGCCAGGAAATCCATCTGACCTCGCCGCTCGACGCGCTGCAATACGGCATCGCGATGATCCATCAGGAGCTCAACCTGATGAATTTCATGACGGTGGCGGAAAACATCTGGATCCGCCGCGAGCCGTTGAACGGCTTCGGCCTGGTCCGGCACAAGGAAATGCGGCGGCGCACCAGCGAATTGTTCGACCGGCTCGACATCTCCATCGACCCCGAGGCTGAAGTGCGCGACCTCAGCGTCGCCAATCGGCAGATGGTCGAAATCGCCAAGGCGGTGTCCTACGACTCCGACGTCCTGATCATGGACGAGCCGACGTCGGCGCTGACGGAGAGGGAAGTCACGCATCTCTTCCAAATCATTCGCACCCTCAAGGCCGAGGGCAAGGGCATCATCTACATCACCCACAAGATGAACGAGCTGTTCGAAATCGCCGACGAAGTGTCGGTGTTTCGCGACGGCAAGTTTGTCGGCGAGCATCCCGCCGCCGACGTCACGCGCGACGAGATCATCAAGATGATGGTCGGGCGTGAAATCACCCAGATGTTTCCCAAGCTGACCGCGCCGATCGGCGAGGTCGCGCTCTCGGTCAGAAACCTGACGCTCGAAGGACGCTTTCGCGACATCTCCTTCGATTTGCGCAAGGGCGAGATTCTTGGGTTGGCCGGGCTGGTCGGTTCCGGGCGCAGCAACGTCGCCGAGACGCTGTTCGGCGTGACGCCGGCGACCTCGGGCACGATCGCTATTGAGGGAAAAGAGATCGCGATCCGCAATCCGGGTGTAGCGATGGACGCCGGGATGGCCTTTCTCACCGAGGATCGCAAGGAGAGCGGCTGTTTCCTGCTGCTCAGCGTCGTGGACAATATGCAGATCGCGCTGCTGCGTCACAGCCATGTGCGCGCTGGCTTCGTCGCGGAGAAGGCGGTTGAAGCCCTGTGCCGGGAGCAGACGGCGAGCCTGAGGGTGCGCACGCCTGATCTCGATGAGCCGGTCCTCAATCTCTCCGGCGGCAATCAGCAGAAGGTTCTGGTCGCGCGCTGGCTGATGACCCATCCGCGCATTCTCATTCTCGACGAGCCGACGCGCGGCATCGACGTCGGCGCCAAGGCGGAAATCCACCGGCTGATCAGCGAGCTGGCGGTCAAAGGCGTCGCCGTCTTGATGATTTCGTCGGAAATGCCCGAGGTGCTCGGCATGAGCGATCGCGTGCTGGTGATGCACGAGGGGCGCATGACCGGCATCGTCGATCGCAAGGACGCAACGCAGGTCAAGATCATGGAGCTCGCGTCGCAATAGCGCGCGACTTTTCGACGAGGAAGGAACATCGTGGCCATCCAGCACGCTTCCAACGCCGCCGCCCAGAGCGAGGCGCCGAGCGCGGCGCGCCGCCGTCTGCCGCCGGAGATCAACATTCTGGGCGTCATGATCGGCATGATGCTGCTATTCGAAGTTCTGGGCTGGATTTTCGTCGGCCAGAGCTTCATCGC
>Ga0181536_10005528_pt1 | contig 12927 bp, 10 predicted proteins | sample PEATcosm2014_Bin_41_FD_121105 | JGI IMG/M metagenome (GOLD analysis project Ga0181536, IMG submission 121105) | Peatland microbial communities from MTU Mesocosm Facility, Houghton, MI, USA - PEATcosm2014_Bin17_60_metaG | ecosystem: Environmental > Terrestrial > Soil > Wetlands > Peat | place...
GTCAGAATGATGATGTTGTTCTTGAAATCGATCTCACGGCCCTCGCCATCCTCCATCGTGCCCTTGTCGAAGACCTGGAAGAACAGTTCGAGCACGTCAGGATGGGCCTTCTCGACTTCATCGAGTAACACGACGGAGTATGGCCGGCGCCGGACGGCCTCGGTGAGCACGCCGCCTTCGCCGTAACCGACATATCCGGGGGGCGAACCTTTGAGTGTGGAGACGGTGTGCGCCTCCTGGAACTCGGACATGTTGATGGTGATGAGATTGCGCTCGCCGCCATAGAGCAAGTCGGAGAGTGCGAGCGCGGTTTCGGTTTTGCCCACGCCGCTTGGTCCCACTAGCAGGAAGACGCCGACTGGCTTGTTGGGGTCCTCCAGGCTGGCGCGCGCGGTGCGGATACGCTCGGCGATGGCGCCGAGCGCGTGAGATTGGCCGATGACGCGCAGGCCCAATTGCTGGTCGAGCGTGAGGACGGATTGCACTTCGTCCTTCAGCATCTTCCCGACGGGAATGCCGGTCCAGGCGGAAATGACGTCGCCGACGATCTGGGAATCAACGCAAACGCGGATGAGCGGCGCCTCGCCCTGGATTTGTTCCAGGTCGGCGTTTAGCTTGACGAGTTCGGCGCGCAGAGGCGCGGGATCGAGAGCCGGTTGTGCGGCCGCTGCCTGGCCATCGCCGGAAGCGGCCTGCGCCGGCGCACTTGTTCCTTCGAGTTTCGAGCGCACGTCGCGAATGCACGATACCAGATCGCGCTCTTTTTCCCAGCGCTCGCGCAGAGCCGCGAGCCCGGCTTCGGTTTCGGTGCGTTGCTGGGCGATTTGCTCGAGGCGCTCGATATGATCGGCGCCCAGGGCGGTTTCCCGCTCGAGAACGCGCGTCTGGACGGCCAGATCGTCGAGTGTGCGGGTGGCGTCTTCGATGGCCGGCGGAATCGCGTTCTGGCCGAGCGCGAGGCGCGCGCACGCGGTATCGAGCACGCTGACGGCTTTGTCGGGAAGCTGGCGATCGGGCAAATACCGGTGCGAGAGCTTCACCGCCGATGCCAATCCCTCATCCAGGATGCGGACGTTGTGATGCTTTTCGAGCATGGGCACGAGGCCGCGCAGCATCACGCGGCACTTTTCTTCGGTGGGCTCTTCCACCTTCACAACCTGGAAGCGGCGCGCCAGGGCGGCGTCCTTTTCGAAGTACTTCTTGTATTCGGACCACGTGGTGGCCGCGATGGTACGCAGTTCGCCGCGGGCGAGCGCCGGTTTCAGCAGGTTGGCGGCGTCGTTTTGACCCGCCTGGCCGCCAGCGCCGATCATGGTGTGGGCTTCATCGATAAACAGAATGATGGGCGTGGGCGAGCTTTTGACTTCCTCGATCAATCCTTTGAGCCGGTTTTCAAACTCGCCTTTCACGCCCGCGCCGGCCTGCAGGAGCGCGAGATCAAGGGTGCGTAGCGTAACGTTTTGTAGCACCGGTGGAACGTCGCCATGGGCAATGCGCAGAGCGAAGCCCTCCACTACGGCTGTCTTGCCGACGCCCGCTTCACCGGTGAGGATGGGATTGTTTTGCCGGCGGCGCGTGAGGATGTCGACTACCTGGCGGATTTCGGAGTCACGTCCCAACACCGGATCGATCTTGCCGCCTTTCGCGCGCTCGGTGAGGTTGACGGTGTACTGATCGAGATTGGGCGTTTTGCCGCCGGCAGCACGAGGCTGACCGGCACCAGGGGAAGCTGTGCCTGGCTCCTCAGCCGCGGCGGTGATCGAGTCCTCGTGCGAGCCCGCGACGATTTGCAGCAGGTTCTGACGCAAAGTGTCGGGCTGGATCTTCTGCAACTCTTTGCTGACGTCGCGAACGATGCGCGTGAGATCGTCGTTGGTGAACAGCGCCAGGATGGTGAAAGCCGAACGGATCTGGCCGGCACCGTAGTCGACCGATCCGAGCAGCCAGGCTTCGGTCAGCATGTGCACGAGCATCTGGCTGAGGACAGGTCCGCGGCCATTGCCGGTCTTCATACGGTCCAGGCTGCGCCCGAGGTCGGTTGCCAGCCGCGACTTGTCGATGCCGAAGTGTTTCAGAATGTGCTGGAGGTCGCTGTCGGTTTCGTCGAGCAGTTTCGTCAGGTAGTGCTCAACCTCGACCTCATAGTGGGTGCGCGAAGCACACAGCCCGACGGCCGCTTCGAGCGCATCGCGCGTGATCTGGTTCACTTTTCCGAAGAAGAATTTCCAGTTCTGCAGCATAGAGTCCTCACGAAATGTGTAAGACGGTGTCACCGGGATTCCGCGGAAATGGCGCGGACTTCATCCAAGTCACCCAGCCCAATTGCGGAGTAGCGCCATCCTCAGCGCCCAGCTCACAAGCCGGCACTTCATCTTGTTTCAAAACCAACTGCACGTCGAAATCAAATTCGGTTTCGGCGAAGAAGCCGAGCAATCCGCAAAGCGGACGGTAGGCGGTCCCGTTGGGCAGGAAATCCAGGTACTGGGCGAGGGTCAAGGGCCCCAGTTTCACCCGCACGCTGGATTGCTGATCCCAGATCTGATCGCCGACCACGGCGCCCAAACCCAACTGCTCCGAGGAACTCAACTGGTCTTCGAAGCAACACTGCGTTTCGGTATCCAATTGGAACCAGCCGCCGGCGAACTGTTCGATTTCGACCGGGACGCCGAAATAATCCTCCAGAACCTGGCGGAGAGCAACGGCCGAGCGCGGTTGCTGCGCCAGCAGGCCGGCGTAGTAGAGGAGCGAGTCATCAGCCACGGATTGGCGATTCTGTAAGCCTTCGGTTCCCAGCCCGATCAGGTCCATCAGATGGTGCGAGAAGCGGTCGCGTTCGCCGCGCTCGTAGGCTATGGTGAACCGGTACTTTTGCCACGCCTGAAAAAACAGCGAGATCATGCGGTGGTTGAAGATGTCCAGGAACTCGCGAATTGCGTGGTCCTTGGCGCGGTCGCGCGTGATCACCAGTTCGGTGTAGTAGTGCGGCAGGACCGCCGACGGACCGGTCAGACCCATGAAATTCACTTCCATGTGGGCGGGCGCATGCTCCGTGCGTTGGAGCGAATAAATCTGGCTGGGAGGAAAAGAGACCGACTGGTGAGCGCCGAAGTGCACGACCTCGCGGGCGGGATTGACAAACAAGCCCACGGGCTCGCGCTCGGGCATCAGGCGCTCCAGAAGCCGCACTGCCTGAAAGAAATTGAAGCAGTAGGGCTCACGCTCGAGGGCTGCCCAGATTTCGGATGCGGCGGGCGCGGCGGTATTAGCGGCTTGGGGCACGGCGCCGGCCGGCTCCGCCGTTACAGCAAAATTTTGTGTCCCGCTCTCGGGGGCCATTGCTCCAAGTCCTCCCTTCTCTGGGTTGTGCGCACGGCCAGTTGGCTGAAGCTGTTCAGCGAGACGTACAAGCCGAGGAACCGTTCCAAAACGTTGGCGAACAGATACACACCGCCGCCGACAAACTGCTCCTCATCCAATTCCATGCGAACGCGCGTGCCCCGCGCGAAACTGATGCCGTGCTCGGAAATGACGCGGGCAAAGTGCCGCTCGCTATCGACCTTCACGATGCCCTCGATCTGCTTCTGGATATAAGCCGAATCGGCAAAATTGTAGAGCCGCAGAATGTGCTGGAGGGCCTCGCGGCCGCCCTCCACCAGCGACAGATAATTCAGCGACAGGTGCGAAATCAACCGCCACAAAGCGCTTCGTCCCGTTGGCGGGCGGATGGTGTTGGACGGCTTCTTGAGCATGAGGATGCGCTTGATGGGCGCGGCGCCTTCCAGGTCCAGATCGCCCTTTTCATTGCCGAACGGGAGGCGCGCCGGCAGATCGCCGTTGGTGCAGGTGAGCCGAATGGTAACCGTGTCGACATTGGGCCGCATGGGCTTGCCGGTCATGTCCACCAAGGTCAGGTAAACGTCGAGGGCTTCGGAATTGCGCCGCGTGGTAAGGCGACGCGATCCATGCCAAAACGTCTGTTTCTTGTCGCGCATGGTGGCGTGGCGGTAGGAGTAGAACGGATCGAACTGAACGGTATCGTGGGAAGCCGGGTCCACGCTCACCACCTGGTCCACCGAAAAGATCTCCATGGCGTCCTGGCGGGACACGTCGGGCACGATAGGATATTCGAAAACGGTGTGGCTCAGAAGGATCGGCTCAGCGGTCTGAGGAAACAGGTTGACGATGGGAGTGCAGTTGAGGCGGATGGTCTTATCCGAGACGCCGGTTTCGAGCTGCTGCTGGCGCTCGGCCCGCTCGAAACGCGAGACCAGAAAAAGGATTTCGGCGCGGTCCTTGAAGCCCGCCCGCGCCAGTTGCTCCAGACCGGAAAGATCGAAGAAAAAGAATTTGTCGGGAAACGCGAAGTACTCCTGGAGCAGCCGGTAACCCAGAAACGACCGCAGGGGATACGGCAACATACCCTCGTTATCCTCGAAACCGACGGGCCGCAAGTGGTCCGGCTCGAACCAAAGCGGCTTCGCGCGCGAGCCGGGTGCAGGATCACGAATCACGATCTGGGTGCATTTTCCACACAACAACTCGTACAGGTTGTGAACCAGCGCGCCTTCGCCGTTCAGATGAAAACGCAAGGAACGCAGGGCCAGCTTGTCGAAGGTCACGTCCGGAAAACAGCGAATCTCGAAGCGCAGGGCGGCCACCGCATCGGACTTGATGGGGGGCTGGAAACGGTCGGGCGTGCGCCATTGCGCATCCACCACCCGCAGCGGCCAGAGCGTAGTGTCGTAACAAGTGCGGTACTTGCAGGGAACGCCGCTCACGGGCGGCGAGTAAAGCACCGAACCTCTAGGAATGGGCAAGCCGGTACTCAGATTCCCCTGTGCGGGATCCAGCTCGAACTCGACGGTAGACATCGAGGGTATCGGCCGCAGGTAATGCGGATAGAGCACGGTCAACAGCGCTTCGGTAATCTCTGGAAACTCGTCATCGATCTTGAGATGAACGCGCGCCGCGAGAAAGGCAAACGCCTCGAGCAAGCGCTCGACGTGCGGGTCCCGGCCCTCGTTGGGATCGAGAATGAGGCGCCCCGCGATTTTGGGGTACTTGTCCGCGAACTCCGCGCCCATCTGCCGCAGGAAAGTTAACTCGCGCTCGTAATAGAGGAGCAGATCATCCCGCACTTTGCTCTCCCTTCACCTGGTATTCGCCGCTGGAGAGTTGCAGAACGGTGTCGAAGGAGATGAGTTCAGGCGCTGGGTCCATCAGCAAAAGAGCTTCAATCTGAAACCGAAGCTGGCGGCCATTGTTCGACCCGGCGTCCACCAGAGATACTTTCACGCCGCTCAGCCGGGGCTCAAAGGTGGAGACGGTATTTTCCAGCATCCGCAGCAGACGAGTCCGGTCGCGGGTGGAGTTGGCGCTGAGATTGCTAACGTCCGGCAAACCGTAGGTGTAGAGCGAGGATTCCAGGCCGGGATAAGCCTCCGGAGCACCGCCGGGAATCTGGCGGGTATTGAGCAGCCACTCGAGATCGCGGCGCAGCGCGGCCTTGAGTTGCCGGACCGATTGCGCCCGGTTCTGCGGCGCGTCGGCCGGCGTACCCGGAGCGAGATCAATAAGCCGCTCGAGCACCGATTGCGTGACGGTCTCGTCTGTTTCCCGCCGCGCCATGGTTTATTTGGCGCAGGCCAGCGCCTGCACAGGGTCGAGACGGCAGATGCGGGCGTACAGCTTGCGCTTGGCCTCGGGGTCCCCATCCAACTGGTTCATGCAGCGGTAGAGCAGCGCCAGCGGATGCGCCAGCACTTCCGACGCCTCCCACTCTTCCAGCTTGCGTTGCTCGATTTCGTCCGCCATCTCGTTGAGGATGGGATAAGCGATGGCTTCGTGGCCGGCCGACATGCAAATCTGCGCCAGTTGAATCTTTCGCTGAAAGCGCGCCCGGCCGGAGCGCTCGTGCGCGATCTCCCTGCTCAGGACTTCCACCGCCAGTTGCACATCGCCGGATCGCGCCGCGTTCATGGCGACCTGGAACGCATCCGGCGGCGCTTCCACACCGGTTCCATTCTCCGACGATTTGGTCTCCTCCATCGAGGGCGGCGCGGCGAATCCGTTCACCGCTTGAGCAGGTGTGAGGACTTCTTTCAACCATGCCTGCGTCTCGGCGTTGGCTGTGGGAGTATCGTCAGCCAGAGTCCACCGGGGCAATTGTGGCAGGTCGGCCACCAACGATCGAACTTCGGACCGGATGGCGTTGGCGATCGCCGGATAGCCATATTCGTCGAGGGCCTTGACCGCGTAGCGCTGCAAGTCGAGCCAGGCTCTACCGCAGGGCAGGGCCATCGCGTTTTCGGCGGCTTCGATCAGATCCGCCCAGTTCCCCTCGACGGCCAGCCGCTTGAGCTCCTGCCGAACCTGCGTGGCCGGCGGCGCCAGCAGTTCCAGGCTCGGTGAGTCTCCTCCCGCGCGCAATTCCCCCCAGCGCAGGCCGCGCAGCAAAAGATAAGGCGCCGGGCTATAGGGATCTTCGCGGCGCAAATATTTCGCAACGACGGCAACCCGCGTACAGGCGTCGTCTTTGTCGGCTGGTTCCGCGCTTACGGTTTTGCGTGTGCTCGCCGGAGCCGCGGCGGCGCCAGCTTCGGCAGCCTCTTCCTCTACGGCGGCTTCCTCCGGCGCAGGTTCCGCCGCTGGTTCTTCATCCGGTTCTAGCTCGCGCTTTTTCTGAAGCAGGCTGTTGACGGTGGACCGCACCTCTTCCAGGGCGCCGCGCAAGCCACTAAACCCAGGCTGCGCGTCACCGAATTTCGGTTCACAGGCGCCACTAAGGGTTTCGATCGCCTCCAGACACTCATCCAAGCTTTGTTTGCTCTCGACATAAAAGGCCTTCGGCGTAGCGGCGAAGGCGGAGTCGAAGTCTTCCCCGGTGACCTTGCCTTCGGCGATGGCTTGGGCTCGCGCCTCGGCTTTCTCGTTTGTTGCCGCGGCGTCCGCTTCGTAGCCCACTTGGCGTGACTGCTTGAACTGGAACCAGTTCAGTCCACTGCGCGTGATCCCCACCTCGTAGACGGCTTGGTCGAGCCTTCGCCCACCTGGACCTGATCCAGATTTTGAACCCACCCAATCGAGTGGCGCCGTGCGCATCTCTGCGTCGCCGTCTTCGAGCTCCGGATACAGAGTTTCCCAGAAGTTCTCGACCAGCGCCTGGAGAAGTTTCAGACCCGCTAGTAGTCCGGGGAAGCCCTCGGTACGCAACGCCGCTTCGGTGAGCCAAGCCGCCAACTGAAGGTCTTTGCTTTGAGTAGCGAGGGCTTCGCCTGCCAGTTTGATGACCTGCTTCCAGTCCGCGACCTTGCGTTCGTAGGCCCATTCGCCCTGCGGGGCATCGTCGTCCTCGCGCCGGGCCTCTTTGATCTTGTCGTAGACGGGAGCGTAACGAAGATTTGCGCCGCTCGGGTTCTCACCCGGAATGGGGTTTAACAGATCGTCGCGGAGGGGCATGGGGGATTACGGAGCCGCCTGTGCCGCGGCGAACTCCAGCTTGCGAATCTCGAGGATGGGAATCTCGTCGTGGTCAACTGCGAACATCTTTTGTCCGACGGGAACGACGTTTCCCGTTCCGTCGTCCTCCCAGTCCGTGGCGCGGCCCAGGCGGATTTGATCGTCGGAGTGCTTCCAGGAAAGAGGAGAGAGCGTGGGCAACAGAACTTCGCCCAATTCCTTGCCCTTGAAGGCCGGCCCGGTGCGCACGATGGCGGGTGTCCAAAGCAGATCGCGTAAACGGGTAGGCGCCTGCAACTCGACCGAGGCGATGTGGTGCAAGGGAATCCAAAGATAATCGCCGGCGGCGAAAACTTCGAGCCGGGCGCCTAAGCGAGGGTCGGAATCGGAGAAGAATTCAAACGGCTTGCCATTCAGAGTTCCGGAAAGCGGCGCATCGGATTCCGGTTCCGTGATGGGGTAATTTTTCTTTTCGAAAATGCCCTGGCGGATCCGTTCGGCGTGGAGCGCGGCGCGGTACAACAGCGCGCCCATTTCAGCCGCGCGTCCGTCCCCGGCTAGCACGTCGAGCTGCTTTTCCGCGCGCGTGTAGTCGCCTGCGAAACACAACAGCTCGAACAGAAAAGTGCGGCGCTTGGCATCGGTTGGGTTATCCCGCAACTCGGCGCCCAGCGCCTGCACCGCTGCATTGAGCTTTCCGGCTTGAAACTCCGCCTGAGCGTTCATGGTTCCGCGGGAAACAGCAGGCTCAGACCTTGACGTTCCCTTTGACGTCCCACCCAGAAATGATGGCGGCGCCGAGCGAGCCATCCGCTTTTTGCGGCTTGTAATGGTGCTCGAATTTGGTAAAGTCTATCGAGGCCTGGTCAATCGGTATCGAGTCACCGCCGGACGATGCACCCATCTGGTAGGAAGAGATCAGGATATCGCTGAGGATGATCTTCAAGAATTCCTGCTGTTCTTTTCCCTGCTTCCGGCAGACGAATGTCGCTTTCTTGATGTGCTCACCGGACGCGCACGCCAGCATGAGTTTGGGGCTGGCCTGGTTTTGGTAGAACGTGATGTTGAAACTCTGCATGGCAACCTTACCGGCTCCTCCGCCTGACCCGGTTCCGATGCTCGAACTGTTGCTGGCGCCCCAAGAGAACGAAAGTATATCGATATCGCTCTTGTGGGACTTGTCTTGGGACTCTCCATCGATACCATCGACCTTGAGAAACATATCAACTGCCATTTGGATTATTCTCCTTTTCTCACGTTATTCGACAACCCCAAGAGATCTACTTCCTCGCCGACTGCGGCAGTTCCGCGACTAGGCGCAGGGATACCGACAGTTCGTCGAGCTGGAAGTGTGGTTTCAGGAATGCCACGGCGCGGTAGACGCCGGGCTTGCCGGGCACTTCGCTGACTTCGATGGAGGCATCGCGCAGCGGATGACTGGCCTTAATGCTGGGCGACGCATTGTCGTCCGGCGTGACGTAGTTCATAATCCACTGATTGAGGAATCGTTCGCAATCCGATCGCGACATGAAACTGCCGATCTTGTCGCGCATCATGGCTTTCAGGTAGTGGGCGAAACGGGACACCGCCAGAATGTAGGGTAGCTGCGCCGAAAGCCGGGCGTTGGCGTTGGCGGCCTCCTTGTCGTACAGCTTGGGCTTTTGGCAGGACTGCACGCTGAAGAAGGCGGCATAATCCGTGCCCTTGCAGTGCACCAGCGGAGCGAAGCCCTGATCCGCGAGTTCCTTCTCGCGCCGGTCGCTGATCTGCACCTCGGTCGGGCATTTGAGCGCGATGTCGCCTTCGTCGGTACGGAAGTTATGCGTCGGCAAGCCCTCCACCAGCCCACCGCCCTCCACGCCGCGGATGGATGCGCACCAACTGAACTGGGCGAAAGATTGCGTCAAGCGCGCGCCGAGCGCCCACGCCGCGTTGCCCCACAGATACTTGCTGTGATCCGTGCCATCGACCGCTTCTTCGTAATTGAAGCCGTCCACCTGCACGTTGTCCTTGCCGTAGGGGAGGCGCATCAGAATGTGCGGCAAGCACATGGCCACGTACCGCGAGTCCTCTGATTGTCTGAACGACTTCCACTTCGCGTACTCCGTCGTATCAAAGATCTTGGCGATGTCGCGTGGCGCGTCCAGGTTGGTGAAGCTCTCCATGTTGAACATCTCGGAAGAGGCCCCGGTCAGGAACGGCGCATGGGCCGCCGACGCGACATTGGAGATTTTCTCGATCAGCTCGAGGTCTTCCGGACCTTTGCCGAATTCATAGTTGCCGAGCAGGGCGCCAAATGGAGCACCGCCGAAGACGCCGAACTCCTCTTCGTAAACCTTCTTGAATAGCGCGCTCTGGTCGAATTCCGGCGCCCGCTGTAGATCCCGCAGCATCTCCTTCTTGCTGCAATTGAGAATCTTGATCTTCAGCATGTCGCTGGTCTCGCTCTGGTCGAGCATGTATTTCAAGCCGCGCCAGGTGCCTTCCAGCTTCTGGAATTCCGGATGATGCAGAACTTCGTTTAGCTGAATGGAAAGCAGGTGGTCGATCTGCGCAATGCGCGCATTGATCATCGACTCGGTGTCGCGGGAGATGGTCATCTCCCCTTGCAGCACCTGGCTGACGAATTCCTTGACCAGGCTCTTGCCGCGTTCACGCGCCGCCGGGTCCTTGCCCAGGCGGCCCTGCTCCACAATCTGATCCAACAAGCCACCTGCCGCTTGCTGCTCGGCGGTCTGAGCGGCCGCCGCTGATTTTTCCTTCTCAGGCATTGGGCTCTCCCTCTGGCTTCACTTCTTCCTTGAGCTTGCCCAGCTTCTCCGTGTTCGTAATGGCATCCTGGAGTAGCTCTTCCAGTTTGTCGTTGCCTTGCAGGCTGCCACGCAGGTCCGAGAGCTTGGTTCTCAGCTCCAGCAGTTCGCGCAGCGGTCTCACCTGGCGAGCCACCTGCTCCGGTTCGAAGTCCTGCAAGCTCTTGAAGTTCAGGTCTACCTTCAAGTTGCCGGCGTTGGGGTCGTCGCTGAGCTTGTTCTCGACCGAAAACGCCAGGTGCGGTTTCATACCTGCGAGCACGCTGTCAAAGTTGTCGGGGTTTACTTCCACGAACTTCCGATCCTTCAACCGCGCCATGGCTTCGGTCGGCTGGCCCGTGAAGTCACCGAGTACGCCCATCACAAAGGGCAGTTCCTTCAATTCGATCGCGCCGCCCACCTCCACGTCATACGTAATGTGCACGCGAGGCGATCTCACCCGATCGAGCTTATGTTGTGTGCTTTGTCTTGCCATTCTGCTTCTCCTCCTCCCCCTCTAATCCCGCGCCGGCAGCTCTGTGCCAGTGCGCAAGCGCTCCGAGTATCTTGAACTAGGCCTCCCACGGACTCGACACAGGCAATTTCGAAGATGGCGGGAACCAGACTGGGGCGGTTGCACGGCGTGGGGGTTGGGCCGGGACGTGTATGCTGTGCCTGTGAACACAAAACCACTCCGCCACGCGATCACTAACCGTGACGCTGAGATCTTGCCTGTCACGATCGAGATAAGACTAGCATCACACCCGACGGAATGACAAGCCCCTAAACGGCTTATCCATGATCCCAGGAACTCAATTTCCCACTGTCTGCTTGGGCTCGAGCGGAGGCCTTCCATTGCGAGTTTGCCCTGCTCGCAACGCGCTGCTCTCATGCCCATGCCCGGAGAAAAAGGGCAATCTGGTTGCCAGCCTGGCGCCACGCCTTCAAACCAAGCTGCCACTCGGCGCAAACTGCTTCGTTTCAAGCAAATAGGTCTGGGCCGTTGGCTGGGAACGTGCCGTTGGGTATGGATATGGGCTATCCGGCCGGATAGCCGGACTCGCAGAACGGATAGACTAGCGCCGCGTTAACTTTGGTTAGTTCCGGCGAACGCTTCGCGTTGCGGCGCGGCGCTTGAATTCGCTAGATTGAGAGCGGAGGAATGGCCGAGTGGTTGAAGGCGGCGGTCTTGAAAACCGTTAGCGGGGTGACTCGCTCGGGGGTTCGAATCCCTCTTCCTCCGCCATTCCTGGCGGCCCCTCCTGACACCAGTCTTCAGTCTTTGTTCAGGATTTTTGCGCCGATGGCGCCGCCGGCGGCACAGAAAAACAGCATCAGCAGAAACGTCTCAGCCAGTGAAGTGACGATATCGAGAGGATTCTGCAAGCGCTTCACGGCTTCGTCGACAGTCTTCTGATCAATCGCGAGGTCGTGAAATTGATTCTTGAGGGCCCCCAGTCCCCCGGCCTGTTGGATGGCGGCCATGATGAGCGCGGACAACACCGTGAGCAGCACGCAGCTCAGGACGCCAGTGATCCACCCCATGTGGGCGCCGCCACGGACCGTCAGCGGCTGCCCCGTGCGGCGTTTGTAAATCCACACAGAGAAGTACCCCGCTGCCAACCACCACACGACCGACGCATAGTTGACGCCGGGGATCATCATGGTGAGGCACAACAGGGCCGACGCCAGCAGCCCCACGCGCAGAGCAACGGGATTGCGGAAGCTCAGCGGAACGGGAGGCGCCACGACCGCCGCGGCTGCTGGAACAACCGGCGGCTGCCCCTCACGGGAGAGCGCATCGGCGACCGGCTCTTCGCGCTGCGGCTTGCCACACTTGTGGCAAAAACGCGCGTCGGGCGGTAACTCTGTGCCGCAGGTGCAGATTTCAGGCATTTCTTGAACGAGGGCCTACTCGTTCAGTTTGACGCAGGCTCTCCCACGGAGGCAAGCCCTATCCAAGTTCTGCCGTGCTTCTCGGAGATCACAATGATGCGCTTATAGCCGTCTTCGGTGTACTCCATGTGTACCGTGCCGGCCCGCCTTTGCGTGATCATCCAGTGCGGCAGCTCGTGGTGGTAGAACTCTTTCACCCTGTCGATGGAATCAGTGGTCGAATAATTGGCGGCGAGTAGGGTGAACTCTTTGTGGCCGGAATCGAAGCTGAAATCAACAGTGGCCGCGTGGTTGTCGTCGTCCTCGCGAATGGCATTGGGATAAACGGGAACGCCGATGAGTTTCGGATCGAGCTTCTTATGCTCTTGCACACGCATCGAACCGATGGGCGTATCCACCTGAACGGTTTCCCCCTTGTCGCTGCGAGTTTTTTCCACATGAATGTTTTCGGCGAAATACATGCCGGCCAGAAATACGCCTACGACGGCCAAAGCCGCGAGGATCAGGAATGCGGCCAGGACACCCGCGAGGGCGCCTCCCCGTTGCGAGATGTTGCGGTTCATGGAAATTGGCCTTCCCCGAGCGATACGAAAACTGCCGCGGAAAAGTTCCCGGCGAGTTTATCCGAATCTATTCATAGCGCAAGCGGGAGGCGAGGTCCAGCAGAGACTTCGCATACTTGCCAGCAACTTTCTGAAAAGGGATGAGAAACCGGGTCCAGAGTTGGCAGCGAGATTCGTGTGGCAGGATTTGGAGGGCGACCAGCGGATCTGAAGGGGCGAAA
>Ga0181536_10005529_pt1 | contig 12927 bp, 11 predicted proteins | sample PEATcosm2014_Bin_41_FD_121105 | JGI IMG/M metagenome (GOLD analysis project Ga0181536, IMG submission 121105) | Peatland microbial communities from MTU Mesocosm Facility, Houghton, MI, USA - PEATcosm2014_Bin17_60_metaG | ecosystem: Environmental > Terrestrial > Soil > Wetlands > Peat | place...
CCGATGCTGACGTTGCCATTCATAACATACTCATTTCCGTTTATCTGTAAAAATTGTCCAGTAGTCGTTCCCGCTGTTCCAGCGAAGTTGCCATAGAGGAGGGAATAGTTTTGGTCGTTGGTGGCAGTGGATTGCTGGATATTTCCGACATAGAAAGCATTAGGAATAGTCGAGTTATATCCCGCATAAGCTCCGAGGGCGACACTGTTTGAGGATGTGGTATTTGTGTAGAGAGAACCAAAGCCATTCGCGGTGTTGTAGGTACCAGTGGTGTTGGAGTAGAGAGAAGAATTACCATTCGCGGTGTTGCCTTGGCCAGTGGTATTTTTGGTGAGAGATTCAAAGCCATTCGTGGTGTTGTTTTGGCCAGTGGTGTTGGAGTAGAGAGAAAAAACTCCATTCGCGGTGTTGCTTTGGCCAGTGGTGTTGGAGTAGAGAGAAAAATAGCCATTCGCGGTGTTGTAGGTACCCGAAAGCGAACCAGAGGAAAGCGCATTACTTCCCACAGCGACATTTGATGCAATAGAGTTAGCGCCTAAGGAAAGAGTAAGTCCATTAAAAGTTTGTCCGCCAAGGATTCCTCCCGACAACGTCCCTCCCGTGAGGGGGAGAAAAGCTGTCGTGTCCAGCGCGAACGTCCCCGCCGCCGTCATCTTCACAAACGGTGTGCCGCTTGCCCACGTCGGATAATTCAGTGCGCCCCATGTGCCAACTGACGGGATTGACGGCGTACCACTTACCTGTGAATACGCCACCTGAGCGCAAGTCAATCCGCTGGTTGTCGTGGCAGTGCCATACTGACCAGCCGAACATGAACCAACCGCTGCCCGCGCCGCTGCTGCGCCACTTGCATCTGCTCCGACGCTGGTATACGTCGCTGAGATAGCGCCCGCCGTATTTAGAATTGAAGTACCATCCGGCTTGACGCCGCCAAGGATGCTACTGGTTGCAGTGGGAAGCGTATAGGAATAAGGGGCAATCCAACTTCGTACCCCTAGCGTAGTCGAACTCAATAAATAACCGTTTGTGCCGGGATTGCCGAGCGCAGGTTCCGCGCCTACGTTTGCCGCTGTCGGAGTAGAGTACGCAAAGGCTCCGGCCCCATCGTTATGTAGCCATCCCGCAGCATTTGCCAGGCTACCGATGGAGGTCAGATTGGTGTAGGCCGCTTGACGTGCAGCCGCCGCACCGGAGGCATCAAATGATCCCGCACTATATCCGCTCGGTGTAACAGCCCCGTTAGCAGTAGGACTTGCTTCAAGGAACTCGCTTGGATGAGTATTCAGTGTCGGTATAGTTATTGCGTTGAAGACAGCATAATCTCCCCCGACACTTGGCTCTAAGCCAGCATTCGTCTGCTCTCCAAATGTAGTTCCTCCTGCATTCACGGTTTGCATAAGTACGCCGCAAGTTGAGCAAGCAGCAGTCTCACTCACTACCCCGGCCATGTTGCCCACGCCGACTGAAATTGCAGATGCTGTAGTTCCGTGCTTTGCGCGGCTGATATTGTAAGTGCTATTTCCTCCGCTGCTAGAGACGTAGGAGTATCCCATCTCTTCGCCATGTGTCGTCACTACATGTCCGGTGGTTGGCATCCCCGAAAGTGTGACAATCGTCATCGTCGTGTCAGTTGATCCAAGTGGATAGCCGGTTGCAAGCTGAGGGCCAACGGTAGTCGTCCACGGAGCCTGCCAGATCGCGTCATTCGGACAGGTATCTTGCAGGTAGCATTGCACGTTGCTTGCTGTAAGAGCGGAGTTCACGTTGAGCGTGGATGCAAGTACGCATGTCCCGTCAGATTTCAGCAACCCGGAGCATGAGCCGGAACCAAACAGCGCAGTTATATCGCTGTAAAGCGGAGTGCGCCACGCTGTGTTTCCGGTGTTCGCCACGCCAATCGTGTTTGCTCCGGGGTAGGTCATGGTACTGCCCGGAGTCTGCCAGCCCTGCGCCGTCGCACCTGAGTTCATACCCCAAACTTGGTTTGCCGTGCCATTGGTGCTGAGATTTGTGGCCGTGGCTGAGTTGCCAGTAAAAGCGGCTCCGTGAAGTATTGCTAATCCGGTTACGCCGCCAAAATAAGCATCGGTCACATTTGAATTGCCTATCACAGCGGTGTTGCTAGCGGTTGCTTGCGCCCCGTTTCCAATCACTGTTACATTTGTCAAATTATTTACTGACGTATTTGCATGGTTTCCTAAAAATGTCGAGTAAGAGTTGTTTGTCAATGCGCCGGAATTATCGCCCGCAGATACCCCAAAAGCTGTATTTTCTGCGCCGGTTGTATTGTCCGATAGGGCACTGCCACCTCCAGCCGTATTGCTTGATCCTGTTGTATTCAAATAAAGATCGCTCGTACCCAGAGCCGTATTATTAGCCCCCGTGGTATTATGGTTGAGCGAATTTACGCCTAAAGATATATTCTGCCCTCCGGTCGAAGCAGCGGGTATCCCTACGCCAATACTTATACTATATCCAGCAGATAGATAAATTGGCACACCGCTATCTTGAACGGCGTCCCCCGTCCCGGTAAAGGTCGCAGCATCGTTTGCCGTCGTACTGCCGGGGCCGGTGACAGGGTTGGTGAGCGCATTCTGTTTTCCGTTGAATGCAGCCCAGTCGATTTGCGAGAGATAGCCGTCCACCGAACTTGTCGCCTGAGCCATCAAGCAATTCACGCTCGATCCCGTCGTCGTGCAATCCACCGGGGCCGTGCCCGTGACCGCCGTGATCGTGCCGGTTGGCACTGCACCGCCATCTGTGATCGACGTTCCACTGGTATTGCCCATCACCGCAAGATGCCCAACCGTAGCACCGCTGCCGGGGCCGGTGACTACGTTCGGGATGGACGGCGCAACGCAATGGACGGTATCGCACATGATCGGGACGGTTGCGCCGTTGGCGATTGGAACACTGGCCCCAGTAGGCAATTTGACGTTGATCGTCTGGCCACCAGTAGTATTGTTCTCGACTGCTCCCCAGTTGAAGTTGCCTGTTGTCGGGGCAATCAAGTTGCGGGTTGCCGTCAATGTCACGGAACTGGTCAGAATCAGCACACCGCCCGATCCACTCATCTCCGGGTAGACCATCGTGTGATCCGCGTCGGATGTGAAGATCACCGGCGGGGGATAGATGAACGGGAAGTTACCCTTCGACCCAGCAGGGCCATAGAGTCCTACGGGCGGCTGGGCAAGCACCGTCATTGGCAGGAGGAGAAGCACGAGTTTGAGGAGTGTTTTCATGGGACTAATAATCTTCCAGCGGTGGCGTTGCGGTTCCATAAACGAATCCGATTACCAGCCAGTTTGCGATTGCCACGTTGCCGCTCGCCACAACCTTGAACTGAAGAGAATCTCCCGCTGCAACCGAGACGGTATGAACCAAGTCTGTTGTTTGTGCGTCCGCAGAGAGCGTACACGTCAGAGATGTGTCGGTAGTGTTTTTCTGTAACGTGATAACTATTGTTGTTCCGCCCGGAATTGCCTGCGAAGTCCCAACGTAGAGATTGCTTGCGGTGCCAGCCATAGGCATCTTGAAATTGTTGTTATCTGTGACTTCATCCCCATTTGATCCAACCCCGTAAGATGAGATATAGAATGTCGCCGGGCCTACAATGTCTCCAAGATTGTAAGCTGGGAGCAGTATTACTTGGCTTGAGTTGCTTGGGAGCGTCGTCGAGTAGGTATCCGGCGATGCCCCGTTTCCGTATCGGTATCCCGTCCCGCCAGCCGTACCGCTGCCGCCCTCAGTCGTAGGAAGCGGGGTCGTCAATCCGGTGAGCGACGTTATATCTGAGTTCGCCCCGCTGTGCGCCGGGGTAAATCCGAGCGCGTTCTGCTTGCCGTTGAAGGTTGACCAGTCAATATGCGACAGGTATCCGTCCGTCGAGCCATTCGCCTGAGCCATCGCGCAGGTCACGTTTGCGCCGCCTGTGCAGCTAACTGGGGCCGTTCCGACAACCGACAGAACAGTCCCGCCCGATCCTTGTGGCGTAGTAAAGCAGTGCGTCCCGTCGCATCCCACAATCTGCGCGTAGCCGCTGAGAATTTGTACTCCCGTGCCCGTTGATTCTTCGAGATAGATAGGCTTGTTACACAGGTTCTCAACGAGCCACCAAAACCCGAAAATTGTCTGGACGATGACATTGCGCTGCGTCGAAAGCGACACGGCGCAGGTGACCTGAAGCATCCCGCTTGATCCTGACATATCAGGATAGGCCATAGTGTAGTCGGCATCCGATGGGATGGTGATGATCACAGGAAAGATCGTTGGGAATCCTGACCCCTTCGAGCCAACTGGCCCATAGACTCCCACAGGAGGATATGTCTGCGCCCAGACCATGACCGGCAAGAGTAGCAGCAGCGCGAGTTGGAGGATTCGCTTCATCCTAGCTCGCCACCCTGATTGTCGAAGAGCCATAGACTGCATACTGCGTCGAATATAGGTACATCGTCACTGTCACGCCGTTTGCATTCAAAAAAGACACTGTGATTGGCGCGTTCATCGGAACCGGAAAACCTGTCGAGTTATCGGTAAACGTGTGTGAACCTCCAGTCAAAAGCAGGTAGATGACCTGGTTGCTTGGGTTGGATGTAAAGCATGTTGCAGGAGGACAAGTCGATCCGGCAACCTCCGCGCCCAACTGTATTCGAGACAGGATGTTTCCATTGCTCAAGACTGCGGTTGTGCCCGATGCCGTCACCGTAGATGTCGCCCCAGCCGTGCCCACGCCGCCGAAGATCGCCGGTTGCCAACTGATTGCCTGTGTTGCCGTCAATGTAGACCCCTGTGTTGCGCTCAAAGTGAATGTAGTAGTTGTGGGCGACGTATGCACGAAGGTTCCCGTGATCGTACCCGACGTGAACGGAGTGGTCAGATTCGTCGGCGATGAGATGCTATCCGTATTCGTAATGTTTGCGCTCACCGGAGTCACTGAGTAGGTCGCCGCGAACGTTGGATTGATGACCGAAGCTCCCACCTCTACCGTCGATCCGCCAGTGAAGCTCGTGATCGAGAATGCCGTGGCAAGTGAGATTGTGATAGTATTTCCTCCGCTTGGTGTACAAGTCAGCCCCGCAGAGCAGGCAATTGTCAGCGCCCCAGTCAATGTATTGAGTGAATTCACCCCGCCGATAGCTACCGCCGCTTGTGTGGTTGTCAAACCCTTCGGATTAGTTGTCACTTGGCATATATGCGTTGCATCGCCGCAGCTTCCTGATGCGCTGTTTACCGTCGCCAGCGTCGCCACTTGACTTCCACTCCCCGATGGAGTCGTTACATCTCCAGTTAGTTGAGTAATACCTCCTGAACTTGTGCTGCTGGCCGTCATACCAGTAAGCGTTACTGGAGATTGGTAGGTATTCGGGGCAACTCCTCCACTCAACACAACGTCATAAGAATTCGAGGTTGCTGCATAGAATAACCACTGTCCTGATAATGATGCCCGGAAAGGATTAGAAAGAAGAGTGCCTCCTACATTTTTATAGATGGTAGCGGGCGTAGTCGTTCCGGTAAGATAAACTTGGACAAGGCATCCTGCTGGCCCTCCGGGAACGACACCTTGAAGAGTGTTGGAGCTATTCAGCCCGGATGTTATGGCGGGAGTTGCACCTTTGACGCAGTACCCAGTCACGGCTCCATTTTGAGCGAGAGCCGGGAATGGGATCAAAAGCATTGAGAGCCATAGTGCAATCCGCTTCATAGTCACCTCATCACCGTCAGTCCAGTACTTCGTCGTCCACGTCCCATTAATAATATTCTCAATCTTCGTTACAGGGTGAAGAATATGCCCCTACATTGCCGCTTGAGTTGATGCAAAGAAAATAGTTGCCTGATGGCGATTTCAGTCCAGTGATATACAGCCCTCCGGTGATGTTTGTACTCGGTGGTGTACTGGTATCACCCGCTACTCCAGTATCCTTCACGTTACTTCCACAAGCCTGTGCATTGGTGATCTTGCCGAGCGCGTTTGTCCCTCCGGCCAGCCGCCATAAGTCCCATGAATTTACCCCAGATGGGCAACTTGGAGCAGTAATCGTGTTATATTCCAATGCTCCTAAACTTGCCTGATTATTCACTGAGGTTGGACTGCTGTTTGCTGTTGTGATGCTGGTTGAGAGCGTGTTTAGGACAATCTCATAAGTGTAGAGAGTAGTGCAAGTTCCTGTGCAGGTCGGCGTTACGGTGGGGGCCGATGGGTTCGCAATTGGAGTGATTGTGAAGCTGCTTGCTGCAACGGAATTCGGAGATGTCACTGGCTGGGTTGCCGTGATGCTATTCGTGTTAAAAATAAATCCTGGAGTTCCAGTATCGCGGCTAGACATTGTGCCACCAGCAGGGAGAGAGAATGTCGTTTGATCTGTGCCGCTGTCGTGGTTGCCGAGCGAGGTCTGGATTACCACATCGAGCGCCCCCTGAGAGACACTGGAATAGAGTGCTGTTGCTACCTTCTGTGCATAGCATGGAGCCACTGGGCGAGTGGTCGTCATGCTTCCTGCCGAGGTACATGAAAGAAACAAAGACTGCCCCGCTGTTGCCCCCAAAGCAACCGTGTTGATGTTAGACAAAATGCCGATCTTCATCACATAGCCATATCCTCCCGGCCCAATGGTGGAGTAAACCAATCCTACAGCCGGTGAGGTCGTTAGACTGTTCGCTTGCGCAAGTCCGACGGTAGGAATGTTTGATGAGGTCGAGCCGTTGATGTAAACGACCGCTCCTGCATTGATCGGCGAAAGAAGACTGTTTTGTACAATGAACTGATTGTCGCGGCCAAGTACTGTCGGCTGTCCACCTAGCTCATTCAGAATATTAAGGCGAGTGAACCCCTGCGTTGTGATGCCGTACATTCGGAAGTGACCCGCTCCACCACCAGAAGGTGAACTTACCAGTGCGGTATAGTCCCCAAAACCTGGGTAATAGAGATTATTCCCTGTTGAGTCAGTTTTGACATTTATGGGGCCAATTGTCGTCGTCGTACCGGCGGGGTAGGCTGTGAGGTTATAGGGGCCACCGGCTTCTACCGCGCCGTCTGTCGGAGTGACAATAAGGTTCCCGCTTGAATCGCATTGCAATGGGTAGTAATTCGTTCCATTCTGCCCCGCAAGCCCAACAACCGACGGAGTATAACTAAGGGGTGTATTCACAGCCGCATGAATTGGAATCCATCCGAGAGTAGCATTATAGCAGGCTGCTGCGTTTATTTGTGGTGTGTAGGGCAACTGTGCCATCGCAGGAACCGCAAAAACTATAACAAGCATTATTGCAACCGCGAACCATCTAATAAGCATCTTATCCGATGTCATAGTCTCTCCTTTCTAGCGCGTGATCTGTCCAGTAACCGTAACACTATTGGGCAATGTTTTCATGTATAACGCTACATACTTCGCAAAGCAATTGAATACATCAACGCGACCAACATTTGTGGAATTGACTTGAGTAATGTTAGTCCATTGAATATAGTTATTTGGATTGTCCGTGTCCGCCACCATCACATCAACCTCAAAAGTTCCTGGTGCCCCAGAGAAGGCTATCTCCACAGAAAATCCCCACGGATAGGCTGCACTCCTGACGCGCTCCAACTGAAACGCTTGACTTAGCGATCCATTCGCCGCACTAGCAGGAACAGTTTCGTTCTGCCAAGCAAAGACTTGACGGTTTTCTCTTAGTAACTGCGCTTGGTTAATTCCCGCATAAGCTGGCATAATTTCTCTCCTTAGAAGCCTACTGACAACTGACCATTGACGGAAGCGAATGGCTCAGTATTGAATGGAACACGATTGAATTTCTGGAAGTACAGATCACAGATATTTCTATCTTTGACGCGAATTGTTTTTATCCTAGCGTCGTACTCTTTTCTATAAGCGCCTGCTAGGAATTGCCAGTTGGCTCCTGATCCGCGTTCCATATCGTCACCCTTCATTCCTTCCTTCCATAAGCAGCAAAGTTCCATTGCTCTAAATTTCAGGACTTCTTCAGTAAGCGGAAATGGAACAGTATCATTCGGGTTGACTAGAGGTGGCCATAACACTTGCCATTGGCAGTTGTAGCTTAATTGGGTCAGGGGGTGCTGCCAAAGTTCCGCGAGTTCTTGCCCGTAGGTGGCTGACCCGACTCGCGTATCCGGTGAGTAGTAAACTACGAACTCCGGATTAGAGAAGTCAGTGCGCTGCGGGTCTACTTCTGCGAGTGACGCCTGTGTAAAAGTGCTCCAATCCATCGGTAAATTATTGATAAGGTCTCTTATCGCATAAGTGCGACGGTACCCAGCGGGATAAGGGAAATAAGCCTGATAAGCCATGTAGCCCGATCCACTCTGCGCCGGAGAAGTCCAGAGTCTGTCTAACGTCAACACCGCAATTTGAGTCACTGTGAAAGTAGCTGGAATACCACCTTCACTGAATGCTATGTATGGATTTAAGTATCCACTTCCCGCCGTCAATGTAGCTGGCGGCGCACTTACCACTCCAGTCGCATCTACAGTTATTGATATGCTTCCTCCCGTTCCCGGGCCGCCGTTATCGAGGACAGGATAAGTGTAGACGCCGGGGGTTTGTCCACTTCCAGCAGTGAAGATCGTAGCGTAGGCAATCGTCCCATTACCGTTGATCGCAACGATACTGTATAGATCATAATATGGCACTCGAATCTGATAAACAGTTATGGGCGGATTCTGTGCGCTATACCAAGCGGCAGTCGCAATTGCATCGCCCGTCATCTGATCGCTGAAAGGTTGGATTGAAATAACACCAGGACTTAGGAACGAAGTATTCGTTTGCCCACCAAGCAAACCGGGGGATAACCATCCCCCCGTCTGGACTTGGAACGACCACACTTGTTCGTCTTGGATAAGCTGGAACGCTTCGTTTAATTTAGTCTTCGCCAACCCAGTATTCATCCCCGGAATAGCTCCTAAAATTTCGTTCCACATGTTAGAAAAGGCCATTTTAGATAGCCTCCAGCATGATAGAATTATAGGTAAAGGGTGCGACTCCGCCGTGCCCACGAGAGGTGAATCTATGAGCAACCTGCTTGAACAGGGAGCCGAGCCGCAAGGGCGTGTCGATGCTGCCCGTCAGTATGATAGGTGGTCCATCCAGCATCATGGCGTCATGGCTCGCACTAATTTCCCTTTGTCCCATTATCCCGACCTCTTACCGCCTACTCCGTAGCTACTTCCCTGCTACGCGCTTCCTTGCCGTCTTACCTTTTCCTGTGTACTTCGCTGTCCTGCCGGACTCAGATACCGGAGTGACAATCTTCTTTGATGGCTGCACATAAATTCCAGACTTGCGCGGAGCCTTCATCGCCTTTTCCTTCTCTCTCGCAGATTCCCAGTGAGCCGTATCTCCGTCAGTAATTATTTTATTCTTCGACTTCACCTTTCGTCCTTTCCCAACAGATTCCAAACTGTTTGTTTCAACCGAATTGAACTGCGGGTCGCTCATCTACTTGCTCCTCTTAGCCAAACGCCCCTGCGAGTTTCCCCGCAAGGGCGTTTAGAGTGTCGCGCATCCGGGAGAATGTGCAGACTTTATTTGCGGATCAGCCTCAGAAGCTGCCGCCGAATCCACCCAACTGAAAAATCTTACCATTGACCTGAGCGGCTGTAGTTACTTGCGCACCAGCAGCCGTGTAGTAGTACAACTTCCATGTTTGCCTTACACCCGACCCAGCAGGGCCAGCAACTGCATAGAATGTTCCGTCCGTGGAGAACCCGCCAAACAAAACATCAATATAGATGCGCGGGTTATTAAGTGTAACCGTATCACCGACGGTATTGGTGTATGTCGTTAGGTTTACCGTCCCATTGCCCACGATAGCAACGCGGCGACCAATGTTGTCGGGGTACAGTCCATCCAATAATGTCAAAACCATGATCGCTCCTTACTAAAAACTGCTTGGGGAGGATATTTCACCTCCCCCTAATTACTTAGTCCTGCACGGTCATGCAAGCGTACCCAAGCTGAACCTTGAATAGAACTTGCGGCGTGACGCTTGCCACTGCATCAAGCACTTGTCCGATAGTGTAGGTGGTCAGCGTCGTTGACGATGCCGCCATCAACCCAGTGCCCGGAGTGACGATAGCAAACTGCTGCGCTACCTGTGCAGACGTAGTAGCATTCAGAACCGTAGCTGTTCCGAGTTCCTGAATGAATCCATAGTTGCCCGGAGTGATCGAGTTCAAGAACACGACTGGACGAACTCCAGTTGCCGTTGCACTGATCTGATCTGCGCTGGTCACGACGTTTGGAGAAGAATCCAACTGCGCCACAACCGTTCCACCTGACGTTGATGTTGCTGTCAGCGAGAAGGTCGGAACAGAGTTGTAGTTGTATCCGCCATTCAGCACGGTAGCCGAGGTAATGAGTCCCGTAGAAGCAACCACAACCTGAATCACCGCACCCGTTCCGCCGCCACCAGCAGTGGCCGCAATCGTGTAGGTGCCTGCTACCGCACTAGTTCCGGGAACGGTGATGATAACCGACTTGACCGCTCCCGAACCGCCACCTGTCCGCAGGAATCCAATGGTGCCCGTCTTGACGTTTCCAGAGGTCGCTCCAGAGTCAACCTGCACAAGGCGGTACCGACCGGCATAAAGAATGCCATTGGTCGCATAGGACGCATTTGCAGCTTCCGCATTCGTCGCGTCAAAGTAGTCGCCAAGATTCAAGCCGCCTACGTTTACCTGCTGGCCAGAAGCCATGTCCGTGAGGCCAGAAGGCGAAGTGAAGTTCGCGTTGTTCCATGCGCCCCAGGTCGGAAGTGATTGAAGATTTGGCATTGCTATTCTCCTTGTGCTGCTAAATCTTTGTTACTTGCTGAATCCGAAGGCATACGCGTTGTGCCTGGGCTGCGCACAATATAGGTTTATCCCCAACCGCATCATAATGCCGTCCACCGAGACGTTGTTCTGCTGCGGAACGCGGCGCACGCCGAACTTGAATCCACTCTTGTTCGTCGGACGGACCTTGAAGCTCTCTGGCTCAAGGAAGTACAACGCTTCTGAAGGCTGAATAGTGGTGTTCGACGGAAGACCGGAGTTGGTTGGCGAGACGCTAACCGCTCCACCCTGCGCGTTCGTGAACTGAGGAGTGGTGAAGGAAACTGTCTGAGTGCTCGATCCAACACCGTCCACCAAGCTCGTATTCCCAGCCGCTCCGCTTGCTGCCTGACCTAGCGGGATGTAATACTGAGCCGTTGCTGATGGTGCGAGAGGATCAGCGTAGATTTCCACTCCGTTGTAGCTGAAAGCCACCCACTCAAGATCGTGCTTCTTCAATTGGATGTCACGACGCTGCGCGTCAAGCGCAATGGCGATAGCCGCGAAGCCAAAGCCATTCGTGATTCCCAGCGTAGGCTTGCCGCCGCAGGTTGTGATCTGTGTCCACAGGGACTGCAAGGAAGCAACGTCGATCTGTCCTGTTCCGCCTGTTGCCGTTCCAAGATAGTTCGGAGTCGAGTTCCAAGTGATGCCGACGTTTCCGTTTCTCGTCTGCCCACCGTAGGTTGTGTAGCGGTTGCCGTAGAGCGACGTGTCGATGCCGTTATTCAACGCCTCATCCAACCCATTCGAGCACTTGATACGGTTATCGCTAATCGTCGAGGAGTTACTCTGCCCGTGGCGGAAGGAGTCCATTTCAAGCATGGTATTAATGTTCATCACCATGTTCTCCATGTAGAGTCCGTAGATGTCCGCAATCTTGGCTGGGCCGGAGTTAATTACTCCGCCAGTGCCAGAGCCGTCATCCATTTCCCACTCGTCCATCGGGAACCAAGAGACATACAGCTTCGGATAGAACTTCACCTTGGTGTCAATCTGCTGGCGAGTCAGCGTAACGGTCTGGCCGGGATTAACAGCCGCGCCCTGCGCACGACCGTACTGGATAACTTCCGTCATCCCAGCGCCGCCAAGGAAGTCTTCCCAGACACCCGCTCTGCGCAGTTTTGCTTGGAACGGAGTATCGACAAATAACTGGTTAAATACCACGTCTTTTCTTACCGACTCCAAATTGTTAGCGTCGATCTCGTTGAAGGCAGGGTCCATCGGGAGGTTCACGGTTGGCATTGTTCGCTCCTAAAATTCTTAAGCAATCTTCTTCATTTCAACTACATTCTGCTGCTCTTGCTTCTTCCTTGCTCTCCACGCCGCAGTCCACTGACGACGCTTTTCCATGAAATCTGGGTTTTTAGAGTTTTCCGCGTAGTGTTGGTTCATACGCTTAGTCTTGAATTCTTTTGCCTGCTTGCGAGACTCAACTTCTTTTTGCTCTATCCACTCCCACAAGCTAGAGTAGATTGGACACTCTGGAGATGTCCGCTGCGCAGAAATCAAATGCGCGGCATCATTCAAAAAATATCTGGCACCCGTAGCGTCTATCTGAGTTTTCCTACGAACCGTAAGAAATGGATAGATTGAACCAAGAAAAACCCTTGCTTTGTTACCGGATGTTCTCCAGTGATGAATCCAAAATCCTCCGTTGTCATAGCCCTTTACGCTTCCACCAAATAGATCGCGTAATTTATAGAGAAACTCAGGGTCCTTTTGCGTGATTTGAACCGTGAATGCTGACTTGTGTTTGACTGCGGTATTACAGCTTCCTTCGCCTTCATAGATTCCTGCTGCCCACGCAATATCCAATTCCGTAGGCTTCCTGACCGGATCAAGTCCGTCTTTGGCAACGCGAGCGATTTGATAGTCTCTCTGCATTACGCCGCCACTCCCTGCTTTGCTTCTTCATTCGTTGCTACGTCAGCCTGAATCTGCCGACGCATTTCAACTTGCCGCTCTTCCCGAGTCATTGCAAGCGGGTCTTTGCGAGTTCCTTCAGCAACCGCCTTCTTGACATCTGGGTAGTTGCTGATTGCTGCACGGCGCACATCCGGATTATTCCCGCCGCGCTCAGAAATCGTCTTGGCCTGCTCTTC
>Ga0181536_10005530_pt1 | contig 12927 bp, 12 predicted proteins | sample PEATcosm2014_Bin_41_FD_121105 | JGI IMG/M metagenome (GOLD analysis project Ga0181536, IMG submission 121105) | Peatland microbial communities from MTU Mesocosm Facility, Houghton, MI, USA - PEATcosm2014_Bin17_60_metaG | ecosystem: Environmental > Terrestrial > Soil > Wetlands > Peat | place...
GCCGCTTAGCGCGTGCGTCCGACGAAGCCGCAGTTCTTCTCGCAGACCAGGTAGAAGCCCTTGCGGCCGAAGCCGGCGAACTTGGTCACCTTGCTCTCGGCTCCGCAACCGGGACAGATGTGTTTTTGCTGGAGGCCGGCGTTCTTCTCAGCGGTCTTTGCCTTCTTCTCTGCCATGACGTGAAATGCTCTCGAGTTGGATTAACGGCCCCGATTTGGACTTGGAAATCAGATCAACGTTTACGCAAAACGACCCGGCCATTGGACGATACCATCTGGCCGGGTGCATCCTCAAAGGTAAGGTCGCGAGGCCGTGTAGTCAATAGCCCGACGCGAGCGAAGAGTTGCCCGCGCGCGCGATGCGTGCAAGCGTTGATCACCTTGGACTCGCGCCTGAAAGAAAACGACGCCGTAATATTTATCGACCGCAAGGGCCGCCGCTACCTGAAGATGCTGCGGGCGGGCAAGAAGCTGCTCATCCGCGGCGAGTTGCGCGCCGACGATTTGTTCGGCGTCGAGGAAGGATCGCGCGTCAAGTTCTCCACCGGCGAGGCATTCCTGGTGTTGCGGCCGACCTACGCCGACCTGATCCCGCACCTGCCGCGCGCGTCGCAGGTGATTTATCCCAAGGACACCGGGCCGCTGCTGATTTGGGGCGACGTGTTTCCGGGCGCGACTGTAATAGAAGGCGGCACGGGCGCGGGCGCGCTGACGATTGCGCTGCTCAGAGCGGTGGGTCCGGCGGGGCGCGTGATCTCCTACGAGTTGCGCGAGGATTTCGCCGACGCCGCGCGCAAAAACGTGGCCGCATTTTTCGGCGACGCGCCCAACTGGACGATCAAGGTGCGAGATCTCTACACGGGCTTCGATGAAACCGGCGTCGATCGGATGTTCCTCGATCTGGCGGAGCCGGGGCGCGCGCTCGCGGTCGCGGCGTCCGCCCTTCGGCCCGGCGCCGTGCTGGTCTGCTACGTGCCGACCGCGATGCAGCTCAAGGACACGGTCGAGGCGATTCAGGCGCGGAGCGATTTCGGCGAGGTCGAAAGCTTCGAGACGCTGCTTCGTCATTGGCAGGTAAAGGGGATGAGCGTACGGCCGCACTTCAGGATGATCGCGCATTCGGCGTTTATCATCGTGTCGCGCAAGCTGGTCGCCGACGCGTCGAATCCGCAAAAGCCGTTGGTTGCTGCCGATTCAGCGGAGTCCGCTGGCGTCTCGGCGCCGGCGCGGGATTCAGACGAGCCGCTCGAATGATCGCGCGCAGAGAATTCCTGATCGCGTCGGGCGCCGCGATCGCGCTCACGGGCATCCCGCTGGGGATGCGAATCGCGCGCGCGGCCGCACCGGCATCGACATTCGGTGGGCCGGCGCCGAACTCGGATTTTTACGTGACGTCGTACGCAAGGACGCCGGCTGTGGACGTCAATTCGTGGCGCTTCAGCATCAAGGGCCTGGTGGAAAATCCGCGGCAATTTTCCTACGCGGATATTCGCAAGCTGCCGAAGATCGAGGAGATGCTGACGCTCGAATGCATCTCGAACCCGCCCGACGGCGCCGCTATCAGCAACGCCAACTGGACCGGCGTGCAACTGCGACCGCTCCTGGAGCGCGCGCGCGTCAAGCGGACAGCCAGGTTCGTCGCGATGCGCGGGGCTGACGGTTATCACACGGTGCTGCCCGTCGACGAACTGATGCGCGAGGAGAACTTTTTGCCCTACCTCATGAACGGCGAGCCACTTCCCGCCGAGCACGGCTATCCGCTCAGGATTTTCATTCCGGGAAAGTATGGGATGAAACAGCCGAAGTGGATCACCGAGCTCGAATTCGCCGACCACGAAATCCCCGGCTACTGGGAGGTTCGCGGATGGAGCGATACCTGCTGGCGCAAGGTCAACTCGGGCTTTTTCTCGCCGCGCGTCGAAGGCGGCCTGCTGTCGATCTTCGATCGAAAGGCCAAAGTGACGGCGCCGGTGGATATTTATGGATGGGCGTTGGCGAACCCGTCGGGGATCAAGCGCGTTGAGGTGTCGTCGGACGACGGCGTCACGTGGCACAACGCGCAACTCGTCGCAAACAGCTCGCCGTACGTGTGGACGCTATGGAAGTATCGCTTCGCGCCCCAGGCCGCGGGCGATTTCATGATTCGCGTGCGCGCGACCGACGGCGGCGGCGTCGCTCAACCCCCGGCCGATCCGCAGACCGGCAGCGGCATGAGCGGGCAGGCGCGGCTCGCACTCGAAGTGACGAGTGTCTGAAAACAATCCGCGAAAACTAGCGGAGTAACGTTGCGGTGTGGAGTGCCCGCGCCGTGGACATCGCGCCGGTCGCGCTAAAGCTGCCGCCCGCCGCGGGATTGAACATCTCCGCGCTGCTGAGCGCCGCGCCGTGAGCAGCCGGATCTGCGGCCCCTATCCCACCGGCGATCAGCACGCGATGCGGTAGCGGCCCGGTCGCGAGCAAGGTTGCGGTATGCCCCGCGCGCGCAACGCTCATCGATTGATTGCATCGGGTCGTTTCGGTGTTAAATCCGCCGACGCAAGTGAAATCCCCGCTGTTCGGATCGAACGTCTCAGCCGAATTGCTGATCAATCCCGACGCTCCCGATAGCACACCGCCCGAAATCGCGACTGAACCGCTGAACCCTCCCGCGAGCAGCACGCTCCCGTCGTCGAGCAGCGTGGCAGTGTGGAGCGAGCGCGGCTCGTTCATGAAGCTCGAGAGCAGAATGAATTGCTGCGCGGCGGGATCGTAGATCTCGGCGCTGCTATCCTTGAAAAAAAAGCTCGAGCCGCCGACTCCCCCCGTTATCAGGACCTTGCCGGCCAGCGGGCCGCTGGTAAACAACGTCGCGGTATGCGCCGCGCGCTGATGGTCCATCGGGAAGGTCGCCGGGGTAAACGAATTCGACGTGGGATCGTAAATGTCGGCGGAGCTGGTCGTGTCGCCGGATAGATTGGTCGCTCCTCCCGCCACCAGCACTTTGCCGCTGAGCAGAATCGTCGCGGTGTGAAACATCCGCCGATCGCTCATCGTGTTGTTGACCGCGATGAACTTGCGCGCGGCGGGATCGTACAGCTCCGCGGTATCAAGCACGTCGCCCAGATTGTCCTGGCCTCCGACGACCAGGATTTTGCCATTGGTCAATGTCGTCGCGGTAGAGCCCATCCGCGCCACGGCCATCCTGCCGGCCGGCGAGAACGCGCCGGTCGCCTCGTCGAATATCTCTGCGCCGCTCAGCACGTGGCCTTTGAGAGTGAGCGAAAAATTCTTAATCGCGGCGGCCCCGCTGAAGCCGCCGTCGAGCATCACCTGGGTCGCCGATAGCGCCGCCGCCGATGCGCCCGCGCGACTCGACGCCGCGCCGCCGGTCGCGACGAACTGCCCTGCCGACGGATCGAAGAACTCCGCAGTCGCGAGACTTCGATTCGACGCGTCCGCGCCGCCCGCGATCAACACGTCGCCCGCCGCGGGAATCGCGGCCTTGATGTCGTGAATTGCGCCCTGATGGCCGCGCGAGGAAGCGCTGCCCGCGGCAGAATCGTCCGCCGCGAATCCGTCGTGGGACGGCGATTCGATGCTCTCGCCGTTAATGCATCCGCTCGCCGCGACCAGGCCGATCAGTCCAACGAGGCTCAACGCTGCGAGCGCACTTCGCGCCCATCGGGGGCTGGTATGCAGATACTCTTGCAAACGCATTCGGCTCTCAGAACTCGGGATTCGCCCACTAAAGTTGCCGCATTCGCGGGCATCAGATGGGCATAGATGCGCTTTACTTAGACGAATCTCGGCCAAAAAAGTTTCAGATGAGAATTCATCCGATCGGGCGGCCGCGCGAATTAGTGAGTGAAAAGCCCGGAAAAAAACTTTCCGACCGCGCTAAAGACGTCGGATGATGAAGGTCTGGCCGACGCGGCCGGCGCGCGCCGCGTGAATCCCGGCGCCGGTGGCATCATCCCCGATACTGGCGCCGGCGCAGGGGCGCTCGCAAACATTCCGCCGTGGATCGGGCACATCTGCGTCGGCTCGGTGCCGATCAGGAACGGCAGCGGGACTTGGCGGGGGCACGCCGACGTAGCGAGACCGCCGGACTCGGGATCGATCGTCGCCATCGTAATGCCGGACGGCTCGGGGAAATCCTCGGGAGCCGCCGGCGCCGCATCCTGCATGAACTGAACCCACGCCGGCAGCGCCGCCTGCGCGCCCGTTAATCTAAGGCTCTCGGGTTCGTCGAAGCCGGCCCAAACGCCGCAAACAATCGCGGGCGTGTAACCGATGAAGTACGCGTCCTTGTAGTCCTGTGTCGTGCCGGTCTTGCCCGCCGCCGGAAAATCCAGCCCCATCCGGCCCGCGCTCGCGCCGGTTCCATAGCGCAGCACGGCTTTGAGAGCGCCGGTGATCAGATACGCGACGGCGGGACGAATCACGCGATTCTCCTCGTCCGCGTGCTGGTAAATCAGATGGCCCTTGGCATCGACGACCGCCTCGACGGCGTACGGCGGCGACTGCACGCCCTCGCTCGCAAAAACCTGGTACGCGGAGGTCAGCTCGAGCAACGTGGTCTCGTCGGCGCCGATCGAAATCGGCAGCACCGCGGGAAGCTCCTCGTGGATACCCATCTCGTGCGCCGTCTTAACGATCGTCGCGGCGCCGAGCCGGCTGCCGACGTATGCAGTCGGCACGTTGAGCGATTCGAACAACGCCTGCGCTACCGTCACTTGCGGTTGATAATTGTGCTCGTAGTTCGCGGGCGTCCATCCGTTGAACGTCATCGGCTCGTCGGGGAGCGTGGACGCCAGCGTGAGCGGCGGCGAGAACGGCGCGCGGTCGGGATCGAGCGCGGCCAGATAGACAATTGGTTTGAATGCGGACCCGGGCTGGCGCTGCGCGTTGGCGGCGCGATTAAACTGGCTCTCAGAGTAGTCGCGCCCGCCGACCATCGCGCGGATGGCGCCGCTGTCGGCGTCCAGCGCGACCATCGAAGTCTGCAACCTGCCGTCAATCTTCGTGCGGCGCAGGCGGCGATGGTTCTTTTCGAGCTGAGCGATATTTTCCGTGACTGCGTCGACGGCGTCGCTTTGAAGTTCGGTGTCGAGCGTCGTGTAAACCTTGAGTCCCTCGAGATGACCGTTGAAGCCGGGAATCTTGCTCACGAACGCGGTCACATAGTCGGTGAAGTACGGCGCGCGGCGCAGTCCCGGCGGCTTGGTGATTTGAATCGGCGTCGCGAGCGCGGCTGCGTAGGTGGCGTCGTCGATCGCGCCGGCCCGCTTCATCACTCCGAGCACGATGTCGCGCCGCTTGCGGCATGCGTCGGGATGACGGCGCGGATCGTACAGCGTCGGCGCCTGGATCATTCCGATCAGCGTCGCGGCCTGCGCGGGCGTCACCTCGGCCAGGTCCTTGGCGAAAAAATATCGCGCCGCCTGCGGCATCCCGTCGATCGGCGTGCCCTCGTACTCGCCCATCGGCACGTCGTTGATGTAGCGCTCGAGGATCTCATTCTTCCTGAGCCGGATTTCGAGCACCGCGGCGACGGCAAGTTCGCGAAACTTGCGGCTGAAGCTGCGCTCGTGGCGTTCCATAAACGTCCGCGCCAGTTGCTGCGTGAGCGTGCTGGCGCCCTGCACCAGGCGACGGGCGCGAAGGTCGGAAATGGCGGCCTCGACGATACGGATCGGATCGATTCCCGGATGGTAGTAGAAAAAACGATCTTCGTTGGCGAGCAGTCCTTTGACCAAATATGGCTTCAGCTGGTCCAGTTGGACCTCGACGCGTTCGGCGGGCGCGCCGGGCAGCAGCCGGCCGATCACTTCAGGCTCGAGCATCGCGTCGGACTTGGCCACGCCGAACGAGTCGGCAACGCCCGCGATTCGCGTTCCCTCGATGCTCACGCGCACCATTTCGGAGGGATACTCCTTCGCGCCGGCGTGAAACGATCGCAAGTAAATCGCGATCGCATTCGGCGCGCGGGTGTACTCCCCCGGAGTATTGGCCGACGCCACCTGCGAGTAGCTCAACTGCGCCAGCCGGTCCAGCAGACCGCTGCGTTCGAGGTCGTCGCCGGAGCGGATCGGAAACGGCGCGGAGAAGATCGCGGAGCTGAGCGCGGCGCGACGATCCTCGATCATCGCTGAAATCTCGCCGTACAGTTGCGCGAGATAAAATCCCACCGCGAAGAAGACCAACAGGAACGCGCCGGCGGCGAGATTCCGCACGCGCCATCCGCGGATTCGCCACTCACGGCGCTTCCCTTTGCCCGGATTCGCTTTCGATTGCTCCCGCCGTCCGCCGCCCATCGCTGTTAATCCCTCAGCTACAAGGTTAGCCGCGTCCCGCCGCCTGATCCATCGCGGCGCTTCCCCGCGCGCGGTTGAGCTTCAACCCGGATTTCCATTTCCCCTCGATCGCATCGCACGAAGCTGAAAAACAGGGCCATCTCCCGGCGCGGGCATGGCCGCCGTCATCAGGACGAGCCGCGGCGAAAGCTTTGGCGAGCCGCTTGCGAAGGCACTTCAACAATCATAGAATCAGATAATCATGAAATCAGAGATTTCCGCCACGGAGGCGGCGCGGCGATTTTCAGAAGTCGTGAACCGCGTGCGATATCGCAACGAGACTTTCGTCGTAAAACGAGGTGGCGAACCGGTCTGCGAAATCGTCCCCGTGCGCCCCGCTGCCTTCACCGGCCGTGAACTCGTGGAATTGCTCCGCTCGTTACCGCACCCCGGCAAGGAATATCTGGACGCGGTTGAGCGGCATGTTCGAAAACAGCCGAGAGCCGAGAAGTCAAAGTGGCCGCGCTGATCGATTCCAGCGTCTTCATCGCCGGCGAGCGTGGCCGGATCGATCTGGCAGACCTTCTGGCATCGCTCGGCGGCGAACTTCTCGCGCTGTCCGCGGTGACTGCGTCGGAACTGCTATACGGCTTGGATCGCGCTCGAACCGCCGCGCAACGAGAACGCCGCAATGCCTACGTCGAGGCGATATTCGCGCAAATGACGGTGCTGGCGTTCGATCTTACCGTCGCCCGAGTCCACTCAGCCGTTTCGGCCGAATTAGACCGCACGGGCAGCCAGGTTGGCGCGCACGATCTGATGATCGCCGCGACTGCGATCGCTCATGATTACCGCGTTGCGACGCGGGACCTCAGGAGCTTTCCGAAAATCCCGGGCCTCGAGACTGTCAGCATATAGAGATCGCCGGGTTTGCCCGGCCTGCATGGCGTTCACGTCAGGAATCCTTGACGCGGATGACGTTTGCCCGGTTGGGCTGCTCCTTGCGGGGCGCCTGGCTGTAGTCGCCAAAGGCGCCGTCCCGCGCCAGGCGGATAAGGAGCGCCCGTGACCATGATCGACGCGCTTCCGTTCGCCGGGCACACACGCGTTTTCTGGCGTGCACGCAATTGTGCATCGCGCCGGGTCTATATCGAGGGACGGCTGACCACCCGCGAGAAGAGGCGAAGGACGGCAGCGGTTCAGTTCGGTAGTCATTTCGGCCGAGGCGGCGACGGCTCGCCGAACGCATTTTTGTTCTTGGAGTGTTGATTGTCCAGCGGCAGATCCCCGTTGATCTTTTTGTATTTAGAATGAACGACGCCTTCCAAGAAGGGTGGCAAAATATACCGCCAAGACTGCTCGAGTTTTAGAGGAAGAATGGAAACATAGACGGCACTGCCGTCACAGCCGCAGCGCTTATGGTGTCTGATACCTGGGCCATGTACTTCTTTACCTTTGAAGGCAGCTTGATTGAACTCATTCAGCCTCTCACGAAATGTTCGGGATGTTTCGCCGATGCACACAATCCTAGAGCTAAGGTCGTCCGTCTTATCTGGCTGTGGTTCCGCGATGAAATAGAGGCCCTGACCGTCAAAGCCAGGGAGTTTTTCTCGTTCCTTCCAAGGAACCCAGTCTGTCCGATCCTGTTTAATCCACCTAATGATCTTTTTTCCGGCATCCGGCGATTGAATCCACTGTATTATTTCTTGAAATGAATCAATGTTTTCCATGGCAGTCTCACTGCGCAGTGGCGCCGCCTATGCTACGGAAGGATCGCGAGCGCGATACAATCCGAATCCGTGATGGTGGCGATTGGGGCGACGTTGCCGTTGCTCCCCGGCGAATAGACAAGCACGCTTGGGGGAATCTCGGCGTCGGGGTTGCCGTCGTCCCCCACATAGATGTAGCCACTGGAATCCACCGCGATGCCTTCTAGGCCGGTCAGGCCGGTTTTAGAGCCGGTGATAGTGGCGATGGGAGCGGTGTAGCTGTTGCTTCCGGCCGGATAGACATACACGCTGGCCCCGGTGTCGGGCCAGTTGTAAGCGTTGCCGCCGTCCGCCACATAGATTTTGCCGTTGGAACCCACCGCGATGCCGACTGGGTACAGAAAGCTCCCGAAGAAGGCGCTGGAGGCGACGTCGCCGTTGCTCCCAGCCGGATAGACATACACGTTTGAGGGGGGCATGTTCACCTCGTAGATGTTGCGGCTGGAATCCACCGCGATGCCCCATGGGGCGTCCAGGTCGGTGTTGCCACCGCTGATGGTGGCGGTTGGGGCGACGTTGCCGTTGCTCCCGGCTGGATAAACAGTGATGCTGCCCCACACGTCGGCCAGCCAATTCGCCACATAGATGTTGCCGCTGGAATCCACCGCGATGCCCATTGGGCAACTGAGGCCGGTGTTGGAACCGGTGATAGTGGCGCTCGGCGTCACGTTGCCATTGCTACCGGCTGGATAGACAGTGACGCTGTACGGTCCGAGGTCGCAGTTTATGTTGCCGGCGTTCGACACGTAAATATTTCCCTTGGAATCCACGGCGACACCCGTGCCATTGAGGCCGGTGCTAGAGCCCGCGATGGTCGCGCTCGGCGTGGCGTAGCTGCCGGGCGCGTAAACGTTTACGTAATTTCCACCGGTGCCAAGGTTAAGCACTACGATTTCGGCGTTCGGCGTCCGCGTCGGTGTTGGCGTCGGCGTTCTAGTCCGCGTCGGGGTTGCGGTCGCGGTTGCTGTCGAGGTCGGTGTTGCCGTGGCAGTTGCCGTCGCGGTTGCCGTTGCCGTCGCAGTCGAGGTTGCCGTCGGAGTTGGCGTTGCGCTTGCCGTTGCAGTCGCAGTCTTTGTGGCAGTTGCCGTCGCGGTCGGCGTGGCAGTTGCCGTCGCCGTCGAGGTTGCCGTCGCAGTCGAGGTTGCCGTCGCAGTCGCAGTCTTTGTGGCAGTCGAGGTTGCCGTCGCCGTTGCGCTGGTCGAGGTCGCAGTTGGCGTTGGAGTTGCCGTCGCAGTCGGCGTCGGGGTCGGCTTCTTCTGCGTGGCTTTACCCTTCAGATGGACGGTCGCGTTCTTCTTCCCCTTGGTCGCGCCACTGGTGATGAAGATCTTCCCGTTCTCCTTCCCCCTTCCCTTGGGGGCGAACAGAACGTCCACCTTCAGGTGTCCTTTGCCGGGAATCGTGGTGGGAATGACGGTCGTGATGACGTAGTCGGAATTGGTGGGCGGGCCGACGACCAGGTTGTCCAGCGTCGCCTTCCCGGTGTTCTTGATTTCGAAATGCTTGGTCTCGTGCAACTTCTGCTTGTCGAGGTTGATGGTGGTGTAGTCCAGCGTCGTGGGCGAGACAGAAAGTTGACTTACTGCCCTCCTGCTGTTGTCTAACGACGCGGCGTCATTCGATTGCGCCAAGGCCGGTCGTGCAAACGCGGTCAGCAGAAACAACACTATTGCAATTGCCACAAAAGCCGTGATTCTCGGTCTCATGATGGCTCCTTGCTGGTCGGCAGGTCCAAAAATTCCGTTCAAGAACCCTGCCTCATTAGAAATCCTTAAATTGCTCTAGTATCTGGATAAATTTTATTCAAAACAGTGCGCACTGTAGCCTTTTGGAAAGAGGCAGTGGCGCTGATCGATACACTGTAGCGAAAGATTTAATTGCCGGAGAGAAAATCCCTTACTGAACCGGCTAGGTGGCCACCATCTCCGACCCGACAATGCGGCTACGACGCATTACCAGGGCGCCCGCCGGTCGCCGCGCAATCAAGTTGCACCCTCACCTACCTCGCTACGCTCGGCTGCCGTGTGCTCGTGGCACCTCCCGTGAAAGAACGGGCGAGAAGGATCCGGGTTCCTTCCCCTTCGGCTGCGCTCAGGGCTTCGGCTGGTGGAAGCGGAGTTATCCAGAGGCGCTCAGGATGACACAAAAAAAGTTCTAACAGGCCGTCAGGCCGCATCTTTTCTTAACACTGGGTGCAGGGGTCACCCCTGGCCGTGGCGACGGCAGCGCATTATTAAGCCGTTGGCAGGGGCCGCGCCCGCCAACGGCGGGCGGCCTTAATACTGGGTGCAGGGGTCACCCCTGCCCGCGCGCGACAACGGAGCGCGGCCCGTGAAATAAGGCGACGGGATGGACAGGATGAGGAAAGAATCACCTGCGCGGTGGGCGGCAGGGGCTGCGGCCCCTGCACCCGCAGGATCAATCGAAAAGTGCGCCGAAGCGCCCTTTTCCTCGGTTTCTCGCGCGAGAGCGAGAGACGCGGTTGCCGCGTATCTCGCGATTCTCACTGCGCCGTCGCCGCCGCGACCGCTCACCGCGCAGGTGATTCTTCCTTCATGCCGCTGCCGTTTATTGCTTGTAGCCGAATCGTCGTAGCATCGCGCGGCGCTCGGCCTGATCGTCGGCGCTCTCGACACCCTTGGGCGAACTGCCGTCGATCACGCCGACCACGCCCCGTCCGTCTCCCTCCTCTGCAACGATCACGCGCACCGCGTTCGCCGTCGCGCAAAAGACCGTACATACTTCGCTCACCGACTTGATCTGATTGAGCACGTTGACCGGGAATGCGTTGCCAAGAATCACCACGAACACGTGTCCTGCCCCGATTGCCGCAGCCGCTTCGACCGCCGAATGCTCCAGCGCAGTGTCGGTGCCAGTGCGCCGAATCAGGCATGGGCCCGAGGCCTCGCAGAACGCCAGCCCGAACTTGATTCCCGGCACCGCCTGCACGAGAGCCTCGTAAACGTCCTCGACGGTCTTGATGAAGTGCGCCTGTCCGACGATCACGTTGGAGTCCGCCGGTTTCGAGATTTCGACGGTAGTCAGTTGCATAGTGCTTGCCCCTTGTGACTATTGCGGTGATGATAATCGCGTGGATGCGGCGCCGGAAGTGAGTATCCGGCAATGGAGGCGTGGTGGCTACCGGTCTGACCCTTCGCGTGAATTCCGAGACGCGGCTGCCGGCGTTCTTTTACCGGCTCTCCTCGCGCGCGCAGCGCACCTGGCTGAAGAGCGACACGATCGAGCGCTACGATTATGTGTCCAACGATGCCGCCCGCAACTCGCTCGACGCCCTGATGCGCGTGCTGGAGACCGGCAACCTCGCGGCATGCACCACATCCGCGCGCGCGTTGGCCGCGGAAATATGCCGGGGGCTGGCGACTGCGCCCGTCAGCGTCGAGGTCCGCGGCGTGCGCCCTCGCAATCAGCGCGGCGAGCTGCACGGACTGTTCTATCCATACGATCCGCGGATGCGAAGGCCGCCGTACATCGTGCTCTGGATGCGCACGGCGCAGCGCCACGACGTGGTCAAGCCGAAGACGTTCGTGCGAACGCTGATGCATGAAGTTGGGCACTATCTGGACTACGCACTGCTGCGGCTCGAGGATTCATACCACACGCAGGGATTCTTCAAGCGCGAATCGTCGCTGGTGCGCGCGCTGTTCAATTCTTGAGCGCCCGCGCGCGGCGGTTTCCCTTGACAGAGGCCGCTTCGACGCCGATAGCTTTGTCGTGATGCGCCGGCGCGCGGAGCGCATCGACATGACCACTACGGGCATCGGATGGAAGAGATGGAAGAGAAGGCTACTGGTATGGGATTCTTTCAGAGATTGTTTTCGCCGGTTTCGGTGCGGGCGGAGTTGCTCGAAGGACTGGCCGTGCTGGCCGGCCGCAATCAGGGGCTGGTCGATCGCCTGAAGCGGCACGCCGCGCTTACCCCCTCATCGAATATCAAGACCGGAGTCGAGGCGCTTGCCGAAAAGGAAGAATTGCACGTCAAGGTGATTCACTCGATTCTCGCCGATCGCAACGTCTGGGCGAAACTGCCGGAGGCCGCGCTGCATGACGGCTCGAGCAACTGGGCGCGCCTGAGCGGCGACCTTGAGGTGATTGGCGCGCTTGCGGCCGAGCTGCGAATCGATGCAATGAAGTGGGAGTCAGTCGATGAAGCCGTCGCGGAAAAGCTGCTTCAACTGGCTATCGAGGATGACGATCGCGAAAGCGAACTGCGCAAGCTCGCGCTCAAGTGCGACGCGCTGGCGCTGGACTGACTACAGGTAGCGATGCAGGCCGCGGCGCTCGAGCTCCTCGGTGACGCGGCGGAGATGCGGCGACATCTCGCGGTGCGCAACCAGGATCGCATCCCCCGTATCGACGACGATCAGATCGCGCACGCCAAACAACACCATCAGGCGCGAATCCGGGTACGCCAGCACGCGCTCGGAATCGAGTGCGATCGCGTTGCCGCGAAGCACGTTGCCGCCCGTTTCACCGATTGCATCCCACAGCCCGTTCCACGATCCCACGTCATGCCATGAAAATCGCGCGCGCACACCGAGCACGTTGGAGCTTTTCTCCATTATCACGCGGTCGAACGAATCGAACCGCAGTCTCCCGTAGGCGCGCGCGAGTTTCGTCCGCGCAGTCAGCGCGAGCCGATCCGCCGCCTTGCCGAGCGCCGGGCAATGCTCGGCGAATTCCCGCGCCAGCGTCCGCGTGGACGCCACGAACATCGAGGCATTCCACAAGTAACGCCCGCTCCGCACCATCCGGCGCGCAATTGCGAGCGCGGGTTTCTCGACGAACTTTTCGATCTTGAATCCGGCGCCGACCTTTGGACCGATCTTCTGATAGCCGTAGCCGGTTTCGGGCCGGGTCGGAGTA
>Ga0181536_10005531_pt1 | contig 12927 bp, 5 predicted proteins | sample PEATcosm2014_Bin_41_FD_121105 | JGI IMG/M metagenome (GOLD analysis project Ga0181536, IMG submission 121105) | Peatland microbial communities from MTU Mesocosm Facility, Houghton, MI, USA - PEATcosm2014_Bin17_60_metaG | ecosystem: Environmental > Terrestrial > Soil > Wetlands > Peat | place...
CTTGATGCCGCCCACCGGCAGCACGTTGCCGCTCAGGGTGATCTCGCCGGTCATGGCCGTCAACGGGAGCACCGGCGTATCGGTAAGCAGCGAAACCAGCACCGTGGCCATGGTCACGCCGGCCGAGGGACCGTCCTTGGGGATTGCTCCGGCGGGCACGTGAATGTGCAGGTCGATCTCCTTGGTGAAATCCTCGGCCAGCCCCAGTTGAAGGGCGTTGGAGCGTACCCAGGTCAGCGCGGCCTGCATGGATTCCTGCATCACCTCGCCAATCTGGCCGGTCATGGCAAAGTTTCCCTTGCCCTTCATCTTGTTGGCCTCGATGAAAAGAATGTCGCCGCCGGCCGGGGTCCAGGCCAGCCCCACAGCCACGCCGGGGCGCTTGACGCGCTCGGCAACCTCGGTATCCACGCGCACCTGAATGCCGCCCAGAAACTCCTTGACCACCTCGCGGGTCACAATGAGTTTTTCCGTTTTGCCTTCTACGACGCGCCGGGCCTGCTTGCGGCAGACGGTGCCCAGCACCTGCTCCAGCTTGCGTACACCGGCCTCGCGAGTGTAGTGGCGGACCAGATAGCGCACTGCGTCCTCGGGAAACTCAATCTGTTCGGGAGTGATGCCGTTCTCCTTGATCTGACGCGGAATCAGATAACGGAAGGCAATGTGTTTCTTTTCCTCCTCGCTGTAGCCCTGCAGCGGAATCAATTCCATGCGGTCCAGCAGCGGCGGCGGAACCGGGTCCAGTTGATTGGCCGTGCAGATGAACAGCACTTTGGATAGATCGAACTGCACGTCCAGATAATGGTCGCGGAAGGTCCAGTTCTGCTCCGGGTCCAGCGTTTCAAGCAGTGCCGAGGCCGGGTCGCCGCGGAAGTCCTTGCCCAGCTTGTCCACTTCGTCGAGCATGATCACCGGGTCGTTGGTTTCGGCTCTCCGGATGCTCTGGATAATCTGGCCGGGCAGCGCGCCGATATAGGTGCGGCGATGGCCGCGAATCTCCGCCTCGTCGTGCATGCCGCCCAGCGAGATGCGCTGGAACTTGCGGCCCAAGGCGCGCGCGATCGACCGGCCCAGGCTGGTCTTGCCCACTCCCGGCGGGCCAACGAAGCAGAGAATCGGCCCCTTCATATCCGGCTTCAGTTCGAGCACGCTCAGATAGTCCAGGATGCGGTCCTTGACCTTCTTCAATTCGTAGTGATCCTCGTCCAGAATCTCCTTGGCCTTCTCGATATCGACCTTCGAGCCGGAACTCTTGGCCCAAGGCAGCACCGCCAGCCAGTCGATGTAGTTGCGGGTAAGCGAGTAGTCGGCGGCCATGGGAGACATGCGCGCGAGCCGCGCCAACTCCTTCAGCGCCTCCTTCTTCGTCTCCTCCGGCATCCCGGCGGCTTCGATCTTCTGGCGCAGTTCGTCGGTCTCGCGCTGACCCTCGTCCACATCGCCCAGTTCTTTCTGGATGGCCTTGAGCTGTTCGCGCAGGTAGTAGTCGCGCTGCGACTGCTGCACCTGATCCTGCACATCGGTCTGGATCTTGGTGCGCAACTGCTGCACCTCGATCTCCTTGGCCAGATGGCTGTTCAACAGCTCCAGCCGGGTCATAATGCTGGGGGTTTCGAGCAGTTGCTGCTTGTCGTCGGTAGTCAGGAAGGGCAGCGATGAGGCCACGAAATCCACCAGGCGGCTTGGCTCATCTATGTTGGCGGCGATGGTTCTGAGTTCATCCGAGAGCGTCGGAGACTCGGCCACAATCTGCTGGAACTGGCCGATCACGTTGCGCACCAGCGCTTCGCCGCTGGCCGTAGCCGCCGGATCGGTTTCTTCCAGGATTTCGATTTCGGCCACCATAAAGGGCTCGGTCTGGCTATAGCGCACCAGCCGCACCCGCTCCACCCCTTCGGTGAAGACGAACCGGCTCTGGTTGGGCATACGCACAACCTTATGAACCGTGGCCAGTGTTCCGATCTCGTGCAGATCGCCCGGTTTGGGCGAGTCCAGGCGAGGGTCCCGTTGGGCAGTGACCACAATGGACCGCTCTTCGCCGAGCGACTCGATCAAATGAATGGAACTCTCACGGCCCACCGTCAGCGGCAGCACAGCATGGGGAAACAAGACAGTATCCCGCACCGGCAGTACCGGAATCCTACGCAGGAGTGGGTGTTCATTCCCGTTGGGGGATGGGGGCGGGAGCGGAATGGAAGGCCGGTTCGGCATTGAGTGACCTCTTATCAACTTTCCTTCATTAGACAGAGCGGACTATCAAAAGTTTCAGGAAAGTCCATCTGACGATCTCCTCATACTTTCACAAACCGTCTCTTTCGGTACGGTCAGGCACGGGACCCGGTTCCTGACCGTTAAAAGAGTATATCGGCCAAAGCCCAAAGAATGTGAGCGAAACATGCCTGTTAAAGGAGGATTATGCAGGTGCAAGATGTCGAGGTCAAGGGGTAAAAACGCGCTCTTCAAAAACGTCCACATCCCCGGACTGTTCAACATAATCAATTGCTTCGAGACGCTCAAGCTGTCCCAGAGGAGCGTTTATCTTCCTTGATTGCGAATTCGATGTGTTCCCACAACTCGTCCGGCGGCTCGACTATGGGGAAGAGTTGGCGGGCAGTCTCGGCGATGATTTCAAAATCGGCCAGTTGAGCGGGATCGGCCGGTTGCATTGGGAACCTGGATGGGGGCATACGCTTCCCTGGGGTCCGCAAGCTGGGTGCTGCTGCGCCAGACTTCTTTCCTCGTTAGTATATGGGAAAGGAAACAGGGATCGTGGATCGGGGGCTGCTGTTCCATCCGCGTCTGGGTGGCCAGCGATCCAACGAGAAGGGATTTTTCGCACTATTCGAGGTTCAGTGTGCGCCTTTATCCCGCAGCAGCTTCGCTATATCGAGGTGGCCCTGGCCCAGCGCGTTAACGAGTGCCGTGTTGCCTAAATTGTCCTTGGCCTCTACCCGTGCGCCTTTCTTCAGCAACATCTGCACAACGTCGGTATGTCCCCAGTAGGCTGCCCAAAGCAGTGCGGTTTTGTGGCAAAACGGATCCCACGCCTCTATGTTTGCGCCCTTTTCCAGAAGAATGGTTACGATCTCGGTTTGGCCTTTGGCGGCTGCAGTAAGCAGCGCCGTCCCAAAGACGCCATCGTATGCCTCGATGTTTGCTCCCTTCGCTAGCAGCAGCTTCACAACCTCGGTGCAGCCGACCCCCGCCGCGCCAACTAGCGCACCTGCGCTTAGGCCATTGCCCTTGATATTGGCACCCTTTTCGAGGAGGAGCTTCACAACCTCGGCCTGGCAATTGCCAGCCGCATAACTCAGCGCCGAGTAGCCGACCGGTTGGGCGCCCAACACCGGCGGCGCCATGTACTCGATCTGGGCACCCTTGTCGATCAGAAGCTTCCCAACTTCGGGGTGGCCGTGGCTCAGCGCCCGCATCAGCGCCGTCTCGCCGTTGTCTTTGGCCTCGATATTGGCTCCCTCTTGCAGGAGTTGCTGCACTGCTGTTGTGTCGCCTTTGGAAGCGGCTTGGAGCATTTGATCGTTCAGGTCGTTGGAGCCACCCTGGCCTGCCGCCAGAAGACTCAATGACAAAACAACCAGTGGAAGAATCATTGCTATCGTGACTTTCTTCATCGTTTTCACCTTGCCCACACCGGCGTACAGTACGGTTTACCGTCGAACGGCAATTTCGATCTTGGCCTTCCGCCACTGGCGATTCTACCTACCTTCGCCGCTGGCGGCTGCGCTGGGCTTCTTTCCTCGTTAGTATAGGGTAAAGCGGTCGAAGTGGCGGAGCTTTGCCAATGCGGGCCGAAGCGGTTTGGTGCGGATTCTTGCGTGGGTACGGTTTGATCGCGCAACGAAGCGGTTTTCCCCGTGTTTCTTGGGAGATATGATCTTGAAGGCAATACCGGCGGGGCAAAGCGGCAATCGGCACGGACGCGGCGTTCTGTTGGCATCTGTTTTATTGTTTGGGACCGGCGTGGCAACCAGCGTCTGGAGCCAGATGCCGGGCAGCGCGAGCGAAGCCGTCGATGCGGCTGCCGTTCCCGGCGGGTCAGGCTCTCAGACAGCTCAAACGCCTGGGGCTCCCAGCGACAGGCCTTCGTCGCCGGGGTGGGAGAGTGGCCAAGATTCCCTCGCTCAATGGGAGGGATTGCCGGTGTTGAGCATTTCGTTCGACGGAGTTGCGATCAGCCGGCTAGCCCCGCTGCCGGGCCATCTTGCCCAGGCCGAGGGAACGCCGCTCAACCGGGAAAACCTGAAGAAGAGTCTGCGCCAACTGTTTGCGACCGGCCTTTACGAGAACATCGCAGTGGAGGGATCGCGGCAACCGGAGGGCGTGGCGCTGGTCTTTCGCGGCGCGCCGCGTACTTTTATTGGGACGGTGAGCGTGGATGGAGCCAAAGTCCCCACGCTGAACACGCAACTGGAGCGCGCCAGCCAGTTCGCGTCCGGTGCCCGCTTCACCCCGGCCAAACTGAATCAGGCGCTCGAGCAGATGCGCCGGACGCTGGCCGCAAACGGCTTCCACCAGCCGACAATTACCCAGACACTCACCCCTACCCCGCAAGAGCAGCTTGTGGATATAGCGTTTCATGTGGTCTGCGGCCCTCGCGCGCGGGTGGGTGCGGTCGAGGTTACGGGCGACTCCGGTATGAGCGTGGGGGAATTTCGCCGCCACGCCCGCCTGCGCGCCGGTTCACACATGGATCGCGATACCGCCAGCCGTGCTGTGGCCGGGGTGCTGAAGCAGTACAAGGACGAGGAGCACCTGGAGGCGGAGATCAAGATCGAGTCTCAGAAGTACGCCGCTGAGACCGGCAAGACCGACTTTCGCTTTACCGCCAACCGGGGCCCAGTAGTGAAGGTGCTGGTGGAAGGAGCCAAGATTGGTCCAGAGCGCGTGAAGCGCGTGATCCCGGTCTTTGAGGAGGGCGCGGTGGACAACGACCTGCTCAACGAGGGGAATCGGCGGCTGCGCGACTACTACCAGCGGCAGGGTTACTTCGACGTGAAGGTGGACCACCAGCTGCAAACCTCCCAGGCCGGCCAGGTGACGATCCTCTTCAAAGTGCGGCTGGGGCCGCGCCGGAGCGTGGAACGGGTTGCAGTGGCGGGAAACCACTACTTCGATTCCGCTACGCTCAAGGACCTTCTGAGCGTCCATGCCGCCGATCCCTTCGACCGCCACGGCGCCTACAGTCAGGCGCTGGTGAGCGCGGACGTGAGCGCATTGCAGGCCGTCTACCAGAACAATGGCTTTTCAAAGGTGAAGATTACCCCGGAGACCCAAGCAAGCGAGGCAGACGCGGAGGCCGGGAGTTCGGACCCTGGCGACAGGTCTTCATCCCCAGGGCGGAAAACCGCCAAGACGGCTCCGTTCACCGTGGTTTATCGCGTTGAGGAGGGCAAACAGACGCGGGTGGGCACGGTGCGGCTGGAAGGCAACGATCACGTTGACGCGGCCAAGCTCATCCCCCTGCTGAACACCACGGCGGGCCAGTTGCTCTCGCCCCAGAACTTGGCTGGCGACCGGGATGCGCTGCTGACCGACTATCTGAGCCGCGGCTTCGACCAGGCGCAAGTTGAGGTTGCGCAACAAACGGACCCCGCCGATCCAAGCAAGGTGGACGTGGTCTTCCATATCGCCGAGGGACAGCAGATATTTGTGCGCCAGGTGCTGCTGAGAGGTCTGCATTACACGCGGCCCAGCACCATTGCCAAAGCCATCAAGCTCCATCCCGGCGACCCGCTCAACCTGACGGCTCTTCAGGAGACGCAGCGCAATCTCTACGACTTCGCTCTCTTCAACGAGGTCGATACGGCGGTCGAGAACCCCGAGGGAGCGGAGACTTATAAGACCATACTGCTGCAAGCCTTTGAGGCGCGGCGCTGGGTCTTGACCTACGGCTTCGGTTTCGAGGCGCAGACCGGAACGCCACAGTACAACTGCGGCGGCATCCTCGCCAGCGGCGCCAGTTGCAATCCGGAGGGCAAAACCGGAGTCAGCCCGCGCGTACTCTTGGACATTACCCGCAACAACCTCTTTGGACGGGAGCAGTCGGCCTCGCTGCGCGGCACATACGGATTGCTGGAGCAGAAGCTCGACCTGCTCTTCCAGATTCCGCGCTTCGAGGGCAACCGAAACTTCGGACTCACCTTCTCCGGCGGCTACGCCAACAGCCTGGATGTGTCCACCTATGTAGCCTCGAAGCTGGAAGGCGGCATACGCTGGACCGAGCACTTCGATACGCCGGGGTCGCGCATCTCCAAGGCGAACACGCTTGTGTATGAATTCAACTTCCGCCGGGTCAAGGTACAGGCAAACAGCTTGCAGGTCTATCCAGACGAGATCGCGGAGTTATCGACCGCGGTGCGCGTAGGCGGTCCGGCATTTACGTGGATTCGCGATACCCGCGACTCTCCCCTCGACGCGCATCGCGGCACCTACATCAGCTTTCAGGATTTCCTCTCCGACGCGCCGTTCGGCGCCCAAGCCGAGTTCAACCGTCTCGACGTATCGAGTTCCAGCTACTATGCCTTCGACAAGGGCCGATTCGTGCTGGCCCGCAATACCCGCTACGGCCAGGAGCGGGCCTTCGGATCGGGCGGCGAGGAGCTGATCCCGCTGCCGGAGCGGCTCTACGCCGGGGGAGCAGCCTCGCTGCGGAGCTTCGGCAGCAACTCGGCCGGACCGCGCGATCCTGAGACGGGATATCCCATCGGCGGGGCGGGCGCGCTCATCAACAGCACGGAGATGCGCCTGCCGCCGCCCACGCTTCCCTGGATCGGCAACACCGTCAGCTTCGTGCTCTTCCACGACATGGGCAACGTCTTCACCAATGCTTCCGACGCCTGGGCCAGCGCCCTGCGCGTTCGCCAGCCGGAGCGCGAAAACTGCGAGACGCCGATTCCCGTCACCATTCCGCCCACCTCTCCATCCGGTCCCAAGACCTCGACGGGAGTGCAGGGAACGTGCAGCTTCAACTACTTCTCCCATGCGCCGGGGATGGGTTTGCGTTACCATACGCCTGTCGGACCGATCCGGCTGGATTTCAGCTATAACCTGAATCCGCCCATCTACCCTGTGACCTACGACTACTCGAATTCTTCAACCCTGCCGCATGTGGGCGAAGGCACGCACTTCAACTTCTTCTTCAGTCTGGGACAAACCTTCTGATGAGCAACCGTCCCTCAATCCGGCTCGTGGTCTGGCGGAAGACCAGCCTCGCCCACGCTTGCCTTTTGAGTCGTCCACCGGCTTTCGCCGACCCATGGGAGATGAAACTTTGGGTGCCCCACCCTCGCCACGTTCTTGTTTTTATGGCTAGGGTGGGAGTGAATTCACTTCTTGCGATCTTCCTTTTTTGGGTTAAACTTTCATTTTTGTTTCTTGTCAGTCTGTTCGTGTGCATGGTTGCTTTGGGGCCGCCCCGGAGCAGTGCTCAGGCCGTCCCGTCCTCATCCTCCGTAGTGCTGGACCGCGTAGTAGCCGTGGTGAACGACCAGGCCATCCTGGCCAGCGACCTGGATGAGGAGATGCGGCTGGCGATTCTGGACCCAGCCAGAGGCGGACTCGGCGTTCTCACTCCGCAACGCGCCCTACAGCAGTTGATTGCCCGCGCCCTCATCCAGCAGCAGATTCGCCGCGAGGACGCGCAGTCCGCCGCGCCCAAACAGGCTGAGGTCGATGCAAGGCTGGCGGAGATTCGCAATCAGTTGCCCGCCTGCATTCACGAGAACTGCGCCTCCGATGCCGGATGGAAGGCATTCCTCACCGCGCACGGCCTCTCGCCGGAGCGGGTCGAGGCCTATCTGCGCTACCGAATTCAGATTCTGCGCTTCATCGAACAGCGCTTCCGGCAAGGCATTCAAATCTCCCCGCAGGAGATCGCGACCTATTACCGCGAAACGCTGCTGCCCCAGTACGCCGCCGGGGATACCATTCCGTCGCTCGACCAGGTGGCCTCGCGCATTCAGGAGATACTGTTACAGCAGCAGGTAAATGCGCTCTTCGACGACTGGCTCAAAAACCTGCGCAAGCAGGGCGAGGTTGAGGTGCTGGACCCGGCGCTCGAAACCCCGGAGTCGCAGGGCGCGGCAGGAGAAGGAAGCCTATGAGCGAGCCTGTATTGACGTTGCCCGCCTCAACGGAGCCGCCTCCGCCTCGCAAGCCCAGCCGGCTGCGCCGCTTCTTCCTGCGCCATCTTCCTCTTACGGTGGTTAGTGCGGTGGTTTTGCTGGCCGTAGCTGTAGCGGGCCTATTTTTTTGGGCCAGTTCAGGCGGCGGCGAAAATTTTGTTCGCAGGCGGTTGGTCCACGAACTGGAGGCCGCAACCGGCGGGCGCGTGGAGATCGCTTCCTTCCACTGGAACCTGCTTGCTCTAGAGGCCGAAGCCGGCGGGGTAATCATTCACGGACTTGAAGCTCCCGGCGAAGCTCCCTGCGCCCAGATAGAACACCTGCGGCTTCGAGTGAGTCTGCTGAACTTCTGGAGTCCGCGCATTCTGCTCCGCGATCTGGAAGTCTCAAAGCCTGCATTGCATCTGATCGTCTATCCCGACGGCGCGACCAATCTTCCGCAGCCGCGCAAGCCCCGCAAACCGGGCAAGCCCGCGATCAAAAGGCTATTCGATGCAAAGGTTGGCCGCATTGTGGTCGAGCAGGGCATTCTCCACTACGAGAACCGCGCCGCCGCCTTCGACTTCCAGAACCGCTTCCTGCCGCTCGACTTCGACGCCAGCGACGTTGCCTTGCGCATGAGCTACGTTCCCGCAGCTTTGGCCAATCCGGAAAGCTACCGGATCGAAGCCGGAGCTACCAATCTGAATCTATCGCGGGGCTTGCCGAAAGATGGATCGAAGCGTGCCTCCAAGGCCGAGCCGCGCCCGGTCGAGGGCTACTTTCAGGCCACGCTGGACCTGATGCGGACCGCGGCTTACCTCCGTTCCCTGCGCATCACGGCCCGCAGCCGCGGCCTCAAGGACCGCACCTTGGAGGTTTCCGGCGAAGTTGATGATTTCGCTCATCCCCGCTGGCAGGGCAGGGCCGCGGGCGAGTTGGATATGAAGCTGCTCGACCCCATCACCGGCTACCCCTTCGCGCCGGAAGGAATCGCTCATCTAGACCTCGATGGAACGGGCCAGGCTGGGCAGTTCCGCATTGACGGCGGCGTTCACATTGACGGCGGCTCTTACATTGGAACCGGCGTGGTCGAGACCGGCATCCGATTGGACGCGCGCGTTCACGCCGATCCCGATCAATTGCTAATCACGTCGATCATTGCCCGTCTGCGCCAAGGTGGACAAATCGAAGGCATTGTTGCGCTCGACCACTGGCTGCCTCCGGCCTCTGCCGAGTTGCGTCCTGCATCGTCGCCCGCAGGCAATGCTCGCAACGGCAAAGTCCAGCCCACAGCCCCGGTCGCGCCGCCTTCCGCCGACGACATCACCATTCCCGTCAACGGCAAAGTCACGGCGAACTTCAAAAACGTTTCGCTCGATACGATCATGGATATGGTGGGCCGGGGTCCATTCCAGCGGATGGGACTCGATGCCCTGGTGAACGGCCCCGCCGTCGCCACCTGGATCGACGGCGATAACCGCACCCTTGCCGTCAACGCCCTGCTGACCCTCAACCCCTCTGCGCACTCCGTCGCCGGGGAAGCACCCACTAGCGGCCTGATCGACGCAACCTATACCCAGCGCGATGGAGCGGTGGATCTGCGCAACCTCGATCTCCATCTGCCTTCAAGTCGGATTGAGGCTCACGGCCATCTGGGCGCTTATCCGCTCTCCAGCTCAACCAAGATCGACGTCGATCTGCACACCGGCAACCTGAACGAGTTCGATGCGGTACTGCGCGATCTGGGCCTGAGCCGCAACGGGAAGACCGGAACCGCCGCCCTGCCTGTAACTCTCGCCGGACAGGCCGAGTTCCACGGCGCCTGGTCCGGCTCATTGATTGACCCGCATCTTGCCGGCGCCGCCAATGCCACGCAACTGTCCATCGAGATTCCGTCGATCTTGAAGAACGCCCAGCCCAGCCAGCCCCAATACCTACGCTGGGACTCTGCCGAGGCCGCCGGCAGCTACTCGTCTGCCCGCATTGCGATTGATCGCGGCTTATTGCGACGCGGTAAAACGGAGATAGCGCTTGACGGCAGCTTGACCGCAGCTTTAGAAGGTCCCGCGTCCAGCCATGCTCCCACTCCCACCTTCGACGCCAACTCCTTGCTCCATCTGCGCCTTCGCGCCGGCAAGCTCGGCATGGACGACTTGCAGCCGCTCACCGGCCCGAACCTGCCCGTCACCGGCACACTCGATGCGCAGCTTCAGGCCGATGGGCCGATCCATGCGCTGAATGGCTTAGGCTGGGCCGAACTGGCTGGCGGCAGCGTCTACGGCGAACCGGTCAAAAACATCCGCGCCCAGGCAACAATTGCCAACCAGGTGCTGCAGCTGACTGCCGTCACCGTCAATCACGCGTCCGGCAATCTCACGGCCACCGGCAGCTACGATTTCAACTCCCGGCGCTTCCAGTTGGACGCCGAAGCCGCGGGCCTCGACGTTGCCCGCATCGAGTGGCTGCGCAAGCAGGACTTGGACGCGACCGGCAAGCTGGGGATTTCCATAACTGGATCGGGAACTCTCGACGACCCGCGCCTGGAAGTCAACGCCAGCCTCAACGATCTGGCCTTCGGCGGAGAACCGCTGGGCAGCCTGGAACTCGTTGCCCACACCGCCAACCGCGCCGTCACCTACGATGTGACCTCACGGTTGAAGTCGACGGAACTCGTCATGCACGGCCAGACTGCGTTGAGCGGCGACTACGCCACCCAGGCTAAACTCGATTTTTCGGGCTTCAACATCGACGCCCTGCTCAAGCTGGCCCATGTTCAGGGCCTCAACGGCGAATCCGCTTTGGCTGGGACGATCGACGTCGCAGGTCCACTGGCCAAACTGGAGGATATGCGCGGAGAAGCTCGCCTGCAAAAGCTGGAAGTGACAGTTTCCGGGGTCCATCTCAAGAGCGAGGGCGGCATTCACGCCACTCTCGCCAACGCCCGCATCAATCTCGATCCGTTGCGCATCACCGGCGAACAGACCGACCTGCACACGCAAGGCAGCCTGGGACTCAAGGGAGACCGGCAACTGGACTTTGCCGCCAGCGGAGCCATCAACCTCAAAGTTGCCGAGACCTTCGATCCCGACCTGACCGCCAGCGGCGCAACCACCTTTCAGGTCGAGGCGCACGGTCCCCTGCGCAATCCCGGTTGGAAGGGCCGCATCGACTTTCAGGATGGATCGCTGGCTCTCGAAGACCTGCCCAACGGCCTCAGCCAGATACACGGCGCGCTAGAGTTCAACCAGAACCGCCTGGAGGTCAAGTCGCTGACAGCCATGACCGGCGGCGGCCTGTTGAGCGTGGATGGCTACCTCTCCTGGCAGAACGGCCTCTACGCCAACCTCACGGCCAAAGGCGATAACATTCGCATTCGTTATCCGGAAGGGGTCAGTTCCCTGGCCGACGCCACGTTGCGCCTGCAAGGCAGCCGGAACAATCTGCTTCTCAGCGGCGACGTGCTCATCACCCGCTTCGCGGTCAGCCCCGACCTCGATATCGCCGCTCTGACCGCGCAGGCCAACGCCGTCCAGACCATCGCGCCCCCGGACGCGCCCTCAAACCACATACGGCTCGACGTGCATATAGCCTCCTCGTCGCAGTTGAACTTCCAGAACTCCTACGCCAAACTAGCCGGCGACGTGGACCTGCATCTGCGTGGAACCGTGGCCTCGCCCTCGCTGCTGGGCAGAGTCTCCATCACCGAAGGCTCCGCTCTGATTGCCGGAACCCGCTACGAGTTGCAGCGCGGCGAAATCTCGTTTACCAATCCGGTTCGCATTGAACCCGACATCGACCTGAACGCCACAGCCCACGTCGAGGACTACGACATCACGCTCAGCCTGCGCGGAACCCCGCAGAAGCTCGCCGTCACCTATCGCAGCGATCCCCCGCTGCCGGAGGCCGACGTGGTGGCTCTGCTGGCTTTGGGCCGCACCCAGAACCAGCAGCGCCTCTACACCCAGCAGCAGGAGCAGTCCGGCGCCAACCCCACCACCGACGCCCTGCTCGGCGGCGCGCTCAACGCCAGCGTCAGCAGCCGCGTGCAAAAGCTCTTCGGCGCGGGCTCGGTGAAGGTGGACCCCAACTATCTCGGTGCTCTGGGTAACTCGACTTCGCGCATCATCGCCGAGGAGCAGTTAGGCTCCAACGTCACCCTAACCTACGCCACCAACGTCAACACCACCGCCCAGCAGTTGATCCAGGCCGAAGTCGCCATTAACCACCATGTCTCGCTGCTGGTGGCCCGCGACGAGTCCGGCGTCTTCTCCATGGTTCTGAAGACAACTCGCCGTTATCGCTGATCGCGCCCAACCCCCACCCATAACATTGCCTTGCGGGGCGGAGCGGCAGCCTCGCGCCGCGGAACGGAATCGGATTCGGATTGAGCAGGTGTAGTCATGGGAGCTTCTTCGCGACAGGTGAAGCCGTTTTCTCATCTCTTATAATCTGTTCAATATCTTGGTTTTCGGTGAACGGTACAGGCTTTACAAGTTGCGGAAAAACTCTGCTTTGTAACAGGGCACGAGTTGAGTCGTGCCGTAAGTGCAAGAAAATCAACGCAGGCTTAGCTACTTCTATGAGACGGCTGGTTGGGTCAAGGTCTTTTCATCCGTTTTTCCTTTAGCCGTGTTTTTGCTTTTGCCTTTGCTTTTCGCGGTATGGGCCATTCATCTCGGTGCTTCTATCCGCACTCACTGCTGTCCGGCTATAAGCTGAACAGATTCAGTTGGTTGCCGAGGCATGGTAACTCGTCTTGGGAGGCGATCCTCTGAAGTGCCCGTAAAATGGGGGTTTTCTCGAA
>Ga0181536_10005532_pt1 | contig 12926 bp, 8 predicted proteins | sample PEATcosm2014_Bin_41_FD_121105 | JGI IMG/M metagenome (GOLD analysis project Ga0181536, IMG submission 121105) | Peatland microbial communities from MTU Mesocosm Facility, Houghton, MI, USA - PEATcosm2014_Bin17_60_metaG | ecosystem: Environmental > Terrestrial > Soil > Wetlands > Peat | place...
CCGCTCGTCAAGGGACTCGAAGCTTGCTGCCGGGAAGCGGGAACGAGCGGCGAGGTCAGCGCCATGACAGCTTCCTGCGATTCCTGGTTCTATAACAACCAACTGCGCATACCCACGGTGGTTTTTGGGCCGGGCAGCCTGCGGTTTGCTCACTCCAACGAGGAACAGATCGGACTGGATGAGATCAGCGAAGCGGCCGTCATCCTGGTACGTTTTGTGGCCGAATGGTGTGGAGGCGCCAACCGATGAAAGCTCTGGTGAAAACTCAAAAGGGCGAGGGCTTTCTCGAGATCCGTGATGTCCCCGAGCCGTCGCCGGGCCCCGGCGAGGTGCTCATCGAAGTTCAAGCCTGCGGAATCTGCGGAACGGACGTGCATGTCTGGCACGATGAATTCCCTTACTGGCCTCCGGTAATTTTGGGGCACGAGTTCTCAGGCCGCATCGTCGAGGTCGGTCCGGAGACCGGACTCTTCAAGACCGGCGAGCGGGTGGTGGGCGAGCCGCACACGCGCGCCTGCGGACACTGCTACCTGTGCCGCACCGGAAACATTCAGATCTGCCCGCTGAAGCGCTCCCCCGGCTGGGGGATCGACGGCGCCTTTGCAAAATACCTGAAAATGCCCGAGCGCCTCCTGCACCGCATCCCGGACTCCATGAGCTATGAACTGGCTGCCGTAGTGGAGCCGGCCGCCAACGCCGTGCACGACGTCGTAGAGCGGGCCAGAATTGATGCGGGCGATTTTGTGGTGGTTCTGGGGCCGGGGCCCATTGGCTTGCTTGCGGCCCTCACAGCGCGGGCCGCCGGTGCGCGGCAAGTGGTTATTGTGGGAACGCCGGCGGATGAGGCTTTGCGCCTGAGAAAAGCGAGGGAGCTTGGATTCGGAACGGTGATTAATGTCGCGCAGCAAGACCCTGTCAAGATCGTGCAGGAACTCACGGGAGGGCTGGGCGCGGATCTTGTCATCGAATGCAGCGGCGCGGCTCCGGCGATTGCCTCGACCGTCGAACTGATTCGCAAGAAGGGACGCATCTGCGTGATCGGCTTGACCGGCAAGGACTCAATCCTGTTTCCGTGGGATAAGGCGGCGTTCAAGGTGTGCGACGTGCTCTTCAACCTGTCGACCAGCTACACAAGCTGGGATAGAACGATTCACCTTCTGGCCAACGGCCAGTTGCCGGCAGGCGAGATCATCACACGCCGCGCGCCCCTGCTGGAATGGAAGAACGCCTTCGAGGATATTGAGGCGAAGCGGGCGTTGAAGGTTCTACTGATTCCCGAGTGAACGCACAGAAATGGTACCGGGAGCTATAAGGCCGATGTCATTCCGAGCGGAGCGAGGAATCTCGCCCTGGCTAGGCGGGGGCTGGAAGCCAAAATGGACCAAGGAGCATATTGAAAGTCGGGATCAGGGCGAGATTCTTCGCGGAGTTTACCCTGAGCACCCAGAGCGAGATCCTTCGCTTCGCTCAGGATGACAGCGATGGGCTCGGAATGACAGTCAAGTGGGGGTCTGATGGGAACAGATTCAAGGTTGGGTTTTGGACTGCTCGGGACGGGGCTGATTGCCCCCTTCCATGCCAAGGCGATTCGGGCCTCGAACCTCGGCCGCCTGGTGGGCGCCTCAGACTTGTATGCCGATCGCCTGGCCAAGTTCACGAGTGAATTCGAATGCAAGGCATACACCAGCCTGGAGCAGATGCTCCTCGATCCCGAAGTGCAAGTGATTTGTATACTCACTCCCAACCATCTGCACGTTGACGCCGCGCTCAAGGCCGCGCGCGCCGGGAAGCACGTCCTGGTGGAAAAACCGCCTGCCATGTCATTACTGGAAGTGGATAAGATGCAAAAAGCTAGCGCAGCCGCCGGCGTGAAGCTTGGCGTAGTTCTTCAATGCCGGACGCGCCGCGCCGTGCAGGCCATCCGCAAAGCGATTCTGGAGGGCCGCTTCGGGAGAATCCTTCAGGCCGATACGTATATGAAATGGTTCCGTCCCATCGACTACTACACTTCGGACGGTTGGCGCACGCAGCGGCGTTCCGGGGCGGGTGTCACCATTCAGCAGGCCTTCCATTACATCGATCTGCTCCAATATCTCGCCGGCCCGGTCAAGCAAGTGCAGGCGCAAATGACCAACCTCGCGCACCCGAGCATCCCCGTCGAAGATACTGTACTGGCCTTCGTGACCTATCAGAGCGGTGCGCAAGGCGTAGTGCAGGCCTCAACGGCGCTGTGGCCGGGCACTGATATTCGAATTGAAGTGAACGGGGAATTCGGCACGGCGATCATGGTGGGCGAGCGCATGGACACCTGGAAGTTCAAGGATCAGCGGCCGGAGGATGAAGAAATCCGCCACTACGGAAGCGCCGCCGCGGCGACCGGCGCCACGGGCGCGGCCGCTCTCGGCTTCCAGGACCATCAAGCCGTGATTGAGGATATGGCTGCCGCAATTGAACACGGCCGCGAACCCATGATCACACTCGCCAGTGTGCGCCCGACTCTCGAGTGGGCGCTCGCCATGTATCAATCAGCCAAGCAAGATGCTCCCGTGGATTTGCCGCTCACCGACGAACAAGACGTTTGGTGAGGGGGCTATGGACTTCACGTCGTCCAGTCGCCTTTAGCGGTATAATGGGGGCTGGGCGACCGAATGCTGAATAATTCCGCGCGAGGATCGAGGCAGAAGTATGGGCTGGATTGAGAATCGCTTTGAACAGAATTTCATCGTCACCACGGTGGACCAGATTTTCAACTGGGCGCGCAAGTCTTCCCTTTGGCCGCTCACCTTTGGTTTGGCGTGCTGCGCCATTGAGATGATCGCTTCCACCACTTCGCGCTTCGACATGGCGCGCTTCGGAGCGGAAGTGTTTCGTCCCAGCCCGCGCCAATCCGACCTCATGATTGTGTCCGGCACGGTGACCCTGAAGATGGCGCCCGCCGTCAAGCGAATCTGGGAGCAGATGCCGGCCCCGAAGTGGTGCATCTCCATGGGCGCCTGCTCGAGCGTGGGCGGCCCGTTCAATACCTATGCGGTGCTTCAGGGTGTTGACAAGATCGTGCCCGTGGACGTTTACGTGGTGGGCTGCCCCCCGCGCCCCGAAAACCTCTTCTATGCTCTGCTGAAGCTCCAGGAGAAGATCGACAGCATGAGCCTGGGCAAGCGCCCCACCGAGGTCCGCCTGGAAGAGAGCATGCTGGAAGAGTTCAAGAAATCCGTCCGCATCGGCAAGCCCGGAACGCCGGAAATGGTCCAAATTGGTTAGGGTCTTCGAGTGGTCACTGTCGCGGCGAGTTCGTCTTGCGATTTAACGGCGTCAAGCCGACTTCACGAAGGAGAGTCGCACATGGCCGAATTTGTGAAAGCCGCAAGCCTTTCTGAACTTTCCCCCGGATCGGCGAAGGTGGTCGAAGTGGCCGGGAAGACGCTTGCGCTTTTCAACGTGGGCGGCACGATCTACGCCACCGACAACACCTGCTTGCACCAAGGCGGACCCCTCGGCGAAGGTGAACTCATGGGCGAGGTGGTTGTTTGCCCTTGGCATCAGTGGGAGTACAACGTTCGCACCGGCGAGAATGTCGGCGATCGTGCCCTCAAACTCGCTACCTACCCCGTGCAAGTCGAGGCGGGTGAGATCAAAGTAGCTGTGTAATCCGCGGGCCCGTCTTTCCATCCAGCGCAGTTGTAGGGGCGGCCTCTGCGGCTGCGAGGGTGGCCACAGAGGCCGTCCCGATGACGGAATGTCCCAATTGTGGATAGGCCAATCCCAAAACCGGACATGGCACGCTTACTTGAGACCTCGCCAAGCCTCTATCAGGCTGTTATTAAATGACTTAGCTAACTTTCAAAGTGGCGTCCGAATTGCCCAAAAGCTTCCAGGCGGCTAGAAGTCGAAAGTCTGCCGACTGCGCTTTGAAAGATGAGAGGAGGCGCTTGATGGGGGCGTTGTTCCAAGACCTTCGTTACGGCCTGCGCGTGCTGGCGAAGAACCCCGGTTTTACCGCCGTGGCGGTGCTGACGCTGGCGCTGGGCATTGGCGCCAACACAGCCATCTTCAGCGTCGTCAACACTGTCCTGCTGAAGCCGCTTCCCTACGCGCAACCTGACCGGCTGGTGGCAGTCGAGTTGACGAACTCGCACGGCGCCCTGGCCACCGAGAGCCTCTCGTTTCCCAACTTCTTCGACCTGCGCGCGCGCAATCACGTCTTCGAGCATTTCGTGACAGGCCACTCCGCGAACCTGACGCTGACGGGCTACGGCGCGCCGGTACAGCTCGACGCTGGCATGGTCACATGGGATATGTTCCCGGCTCTTGGCATCCAGCCGGCATTGGGCCGTGGTTTCCTGCCTTCCGAGGAAAAGCCCGGTACGCATGTGGTGGTGCTTAGCCACAAGCTTTGGCAGTCGCAATTCGGGGGCGATCGCAGCATCTTGGGCCGCAGCATCACGCTCAACCAAATACCCTATACTGTGGTGGGCGTGGCGCCCAGCGGTTTCAGCTTTCCAGTCGACTCGCCCAACCTTCAGCTTTGGACCACCATCGCAGATGACCGCGAAATGTTCGATCAGCGCGGAGCTCGCATGTTGACTGGACTCGGGCGTCTCAAGCCGGGAGTCAGCATCGAGCAGGCGCGCGCCGACCTCAATGTAATCGCGGCAGCCCTGGCCAAGCAATATCATGACTACAACGCAAACTACAGCCAGGCCTCGGTCCGCCCGGAACTCGACACCCTGGTCGGTGAATCGCGCACGCCGCTGATGATCTTGCTCGGCGCGGTCGGGTTAGTGCTTCTGATCGCCTGTGCGAATATCGCCAATCTGCTCCTTGCCCGGACCGCCAACCGCACTCGCGAAATGGCTGTGCGGGCCGCTTTGGGGGCGGGCCGCCGCAGAGTGGTCCGGCAGCTCCTGACCGAAAGCCTGATGCTGGCGGTCCTGGGCGGAGCGGCAGGCGTCTTCCTGGCGGAGTACGCCCTGCGAGCGGCGCTGCCCTTGGGCGGCCAGAGCATCCCGCGTCTTGCCCAGACTCAAATCGACGCCTGGGTGGTCGCCTTTTCGTTTCTGCTCGTTCTCGTCACCAGCGTGCTCTTTGGAATGGCGCCCGCCCTCGAGGCATCGAGGGTTGATCTCACTCGTTCACTGAAGGAGCAGGGGCGCGGCGGCACAAAAAGGCACGAACGTATCCGCGGCGCGTTGGTGATCGCGCAGGTGACGCTAGGCTTGGTCCTGGTCAGCGGAGCCGGATTGTTAATGTCGAGTTTTCTGCGCCTGGAAAAGAGCGATCTGGGCCTGAACCCGGACCATCTGCTTACTTTCTGGTTCAGCCTCCCCGGATCGCAATACGACACGCCCCGCCAAGAGACGTTCTACGATCAATTGCTGGAACGCCTGCGCGCCTTGCCGGGCGTAAAATCCGCTGCCGGAGTTTGGCCGCTGCCTCTAGGTGGCGACAGCGCGGTTGTGGCATTCAATATCGAAGAGCGGCCCGCAGCGCAGCCCAACCGGCCCCACGCGCGCATGGCCTTTGCCACGCCGGGATACTTTTCCACGGCCGGGATTCCGCTGCTCAAAGGCCGGTTCTTCACCGAACTCGACGACGCCAAGGCGCCGCGCGTCTTGATTGTCAACAAGGCATTCGCAGACAAATACTTTCCGGGTGAAGACGTGCTCGGCAAACGCATCACTTCAGGCGCCGGTGCTCCCGGCCGGCCGCCGTCGCCCGAAGAAATCGTGGGCGTAGTGGGCAGCGCCAAGCTGTTCGCCCTTGATGCCGAGCCGCAGCCCATCTACTACTTCCCCTATAAGCAGCTTCCCTGGCAGCCTCCGGTGGTATTGCTGCGAACCGCTGTTCCGCCTCAAACCTTGGAAACCGCAATTCGCGAACAAGTGGCGGCGCTCGACCCGGCCGTTCCTGTGTTTCAAGTCCGTACCATGGACGAACTGCTTGCGACACAGATCACTGAGGAGCGCTTCCACACATTGCTGTTCGGTTGCTTTTCGGGCCTGGCGCTGTTGTTGACCACGGTGGGGCTGTATGGCGTGATGGCGTACTCCGTCACGCGGCGCACGCGGGAAATCGGCGTGCGAATAGCGCTGGGTGCCGGCCGCTTCGAGGTGCTCTCCATGGTGCTCAAGCAGGCGGTCGCGCTGCTTGGCACCGGACTGGCGCTCGGTCTCGTTGCGTCTCTCGCCACGAACCGCTTGCTCCAAAGTTTGTTGTTCGGTGTTTCTTCTCTGAACCCGGGGGTACTGGCCTTATCCGCCCTGCTGGTTGCCTTCACAGGTTTGCTGGCCGCTTACTTGCCGGCTCACCGGGCCACCAAGGTCGATCCCATTCTGGCGCTGCGCCACGAATAGGTGCCAGAACAACAAGCTGTCAGCCATCAGCCTTCAGCCGGGAGTGCGTTTCAGCGGAAACGCGGCTGCCTCATCGGCTCCGCAATTTACTATTCACTATTCGCAATTCACTATTCACCATTTATAATTTAGAATTCCCTGTGCCCGAACTTCCCGAAGTCGAAACGGTTCTGCGAGGTCTGAAGCAGCATGCCTTGGGGCGCCGCATCCTCTCCGTCGAGGTCCGCCATCCGGGCGTTATTGCGGGCTCGCCGGAGCAGTTCGTCGCTGAGGTCGAGGGGCGGACTGTCGTTTCGATGCGGCGCAAGGGCAAGGCGCTCGCTCTCGAGCTCGAGGCCGAGAACACGCCGCCTCGTTATCTTCTCGTGCGGCTCGGCATGACCGGGCAGTTCACCGTCTCCGCGCGCGAAACCCCTCTCGCGCCACACACCCACGTGCTGCTCGCCGTCGGTGAGCACGATGAGCTGCGCTTTCGCGACGTGCGCCGCTTTGGTAGATTGCGTTCCTGCACGCGTGAGGAACTGGAATCCGTGTTCGACCGCCTCGGCCCGGACGCGCAGGAAGCGACCGAGGCTCAGTTCCTGAACGCCATGCGCGGACGGCATGGCGCCATCAAAAGCTGGCTGATGAACCAGCAGTTGCTCGCAGGCCTCGGCAACATCTATGCGGACGAGTCGCTGTTTGTGGCCGGAATCCACCCGCTGGCGCAGCCGGGCAGGGTTTCTGCTTTGAAGGCCCGCCGGCTCTTCAAGGCTGTCAGAAAAGTACTTGACCATGCGGTGAAGCTCCAAGGCACCAGCTTTCGGGATTACGTTGACATCGAGGGCCGCCCCGGCAACTACGAGCCGCGCCTGCGGGTTTACCAGCGCACCGGAGAGCCCTGCCGCCGCTGTCGCCGGCCGATCCGGCGCCTGGTGATCGCCGGGCGCAGCAGCCATTTCTGCCCCTGGTGCCAGCCGCGTCCCCGCCACGTCGCCAAGATGCGATTGGTCAAAACCCCATGACAATCTCGTTTGGATTGGTGGGAATCCTCACGTTGATGCCACGCTCCCGATTGGCAGCGGTTCTGGCTTTGAGATCGAGATCAGTAAGCGGTATGGTGCGCGGTTTACCGTCAACGGTAAGGCGCAACAAGCATCATTGAATTCAAAGCAGTTTTCCGCGAATCACTGTAATCGATCCGATGGGCAGGGTGTACATGCCGTCGGGACTGGGCGTCATCGTTGTATTCTTGTTCTCGCTGGGGGTGTTGCAGTACCGCACGAGGGCGACTGGCCCCGCGAAGGAATGGTGCTCGTGCTTGGCATCGTCGATGACGAGGTGAATCTCGTGAGCCGCATTCAGGTCGTGATTGATCAGCATCAACGACCAAGTTCCATCCGGGCGATGCACCGCGTAAGAAGTGATCACCGTGCGCCCGGCGGCGTCAAAAAGATCAGTCGAGGCGGGGAAAATCTGGTTCGCTCCCCCGCCGTGCTCGAGCCACTCGAAGTTGATCATGTGCGCGGAAGTGAAGGGAGTGTATTCCGGCGTGCCGTACGCCCCGCCGCCGTTAGGGTCTCTTCCGGCGCCAAGAAAGCCCCCGCCGCTGGCGCCATCATTAATGGCCGGCCGGTAGAACGCCGTGCCTCCCTGTTCGAAGAACGTGCCGAACGCGTCGCATTCCCAGATGGCTCGGCCCGTCACGCCCAGGTAACCGCGTGAGCTGCGGCCGGCGGTGATGCCGCTTTCGGAGATAATCAGCGGCACGTCCTTGGGAACGCCGTCCTCACGCCACATCTGGAGGACGTGCTTCATGATTCCCGGTTCTATGTAAAGCGTGTCCCACTCGTCGGGGGGGCCGGAGCCGTTCTGCATCAATGGGTAGTGCTCGAAAGACATGAAAGCGAGATCCTGAAGGTGTCCGTGGGCCTTCAGGTAATCGACGAAGCGAGCCATCCACGAGGTGCGGCCCTGGTCGTCGACCCAAAGGGTGATGTCCTTGTTGACGCCTTCGAAAACCGGGCCGCCCAGCTTGGCGCCGGGAACGAGTTTGTGAATGGCCGTCGCCCATTGGCAGTAGATGGCCCCGTAGTCTTCCGGCATGGTGTGCTTGCCGTCGCATTCCTCGCCCATCTCAATACCCACCACCGGATAACCACGCTTGTGGATGTACGCAACCTCGTTGGCGCAATCTTCGGGCGTGTCATAAATCGCCGCGCAGGCGACCAGCGCCGGGTGCCCCATGGTCAATCCGCTGGTAAAGAAGTTGTCCATGCCGTTGTATTCGTCGCCGCCGCCGGTCACCAGGTTATCGGCCTGGTGCCAGGGGTCGACGGAAGAAGCGCAGAAGTTCCCTGCGGTGTCGGCCGCCGAGTTGGGGAAGGCAGTGGGCTGACCGGGGGGATGCCGGTGACGCTCGCCGGGCACAGAAGGTTTCGGTTCGACGCCATCCGCCGGGTAGGCGATCGAGTACGCGCCGCTCGCATCCATCGTTCCAACGGAAAGCGTCTGGAGCGCATAACCCACGCAGTTGCGAATGTCCTGCGCGCCATGCGTATCGCAGGTTCCTGAGGATTTCGACATCAAAACGCGGACGAATCGGGCGGTAATCGGCTTATCGGAGAGTTTCAGGTGCACGTCCCCGCCCGTGCCGTTCTCGACCGTGCCCGATGGGAAAGCCTTCCACACGCCATTCGGACCCATGTCCCAGTCCAGCGCGTTCTCATCGCCGATCCAGTATTGCACTACATATGTGACCGCGTAGGGATTAACCCACTGGATGTGGATCGCATTGACGGCGCGTGCAATGCCCATATCGGCCACCACCCATTGCGGGTGCAGGGCGTCGCTTTCGCCGGTGAAGCGGCTGGTAAGGTAGGGGTTGCTCTTCCAATAGCTTTGGAAACCTGCCACCAGAGGGGTGTCTCCGCTGGTCATGAAGTCGCGATGGGGCAGCGAGTAGGAATAGCCGTAATGGATCGGCTCGCCCAGTTCGGCGCTGCCCGCGTAGTATCCACTCTTCGTGGCCGGATCGCTCCAGGACCCGTGCTCGTTCCAGTGCCATGCCGACAGGCGCAGTTCACTGTTGTTGCGCATGGTAATGGAACCCCAACCCAAGTTCTTAACCCCTTGAATCGTCTCAGGCTTGCTGAGGTTGTCCACCTGCGTCTTCGACAAGTCGTCCATCCACGCCCCGGTGGCCGTGTCGGGATAGATCGTATTCAGGATGTGCCCCGGCGTCACGTCCACATGCACCGTGGCCGCCTGCGAAGCCGTCTGCGCCTGAACCTGGGAAAGAATGCCGAGGCCGCCCGCCACGAAAACCAGCCCGGCGGCAACCACCGACCACAGAAATCGGCGAGGCGAAACTCGTTTGAACCAATCAAGGATCATGACGGCTACTCCTTGGTCAAGGCGCATGCGTGGCTGCTCTTACGGCTGCAAGCTATGAGAGTCTAGGCCATTCCTGCGATTCCGGTCAATGCGCACTTTGCGTGCTCCGGCTTAAGCCGGCATGTCCGTCAGGGTTTAATTAGAAGCTTGTCAGGAGATATCGTCCGCAGCTATTTGGTTCGTCTGCGCAGTTACGGCAGCCTCGCATACTCCGCCTTGGCTTGCTTGAGGACGGGGATGTCGGGGTCGGCGTCTTTCCAGAGCGTGAGGAAGTCCTGATAGGCGGCGCGGGCTTTGGCTCGGGCGTCCTGCTGTAGGGGCGCCCCTTGTGGGTGCCCCGCGAGGCCCGCCCCTGCACCGGCTTCGAGTGCGTAAGCGCGTGCCAGTCCGAGTCGCGCCAGCGCACCCCAGGGAAAGTTCCCCAACGCTCCTCGGTGGTCGATAAACTTCTGGAATTCCGCTGCCGCTGCGTTGCCGTCGTGAAGCAGGAGATAAGCTTCCCCGCGCACATAAGCGGGGCACAGGAATATCGCGAGGTTCGATGGGTAGCCAAGTTCGTTCGTGCTTGCTACCTTCAATAGCTCGATGGCGCGGTCCGGGTCCCTGCGCTCCAGGGCGACTCCCGCCCGGATGGTGGGCAGCCAATACCTCTGGATCGCCGTGTCCAGCGGGTAGGCTTTGTCGAGTTCGGCCGCCAGCTTCTCCGCCCCTGCCGTATCGCCTGCCCGCGCCAGGGCCAGCGCCGCCACGGCCCGCACATCGTGGTTCGGGCCCAGCTTCAACGCCGCCTTAGCCTCGGCACGCGCCTGCTCCCGGTTTCCCGCTTCCACCTCGAGCAGCGCTGCTGCTGCCTGATAGGCTGCCGCCGTCTCTTTGGCGTCGTTGTGCTGGGCTGAATCCATCGCCCGCATCGTCAGCTCGTGCGCGTTCTTCAGCTTGCCGTACCAAGCTTCCGTGTCCGCTTGCATGGCCAGCATTGCGTCTTCCGTGCCCGGCTTGCCCATGGCGGCTGAGACCAACTGGGCCATCTGTGCCGCATCGCCCTTCAGAAAAGCCAACAGGTAGCGGCCCAAGAGCAGATGCTCGACCTGCATTTTGCGCTCCTCCGCCTGCTTGAACACCGCCTCCGACTCGTCCAGCCGGTTGAGGGCCATATAAGCGAAGCCGAGGTTGGCGTAGTTGAACAAAGAATTTGGCTCCAGGCGCAGCGCCTCTCGCCACTCCTCCAATACCTTTTCCCAGTTTCCCAGGCCGGAGATAACATTCCCTAGGCCCCTGTAAGCCTGGACGTCTCTGGGGTAGCTTTGCTGCCACAGCTCGTAGGTCTGCGCCGCCTTCTCCCACTCTCCGGTCGCAATCAAGTAGTAGTTCCCCTCGATGGAGAACCTCTCCCGTTCGCTTGCCTTCTCCCGTAGTTCATAAGCCTTGTGTGCATAGTCGGCTGCCCGCCCCGCTTCGTTGAGGTCACCGTAGGCAGCCGACATCCTGTCGTAGGCCATGGCAAAATTCGGGTCGAGTTCCGCGGCCCGTTTGAAGAACGGCAGCGTGGCTGTTTCCCCTTTCGTAATTCCCGTCTTGACTCCCAGGCTGTAGGCTTTCAGCGCCTCCAGCGACGGCGTGGTCGCTTCCTCCACCGGCGTGGCGTATTTCTCGACCGAGCTGAGCGACTCGCCCAGCTTGCTCCGCAAACTGACTGCCGCAGCATCCAGAGCCTTGAGTACCGCTTCCTTGCCCGCCGCCTGCTCCTGCGCTTCCGCCAGCACGTCGCCCGTGTTGCAGTTCACTGCCTTCAGGCCGATCACGTACTGGCTGCCCAGCCCCGCAATCAAGCCGGTCAGCATGGCCTTGCTGCCCGTGCGCTCGCAGACCTCGCGTGTGACCTCGGGTGTCAGCCGGTCACCGGAGGGGCGGCCCATCAGCTTCAATGTCTCGTTCACCTTGCGCTCGGAAACCAGGTCGAGAAAGGGCGATTGCTCGAGCTGCACCGAGAGTCCCTGCTTCAGCGTGTCGTCGAATACGCTGTCCCCGGTCTTGTTGTCGAAATCGGAAAGGACGATGGTGTCCTTGTCGGTCAGGCGGGCCATGGCCTGGCGTGAGCGGAAGTAGAGCGTCCCCCCGACGGCAGCAGCGACAAAGATCAGGGCAGCGGGAACAAGAACCTTCCAGGGTTTTCGTAGGGCCGAACGGCGTTCGGCCGGGCGAGCGCCGCTCGCCCCTACACGCCCGGATTCCGTATCCCGCTTCAGGCGCTTCAGGTCGGCGCATAGCTCGGCGGCGCTTTGGCAGCGGAGGCCTCGGTCCTTCTCCAGCGCCTTGTTGATGATACGTTCCAACTCCGCCGGGCAGTCGGGATTCAACTGCCGTGGGGATGTCGGTGCGCGATTCAGAATGGCATCGTGAATCACCGCTGTGGTGGGCCCTCCGAAAGCCTGCTTGGCCGTCGCCATTTCGTACAGCACCGCGCCGAAGCTGAAGAGGTCCGTCCGTGCGTCGAGTTCCTCGCCCCGCGCCTGCTCCGGCGACATGTAAGCCACGGTGCCCATCACCGCGCCGGGACTGGTGAGATGCTCGGGCTCTATGGTGGCGGTGGGCAGCTCAGAGGCTCCCGCCATTTCCGCCTCCCGCCTGGCCTTTGGCGCCAGCTTGGCCAAGCCAAAATCCAGGACCTTCACTTGGCCCCGCGTCGTGACGAAGATGTTCGCTGGCTTGATGTCCCGATGGACGATGCCCTTGGCGTGCGCGGCGTCGAGCGCGTCGGCAATCTGGATGGCCAGGTCGAGCAGTTCGTCCGTCTTAAACGGCTTGCCAGCGATGCGATGCTTGAGGGTCTGCCCCTCCAGATATTCCATGTCAATGAAGGGCTGGCCCTCGTGCTCCTCGACGGCGTGAATGGTGCAGATGTTGGGATGGTTGAGCGCGGACGCAGCCTGGGCCTCGCGCTGGAACCGTTCCAGGGCTTGCCGGTCCCTGGAGAGTTCTTCAGGCAGGAACTTCAGGGCGACGGTGCGCTTGAGCTTTGTGTCTTCGGCCTTATAGACCACACCCATGCCGCCGCCACCGAGCTTCTCCACGACGCGATAGTGGGAAACGGTCTTGCCAATCATGTGAGAAACCAGCCCTTGCGTACCATGTTAGGCTGCGCTTGCGGCTAAGTCAACGCAAAGTCCCGTGCGAGGAAGTTTGTCGCGGCAGAGCACC
>Ga0181536_10005534_pt1 | contig 12924 bp, 5 predicted proteins | sample PEATcosm2014_Bin_41_FD_121105 | JGI IMG/M metagenome (GOLD analysis project Ga0181536, IMG submission 121105) | Peatland microbial communities from MTU Mesocosm Facility, Houghton, MI, USA - PEATcosm2014_Bin17_60_metaG | ecosystem: Environmental > Terrestrial > Soil > Wetlands > Peat | place...
CCCCAGGGAATCACCTTTTCCCGGGCCATGTTGGAGTAAAGATGCCAGCCATGCTCCCGCGCATATTTCTCAATGCCCTGGTGCAAATGGTAGTCATACCAGCCGAGTGCCAGGAGAACGCGTTTTTGTCTTTTGGCCATGGGTTGACGGCACGCTAAAACGAAGCGTCCGGTTTTACAAGCCTTTCCGGCGTTTGTGCGCTTTTTTCAAATAACTTTGCAAACCTTTGCCATTTTAAAAGGAAAGACATGCGCTATCTTTTCCTCTGTTCAGGTTGGCAGAAACAACTTTTTTAATATTTTTGAAACGCAACGGCAGAAATAAAATGGTAGTTTTCAAACAGTGAAAAATTTAAATTGTTTATTCCAAAAGAAAGCCCAAAGGGAAAACCGGCGCGTGGGCTTTACGCTGATTGAACTGCTGGTGGTCATCGCCATCATCGCCATTCTGGCGGCCATGTTGCTGCCGGCGCTCGCGGCCGCCAAGCGCAAGGCGTATTTGATGAACTGCACCGCCAACATGAAGCAAACTTGTCTGGCGCTACAGATGTATTTTAATGATTATAATGATCTGTGTCCGCCGGGTCCGGGTGCCCGTCAAAATCCGGGGGTAATGTTGGGACTTACTTATGGTCAGGTTCCGGTTTACAATGGCCAGACTTCGGGGAATTGCATGAAGTGGTTGCCGGTGTACCTATGGCAATATCTGACCTTGCCGGATCCTCATACCATTGGAGTCAATTCAGCATCAAACTTTGTTGTCAAAGTGTTCATCTGCCCGGCTTGGACGAGCCAGTGGGGGGCGGGCAATATTGACTCGGCCTCCAGCCTGGTGAATCCCTCTGATGATAATTATTCATCTTATGCCCAAAATGGCAATGCGATGGGGTCCTATGCCGTAAACATTGGCACCGGTGCAGACGGGGCGAAAGCATTGTTGGCCGCTGCCTATCCAAAAGACAATACGATGGGGACACAGGGATCCCAATTAGGTCCGGAACCGTTTGGCAAACAAGGCGCCATAGGGTCGGGCCATGAGCCGTTGAGCTTGAGCCTAATCAAACGTGCCGGTGTATCGCCTTCCAATCTGTGGGCCATTGGAGACGCTGACGAACTGGCCGACCCCGCGTTGCAAAAACCGGGCGCTGCCTTCCGTCCCGTGCATAAAACGGTTCGCAGCTTTGGTTATTTCGACGGGAGATCGGGGACTGAACAGGTTACTGGCAGTGGAGCTTATGCTCAATAAAACAGGTTTATAATAAATTGAACGGTATCCCAACTGACGGAAAAATCCCAACCCAACCCAAACCAAGTTATGAGAAAAAACCCAACCCGACTGTTTAAAAAAATCATTGGAATGTGCGGCGTTCTGCTTCTTATTCAGAACGCCCAGGCGCAATTCACTTTTCCGGTTTATGAACCGTTTAGCGAATACGCGGAAGGCGACCGTATCGGGAAAGACACCACCACCCAGGATCCCTTTAATGACCCGGCGGTGTACGCCAATTGGAGCTCGGCCAACAGTATGAGTACCAATAACAGCCCTTTGGTTAGTACCAACTATGCCTTGAGTTATATCGGCTTGGCTCCCGATACGAATAGTCCTCGGAGAGGAATATTGGGACCCACATCTGCCGGTCGCAGCACCGACGCACCGTTTACGCCACAGACCAGCGGGACGAATTACCTCTCATTCCTTTTGAACATACAAACACTGCCCGCCGCCGCCCGCCCCATTATTGGTGAGGTCGAGACCGCGACCGTCAGTTCAGGGAGCGGCGCAAGCGGAGTCTCCGTTTGGGTCACCCCGTCCGGCCAGTTGCAGTTTGATGTGCATAACAACTCATCACCGTTGACAAACATAACCGCCAGTGCTTTGACCCCCGGCAGTACATACTTTATCGTGCTGGCCTACGTGTTTTCAAATAATATAACAAAAAATACAGGGGAGGTGGACCTTTGGGTCAATCCGAGTTCCTTGGGTGACGACGCCAACATTCCGGCCCCGACCATCTCTACCACCAACTCCAACCCCGGCAATGGAATCGGCGGCCCGATGGCCATTCCGCCCACACTGCAAGGCTTAATTCTTATTTACGGCACCGGACAAGGCGGCGCAAACATTTCCACGAACCTGTTTGACGAGATTCGGGTGGACAATCATTGGGCGGGTGTGACGCCAACGGGTCCTCCGCCCGGTCCCATCTTCAACGTGACGGGCGGCGGCACCGGGTGTCCCGGCGATGCTTTTTTGGTTGGCTTGAGCGGCTCAGTTACGACCAATATCTATTGGCTTTACGTCAACAGTGCATTCTCCGGGCAAACCGTCACCGGCACCGGTCTCGCCATCAGCTTCGGCCCGAAATCGGTTTCCGGGGTTTACACCGTGGCGGCGAGCAACACAGTCAGTGGCAATATCGGCTGGATGAATACCAACGCCATCGTGTCAGTCCTGGCCGGGCCAAGCATTACCACCGAGCCAGCCTCGGCATTGGTCGCCACCAATGGTTATGCCACCTTCTCCGTGACCGCCGTCGGCAACGGGTTGAATTATCAATGGTATAAAAATGGAACCGGCCTGAGCAATGGCGGCCACGTATCCGGTGCCCAAACCAATATGCTCGTCATTTCTCCGGCAACCGCTGCCGACGCCGCCACGGTCGCCAATGGTTATTATGTGATCATCACCAACAGTTGTGGTCTGTCAGCCACTTCAACTCCAGTTGCGGCGCTGACCCTCGAACCGGCGGCGAACCTGGTCTGGCAGGGAGGCAATCTCAATACGAACTGGGATTTGGCTACCACCGCCAACTGGACCAACAGCGCCGGCAGTGCTGTGGTTTTCCACCAGGGCGATAACGTTACTTTTAATGATTCTTCAACCAATCAAGTGGTGACTGTGGTTGGTACTTTGGCGCCCACCTCAATCACCGAAACCGCCGCCAAGAATTATTTCATGAACGGCAGCGGCAATATTGCCGGGTCAGCTTCCCTGGTCATGAGCGGTTCGGGCACGCTGACAATCAGCAACGCAAACAGCTTCGCTGGGGGCGCAACCATCAGCAACGGCACGGTGATTGTTGATGACTCCGGCCAGCTGGCACTCGGCATCGGCACCGTGACCTTGGCCGGTGGAACATTGGAAATGGGATTAAAATCGGGTTCAGGCAGTGTTGGCTTGAGCAACATCAATGTTACGGCCAACAGCACGCTTCAATATGACGGATCCGGATCGTATGCCTTTAACATACTGAGTACATTGACTGGGTCGTCTAGTGCAACGCTCACCATTTATAGCTCTTTGAATGCTAACACATCGCCGGATAGAATTCGTCTATACGGATTTTTCACCAATAATGCTCCAATTTTCATTAGCACCCATGGCGATGAAGTTCAGTTGGCTTCTTATAATACCACCAACGGCAGTCAGGTTTTCAACGGTCTCATTTCCGGCAGCGGTGGGCAGTTTGTGCCGCGCGGCAATGGCAGTGTCATCTTTAATTATGGCGCCAATACATTCAATGACAGTGCGGTCCAGGCCGGTGGCGCTGGGGCGAGTGGATACAGCGTTCTCCTTAGCAGTGGCAATGTCGGCGTGGGCGCAGATGCTGCAAGCTGGCCAGCTTCCAGTCCGTTGGGCACGGGCATTCTGGGCATTCAAGTGGGCAACGAGGGTGGCGAAAGTCACTTGTTCGCCAGCGGGGGCGCACACACGATTGCCAACAACATTGCTTATACCAGCGCTACCAACACGGTGACCTTGGCCCTCAGCGGCAGCAACAGCCTGACGCTGGCAGGCACGTTTACACTCTCGGGCGTGGACGGCACTGGTCCCACCAACCGGACAATCAATGTGCAAAACACCACCACGCCAAGCACAATTTCCGGCGTTATCAGTGATGCCGGCCTGGGTTGTGGCCTCATAAAGAGTGGCGCCGGCACGCTGGTGTTGAGCGCAATCAATACTTATACCGGCCCGACGACCATCAGCAATGGCACGTTGCAGGTGAACGGACAAATTGGCGCCAACACCAACCCCGTAACGGTGGCGGGTGGCACGCTCGGTGGATCCGGCACCGTTCTCGGACCCGTGACAGTGTTGTCTGGCGGCACTCTTGCGCCCGGCACTTCCGCCATCGGCACGCTTACCATCGCCACCAATTTCACCTTGAACGGCAATCTGTTCTTCAAGGTCCAAAAGGGGTTAGCACAGTCCAATGACATCGCGTCGGTCGGCGGCACAAACACCAGTAGTGGCGTCGGAGAGTTGACCGTGACGAATCTCGGCCCGGCCCTGGCGGTCGGGAACACGTTCAAGCTGTTTAACAAAGCCTTGGCGAATGGCAGCACGCTGGGCGTATCCGGGGGCGGTGTGCAGTGGGCCAACCATCTGCAGGTTGACGGAAGCATTTCCGTGACTTCCCTGACCGTGCCGACGCCGGTAATCAACGCCGTCGTCATCCAGGCTAATGGCACGAATTTCGTGTTCAGCGGCAACAACGGCCCGATCGGCGGCGGCTTTTCCGTCTTGAGTTCCACCAACTTGCTGGCGCCGCTGGCCGACTGGGTGTTGGATGGGTCCGGCACGTTCACTGGCACCGGCGGGTTTAGCTACACCAACGTCATGAGCGAGCCCGTGAATTTCTTGTTGTTGCGAATACCGTAACGGCAGTCAACCAAGAAAAAACCAATGGCAGTACGGATACGGAGGTCATCTGTACTGCCATTTTGATTTAATTGTCCTGTGATTATCTCTTCCTCCAGTTTGGGTTCGTTTACCATTTACAGTTTGCTTTGGCACTGTAGCGGCGGTCTGCGACCGCCGCCATTGATTTCATCGGCGCTCACAGAGCGCCGCTACAAAGAATGCGAAATAGTGCAATTACATGCCAAAACCGGTATTAATTCATGGGAAATACTCCGGCTCCGTTGGAGGTGGTTGACAACAGATTTGCTCAAATTGGTGTGTTCAGCCGGGACAAATTAATGCATTTCACCCTCCCTATGCGCTGGGCCAGCATCTTCACCTGCGTTTTTCTTTTTTTTGCCATTCCCCTCCAGGCCGCTGACGGGTCAAAAGTATTTGATGTCCGCCAGTTTGGTGCGAAAGGCGATGGCAAGAACCTCGACACCGCCGCCATTCAAAAAGCGCTGGATGCTTGTGGCCGGGCCGGTGGCGCCACCGTGAAATTTTCGCCGGGAATTTATCTGAGCCAGCCGATCACCATCCGCACCAAAACCACAATGGTGCTCGAGGCGGGCGCCACGCTGCTGGCTTCGCCGGTGCAATCGGATTTTCTCAAGGGTGGGGGCGACTGGCTCAAGGCCAAAAGCGCCGATTTCGTCGCGTTCATCAGCGGCAAGGATTTGACGGACGTGACGTTCACCGGCCAGGGCACGATTGACGGCAATGGCGCGGTCTGGTGGGAGGAAGCCGAAAAAGCCCGCCAGAAAGTTTCCGGTTACACGCTGCCGCGCCCGAATCTCATCGTGTTCAACCACTGCAAAAATCTCCGCCTGGCCGGCATCAAGCTCATCAATTCACCCAAGTTCCACTTCGTACCGACGGAGTGCGAAGACGTCACGGTGGAGGATGTCACAGTCATTGCCCCCGTCGGCGCGGCCAATACCGACGGCATTGACCCAAGCAACTGCCGCAATGTGACCATCACCCGTTGCACCATTGATACCGGTGACGACAACATCGCGATCAAATCCGGCAAAAAAGTGGCCGACCGCGAATTCGGCTGTGAAAACATTACCGTGACCGACTGTGTTTTTCTACATGGCCACGGAATGTCCATTGGCAGCGAAACCGTCGGCGGAGTGCGGAATCTGGCGGTGACAAATTGCCGGTTTGATGGCACTGAAAACGGCCTCCGCATCAAATCCCGCCGCGGCAAGGGCGGCACGGTCCAGGATGTGAGCTATTCGGACATCACGATGACGAATGTTCATCCGGCCATTTCCATCGCGTGTTATTATCAGGATAGTTCCCAGGCCAAATACCCCAAGGATGACCCCGCCCAGCCGATGGCAGATACCACTCCGGTCATTCGCAATATTCACATCTCCAACGTGACGGCCACCTCCACCAAAGACGCCGGCCTCATCGTCGGTCTGCCGGAAAGCGTGGTGTCGAACGTCGTGCTGGAAAATGTCCGCATCGACGCCGAAACCGGACTGACGATTGCCAACGCCAAAGGTGTAAAACTCAAAAACGTGGAAGTATCCGTGAAAAAGGGCCCTCCGTTCATCACGGACAAGGCACAAGTTGAAGGTTTGGCGCCCGCCAAGGAAAAGCAATGAAGGAAATACAGCGGTCGTGTAGATGGAGTTGTCCTGATTTGCCGGCAGTGCATTATTTTCAAAGTCATTTGCAAACGACCAACATTGAGAGCCATGGGTTTTCTGTTAAACTCAATCGGCTAATTAAAGTTTTGGCCTGAAAGGGATTGCCGCGGTAATCCCACCCAATAATACCTGTAAATTCGCGTGCAGCACCTTCGCCAAATTGTTCTCATTCTCACGCTCATGTTTGGAGTTGCCGTGCCCGGACGCGCCACGGTGCTGGTCAGCAACGTCTGGAATATCGCCTCCCGCACTTATCCGGCTTATAACGATACAAATTCGCCATACTCGGAAATGGGCGTTGATTACAATGCCAGCGGCGATTTTGAGTCCGCGTGGTTCAATGCCGGCGGCACTTTGACGCCGAGTGTGGGTCACCTGGTTGGAACCCTGCCGTCGAATGGCACTTCCTCGGCCTCGTGGACAACCTATTTCACAACCGAGACGAATCCGGTCACCCTGGCTGGAACCGGCGACCAGCTTAAAATCACATGGGTCTTTACGCCCAGCGGGGTCAATTCCGGCAGCACCAGTTCCAGCGGTTTTCGTTTGGCGGTCGTGGACAGCCCCTCGGCCTCGCGATTGACCAGTGACGACAGTCCGGGCAGCAGCACCTACGCGGGTTACGGCATGTTTATGAACATGGCCACGACACTGGGCAGCAGCAGTTCCTTCCAATTGATGGAAAGAAGTGCGCCAGGGACCAGTTCCGCATTCCTGTCTTCCAGCGGCAGTTGGACCGCGCTGACGAATGGCGCCGGCAGCGGCAATACCGGATATGCCAGCGGCACGCAATATACTTTCGTGATGACGTTCAGCCGCAACGCGTCCAGCGGGCTGGACATCACCGCCGCCATGACGGGAGGAAGTCTCAACACCACCGGCAGCATTTCGGTCGCTTACAGTGACAGCACCCCCAACAGTTTTACCTTCGACACCTTTGGCCTCCGGCCCTACAGCGCGAATGATTCCGCCGCTTCATTCGACACCACGCTTTTCAGGGTGGATTTTATCTCCGGGGCCACTCGTCCAGCCATTGAAACCGACACGCAAGACCAGACCGCCCTGGTGGGTCAGAATGCCACATTCAATGTTCTGGTCAGCGGCACCCTGCCCCTGAACTATCAATGGTATTACAACACCAACATGCTACTGACCAACGCCACCAGTTCCGTATTGACGCTGACCAACGTCCAGCTTTCGGATTCCGGCGGTTACTCGGTCGTAGTGACCAACGCTAACGGTTCGGTGACAAGCTCAGTGGCCCAATTGATCGTGAGTGCTGCGGTCGCCCCCTCGATCACCACGCAGCCGCAGGATCAAAGCAACATTCTGCCCGGAGCAACCGCCACCTTCAGCGTCATCGCCAGTGGTTCCGATCCGTTGAGTTACCAGTGGTATTACAACACCCACACGCTGCTGACCAATGCCACCGATTCCACGCTGACCATCACCAATGTTCAACCGGGCAATGCCGGCAGCTATTCTGTTACCGTGAGCAACCTTGCCGGCGGAGTCATCAGCTCCAATGCTTTCCTTACCGTCAACACCAGTCCCGTGGCGCCCGTCTTCAATTCGCAACCCGTTTCGCTGGTGGTGCTGGCTGGCAGTGTGGCCAGTTTCACCGCCACGGCTGCCGGCACTGCGCCCATCGGTTATCAATGGAGCAAAAACGGGACGTCGATTTCAGGAGCAACCTCGTCCACCTTGAACCTCTCGAATGTGCAAACGGCCGATGACGGCAGTTACACTCTTACCGCCTCCAACAGCGTCGGGAGCGTAACCAGCAGTCCCGCTCAGCTTACCGTGACGACCGCGATTCCGCTGGTCAACAGCGCGTACAATTTGATCGGTTTTGGCCAGACCACCACCGGCGGCGGCATGCTGGCCGACACGGATCCCAACTACGCCAAGGTTTACACCGCCACCGACCTTGAGAATGCGCTTAACAGCAAGACTGTGAAGGTGATTGAAATCATGAACGACCTCAATCTCGGTTACAACGAAATCGAAGCCTCGGCGAAAACCAACAGCGAACCTTTCCGCAGTGCGGCCACGCCGTTGCTGCATCCCGTTTTGCTCCAGACGGGCGTCAGCCTCATTGATGTCCAGAAGAAAACCGGCTTGACGATTTTTTCAGCCAACGGCTCGACCATCCGTCACGCCAAATTGAACATCAAGAATTGCAGCAACATTATCGTCCGCAATCTCAGATTCGACCAGCTTTGGGAATGGGATGAATCAACCAAGGGACAATACGACCGAAACGACTGGGACTTCATCACGCTGGGCGACGGTGGCGCGGTGAGCAACGTCTGGGTGGATCACTGCACGTTCACGAAATCCTACGACGGCATTCTCGATACCAAGGCCGGCTGCTCGGCCATCACCATTTCCTGGTGCCGATACACCGGCGACGACGGCGCCAACAACACCAACAGTTGGGTCTGGCAGCAAATCAACTCGCTCGAATCAAACAAAACGAGCCACGCGATGTATAATTTCCTTCGCACCCGCGGTTTCAGCACCACCAACATCGTCACCATCATGCAAGCGCATGACAAGACCCACCTGGCGGGCCAAAACGACCTCGACCCGAACAACGCCACCATCTCGATGACCTTCCACCACCTGTGGTTGGGCGTGTGGGATCGTTGCGTGCCGCGTCTGCGCGCCGGCAACGTGCATGATTACAATCTCTATGTGGACGACACATTGGTGCTGGCCGCCAAGCGTCTGCGCGATGCGATTGCGGCCACCATGAGCACGGCGGACCAAAACACACTGAACAACACCTACAGCTTCGATCCACCCGTCAACGGCAGCATCTCCACCGAGAGCGGCGCACTGCTGGTTGAAAAGTCGGTTTACATTGATTGCCTCTACCCGTTGCGAAACAATCAGACCGATCCTTCGGATCCTGAATACACCGGCAAGATTGAGGCGCTGGACACAATTTACCAGATGGACAGCACGGTTGTCCGTGGCAACAGCACTGATTCCGGCAACCCCATGGGACCATTCCAGGCACCCATCATTGCCTTCTCGTGGAATTTAACCGGCAATCAATTGCCTTATACTTACACGCCAGATGATCCGAGCCAGCTGCAAAACATCGTCACCAGTCCCACGGCGGGTGCGGGGGCGGGGGTGCTCACTTGGAACAAGACAAATTGGTTGATCACCACCTACGCGCCGTCGGCCCCAGTCATCAGCGCCAATCCGCAGAGCCAGACCAATTCGCCGGGCCAAAGCGTCACCTTCTCCGTTGCCGCCGGGGGCAGCGCACCTTTGAGTTACCAATGGTATTACGACACCAATACGCCGATTGCCAATGCCACGAACACCTTTTTGACTCTAACCAGTGTTCACGCCACCAATGCCGGCACCTATTCCGTGGTGGTGACCAACACGGCCGGCACGGCCGGCAGCGCCCATGCGCTCCTCACCGTTACGACAGCGAATACTGCGCCAACGCTCTCTCCGGTTCCCGACACCAACATCATTGCCGGTGTTACCCTTAATGTCACGAACGTGGCGACCGATCCGGATCTTCCGTCGCAAACCCTGACGTTCAGCCTGTTGAGCGCGCCCGGGAACGCCACCTTGGATGCCACCAGTGGTGTTTTCTCGTGGCGACCGCTCATCTCGCAGGCCGGCACAACCAATCTTATAACGGAAAAAGTGGCTGATAATGGCACGCCGATTCTGAGTGCGACCCAGTCATTCAATGTAATCGTAAGCGCGCCCGCCAATCCGCAAACGCCGGCCTTCGCCTTCAATAACGGCCAGTTCAGCCTGACCATCACCGGTGACGCCGGACCGGACTATATCGTGCAGGCGTCCACCAACCTGACGGATTGGGCCGGCGTTTTCACCAACCCTTCGCCGGTGTTGCCGTTTGTCTGGAATGATTCCGCTGCAAGCGACTTCAGCCAGCGGTTTTACCGGATTCAACTCGGACCGTAAAATTGATTGATGGGATTTGTCCAAGCAACCCTGGCATCACGAACCGGCACAATGATGAAAACACCAGCCATGCTGTTTGTCCTTTCGCTGGGCATTTCACTTTGTTCCGCCGCTCCCGAACCGGGAATTTTTGATGTGCACCAGTTCGGCGCCAAGGGCGACGGAAAGACTGTGGATACCGTGGCCATTCAAGCCGCACTGGACGCTTGCGGCAAGGCCGGGGGCGGCACCGTGAAATTTCCGCCGGGAATTTATCTGAGCCGGCCTTTGGCCCTCCCGGCCAAAACCACGATTTTGCTCGAAGCGGGCGCGACGCTGCTGGCTTCGCCGACGCAATCGGATTTTCTCAAGGCTGGCGGCGACTGGCTGGCGGCCAGGAGCAACGACGATTTCATCCCGTTCATCAGCGGGAAAAACCTCACGGATATTGCCGTTAGTGGTCAGGGAACGATTGATGGCAATGGCGCAAACTGGTGGGGGCCGGCCGAGGAAGCCCGCACCCGGAAACCTGGCTACGTCCTGCCGCGTCCCGACCTCATCCGGTTCGATCACTGCCAGAACGTTCGCCTGGCCGGAGTGAAGTTGGTCAACTCGCCGAGAGGTCATTTTATTCTCACCGACTGTGAAGATGTGGTGGTCGAGGGCATGACCATCCGGACCCCGGCGGGTGCGGCCAATACCGACGGCCTGGACCCTGTCAATTGCCGCAACGTGACCATCACCCGTTGCACCATTGACACCGGTGACGACAACATCTCCATCAAGTCCGGCAAGAAGGTCCCGGGCCGCCAATTCGCCTGCGAAAACATCACCGTCAGCGACTGCGAATTTCTGCATGGCCACGGCATGTCCATCGGCAGCGCTACCGTTGGCGGTGTGCATCACGTCAACGTAAAAAACTGCCGCTTCGAAAACACCGACAACGGCTTGCGCATCAAGTCCGGTCGTGATCGCGGCGGCCCGGTCGAGGACATCAGCTATTCCGACATCACCATGAAGAACGTGCATCCGGCCATTTCCATTGTTGCTTATTACCAGTACACCACGAACGACAAGTATCCCGAGAATGATCCCGCCCGGACGATTTCTGATACCACGCCTTTCTTTCGCAACATCTGCATCTCCAACCTGACCGCCACCTGCACCCAGGACGCCGGCCTGATTGTCGGTTTGCCGGAGAGTTTGATATCCAATGTCGTGCTGGACAATGTCCACCTCACCGCCAAAACCGGATTCACCATCGCCAATGCCAAAGGCATCCGGTTCATCAACTCAACCATTTCGGTCAGTGAAGGTCCGCCGTTCAGCGCTCAAAACGCCGAAGTTGAGGGCCTGGAAAGGCCAAAACAATGACTGGAAACCCACGCAAAAAAACCATGAAAAAAATAATTCCGCTATTTCTAATCACCTTGTTCGCCACCCCGCTGCTCCGCGCGGAGCAGGCTGAATGGGCGCAGGTGCCCGAAATTCTGGCGCGCATCCAGGCGCCGGTGTTTCCCGCGCGTGATTTTGTCATCACGAATTTCGGCGCGACGGCCGGCGGCAAGACCGATTGTACCTTGGGGATCAGTAATGCGATTGACGCGTGCGCGCAAGCAGGTGGCGGATGTGTGATTGTGCCCGCCGGAGAGTTTCTCACCGGCGCGATTCATTTGAAAAGCGGTGTGAATTTGCATCTCGACGCCGGCGCAACGTTGAAATTCAGCACGGACCCCAGGGCCTATTTGCCCGCGGTCTTCAGCCGTTTCGAAAGCGTCGAATGTTATAATTATTCGCCATTCATTTATGCCTTCGGTCAGAGTAATGTCGCGGTTACCGGCGAAGGCACGTTGGATGGCCAGGCGACCGGGGAGAACTGGCTGAGCTGGAAGGGCGGAAAAAACGCCGGAACCAACTCTTACAAGACGGCCAATGAACGTCTCAAAAAAATGGCCGGGGACGGCGTGCCCGTGGAGCAGCGCCGGTTTGGTGAAGGCGATAATTTGCGCCCAAACTTCATCCAGTTCAACCGTTGCCGCAACGTGATGGTGGAAGGCGTTCATCTCCGCCGCTCGCCGATGTGGGAGATCAATCCGGTGCTTTGCACCAATGTCATCGTGCGCGGCGTGGACATTGTTTCGCACGGCGCGAACAATGACGGCTGTGACCCGGAAAGCTGCCGCGACGTGTTGATTGAAAAATGCCTGTTCGACACGGGGGATGACTGCATCGCCATCAAGTCCGGCCGCAACGACGACGGCCGCCGCATCGGCGTGCCGTCGGTGAATCTGATCATCCGCGACTGCACCATGCGTGACGGTCACGCCGGCACGGCGATTGGCAGCGAGATTTCCGGCAGTTGCAGCAATGTGTTTGTGGAGAATTGCGAGATGAGCAGCCCCCGCCTGAACTGCGCGTTGCGGCTGAAATCCAATGCCGTCCGGGGCGGGGTCCTGCAAAACATCTTCATGCGGAACGTGAACGTGGGCCAGGTGGCGGATTCCGTTTTGCAGATTGATTTTCTTTACGAGGAAGGGACCAACGGAATTTACAGGCCGGTCGCGCGCAACGTGGCGATGGAAAACATCACCGTCGCCCACACCCCCCGCGTGCTGAATGTCCGGGG
>Ga0181536_10005536_pt1 | contig 12921 bp, 14 predicted proteins | sample PEATcosm2014_Bin_41_FD_121105 | JGI IMG/M metagenome (GOLD analysis project Ga0181536, IMG submission 121105) | Peatland microbial communities from MTU Mesocosm Facility, Houghton, MI, USA - PEATcosm2014_Bin17_60_metaG | ecosystem: Environmental > Terrestrial > Soil > Wetlands > Peat | place...
GAGGGCCTCCGGCGGCGGCGCCCGGAGCGCTTTCTGGCGGCAGTTGCTGGCCGGCATTTTGAACAAGCGCGTGGTGACGCTTGAAACCCAGGAAGGCTCGGCCTACGGCGCCGCGCTGCTGGCGCTCGCCGGCACGGGCGAGTACGCCTCCGTGCCGGAAGTGTGCCGCGCCGCCATCCGCGAAACCGAGTCGGTCTCCGCGAGCGCCACCGACGTGGCATTTTACGAAAAGGCGCACCGCGTGTACCAGGCGCTGTACCCTGCGCTGAAGCCGGTTTACGGACAGATCGCGCGGTTGTAACCGAGGCTGGCTCGCGGTCCTATACTCGAATCATGTCCCTCGGCCGCCTGCTCATCACGCTCGGCATCGTGCTGGTCGCGGCGGGCCTGCTCGTCACTTTCGCCGGGCGCCTGCCTATCAAGCTCGGCCACTTGCCCGGCGATATCTACATACACGGCAAGAACTCGAGCTTCTACTTTCCGCTGACCACCTGTATCGTGCTCAGCGCGCTGTTCTCGCTGGTGCTGTGGATCCTGAGAAAGTGAGTTACCGCAGCCTGCCCATCTTGTCCAGGGGCCAGTAAACAAACACGGCTTTGCCGTAGATGTCTTTCCGGTTGACAAACCCCCAGGTGCGGCTGTCGCTGGAGGACATGCGGTGGTCGCCCAGGACGAAATAGCTGTCGGGAGGCACCCGTTCGGGGCCCCACGAGACGCGGTCCCGGTACTCTTTCGGGACATAATCCTCCACCAGCGGGCGGCCGTTCACCATCACTCGGCCGGCGTCGATTCTCACGATGTCGCCCGGCAGGCCAATCACCCGCTTGATGTAGGATTTGGCCGGATCGGGAGGCCACCAGAACACCACTGTATCGCCGCGCTCGATGCTGCCCAAGCCGAAGCGATAGGTGAACTTGTTGATGAAGATGCGCTCCTGGTCGGTGAGCGCGGGCATCATGCTGGTGCCTTCCACCTTGACCGGCTGGTAGATGAACACAATCAGAACGACCGCGATCATCACCGAAAACGCCAGGTCGCGCACCCAGGCAAGCGCGCTCCACAGGCTGGAGTGGGCCGGCGTGGCGCCAAGGGGAGTATCCGGGCTATGGTTTTCCTGCATCCCTGTTTTTATTTTACGCGAACTATGGCGCCAGCAGATGCGTCAGAACCGGCAGCGGCACAGCACCTTCCTTGAGCGCCCAATCGTTGAAAGCGGACGGGCTGGAGGATGCGTGTTTCTGCTTGTACTGGTCGCGAACGCGCAGCCAGTCGCTCCAGCCGACAAAATACATGGGCAACTGGCAGGAGGAGAGCTTGGCGCGCTTCAACTTTTCGGTGGCCTCTTCCTCTTCCTGGAACGTCTGCTTCTCCATCAGGTCGAGGGCCTCCGGGTCGGTCATGTCGAGCATGTGCAGGCGGACGTCCAGAATGGCGTTGGCAATCACCCTCAGTTTCTCTTTGGCGAAGGTAAGCGCCAGCTCGGGCGAGTGGTCGAGGAAGCCCTCTTCGAGCATCGTCTGGGTGGCAAATTCACCCCAGCCTTCGATGTAAGGGCCGTTGCCGAATACCGATCGCAGCACGCGCCGGCTCTCGGGCTGGACGTTGTTGGCGATCTCCATCTGCACGTAGTGGCCGGGCATGGCTTCGTGGATGGTGAGCAGCTTGAGCTTGTAATAGTTGTACTCGCGCAGTTTGGAGTCGACGCGCTCCTGGGGCCAGTCGGCGGGAATGGGCGTGACCCAGTAGAAGGCGCCCAACTGCGGTTCGAGGGCCGGCGCGGCCGAAAAACCGCCCACCGAATAGACGCCGCGCATGAACTCGGGGGTGGGAATCACCTGGAGATTCGCTCGCGAGGGGAGCGTGAGCAGGCGCTGCCGCTCGACGAAGGCGCGGGCTTCGGCCAGATCCTGGCGCGCGTCGTCCATATAGGATTCGCGCGTGGAATGGCGCTCCGCGATCTTGGCCAGCACCTCGCCGATCACCTGGTTCTCGCGGGCGTCGCCGGAAAGCTCGGCGTGGTCCTTGTGAGCCGGCGCCAACTGCCGGTGGAGCGGCAGGGCCAGCTCGAGCATTTCCGCACGCACGCGTGGGAGCTCGCGCTCGGCCATCTGCAACATGGTGTCGGCCTCAACCCCGCTCTCCAGCGTGTACCGGAACTTGCGCATGTACCGGTCGGTGCTGATGCGCCAGGTGTTATCGTCGCCGCCGGAAAGGCCGTTCTTGAGATGGTCCTGGAACTTGCGCATGGCGTCCAGCGCCGACAGCGCAGCCAGGTTGTAGGCGTCGCGCAGATCCGCCGGCACGGCGGCCCGGATGGTCTTGTCCACCAGGCCGATATTGCCCTCGTTCTCTTCCATGGCCACCTTAGTCCAAATGGCGGGCGAGGAGGTCAGGTTGGAGCGGGCCTGGTCGAGGAAGAGAGGCACCTTCTGCAGCCGCGCAATAATGTTGCGCATGCGCGCCGCTGGGGGCGCATACTCCAGAACAGATGGGCTGAACAGCGCTTTCCCCAGCGTCTCCACATAAAGAGTGGGGTTGTGGAGATGGCTGTGCAACTCGTTCAAGTCCAGCAGAGCGAGCGAGACCTGATCTTGCAGAATACTCAAATCGGCCTGGTCCTCGGCGGTGAGCCGGTTGATCTTGAGGGCGTCCAGCCGCTCGCGAAAGTGCTCGTAGTAATGCCGCTGCCTGTCGAGATTGGCCGGACTCATGTCGTCCAGCAAGTTGTCGAGATTCTGCCCCTCGTACTGGTGCAGGCCCACGCTGGTCGCCATGGTAGGCGAGAAGGCCAGCGTGGTGTGGACAAACTCATCCGAAAGACGGGCGAGCTGGTCGGAGGGAGTCCGGCTGCAACCGGCAGCGAACAGAACCATGGGAAGGATTGCGACAAGTTTCGCCATGGTTGCAATTGTACTGCTTATCCCGCCGCCACGCGCGCGCGATGAGGGAGGAACGGCGCCGGCACCGAAACCGGCCGGGTTCGCTGCCGGCGCTCAATCCGTGAGATGTCGCGTAGCACCTTGGCCCGCTCCGAGAAGGCCCGCCGCGCCGCTACGCGCTCGCCGATGAGGCAGCCCCAAAGGAGGGCGACCGATAGCGCAATCGCCGACAAGCCCTGTCCTGTAATCTTGATGATCGGCATCCGCCGCTCCTCCTTAGGCGAGTCTCAGCAGCAATCCGCCTGCCAGAGAAGATGCCCTTTGTTATCAGACGCGCTTCCCCGGGAAATGTGAGCCGGCCATGCCACATCCGGGTAGAAATTGCACGTAACTAGCGGGCGGCCATCAGCGCGCGCAAGCGGCGGGCGCGTTCAGGAGCGCGCAACTGGCGCAGCGCTTTGGCCTCGATCTGGCGAATGCGCTCGCGCGTGACGTCGAATTCCTGGCCGATCTCTTCCAGCGTGTGCTCGCGCTCGCAGCCGATCCCGAAGCGCATCCGGATCACTTTCTCCTCCTTCGGGGAAAGCGTCTTCAGAATGCCGGCGGTTTCGTCGCGGACATTGGATTCGATGACGGAATCGACCGGGGAACCGACCCAGCGGTCCTCGATCAAATCGCCGAGCGCAGATTCGCCGTCGCGGCCGACGGGGGTTTCGAGCGAAACCGGATCCCTGGAGATGGTTTTCAGCTTCTGCACCTTCTCCACCGGGATGTCCATCCGGCGCCCAATTTCGTCATTTGTAGGAGTACGACCCAGTTCTTTCTCCAGCTCACGCGTCGCCCGCAGGAACTTGTTCATGCTTTCGTTCATGTGGACGGGAATCCGGATGGTCCGGGACTGGTCGGCGATGGCGCGCGTGATCGCCTGGCGAATCCACCAGGTGGCATAAGTCGAGAATTTGTAGCCGCGCCGGTATTCGAACTTGTCGGCGGCGCGCATGAGGCCGATATTGCCTTCCTGAATGAGGTCGAGGAGGTGAAGTCCGCGGTTCACGTATTTCTTGGCTACGGAGACCACCAGGCGGAGGTTGGCTTCCACCAAGTCCTTTTTAGCGCGCTCAGCTTCGGCTTCGCCATGACGGATCACGGTGAGGGTGTGCCGCAACTCGGGCAGGGTGGCGCCGGCCGTGGCTTCGCGTTTCCGCAATTCGCGTTTCAACTCCCGGGCGCGCACCTGCTGCACGGGGTTGCTCCTGGCCTCGAGCTTCTTGATCTCGCTATCGAGGTGGTTAATTTCGTCCACCGCGCGCTCGATTTCGCGGGAGAACTCCTTCCATTTGATGAGCCTGAACGGAACGCGGCGAATGGCCAGGGAGGTTTCCACTTTGGCGCGATCCAGCTTGGCGCACAGCCGCTTGCGGGGCTTCTTGTTGGAGGCGGGGGTAGTCTCCACGCGGTCCTGCAACTGCTGGAGCTTCTTGTAGAGGGCGGATACATCGGCGAACTGTTTGGCCGCGTCAGCCCGGACCTGGAGATCGGCGGGGGAGCCTTCCTCGACATCCCCCAGATCGGCGACGCTTTCCACTTCGATGGTTGCCTTCTTCAACTGATCGGCTAGATCGACGACCACATGCTGCACCAGGGCGGAGCGGCTAATCGCCTTCTGCATCCGTAGCTTACCGCGCTCCATGCGGCGTGCCAGATCGACTTCGCCCTCGCGCGTGAGGAGCGGAACGGCACCCATCTCACGAAGGTACACGCGGACGGGATCGTCCGTGTAAATGGATTCCTCCACCGGGGCGGGGTGCAGGAAATCGGCTTCGTGTGCGACCTCGGGATCGAAGAACTTAGCTTCATCCTCAAAACTAAGCCCCAGGGTCTCGGGGTTGTCGGCTAGAAACTGATCTTCAAAATGGTCCACTAATACTCACCTCCCCCATGGACACGCGATCCATTACATGGAAGTGCCTGGGAAATGGGGTACTACCTGAAAAAAGCTCGACTGGCTGGTCCCGCCCCAAGTGTTGAGAAGATCGACGGCATTCGGGGTCTGACTTTCAACTGATGATATCACCATTCCCCAATAAAGTTAAGCTCTATTTTTAAAGATGTCTTAAAACTGCTTAGGTTACACGAAGTTTGGGAGTGGCAGGCGTGTTCGGGGCCGGACGAAAAGACACCGGCGGCAAGGGGGTGCCCCCTGGGCCCGGCGTTACGTCAGCTTCTGCCGCATGAGGTTCTTGAGCTCGTTGAAGAATGCCTGCTCATCCTGAAAATCCCGGTATACCGACGCAAATCGCACATAAGCGATCTTATCGATCTCCCGGAGGGTGTCCATCAGGAATTCTCCTATTTCTGTAGTTGATATCTCACGATCCGGTGAATCGCTCACCTTGGATTCGACCTGGTTGACCAGTTCGGCAAGCCTGGGCATGCCCACGGGGCGCTTTTCACAGGCTTTCAGAAGGCCCGTCAGCACTTTTTGGCGGTCGAACTTCTCGCGGCGCCCGTCCTTCTTGACCACCATGTAGGGGACTTCGTCGATGCGTTCATAAGTGGTGAACCGGCGGTCGCACTCGAGACATTCCCGGCGGCGGCGGATGGCATCGCCTTCCTTGCTCTCGCGGGAATCCACCACTTTATCGTGCATGTGATTGCAAAATGGGCACTTCATGCAGATGTCTCCCGGCTAATCCGTCGCAGGCTATGCCAATCCAGCCCCTCCTTGAGGGCCAAGCCCAAACCGACGGGAACAACTGCTACAAATGTAATAATCCAGACCAACATGGCAAACGCACTGGCCACTTCCAGTTTCACCGCAAACAGTTCCGTCAGAACCACGATCGAAACGACTTGCATGCCGCCGCCGATCCCGGGTATTTGGATGACGGCTCCAAACGAAACAAACCCCAGCAATACCAGAACATCTACAAAGCTAAGACTTGCGCCAAAGAACGACCGGGCCAAGCACTCATAGCAGGCGGCGATCAGCGCCCATTCTACCACCGAGTACATGAGGATCAGCAGCAGTGCGCCGTCGCTATGGGTCGATTCGACGCCTTGCATAAAGGCGTTCACGAGCTTCTCGAACTTCAGGAAGCGCGCCTCGGGGAGAACGCGCAGCCCGGCGACGAGGCGCCGCCCGATAGGCTCGGCGAAGTGGCGCAACGACAGCAGAACGGCCAGCAAGCCCACTGCGGCGAGCGCCGCAATCCTGCCGCCGACGGCCAGGACCGCGGCGAGCCTTGGCCCCACATGAGTGCCCGAGGCGTGTACGCGCGACAGCGCAAAGCCGAAAATCAGCAGGGCCATCAGGAGGTCGAAGATGCGCTCCAGGAACCAGGCGGCGAATTGGGAACTCACGGGCACACGCTCCTTAACGGCAATCAGATAAGGCCGCACCAGCTCACCGGGGCGTCCAAACAGGGTGACGGCGGCGAACCCGACGACGGTGGCCGAGAGCAGGTTGCGGATCGAAGGGTGGGCCTCCAAGGGCTTGAGAAAAACCGCCCAGCGCAGCGCGCGGCCGTAGTAGGTGGCGGCGGCCAACGCCAGAGAGAGCAGCAACCAGGGCCAGTTGAGCCGCGCGAGGGCGGCGGCAGCCAGGTTCCAATCAAAGCCCCGGAGCGGCGAATGCGCGCCGAGGAGCCACACCACGAGGGCGGCGGCGAGCACGGCGCCGGCCACCCATTTCCACGTATGACGGCGAATCGAACTTCCTCCCCCGGGAGCGCCACAAAGAGCTGGCGTGCCGGAAAAATTGAACCTATCATGATAATGCCTCGTTTCTCCATATGAAAGAACGAGTGCCATGGCCGCCACGACATTAGCTTTTGGGTTTTTCGGAGAGCACGCAGCCGGCGGCCGCATTTTGAATGGCGTGGTGGGTATCCACGGGAGCCGCAATCTGGTAGAACGGAGCTTGGACCCGGCGCGCAGCCTCGTTTCGAGATGCCTGGGCGGCGACGAAGCCGCCTGGGAGGATCTGGTGCGGCAGCACACCCGGCAGGTCTACGGACTGTGCTACCGCTTCACCGGCAGCGGCGCGGAAGCGCAGGACCTGACGCAGGAAGTGTTCCTTCGCGTGTTCCGGACGCTGAAGACTTTTCGCTCGGCGGAGGGATCGTTCGGGACATGGCTGGCGAGGGTGGCGCGCAACCTTTTAATCGATCACTATCGCCGCACTCGTCAGGAACGCGTGACGGATCCGATCGAAGAACAGCTCACGGTGCTGGAGGAAAAAGGCGCCACGGCGCCGGAGCGTCCGGACCATGCGGTAGCCGGCCGGGAGGCCAGCGAAATCCTGCAGGCGGCCCTGCAGAAGCTCTCGCCGGATTTGCGGGAGGCGGTGATCCTGCGCGACTTGCAGGAGATGGAATACCGCGAGATCGCCGAAGTGCTGGGCATTCCCGAAGGCACGGTGAAATCGCGAATCAATCGGGGCCGGGCGGAACTGGCCCGGCTGCTGCGAAGGCAGAAGCTGGCGTTATGAATTGCGCAGACGTTGAAATCCTGATCTGCGATTACGTGGACGGCACGCTCACCGCGGAGCGGAAGTCCGCGGTGGAGCGCCACCTCGCCCAGTGCCCGGCCTGCGGCGAACTGGCGCGGGACTCCGCCGCCGCGGTCGAGTTCATGGAGCGCGCCGCCGGTGTCGAGCCTCCGCCGGAGCTGATCACGCGCATTCTGTTCGAGGCGCCGTGGAGCAAAGACAGGGCCAAGCCCGCGGGCGCGCGAAGCTGGATGGCTGCGATTCTGGGTCCGATTCTGCAACCGCGGTTCGCCATGGGCATGGCGATGACCGTTCTTTCGCTGGCGTTGCTGGCGCGGTTCGTGGCGCCCGTGCGGCAGTTGCGAATGTCGGACCTGGAGCCGGCCGAGGTGTGGGCGGGGGTCGAGGACCGCGCCTACCGGGCCTGGGGGCGTACGGTAAAGTTTTACGACAACCTGAAGTTCGTTTACCAGATTCAAACCACCCTGCGGGAATGGCAGCAGCAGGGTGAAGATCGGCAGTCCGCTCCCGTTCCGGAGGCTCCCGAACGGAAGACGGACGAGCACAAGCTGCCCGTCAAGGCCACTCCGGACGGGGGGCCCCCTGGGCCCGGCGCCTCGGGCGCCGGGGTGCCCTCTGGGCCCGGTGGAGGGCCAGCTTCGAATCCCTCGAGGGGGATCACGTTAAGGGGTACAAGGGGTACGTTATGAATTGCCAGAATCATACTGAGGTCCCGGCCACGGCATATTGCCGCACGTGCGGCAAGCCGATCTGCGACGAATGCCGCCGCGACGCCTACGGAACCGTCTTCTGCGGGGAACATGCGCCCGCGCCGGCCGGGGAGCCGGCTGGGCCGCCCGTTCCGGGCATCCCGCCGCCGGGCTATGTCTACCCGGATGTCTCGCCCGGCCTGGCTCTGTTTCTGGGCATGATCCCGGGAGTCGGCGCCATCTACAACGGCCAGTACGCCAAGGGGCTGGTGCACGCCGTCATATGGGGCATTCTGATGAGCATTGCCAATTCGCGCGCGGCCCACGGCCTGGAACCGGTTTTCGTCATGCTGGTGCTGGCCTGGTGGGCCTACATGGCGTTCGAAGCGTATCACACCGCGCTCAAGCGGCGGAGAGGCGAACCGGTGGATGAATACTCCAGCCTGGTGGACCTGCGGGGCCGGCCGAACCAGGTTCCGGTGGCGGGAGCCGCGCTCATCATCCTGGGTGTTCTGCTGCTGTTGCATACACTCGACCTGCTGGATTTCGAGTACGTAGTGCGCTTCTGGCCGGTGCTGCTGATCCTGGCAGGGGCCTACCTGCTGTATAGCCGCTTCGCGGGAAAGGAGGCGCGCCATGAACGGCAATAGCCATTCGACCATCCGCGCCATCCGCGGGCCTGTCACTCTGATCACCATCGGCGTGCTGTTTGCGCTGAACAACTTCACCCGGTATGGGTTCGACCAGACCTGGCCGGTGATCCTGATCGTGTTCGGGCTGCTGAGCCTGCTGCGCCGTGGCACGCAACCAACCGGTGCGCCGCCACCACCGCCCTATAACTACCCGCCTCCGGGCGGTTACTCCCGGAGTCCGTATGCGGGCGCGCCCGGGACCAGCGCTCCGCCGCGACCGGGCGGGCCCGCAACTACTCCGGGCACCCCCGGCGCCCCTCCAGGAGGCTCCGTATGAGACGGCGCTCGTTCACTGGACCGCTGCTGCTATTGCTGATTGGCGCACTGCTTTTGTGGAGGAACCTGCACCCGGAAGCGCCGATTTTCGATCTGCTGGCATTGTACTGGCCGTTCGTGCTGATCGCCTGGGGGCTGCTACGGTTGATTGAAGCCCTGGTGTGGAGCAGGGAAGGATACGGCTACGGCTTCACCGGCGGCGAGGTGGTGCTGGTGGTTCTGATCTGCCTCGCCGGGTCCGGAATCTGGGCGGCGCACCAGCACGGCATGCGGTGGAACGTCTTCGGCCCGGACTGGCTCGGGGAGCAGTACGACTATCCCGTTTCGGCGCACGGCCCAGCCGCGGGCATGAACCGCATCGTTTTCGACAATCCATTCGGCAACCTCAAGGTCACCGGCGGCGACACGCAGGAGGTAACGGTCACCGGCCACAAGCTGATCCGCGCGTATGCCCGCGGCGACGCCGACGGCACCAACGAGAAAACGCCCGTCGAAATCGTGCCGCAGGGCGACAGCCTGCTGGTGCGCACCAGCCAGGATCGCGCGCCCGACAACCAGCGGATCTCCGACGACCTGGAAGTGACGGTCCCGCGCGGAATGGCCGTGGAGGCGCGCGGCCGCGCGGCCGATTACGAGATCTCGGATATGGCGGGGGACGTCGAACTGACGGCCGACCGCGGGGACGTGCGGCTGGCGCGGGTGGGCGGCAACGCGCGGCTCGAGATGGGCCGCAGCAACCTGGTCCGCGCGCTGGACGTGAAGGGCAAGATCGACGTCGAAGGCCACGGCTCGGATATCGAGATGGAGAACATCGCCGGGCAGGTAACCATCAACGGCGGCTACACCGGGACGCTGGAATTCAAGAACCTCGCCAAGCCGCTCGAATTCGAGGGCGCGCGTTCGACCGAGCTGAGCGTGCAGGCGGTGCCCGGAACCATCAGTATGGACATGGGCGAGTTCACCGCCAGGGACATTGTGGGGCCGATGCGGCTGGTGTCGCAGTCGCGCGATATCAGGATCGAGCAGTTCACGCAGCCGCTCGATCTGGAGACCCAGCGAGGGGACATCGAGTTGCAGCCCGGGCGGCTGCCTCTGTACTCCATCGAGGCGCATTCGGGAGCGGGCAGAATCGACCTGGTGCTGCCGGAGAAGGCTGCTTTTCAATTGCAAGCCACCGCCGAGCGCGGTGAAGCGGTCAACGATTACGGGCCGCAGATCCAGAAGGAAGTCGAGGGCCGCACGGCCACGTTGACGGGAAAGGTAGGGGCGGGACCCACCATCCACCTCACCGCCAGTCACGGCTCGGTTTCCGTGCGCAAGGAGGGGACGCTGCCCAGCACGCCCGAGCCCGCCGCGCCTCCGAAGCCTGCCAAGGCGCCCAAGGGCCTCAAAGAGACCGAAACCGAGATGTGACGGGGTACCCGCCGTTTCTGCGGGTCGGGACCGGGGGCCCATAGGCGTTAAGATAAGATCGCCAAAACCGATCCCGCCTGAAATCGGAGTGCATGCCTCAGGGCGACCGTGCCTTCCCGCAACGCCGTTTGGGGCCAGTCCCCGAAAAGCCCACTTGCCGGCCAGTGGTCGAGCAGTCCGTAAACGCTACGCCGTCAGGGAAGACCGATGCGACCGCCGGATGTCAGCATCGTTGTTGAGGCCATGTGGATTGATTCCAGGAGCGCTGTAACCTGCGTCCGCCAGGCGGTCGCCAGTGTGACGAACCAGGTTAAATGTACCGCTCCGCACATGTCCGAGCAAGCCCCCATAATCCGATAATCGAGTTATGAATGCTCCTGTGGAATACAAGTTTGGTGGTAATCACAGTTCTGAGTGCGAGTGTCCGAGGTGCCACCTGCGTGGTTCGCACGCGGAGCCCTGCCAATGTCCAGACTGTGGACGTACAGGAGGGAACCATGCTGGCTGCAGGTGCGAACGTTGCGGCCGATTTCGAGACCAGCATTCTCCCGCGTGCATGTGCCCGCGGTGTCGCGCCTTCGAATAAGGCGCCACTTCAATCACCGGTCTGCGTGATTTTAAACGTGAAAAGGAAATTCTTCACTTTGCCGTCGATGTCCAAAGGCAGAAACAGCCCGATATTCTGCCCCAAGAGCTTTACCGCGTCCTGTCCGCTTGGAAGGATGTCCTCCACTGTCCAGACGCCGAATTTCATGTTGAGTGCGAAGGTAGGGATAACCACGTCAGTGACCCTTGCTGACGGTGGAACGACGGTCGGCGGCATCGGCGAATCAGCCTGGATGAATCTGACACCCTCATGTACGACTTTCGACGAGGAGGCACCGATGCCAATGTATGTGACTTGGTTCCAGTCGATCGTTACCGGCTTCTCCGTGCCGTTTGCCAGAGTGAGAGCAATCCCGGACTGGCCTGGTGTGAATGCAAATGTCAAGCCGTCCTCCCGATACAGCAGCTCTTCGCTCAAAATCGGCTTTATTAGCCTGAATTCGTAGGACTTCTTCCAGCGGATCTCAACCCCGGAAACACGGTTTTGATCGGCCTTCCTCAAGCCAGCAAGGCCGTAACCCTCCGGAGCCTTCTCGAAGAGCGGAACAGTTTGGCCGTCGTCCAGGCTATACGAAGCCTTCTCCCAAGCGGATCTAAGCAGCGGTTGTCCCTTGTCGCCTAACAATTGGATTTCGAATGTGGTGGAAGCTGAGCGCTTCCCCGTCTTGTTCGTGACCCGCCCGGTAATTCGGGGCGTGTCAGAACCCTTCTCGCGCGGGAGCCACGTGATTTGACTGAAGGTGAAAGTCCCGGCGCTCACCGGCACGTTGATCTTTTCGGCGAGAACCACCGGTTGCTTTCGATCAGGCGGCTGCTGACCAAACCCCGCGTCAAAGGTGACGGCCCAAAGAGACAACACTGCTGTCCAACGCATTTCGGAGCTGCTCCTCCATAATTATAACATCGCGTCTCGCATTTAGTCGCGGGTTGGGAGGAAACCGCCAACTCCACCAGCTTGAGGACGGCGGCGTTGAGTTCCCGCCGCGCCAAGTCTTCGGCCCCGGCCGCCCGTAGCGACAGGCTTGTCTCTTCCCCATTGGGCCACCCAGGTGGCGCGTAGCCGCCGTGCCGCGCGACTGGCCGCCGCTCGATTTTTGAAAACAGCGTGCAGCGGCGGCAAGCGCGAAAACTTGACCTGGCGGGGGCGCTTAACCCTTCTTGTCGGCCGCCTTCGCCCGGGTTTTGCTGTCAATTTTCTTCGCCACTGTGCTCTGCCCCGGCCCGTAGGCGGTCAGTAGCTTCTTGAAGTCGTCCGCAATTAGTTGCGATACCTTACTGAAATCGGCCACATCGAGCTCGTACCAGTATCCCCAGTAGAAGTAGTCGGCAAACACCTCGATCTTGGATGGGTCGAATAGTTGGCCCGCTGTGCCGTCGATTGGTTTGAAGTAGCCGGTGTCCCCGGCGTACTCATCTTCCTCCTCCCAGACAAAAGTCCGAATGTCCGGATCAGCCGCAAAAGCACTCTTGAACGAGCCCTGCCAGCGATTGAGAAAATTTTCCTTCTGCTTCCGATCATCCTGGTACCCCGTCAAAACGACGCCCACCTTGCGCAACGCGGCGTTGATGAACACATAGGCGGATGAAGTCGTGTGCCAGTCTCGAATCTTCAGCGTGGAGTACAAGCATGGCAGAGATTCCGAGAAATCATCGGCGCCAGCGGACCATTCCGTCGCCCGCTCGCCGGACGACGCGACGGCCTGGATACAGACGAGCTTGAGCAACGCATTGAGGGCGTTCTCCGCGGCATCAAGCTTCGTCCACACCTCGGGGAAATGCGCGAGAAAGGCCTTCAGCTCATCGGTGGTCATCGGGAACAGCCTCCATAATTTCTCGGCACGGACACAAGCCAA
>Ga0181536_10005537_pt1 | contig 12917 bp, 11 predicted proteins | sample PEATcosm2014_Bin_41_FD_121105 | JGI IMG/M metagenome (GOLD analysis project Ga0181536, IMG submission 121105) | Peatland microbial communities from MTU Mesocosm Facility, Houghton, MI, USA - PEATcosm2014_Bin17_60_metaG | ecosystem: Environmental > Terrestrial > Soil > Wetlands > Peat | place...
AAGACGGCCACCGGAATGCGACAGGATGGTGCGCCGCCAGCGCTCGGCACCGACCAAAATCAACCCATCAAACCAGTGCATCCACTACATATAGACGAGCCTGGGACAACGGGATAAGCCACAAATAATCGCCACCCAAAGGCGTGTTACACTGAATTTGCTGGAAAACCCAACTTCGGCCTGAGCGTTCCCGACTTCCTGTTGGGTGTGCTCGGCAAATATATAGCAGCAGCGCCGGAACAGGAAGGCAAACCAATCTCGCGAGACAAATTGCTATTCGAGCGCATCCGAGACAAATATCGACTTATATTTGAACTGGACAACGCCATAGAATATTCAAGGCGGAATCCGATTTAGGTTTGGCAAGGAGGTCGGCGATCTCCCAGACATCCGCTGGAATCGTTATCCTCCCCCTCACTCCCACTCGATTGTAAACGAGCCAGATAACGTGTTGATATTTTTTGCAAAATAAACAAGGCGAAATTGAAATACCGTCAAATTTACCGTCAAAAACTTTCCAATCCAGCCGAGCGCCAGGCTACTCCACAGCATCCCAACGTCCACCCCCATTCAAACAGTAATGCAGCTAGGCCACCGAGACAACGACGGCAAGTTTCTCAGCCCGTCCCGAGGCATCACCCTGCCCACCCTCAAGTCGGGATGCGCAGCAGCCCAATGTCGCTAAACTTAAACGGCAGCGTTAGGCGGCGACGGCGCGCCGCTCGAAGTCACCGTCGGACTAGAGCCGCAAGGAACGTCGCACGGTTACCCTCTGCCCGTCGCAGGCAGGCAAATTGGCCCGCCTGCTTTCCCCGCATCTGGCGCGGCCCCCTCGCATTTCAGTGGAAGACACGCTGAAGGGGATCATGCCCCGCGAAATGGAAGGCCTGAATCAGATGGCTCACGCCATCGTGGCCTTGCCCGGCGATTGTCGTCCGTCTGCCGAGAGGTGGCCGCGCCCCGGGGCGCACCCGGAGCCCCAAACCCGCCCAACCAGATAGACCGGAAAGCCGATGCGGACTATTTATGCAAACAGCCTTGCATTCTAGTCCGCCACGGGATACCGTTCACTTGCTTGTCGTATCACAGGATTTTTTCAGGCATGGCAGATAATAGCGTAAACGAAGCCGAAATAGTCCAAATCGCACGCCTTGCTCTAACGGGCCGGCCGCAGGACGTGCAAACCTACATCCGACGCTTGGCGCGGCGGTATCAGGGCGAGCTACCTGCCGTGGCTGCCCAACTCACGGAATTGCTGCAGGAGGCACCAACGCGCCAATCACCGCTGCGTCGGGAAGCGGCTGCGCCGGTGCCAGTCGATCTCGAATCGCGCCTCCAGTTGCTGCGAATCGAGGACACACCCGTCCTTGACGTCGAGCCAATATGGGAAACCAGTGTTAAGCGCGCCCTCGACCAAATCCTTTCGGAACGGCAGCGCGATGAAGAGCTGTTCAAACAGGGGCTGTCGCCGACTCGTTCAATCATCTTCACCGGGCCACCCGGCGTCGGGAAGACGCTCGCCGCCCGCTGGATTGCGCGCGAACTCGGCCGCCCCCTTCTGACCCTCGACCTCTCGGCGGTGATGAGCAGCTTTCTCGGACGCACCGGCGCCAATGTCCGCCACGTTCTTGATTACGCCAAAAGCGTCAGCGGGGTGCTGCTGCTCGATGAACTCGACTCGATCGCCAAGCGACGCGACGACGCGACCGATGTCGGCGAACTCAAGCGCCTAGTAACGGTGCTCTTGCAAGAGATCGACGATTGGCCGGCGACAGGCCTGCTTATCGCCGCCACCAATCATGCCGACCTTCTCGACCCGGCGGTTTGGCGGCGCTTCGAGATGCGAGTGGAATTTCCGATGCCGGTGGAAGCAGCAGTGCGCCAAGCGATCGAGACATTTTTGGGTGCGAGCAAGGCGTCCAATGTGTGGAAGGACGTCCTGGCGGTCACTCTACGCGGCCTCTCTTTCAGCGACATCGAACGCGAAGTGATGCTGGCGCGCCGTGCGGCCGTCACGCGTGACATCTCGCTCGAAGACGCACTCGGTCAAGTGGTCCAGAGCCGGGTCGAGCCGCTGGCTCGCCGCGAACGCGGGCAGATCGCGATGTGGCTCACGGAGGCCGGCGTATCTCAACGGCAGGTCCACGAATTAACCGGCGTCAGCCGCGACACCATCCGGAAGAAGACGAAGCCGGGCAGCGTCGATGCGCAGAACGAGGAGTGATCCATGGCTGAGCGCGGTAATTTTCTCATCGGATACGGCGAGAGACTCGCCTCGGATATGGCGGCGCCCGTCGCGGGCGCGCCAAAGAAGCATCCCTATACCTTTGCGGAGGCACGCCAGCGCCTCGCGCCCAAGGTGAAGGATACAGCGAAGGCGCTGGACGAACTACCGAACGATGTCTGTCCGCGGGACCAAGCCGTCGTGCTGGTGACCCTGCACCCCACGTATCTCGCCAAGTCCTACTACCCGGCGGAACTGCTTAAGACCTACGGACTCGAAACAATCGGCAGTCGGGCGCGCGAAGTCTCGCCCGACAAATGGACAAAACAGAAACCACCGGAGTCGGCTGTCACTTCTGAACTTTTTGTGGCCGGCACGCGGCGGCACTTCCGCGCCCTAGCCGCCGGCATTGATCGCCTGAACGAAGCGGCGGAAGGAGCCAACGATCTCATCAAAATCGAGGACTTCCGTGTCCAGCCCACCGAAGAGAAACTGAAGCCCTTTCGCACAAAGGAGCACGAACCCCTGCTCGAGGTCGTGCTTCATGCGCATCCGGTACGGGAGGACGCCTTCATCCTAGACGGCTTCGAGGCCTATCTTGAGAAATTCGGCATCAAATTGAATCTCGACAAGCGTCGGTTCTTCGCCGAGGGCCTCTGCTTTCTTCCACTTCGTGTTTCACGCGATGTCGCGGCCGAAGTGGTGAAGTATTCGTTCCTGCGGCTTGCGCGTGAAATGCCGCGACTGCGACAATTTCGCCCAGTAGCGCGCGCAACCCCTGGCTTTGCGCCCTTCGCCTGCCGCCTGCCCAAGGAGGAAGCGATCGATAGCGAGCTGCGCGTCGCGGTGTTCGACGGCGGCGTCAAGGCGGACGCTTTGCTCGATCTATGGGTTAGCCTCAAGAACACAAAGAACATTGGCGCCCCGGTCCCGGAATTTCAAAATCACGGAACGGCTGTTACCTCGGCACTTCTCTTTGGCCCGCTACAGGACGGCGTGATCGCGGAGCGCCCCTACGCTAAGGTCGATCACTACCGCGTGCTCGACGCTGCGACCATGAAGGATGATCAGCAAGAATTGTACAGCGTCCTAGAACGCATACAGGATGTACTTGAATCGAGACCGAAATACGATTTCATCAATCTCAGCCTCGGCCCCGATCTGCCGATCGAGGACAACGACGTCCATGCATGGACGGCCGTGCTCGATCAATTGTTCTCAGATGGCCTGACACTGCCTGCGATTGCCGTCGGGAACAGTGGAGAGTTGGATTGGGACTCGGGTAACGCGCGTATTCAGACGCCAGCCGATTGCGTCAACGCACTTTCCGTCGGTGGATGCGACCGCATGGGTTCAGGCTGGAAGCGCGCGCCCTACAGCTCGATCGGTCCTGGCCGCAGTCCGGGCATCATGAAACCTGACGGCCTCGCTTTCGGCGGCTCCAGCCGCGAGCCCTACTGGGTCCTGAGCGCGGAGAAGCCCGGTTCGGCAATGCCTATCACCGGCACGAGTTTCGCGGCACCCACAGCGCTCCGCACAGCCATCGGGGTAAAAGCACATTTTGGAAAATTGCTGACACCCCTCGCCACCAAAGCACTGCTGCTGCACCGCGCAGATAACGGCGGGCATGACAAGACCGAAGTGGGATGGGGCCGCATCCCCCAGGACTTGAACGAAATCGTAATCACCGACGAATATGCGGCGCACATCGTTTATCAAGGCGAACTACGCCCGGCGAGTTGGGTGCGGATGCAGATACCTATCCCGACCGATCCGATGTCTGGGATGGTCGATATTACTGCAACTTTCTGCTTCGCGACGCCGACCGACCCGCAGGATCCGCTGAACTATACCCGCAGCGGCCTCGAGGTGCGGTTCCGTCCCCACGACCAAAAACGCAAGGACCCGGGCCAGCTCCACCCCGACTCAAGCTTCTTCTTTCGGGCGAAGGACGTCTCCGTCGAAGAGGCCGACCTTCGGGCTGACGCCCATAAATGGGAGACCACGCTTCACAAGAACCGCGCAATGCGGGCTTCGGGGCTGCGTAACCCCGTGTTCGACGTGCATTACAACGCGCGGATCGGCGGGCGCAACGCGGTCAGCGCCGACAAGATCCCTTATGCGCTCGTCATTACGATCGAGTCGAAGAAGACGCGCAACCTCTACGACAGGATTTTGCAGCGCTACCCGACGATTTTAGAGCCCCTGCGCCCCGTCGTCGAAATCCCGGTCCGTACGTAATGGAGCGGCTGACCGTCACCGTTATCGAAAGGAGTCTGACATGACCGAAGAGCACAATCGCCAGGAGGACGAAAAGACCGTCGTCGCCGAACTTGGGGAGGAAATCGCGGTTCTGGGGGAGGAAATCGAAATCCTCGAAGAGATAATCGACCTTGAAGAATGGGCGAAGGCGAACAGGAAGCCCCGTCGCGCAAAAGGCTACCGCATTCGGATCGACAAGGAATACAAGGTCGTTGAGGTCCATTCCATGACCGGGCGCCAAATTCTCGCCCTCGTCGGAAAGACCCCAGAAACCCACATGCTCTCGCAGAAATTCAAGGGCGGGCGGGTCGAACCTATCGGAGCCGACGAAGTCGTCGAATTCTACCGTCACCAGATAGAGCGTTTCCAGACCCTAGCGCTCGACCCGACGGAGGGCTGAGGCTTCATGCGCCAGGCATTCCAGCTTGCGGAGGAAGATGAGGAGTGCCTCGCCGCGCTTGGCCGGCCGTGGGAGGCTGTCGTTGAGAACGGCGCAAAATGGCTGATCTTCCCGGACTACCCGATCCCCGAGGGCTACAATTATCGCACTGCGACGGCCGCCATCCGCATTCCGCCGTCGTATCCCGACGACCAGATCGACATGGTTTACTTCCACCCGACGCTTGCGCTGACGAGCGGAAAAGCCATCCGCCAGCTCACCCTATTCGCGCTAGACGGCAAGCAATATCAACAGTGGTCACGCCACCGCACGCAGGCCAATCCGTGGCGGCCGGGCCTCGACAATGTCTGCACCCACCTGTTGCAGGTGAATAGCTGGCTGGAAAGAGAACTCAGGAAATGAACGCGCGCGATGAGGATTAAGCTGAGGCTGACGCAAACGGATCACCGGACGCTGATGGCACACTTGCTACCGGGCGATGGCCTCGAAGCCGTAGCGGTGGCGCTCTGCGGCCGGCGCCGCAGCCGCGCGCATCACTGCTTTACCGTGCGCCAGATCGTTCCCATTCCCTATGACGAATGTAAGGTTCGCGCGCCCGACCGTGTAACATGGTCAACGAAACGCCTGGTCCCGCTGCTCGAAGCCGCCGCCAAACACGATCTCGGGATATTGAAAATCCACAGCCATCCCGCCGGCTACGCGGATTTTTCGTCGGTAGACGACGATTCCGACAACGACCTGTTCAACTCCGTGTTCGGATGGACCGACAGCGCCTTTCCTCACGCGAGCGCGGTCATGCTGCCGCAGGGCCGAATGTTCGGGCGGGCTATTCTCCCGGATGGCACCTTTCAGCCACTCGATTCGATATTGGTGCCGGGAGATGATCTGCAGTTTTGGATCCCGGAAGGTGGCGGCATGCTGCCTTCGTTCGCCCAACGCCACACCCAACTGTTCGGTTCGGGAACCACGCGCCGCCTGCGCGAAATGGCGGTTGCCGTTGTCGGGTGCTCGGGCACCGGCAGCCCCGTCATCGAGCAACTGGTCCGTCTCGGCGTCGGCCGGCTTGTGATCGTTGACCCAGACCGGGTCGAAGAGAAGAACCTCAACCGCATTCTCAATGCGACCCGCGAAGACGCCTACCTGAAGCGCCCGAAGGTCGAAGTTCTGGCGCGGGCGATTGCGGCGATGGGCTTCGGCACGGAGCTGGAAATCATAGCCGATGATCTGGCGACGCCCCACGCGATCAGGGCCGTGGCGGAGTGCGATGCCGTCTTCGGCTGCATGGACGGCGTTGAGGGACGTCATCTCCTCAACCGCCTCGCCGCCTTCTACGTGCTGCCGTACTTCGACGTCGGGGTCAAACTTGAGGCCGACGGCCACGGCGGCGTTAAAGAAGCGTGCGGCGCCGTGCATTATGTCCGGCCCGACGGCGCGACGCTCCAGGACCGCAGGGTTTACAGTGCCGACCAACTTAAGGCCGCCGGCCTGCGGCGCACCGATCCCAAAGCATACCGCGAACAGGTGCAAGCCGGATACATCCGGGGCATCGCGGAAGATCGCCCTGCCGTCATCAGCATCAATATGCAGATGGCCAGCACCGCAGTGAATGAATTCCTCGCACGGCTCCATCCCTACCGCTATGACGACAATGCCGACTCCGCGATTGTCCGAACCAGCTTCATCTCGAACGCAAATTTCAGGGAGGCGGATGAAGCGCCGTCAGGCCGCTTTTTCGCTCACATCGGAAAAGGCGACGTCAGGCCACTTCTCTCGATGCCCGATCTTAGCGAGCCGGAGGAAACCGCGTGAACGCGATTGCCGCTATTTTTCTATGGCTTTGGGCCGTCGTCACATACGTCCCGCGGCGGCTGATCGCCCTCTGGCCGTCGCGCAAATCTAAACCCCATAGATACGTCCGGGTGGAGGAATTCCCGGATAAGATTGAACCTGCAAAAGTGTATCTCGCCGGTGAGGGCGACAATCTTTGGGCGGCCGCGATGATCTGCCCCTGTGGCTGCGGCGAAGTGATCGAGCTGAACCTGCTAAAGCAGGTCCGCCCCTGCTGGAGCACGCAGGAGCACACCGATGGAACCGTCAGCTTGGCACCCTCCGTATGGCGCCAGAAAGGCTGCCGTAGTCATTTCTTCGTGCGGCATGGGCGCATCGACTGGTGTTAGGCGAATGAACCCGACAACCTCATCCGATGACTGGGAATGGTGGTGGGGCGCGTGGCGGGACCGCATTCGCTGTGGCACGTGCCGCGCCCTCATGAATGTGAAGGCACCATGTCCGGTCTGTGCCACGGACTACAGCATGTTGGGACCGACCGAAATCCTCATCGGAGTAAAAGTCCATTTGGTGCCGCCGGCTTTCAACGGCCCGCTCGATTGGTCCCCCTATGTGATGCTCAAGCTCATGTACCGCGATTGGCAGCGTCCCCTGGGCGAGCAAGATACCTCGCTGCCAGCGGACAAACGGCCGTCGTCGCGCGCGCTGGTGGTCCTGATCTTCTGGACGTATTTCGAGACGTTGATGAGCTGGTATTACGAGACGGCGATGAGCGCGCTACCGAAACCCGTCGCGTCGGATTTGCTGACCCGGTACGGGGCGATTGGCGCCCGTATCGACCGGCTGCACCGCATTCTCTTCGAATCGCGGTACTATGAAGACCTCGACAGCCTCGGCCATGCCGCCGTGCGCACGCATCTCGATAACCTACAAAAGCAGCGTAATGCGTTCGTACATGGAAACCCGGAGGCCATAAGCGACACACTGGTCGAAGATACGGTGCGGCTGTTGCCGGAATTTCACGAAGCCTGGATAGGCTCTTTCAACCTCCGTTGCTCCAAGCGCTCCTAGCCTTTGTATGGGTCACGCCGATGGCCGGCATCCCCGGGTGCCGATATCCGGGAGCACTCGATCCGAGGTAGTTATAGACTCCAATCTTGTGCCGTATTGGATCTGTGGAGGCCCGGTCAAAATTGAACTCGGTATTCGAGATTCATTGGAACGGGGCGGCTTGCAGAAGATCGGCATTCTGTGCGACCACCGTGCACCAGCGTTGTGCTCGCGTAAGCGCATTGTAGAGCAGTCGCCGTTTATGCTCAGCATCGCCGCCAATTTGGTATGGCCACAAGATAAAGACGCCATCGAACTCACGGTTCTTCGCCTGCTGCACAGTCATAGCTGTGAAATCATAGTTGTCCGACCCATAGCGCTGGCGTCGAACCGCCACTTGCCGTGCGATTACCGCCTCGATGTCAGCGCGGGTAAATTCCGAGCGCCCCCGAGCTCGCGCCTGATGTCTTACCCAGATATTGGCTTCGCGGATCGCGCCCGACCGCGGGAGGGCCTCAAGGGCCGCGAGGGCCTCAGCTGTAGAGACAACGCCGTTTAGTTGTAGGCCGTCAATCATAGCGGCCGTCTCATCCTGTTCTGATCGCTCCCACCGGATTGCATAGGGTCCGTTTCGCTGTGCCCCGCAAGGGCTTTCACAAACTCGACGCACCACGCTGTTCGCGAAGCCACCTTGAAGCGATGGGGTGATCACCGCGACCCGCCCGCCTTTGCGCCACCGAATTGCGCTCGCCAGCATGGCAGCCGCGACCGGCACTCCCTGCGCCGCCAAAATTCGAAATCCGGCCCCAGCGACTGGCGCTGCGCCGCCGCGAATTGCTGTGGCGGCGGTGAGGAGAGCCGGCACGTTGGTGCGTCGAACCCGATTCAGCACCTCCGGCTCGCAGGCGCCGCGCATCCACCCGATCAGCGGGTTTGGACGCAACGCGGCGTCAAGGCACTGAAATTCATCGGCGGCGATCAGCGTCTGCACCGATTGAGCCAATGCACAAAGGATCCTGAGTCGCTGAGGCTTCAGATCCTGAGCTTCATCGACCAGCACGATCGGAAAACTCGCCGCGGTCCAGCCACGCACCTCGGGCCGCTCGAGCAAAACACCTGCGGCATCGCACTGCGCGTCATACTGGTCCTCGCGCGGCGGCTGAACGCCAAGCGCCGCCGCGAGACCACGCCATCGGCGTAAAAGCCGCCAAGCGAAACTGTCGATAGTCACGCACTCGAAGCGCCCGGCCAGTCCTGGGACACTCCGAAGCTTCTCATTCAACCGCCGCCGCGCCCCATGCATGAAGGTCAGCGCCATGACGCGTTGGCCTTCTTGGAGCGGTGTCGCGCCAAGCGCTTCGCCCAAGGCCTCCATCAAACGAAAGGTCTTGCCGCAACCAGCGGCGCCCTCCACCGCAAAGAGCGTCATGGCCGAAAAATCCGAATGTGAGGACTTTCGCCAGCCGTGACCGTGAACCGCGCATTGTCGCCTCCAAGCAGGACGTCGGTCATGGCGTTCAACAGCTCCCGTGCCCGGCAGCAGCAAGCCTCCGTCGAGCCGATCACGTCGGCGACAGAGTCGTAGGCGATCTGGTCTTGCTTCAACCCATGCGTCGTGCGGTCTTCGGATTTTAGTCGCGCAACGAGCGCCGCAATCGTCGCCGGAGGTGGAGCGATCGATTGCTCCAAGACGACGATTGCCCCCGCTTGATCGGCCTCCAAAATCCAACCGACGACGTCCTCCAATGCCCATCCGTCCGGCCACCGCAGGATGACGGTCGGTCGCACCGCCCTGGCGGCAAGCGCCTGAGCGTAACCGACGCCCGGCCCATCGCCATCGACTAGCGCGGTGACGCGGGGGTGCAGGCGGACCAGAGCCGCCACCGTCGCCTCAACCGCAGCATCATGAGTCGGAACCACGCCAATGTAAGAGCCGAAGCGACTTTCGTTGGCCATAGCCCATCCCTGCCGGAGGTCCACAGCACGTACGAGAAGCTTCAGCCAATCGTAATCCGTCCGTCCCTCGGGCACGAGCACGGCGTCGTGCATGACAGCAGCGATCGTGTCCACCCGGTTGAGCTGAAACAGCTTTCGCACCCCGTTTGGCGTCGCAGCAGGCAACGCTGCAGCCAGGAGCGGCGTTGAAGTCAGAACGCCGCCGTCGTTTCGTAGCACCACCACGGCCTGCGGATCAGACAGGGCCGCTACCGTCGGCGAATGCGTGGAGACAAAAGTCTGCGTCGACAGGGCCTGGATGCGATGCACGAGTCGTCGCTGCAGCGGCGGCGGGACATGGAGTTCCGGCTCCTCCAGCGCCATCCAGAAACCATCACCAGCTTCCGCCCGCTGACGTCCGAACTGCAGCAAAAGAAGCAAGTGCTGCAATGAAATCAAACCGCTGCCGTGCCGTCGTGCCGGCAAGCTCGGAGCTCCACCGGCTTGTGCATAATGCGGAACGACCGCTTCAAGCAGACCATCGCTATCCGTTGCCGTCACCCGAAGATGCAGCCTCGGCTCAGTGCGGAAGAATCCCGCAAGCTCAATATTGAGCTGCGCGATGATGGGCTCCAGGTGCGGATCGGCCTCAAGCGGCTGTTGTGGTGCACGAAGTCGATCGCGTTCGCCAAGCACTGATTCCGCAGGCTGACCTGCGCCCGAGGCCACCACGCGCCGGAAGAGTTCCGAGCCGAAGGAAACAACTCGATCCCAGGTTCGGCTAGCCGGGACGAGGAAAAATCCGACGTCGCGGACCAACCGGGCCGGCACAGCTGTCCAGACCTCATCGACAAAAACATCAGCGACAGAGTCATCGTCGTGGAAGTATCGTGCGGTCTCGACTTCCAGCGAGGGACGATCAAAACGGGCGTTGAAACCGATCTGACAGGCCAATCGCCAAGCTGGATCGTCGCGCGTGGCCGATACCATGCCGGTCATCGGGTTCCACCATTTGACAATACCGCGATCGTCTCGGAACCAATCGGTGTGGTCAGCAGGCTCGTCGCCATCGAACCCGACGATTGTCGCTACGAGCCGGATCCGATCGGCCGGTTGAGGATCGCCCCCGAAAAAATCGTGCTCAGTCAGGGTTCGCACCATTCGGTCGCGACCGAACAGCAGCGCCAGCGCCTCAATGATCGTCGTCTTACCGCAGTTATTTTGGCCAATGAACACTGTATGTGGGCCGAACCGGACGTGCCCGGCCCTAATACCCCGAAAGTTATCGATGCGCAGATCGGCAATCTGCATGGCGTTCATCTCCCCAGATTCGCTTTATGGAGGCGCGCTCATTCGCTTTTCATTTCATGTGCATCGTTCGCAGACGCTGGTTGGGACCATGGTCCGCCCGGAAGCCATTCCCAATGCCCTTCTACCAAACCTGCCAGCGGGATCAGGAAGGTCCGCAGATCGGTGATGACAGTAGCAAAGGTGCTAGGCGCGGCGGCCATGCGCTCACGCCCCAGAAAGGTCTGCCATTGAGCGCCCCACGCAGCCGTGAATTCATCACCTAGGCCGATCGGGGTATCGGCGGGCAGCTTCGTCCCACGTCGTTCGAACGTGCGCCGCACAGCTTCTGCAAGAGTTGGATGATGAAATTCGAATGTCTGCGCGATCAGCCAAAGATCATAGAAATCCTTGAGCCGGCTATTGGCGATGCCAAGCGTCACCAATGCTTCAAACTTCTCCGCTACCACGGTCTGGACTGGATAAGCCCGAAGATGCGGGACTGGGGCATCCAACAATACGGGATAGTCGATCTCCACGGGTGCCGGCGTCACCGCGTCGCCGAAGCCAATATCGACCTGGATCGGAATGCGCGCACCAGCAATCGTGGCGGTCGTACGAATCCTTACCCCGCCATATTCCACCTCCTCGCGGATCGGCACAGCCTCCAGCCCGGCGGAATCGAACGTCACGCCATCGTCTGCGACCGGTTCGGAACATATCGCCCGGAACGTATCGGCAAGGGCCTCGTGCCCGTTGTCGCCATAACCGAGCAGATCAAGATCACGAGTTGGCCGGAACGGATCGGCCACCCAGGTCACGAAGAGCATCGCCCCTTTCAGAATGAAGCGCTCGCGATGCTCGGAAACGCTCAGCCGGTAGAGCAGACGTTCCAGCGCATAGCGTGTCAGCAGGATCTGAAAGTCCGACTTCTCCGCGCGCGCCCGATCCAGCAGCCGCGCCCGCACCGAAGCACCAATGTTGCGGGGTTCACGCGGCATCGGACACCATCGCTTCGACATAAGGACGCATCACCGACCAGACCCTCGCCTTGCGGGCATAGCGCCAGAGTTCGTCAGGCGTGCATCGCCGACGGCGAAGGCCCTCCCGCAGCCCTTCCATCGCCACGTCAAGGCCAACTTTAGCGCGATAGCGGAAGCAGTCGACGATTGTCCTCGCCGGGTCTGTGATGGGGACCTCGACCCCCTCGATGCGATGGCGCACGACGCCGTCCGTCAGAGAATCCCCGGTGAAGCGCACGAACCGGATGCGCGGATAGTCAATCTTTGGCCGCCACGCGGTTCGCTCGATCGCCATCCACACAGCGGCCGGCATCTGGAGCGTCAGCTCGTGGTATTGAAGCGCCGATGTCAGGCAGACGATGCCCTTGGGAACCAGGGCCGCGGCTTCGGCAAGCGTATGGGCGGCCTCGACCTGCGCATCGGGGAGCTGATAGAGTCCCCGCGCCGGGCGCGCGACCGCGTCTTCCCGGACAAGACGCGCGAGCGTCTCCGGTCCGATGCCTTCGGCCACGAAATCCTTAAGCCGGAGCATTCCCCGGGCTTTCAGGAGATCGAGGGCGCGGGTCCGTTGGGCGCTTGTTGACGGCATCGACAGGTGACGACTCCTCTGCACTCCAAAACTATAGCAGAGGTTTTATCACAAGTTGCCTGGGAGGGGAAAGCCTTCCCCTGCGGACGAGCCGGTCGGCGTCTCGTCCGACCCCTTCTGCGGGGAGCCCCCCGCAACGCCCCCGAGAGTGAGAGTGCAGGCCGGGTTTCCCGTGACGGGTTGAAGGTCGCGAGAGAGGCTCGCGGCGCCCGTCGCGGAGATCCGCGATGTCCAGATACACCGCTCGCGCCCGTTCCGGCCAGGACCGGACGAGCCTCTATGCCGAAATCACCGACAAGATCATCGCCGAACTGGAAGCCGGCCGTGTGCCCTGGGTCCAGCCCTGGGGGACGGCGGCGG
>Ga0181536_10005540_pt1 | contig 12914 bp, 12 predicted proteins | sample PEATcosm2014_Bin_41_FD_121105 | JGI IMG/M metagenome (GOLD analysis project Ga0181536, IMG submission 121105) | Peatland microbial communities from MTU Mesocosm Facility, Houghton, MI, USA - PEATcosm2014_Bin17_60_metaG | ecosystem: Environmental > Terrestrial > Soil > Wetlands > Peat | place...
AAGGCGCTCACCCAGATGGACGAGGTGACGCAGCAGAACTCGGCGCTGGTCGAGGAGAACGCCGCCACCTCCAAGACGCTGGAGCATCAGGCCAAGGCGATGGACGAGCGGGTGGCCTTCTTCAAGCTCAACGCCACGCTCGAGGATCGGCCTGCGGTGCAGTCCGCCGCCACGCGCAATCAGCGTGCGGTTGCTGCGCCGCCGTCGCGTGGACTAGCCGCCTCAAAGCAGCAGCCGGCCGCCGCACCCAAGCGCGCCGCCAACAGCAAGGCGGGCGGACCGGTCCGCCGCATGCAGGCTGCGCTCGCAACCGCCGTCAACAGCGAGCCGGATTGGAAGGAGTTCTAAGGACGTGCCCAAGCCTATGGAGGGAATGAAATGAGAATGACGAAAACCCTGACTGCAATCACGTTAGTCGTCGGCGTCAGCTTCCCCGCCTGGGGCGGAGAATTTGCCACCAAGGATGAAGCCATTGCGATGGTGAATAAGGCCGTCGCCTTCTACAAGAAGGAAGGCGCGGAAAAGGCTTTTTCCGAGTTCGACAAGAAGCCCGGCGATTTCATCGACCGCGATTTGTACGTCCTCGTCTATGGCACGAATGGCAAAGTGCTGGCGCACGGCGCCAACGCCAAGCTCATCGGAAAAGACATGAGCGACGCGCAGGACGTCGATGGCAAGTACTACGTGAAAGAGCGCATCGCACTTGCGGCCAAGCAGCCGACCTTCTGGCAAGATTACAAGTTCGTCAATCCAGTGAGCAAGAAGATCGAGCCCAAGGAGGCGTACTGCAGCGCGCAAGGCGACGCTATCATTTGCTCCGGTGTCTACAAGCAATAACGGAAATAAAGCGGGGCCGCGCCGCGGCCCCGTTTCCTCCCTCTGCGTGTGTTGACCGTACCGAAAACGAAAAGGCTAAGACGATGCTGACCTGGTTCGCGAATTTGCATCTCCGGTGGAAAGTCATGTTCGCGCCCGCTTTCCTGATCGCGGTCCTGATTGGGGTCGGGGTCTATGCCTTCCTCGGGCAGCGCTCCAACCAGGCGCAAGTCCATGCGCTCATGGTCGGCCCGGTGCAGCAAGCGGAGGTCGTTTCGGATTTTTCCAGTTCGGCATGGACATCGCAGGTTCACCTATATCGCCTCATGGCGACGGCGGCCAACGAGACCGATAAGACGAAGATCAAAGCCCTCGGCGACACCGCCACAAGGGGGCTGAATGACATCTCCCAAAAGTTGAAGGCTCTCGAGGATCCGGAATTCAACAAAGGCAAGACTGGCGAGAAAATCGGCAAGCTCAAGACCGCGGTTTCGAATTACATCAAGCAGGCCAACAGTGTCATCGACATGGCTGACGGCGACCCAGGCACCGCCTTGACGTTGATGATGAGCGCCACGCGTACGTTCACAACGATCGCAAATCTGACCGACGAACTTATCGACTTCAGCAAGGACATCCGCGACCGTGAGGTCGCCTTGAATGATCGCGACCAAGAGCAAGATAGCTTGCTGCTCATGATCGTCACGCTGATCGCGGTTGTCGTCGGCTGCGTGGCATCGTTCCTCATCGGCCGCGGCATTTCGAATCCGCTTAGCAAGATGGCGAGCGTATTGGGCGAACTGGCCAAGGACCGCATTGTTGACGTGCCGTACACCGATCGCGGCGATGAAGTTGGCGACATCGCCAAGGCGACCGAAGTTTTTAGGCAATCGATCGCCGAGAAGGTGGCCAATCTGCGGGCGCGTTCAGCGCTCGACGTCGTCACCTCGAACGTCATGGTCGCCGATGAGGACTACAAAGTTGTGTACGTGAACTCGACCTTGCAAGAAATGTTGCGCGAGGCCGAAGTCGAGCTGCGCAAAGCGTTGCCGCAATTCGATAGCAGCAAGCTGCTCGGCGCCAGCATGGATGTGTTCCACAAGAACCCCGGTCATCAACGCAAGTTGATGGATGAGCTTACGGGAAGCCGTGAATCTCACATCACGGTCGGCAGCCAGAAATTTCATCACATCGCGACGCCGGTCATCGATCAGCACGGCAAGCGTGCGGGTACCGTCGTGGAATGGCGGAACGAGACCGTCGAGAAAGCGATTGAGGAAGAAATCGACGATATGGTCAAGTCCGCGGTTGACGGTGATTTCGCCATGCGCGTGCCGCTCGAAGGCAAGAAGGGCTTCATGCTCAATCTCGCCACCGCGATGAATGCGCTGTGCGAAAAGACCGGTAGAACACTCGACGATCTGGCCGCGATGATGAGCGCGCTCGCCGGCGGCGATCTCACTCAACGCATTGAAGCCGATTACCAGGGGATGTTCGGCAAGCTGAAAACCGACGCCAACACGATGGCGGATCAGATCAGCTTGACAATTTCCGAGATCAAGGCGTCGGCGCACGAGGTCACCAACGCCTCGGCTGAGATTTCCACCAGCACCACCGACCTTTCCCAGCGCACCGAGGAACAGGCCGCAAGCCTGGAAGAAACGTCCGCGTCGATGGAAGAGATCTCGGCGACCGTCAAGAAGAATGCGGAGAATGCCCATCAGGCCAACCAGTCGGCCATGACCACCCGCGATCTTGCCGATCGCGGGGGACAGGTGGCCTCCAAGGCGGTCGAGGCGATGGCCAAGATCGAGGAGTCCTCACGTAAGATCTCCGACATCATCGGCGTGATCGACGAGATCGCCCGGCAGACCAATCTGCTGGCGCTCAATGCGGCTGTGGAAGCCGCGCGCGCGGGTGAGGCGGGCCGCGGCTTTGCGGTGGTTGCCTCGGAGGTTCGCAGCCTGGCGCAGCGCTCCTCGCAGGCGGCGAAAGACATCAAGGACCTGATCACCAACAGCTCGGGCCAAGTGAAGGAGGGCGTCGATCTCGTGAATAAGGCGGGCGCCTCGCTGCATGAGATCGTGCAGTCCATTAAAAAGGTATCCGAACTCGTCGCCGACATTGCCAACGCCGGCGCCGAACAGGCGACCGGGATCGAGCAGGTCAATAAGGCGCTGACCCAGATGGACGACGTGACCCAGCAGAACTCGGCGCTGGTCGAGGAGAACGCCGCCACCGCCAAGACGCTGGAGCACCAGGCCAAGGCGATGGACGAACGTGTCTCCTTCTTCCGGTTCGACAGCGACACCCATGACCGCTCCGGCCCCGAAGAGTCGAAGCATAAGAGCTATCAGCATGTCGCGTGACCATCGCGGAGCTGCAGCGGCGCTCGCGGTTCACGAGCCCGCCATTGTCGAGCCCGCGCGCGAGTTCGCCTTCTCCGACGCCGACTTCCGCGGTCTGGCGCAGTTCGCCTATGAGCAAGCCGGCATTGCGCTCGCGGACAGCAAACGCAACCTCGTCTACAGCCGCTTATCACGGCGCTTGCGCGCGCTCGGTCTGACGTCGTTCCGCGACTATCGCGAATATCTCGCCGCCAACGCTCCCGAATTGGAAAGCTTCATCAACGCAATTTCGACTAATCTCACGAAGTTTTTTCGTGAAACCCACCATTTCGATCACTTCCGGACCCATGTCGCCGTTCCGTTCGTGCAGGAGGCGCATGGGAAAGTCGGGCGCCGTCTGCGGATTTGGTCGGCCGGCTGCTCGACCGGGGAGGAGCCGTACTCGATTGCGGTCGTGCTCAAACGCGAGGTCCGCGACATCGACCGTCACGACGTGCGAATTCTTGCGACCGACATCGATACCGAAGTGATCGGCAAAGGTGCGCGCGGCGAGTACCCCGCGAATTCGATCGACGAAGTCCCCAAGACCTACCGGGAATACTTCCAACCCGTCGGGGGCGATCGCAACAGTAATCAAGTGCTGGTCGGGCGGGATATTCGTAGCCTCGTGACCTTCCGTCGCCTCAACCTGATGGAATCGTGGCCGTTCACCGGCAATTTTGACGCCATCTTTTGCCGCAACGTGATGATCTATTTCGATGGCCCCACCAAACAGACGCTGGTCGAACGCTTCACGCAGAAGCTAAAGCCGGGCGGCTGGCTGTATATCGGCCATTCCGAGTCGTTGATCGGCTCGCATCCCGGCCTCCGGCTGATCGGCCGGACGACCTACCGGAGGCAAGCGTGAGCGGCGCGACAGCACTGCGGCAGCCCGTCGATAGCGGCATTGTGAACGGCGCTAACGCCGTCGCCACGCGCCGATTCTTCGACTCGGCGAGCGCCGGTTGGATGGTGAAGGTATTCCCGGGCGAATTTTACGTCACGTCGAAGGCCGACGAAGTCCTCGTGACGGTGCTCGGCTCCTGCGTCTCGGCTTGCATACGCGATCGCCGGACCGGCCTCGGCGGCATGAATCACTTCATGCTGCCGCACAGCCATGCCGGCAAATGGGCCGGGGATCTCCAGTCGACGCGCTTTGGCAATTTCGCCATGGAAAAGCTTATCAACGAATTGATGAAGGCTGGCTGCTCGCGCGATTCGCTCGAGATCAAGGTGTTCGGCGGCGGCAACGTCACTGACACCAACAACGCAATCGGCACCGAAAATTCCGAATTCATCATGCGTTACCTGGAGGCTGAAGGCCTACGGTGCATAGCCCAAGACCTCGGCGGGCAACTGCCGCGGCGCATCCATTATACCCCCGCGACCGGAAAAGTGGTTCGCCGATTGCTGGGAACCGGCGAGTCTTACGCCGTCGCGCGCGAGGAAACCGAGTACGTCCGCCGTCTGTCATCGCGCACAACGGCCGGCGACATTCAACTGTTTGACCAATAATGGGCAATCAAATGACCAAACCGGTACGGGTTCTCATAGTCGACGATTCAGCGGTCATTCGGCAGCTATTGACGATGTTGCTGAGCGCCGATCCGGAGATCGAGGTCGTCGGCACCGCCAGCGACCCCTATATCGCGCGCGACCGCATCAAGGAACTCAATCCCGACGTCATTACCCTCGACGTCGAAATGCCGAACATGGACGGCGTAACGTTCCTGCGCAAGATCATGGCGCTGCGGCCGATGCCGGTGGTCATGGTTTCTACGCTCACGCAGGCCGGCGCCGAAACCACGCTTGAGGCGCTCGAAATTGGCGCCGTCGATTTCATCGCAAAGCCGACGACCGACGTCTCAAATGCGATGATCGGTATCGCCGTCGAGCTGCAGGAAAAAGTCAAATCCGCGGCCAATGCGCGTGTCGGCACGCGCCGCCCGGCAGCGGCAGCGGCAGCGGCCGCGCCTCCGCCGCGGCGCGAGCGGCCGCGAAACATGGCCGAGAAGATTATCGCGATCGGCGCATCAACCGGCGGGGTGGAAGCGCTGAAGGTCGTGCTTATGGACATGCCGGCCGAGTGTCCGCCGGTCCTTGTCACCCAGCACATGCCGCCGCGTTTCACCGCCGCCTTCGCCGAGCGCCTCAACAGGGAATGCCCGATGGCGGTGTCCGAGGCTGTGCACAATGAAATCATCGAGCCTAACCATGTCTATATTGCTCCCGGCGCACATCATCTCGAGCTGGTGCGCAGCGCGGGCGTCTACCGCTGCTGCTTGAGCGACGGGCCGACGGTCTCCGGCCATCGCCCATCCGTAGACGTATTGTTCCGCTCGTTCGCCCGCGTCGCGAAAAACACCGCAGTCGGCGCGATTCTGACGGGCATGGGCAAGGACGGTGCGGAAGGCCTCCTCGAAATGCGCGCGGCCGGGGCCGCCACGCTCGGTCAGGACGAGGCTTCCTCGCTGATTTATGGCATGCCGCGCGTCGCTTTCGAGCGCGGCGCGGTGATGCATCAACATTCATTGTCGCGCATGGCCGATGCGATTCTCAGCGCCTGCGAGGCCGATCCCAAAGCGCAGGCGCGAGAGGTCCAATCATGCGGCGCGCTCCGTGCAAGCTGATCGAAATCGGGCGCTCGGTTGAAATTTAGAACGCAGGTCAAGTTCATGAACAACGATATGAATACAGCACGAATTGTTTTGCCGGAGATCCTTGATCTTGCCGCAGCCGAAGGCCTTCGCGCGTCGCTGCGGCAGCGCGTGAGTGAGGAACGGCCACTCGGCGTTGATGCGTCGGCCGTGGAAACGCTGATGCTTCCCTGCGTTCAAGTGCTTCTTGCCGCGCAATCGTATCGCGCCGGAATCTCGATCGAAAATCCATCGGCTGCCTTCACCTCGGCCTTCGAGGATCTCGGCATTGATTGGACGTGGAGCCAGGATCAACGCCAGCAGACCATCCAAGCTCCGGAGCAAATGCAGAACCCCGCCGAATGTATTCCGCTGCAAGCCGCCGGTGATGGCGGCCCGCAGGATAGATCCGACGATATCGATCTTCAGCAAAGTAGCGAGAATGTCATGAGTAAACGAATTCTGACCATCGACGATTCCAAGACGATGCGCGATATGCTGATGCTGACATTGGCTGAGGCTGGGTTCGACGTTCTGCAGGCGGTCGACGGCCAAGATGGGCTCGATGTGCTCGTCAACGAGCGGGTCGACGTCGTCATCACCGACATCAATATGCCGAGGATGGACGGCTACGAAGTCATCCGGCAACTGCGCAAAAATCCGAATCACAAGACGACACCAATCCTGGTGCTGACCACCGAAAGCGAGGGGGACAAGAGAAACCTCGCACGCGAGGCCGGCGCCACTGGATGGATGGTCAAGCCATTCGATCCGGACCGGCTTGTTGAAACGGTACGCAAGGTCGCTCCGTAGAGAGCAGGTAAGGGCTAACGGCAATGGCAAGTTTGGATCAACTCAAGCAAACATTCTTCGAAGAATGTGACGAGGCCTTGCAGCAGATTGAAGCTGGGCTCACGGAAATTCGCGAGGGCCACGCCTCGGACGACATCGTCAACGCGGTGTTCCGCGGGGTTCATTCGGTCAAGGGCGGCGCCGGCATCTTCGGCTTTGAAGCCCTTGTTGGGTTTGCGCATGTTTTCGAAACCGTGCTCGACGGGGTCCGGCGCGGCAGCCTGACCGCGACGCCTGAAACGATGGACGTGCTGTTGTCCGCCAGCGACGTGCTGTCCGACCTGGTCCAGATGTCGCGCACTGGCGAAGCCGTGGCGCCGGGTTTTGGCAACGAATGCCGCACGGCGCTTGAGCACATCGCCGAACAAGATCGTAAGGATGCTGAGGAAGACGACGACTCGCCGGCGCCGGCCGATTTCGACGGGATCGATTTCACGCCGGTTCCCATGGATTTCACGCCGGTCCCCGTTGACGCGGACGCCGCGGATGTCTCGCGGTCCTTCGCGATCACCTTCCGTCCGAAACGGGAGATGCTCAAGAAGTCGAACGAACCGCTCTATATTCTCCGCAATTTGCGCAAATTGGGCACGCTCGATCTGGTGGCTCAGCTGGATTGCCTGCCCGCATTGGCGGACCTTGAAGCGGACCACCCCTATATTTGGTGGACCGGTACGCTGCAAACTGCGGCGACGCGCGCGCAGATCGACGAAGTCTTCGAGTTCGTCGTCGACGATTGCGATCTTGAGATCATTGAAACGACTCCCGCCTCGGACCTTGCCGGGGTGCAGGAAATTGTCAGCACGCACGCGCCCGCGATCGAGGAGCAACACATTGTCGCCCCGCCGCTGGCGCCAGAACTGCACGTTGAGAAGGCGGCACCGGCAACGGCGGTCAGCGGAGCCGGCGAGGCAGCAGGTGCGGCTCGATCGCCTACCGCCAAACCGGCCGCGACGACAACCCGGATCGAATTGGAACGAATCGACCGCGTTGTGAACATGGTGGGTGAATTGGTGATTGCCCAAGCCATGCTCGGGCAGATCGTTCAGGAATTGCCGGAAGGCACCAGCGGCCGCTTGTCGCAGATTCTCGAAGAAGTCATCCATCATACGCGCGAGTTGAAGGACAGCGTCATGTCCATGCGCGCGCAGCCGGTGGGTTCGGTCTTCCAGCGTATGCCTCGGCTCGTTCGTGAGTTGTCGACCAAGACGGCCAAAAAAGTCCGGTTGGAAATGGTCGGCGAGACCACCGAGGTCGATCGGTCGATCATCGAGCGGCTGGGCGATCCGTTGACGCATATCATCCGCAATTCAGTCGACCACGGTATCGAGTCGCCGGCCGACCGATTGGCCGCGGGAAAGAACGAGGAAGGGACGATTCGGCTTTCGGCCGAACATCGTGGTGGCCGTATCGTCATTGAGATCAAGGACGACGGCGCCGGAATCAATTCCGAGCGGGTGCTCAAGAAGGCGCGGGAAAAAGGGCTTGTCGGCGCCGACGCCACGCTGACCGACGATGAAATCGGCAATCTCATCATGCTTCCCGGATTTTCGACGGCAGAATCCGTCTCCGATATCTCGGGCCGCGGCGTCGGTATGGACGTTGTTCGCAGCAACATCCAGGACATCGGCGGCCGGATATCGCTCAAGTCGGAACGCGGCCGCGGCATGACGATCCAATTGGCGCTGCCGCTGACGCTCGCGGTCATGGACGGCATGGTCATTAAGACCGGTCAACAGACCTACGTCATGCCGTTGTCATCCATCGTCGAATGCCTGCGGCCCGCCCGTTCCGACATCAGCAATCTGATCGGCACGAGCGGAATGCTCCAGTTGCGCGGAGAATTCGTGCCACTCGTCCAACTCGGCGATTTGCTGGAAATAAGTTCTAATGCGGGCGATTCCGGCGACAGTGTAGTGATCATCACCGATGCGGGAGAAGGCACCCGGTTCGGCCTGGTTGTCGACGAACTATGCGGGCACCAGCAGGTGGTGATCAAGAGCATTGAAGAGAGCTATGGCGCTGTACCGGGAATCGCCGCTGCAACAATTCTTGGAAACGGGCGTGTCGCGTTCATTCTCGATGTTGAGAAACTGTCCGAGCTTGCGGTTAACTCTCCGGCGGGTGCGGCCATGTCCACGAATGCTACATCGACCGCAAAGTTTGCGGTGAATTGACGACGCGGATTATTCGGCGTCCGCCGTCTACGACGGCAGGGCTGCTGCTCAGGAGCGACGAGAATGCCAAATGCGGTAGCTATCAAGGTCCTCGTTGTCGACGATCAGAACAGTGTGCGGCAAATGACCCGCATGACGCTGGAAGAGATCGGATTTCGACATATCCACGAAGCGGAACACGGTCGCCAGGCAATGGAAATAGCCTCGCTGCAACCGCTCGACCTGATTATTTCCGATTACAACATGCCGGAGATGGACGGTCTCGGCCTGTTGCGGGCCGTTCGGGGGCACCCCGTGGTTCGCAAGGTCCCATTTATCCTGCTCACCGGGCGCGGCGATAAGGAGCTTGTGGTCAAAGCGGCTCAAGCCGGCGTCAACAACTACCTGATCAAGCCATTCACGGCGTCAACGCTGCGAGAAAAGATAGAGCAGGTCATGGGGAAATTGTCGTAGCGGCTGCGAATGAGATATCGGCCGTTCTTGGTTGCGTCAGTTAAGGAATGCGAGTGTGAAAGTCGAAGGCTCTAATAATGACGTTGGCGCGTTCATCGCCGTGTTCGCCGCGCTCCTGCTCGATAATGTCTTGCGTCTAGAAGAGACGGTCGATCAGGTCACAAAGCTTGTGATGGGAAGCGGTCGGCCCGATCGTGAGTTGATCGTCACGTTGCAGAGCTTCGACCGCCACAAGCAGGAATTCGAGGCGCTCGGCGACGCGCTCACGCGCTACGCGGAAGCAGCCAATGCTGGATCGCTGGGCAGTGAGGAGCGCGCCCAGCTCGAAGAGAAAGTGATTTCCGCCATTACTGTGGCGGATCTGAAAGATCGTCTCTTGAGTCGTCTGCAGGGCAACGCACCCGAGTTCGTCGCCCCGGAAATATCGGAACAGGAGGCGGCGCTGGTCGGCGTCGATGTGGTTTACTAGACAAGGGCAAGGCATCGCTGAATCGGGCTGCGAACGGAAATTGAGGATGTGAAGACAATCAGTGGGGCCATGGCCATGGGCTGCATTGGAATTCTGGGCCATTCGATCCGTCTTGGATTGGCCATAGCGCGGATGATCACACCAATATGGTTTGTCGGACAATGACCGTACAAAACGCAATCATCTACGAGCTGGAAGAGGCGCTCTCGCATGGCTCGGCCGAACGACGCGCCAAGACACTCCGCCGCATCACGGACCTGTTCGTCTTTGGATCGAGTCATTTTTCCAAGGATCACATTGCGGTCTTCGACAATGTGTTCAATCATCTCATTGCCGATATCGAGCATTCCGCACGCGCCACGCTCGCGGACCGGCTCGCGGGGGTCCCGAATGCACCGCCCCAGGTGATCCGTACGCTGGCGTTCGATGATGAAATCGATGTCGCCGGCCCGGTTCTCACGCGCTCGGAACTGCTCGATAATGTCACGCTGGTCGAGAACGCCAGAACCAAGAGCCAGCAGCACCTGCTCGCGATTTCGCGCCGAAAGATTCTCGCCGAAACTATTACCGACGTGCTTGTCGAGCGTGGCAACCGCGATGTGGCGCTGAGCGCGGCGCAGAACGTGGGCGCCAAATTCTCGGAGACCGGCTACGTCAGGCTCGTCAGACGGTCCGAAGGCGATGATGAGCTGGCGCAAGCTGTCGGTTTGCGGCCGGAGATCCCCCGTCAACAGTTCCTGAAGCTTTTGACATCGGCCTCGAGTGCCGTCCGCCAAGCTCTCGAAGCGGCCAATCCGGGCCACGCGCGCGAAGTTCGCGACGTTGTCGCCGAGGTTGCGAGCGCGATCCAGGCCAAAACCGCGACCGCGTCACGGGACTATGCTGCCGCGCAAGCGCTTGTTGAATCCTTGCAGAAGGCGGGCCGACTTAGCGAAAGCGACGTCGAGGCGTTCGCTCGCGCCGGAAAATTCGAAGAGACGGCCGTAACGCTTGCGATCATGTGCGGCTTGTCGATCGATGTGGTCGAGCGTGCAATGGTGCAGGACAGCGAGGAGACAGTTCTGATCGTTGCAAAGGCCATCGGACTGTCGTGGGCCACCACCAAAGCGGTCCTGATGCTGACCGCCGACAAGCGCGGCATGCCGGCTCATATTCTCGAGCAGTGCCGGATGGTGTTCACCAAGTTGAAACGCGAGACGGCTTTGCAGGTTGTGAAGTTTCAGCAAAAGCGCCAAGCCGCCAATCTAAGCTCCCATTGATCAATCGGATTTTCCGTCGGCCCATCCGATCGGCTGGCGCATCAATCAGTCGACCGGGGCAATAGAGGTCCTGGCTGCAAGCTCGACGACGCGCCGCAAACCGCTCGCCATTTCCGGCACCTGTTCGGGACGCATCGCGCGGTACTGGTCGGTTTTGGCGAGCAAGAACGCGTTGATATGGCAATCGATCATTTCTTTGTCGTAGGCCGCGCCGGTCATGATTGTTGAAATAATTTTGCAGAGATTTCCGGCAACAAAGGTGACGAGCTCGTAGCCCATGGCGCCGCAGACAGCCTGCAACTGCGTGCAATTACGATAGGCGTTTTCGAGTGACGCGTTATCGGTGAGATCGCTTTCGACTTTCGAGAGTGCTGCGTTGAGTTTGTGTAGTTCCTGGTCAAGCCAAACGCGAAAATCCGACTTGAGTTCGTCAATCTTTGCTTGGGCCTCCCCCAAAGCCTTTTCCCGCGGCACGCCGCCAGGTCGCCGCGCCATTCTCTCGAAGCGGGTATTGGCAAAGAAAATACGCGCTTCCGGGGCGGGGTTCTCAGGCATCTTGAGGCTCTTTTTTGGCGGCATTGAAGAGATTGTCGATATCGTCCTGGGCAAGGGCGGGCCCGACTTCTTCGGCGACTTTGATGACTTTGTCGCCTTTGCGGCGTCCGACGCCGCCCGGATAGCCTTCGATTTTGAAGCGCCGATCCGGTCCGAAATAAGTTGCCGTGTCGACAAACGGACGCGGGTTGAAGGCGATCCAGCAAAGGCGATCGTAGAGAATATTCGGAGACATCAGCTTTGCGACCACCATATTGGCGCCGGCATCGCGCGCATTCCTGACGATCCGCTCGCTCGTGTCGCCGGACATCAGCAGGATCGGCACGGTGCGGTTTTCATTGGTCGCGTTGCGCCGGATCATCTGCGTGAGCTTGAGCCAATTGTGCGGATGAATCTGGGTATCGCAGAGAAGAATATCGATCTTCTGGCTGGACAGGATTCGGATCAGGTCCATCGAGTGCTCCACCTCGAGCACTTTGTTGGCTCCGAAGCTGCGCAAGATCCCATAAACGGCGCGGCGCCAGTATGAACTGGGGTCCGCCACAAGGATCACCAAATTCCGCAGATTGACGGTAGCGTTCTTCATCGCGCGCCTGCTGTTCGCCGCGCGGAAGCAGGTACGAACGCTCCGGATGGTTTTCGGGCGCGGTCGAGCGCCCTATGCCGACGCGCGACAGACAAAGAGAGCGGGCGCATTCTTGCGCGTGCCGTTCGCTTGGCACTGATGGGGCCAATTCGGTCGAACATTCTTTGTATTTTTGACTAACGTCACTTGGACCTAGTTCTGCCGAACTAGAATCGACCATCCGGGATAAATCGCAATTAAAAATGCATGCGCCTCAAAATAACAATCTACGATAACAATCGATAATGCCGACTATAGGCTGGCGCCGGTATGACTTTGGCGTCGCGAAATCATCGCGTGGAGAGGTGATTTTTCAGCATCGGCCGGCGAGCTTGGCGATCGAACGGCCGGGCGGGTCCGGCGCCACACTTTTGATACGTTTGGCGGTCCGAAATTTGCGCGCGCCGCGTCAAAAGTGAAATCAAAAATAACAATCTACATTAAAATCAATCTACTATACACGGCCTGTATAATACGAATAGATAATTTTATATGTGATTCGAGGTGAAGCTTTGGCCAAATTGATGCAAGTCAAGGCGAATGGGATGGTACAACAATACAATTAGTGACTGCCCAGGAAGCCTTGAGCGGGTCATACCATACGGAGGGAGTTGATCAGGATTTGCGGGTCTTGAGTGATGACCTGGATGACGTTCCAACCCTGCTTTTTGGCTGTGGAGATGAAGGA
>Ga0181536_10005543_pt1 | contig 12911 bp, 9 predicted proteins | sample PEATcosm2014_Bin_41_FD_121105 | JGI IMG/M metagenome (GOLD analysis project Ga0181536, IMG submission 121105) | Peatland microbial communities from MTU Mesocosm Facility, Houghton, MI, USA - PEATcosm2014_Bin17_60_metaG | ecosystem: Environmental > Terrestrial > Soil > Wetlands > Peat | place...
ATTTACGCCTCGCACGGCACATCCGTCGAGGTAGTCGATCCCGATGCCGGCAAGGTGGTGGGCACCATCACCCAACTGCACGGCGTTCACGGAATCGCCATCGCGCCCGAACTCAACAAGGGATTCATCAGCAACGGCCAATCCAACAGTGTGACGGTCTTCGATCTCAAGACCCTCGCCAAGCTCGGCGAACCGGCCACCGGCCAGAACCCCGACGCCATTTGTTACGAGCCTAAAACCCAACGCGTGTTCACCTTCAATGGCCGCTCTAACGATTCCACCGCCATCGATGCGAAGACCAATGAGATCGTGGCCACCTTCCCGCTCGAAGGAAAGCCTGAGTTCTGCGTGGTGGATGGCGCCGGCAAGATTTACAACAACCTGGAAGACAAGAGCGAGGTGATCGAGATAGATGCCGCCAAACCGGCTGTGCTCCGGCGCATGTCACTGGCTCCCGCCGAAGGTCCTTCGGGCCTCGCGATTGACGTCAAGAACAAGAAGCTCTTTTCGGTGTGTGACAACAAGATGATGGCCGTGACTGACATCGCCACCATGAAGGTGATCGCCACGCCGGCCATCGGCACTGGCCCCGATGCCGCGGGCTTCGATCCCGGCCTCGGCCTGGCCTTCAGTTCCAATGGCGAGGGAACTCTGACTATAGTCAAGTTAGTCAACGGTAAGTACGAAGCCGTGGATACCGTGGCCACCGAGCGCGGCGCCCGCACCATGACAGTGGACCCGAAGCTACACCGCGTCTACTTGCTGGCCGCCGAGTACGGCCCCGCCCCGGAAGCCAAAGAAGGAAAGAAAGGCCGCCCCCCGGTCCTCCCCGATTCCTTCCACGTGCTGGTGGTCGGGAAGTAAGCGCGAAGCGGCGGAGCGGCCTTTCCGACGCCACGCTGGCCGCTCCGTTTCCACAAGGATTACTCGCGCTTCGACTCGGCCACGGCCTTGTCCAGCAGGTCCTCGACTCCTAGCCGCGCGGCCCATGTGCGGAGATAAGCCGCGTCAAGTTCGAGGGCCACGGCGAGAATGCCTGCGATGTCGCTCCACTGACGCTCAGAAACCTCGCCGCCCCTGCGGTACCACTGCAACTTCGCCAGCAGAATATCCTCGGAGGTCGCCACCGGGTACTCGCCGGTCTCGCCCGAGAATTCCAGGGTTGCCCTGGTCGCTCGCTGCAATTGGAGAAGCTGGAACGCATCGGTGGCCGGGAAAATATCGACCTTTTGGCTGGTTGGAATGTGAATGATATTGAACGAGCGGCCAGCCGCAAGGGAATCCCGGATTTGCTCGCTGTCCGCGTACCAGTCGCGACCAAGGGCGGCGCTCAGTGCCTCGGCTTGTCGCGGGCCGATTCGAGCCACGAAGTCTATATCCATCGTGGCTCGAAAAATTCCGCGGCTCGAAGATGCGACGGAGCCGCCAATAAGATAGGGTATCCCCAGGCGCTCCAGCGCCGCGGATACAAGCCTAAGAGCGTTGGCCAGCGGATCCATTGTCATCGTCGCCGTAGACTTTCCGGAACAACTCGGGGCCCAGGTTCTGCCGCGCCATCCGCAAGAACAACTCGCGCTCGTCCGCCTCGGGGTAACGTTGACGCATGCCGGCCTCCGCGAACTTCCGAATCATATCCGACCATTCGAGCGTCCGCTGCAACTTCTCCGACGGCGACATTTTTCGTTGCAGGTCGAGAAAGACCTGCCACGCTTCCGGCGATGTGTCGGCGGGGCACATGTCTACATGATAGCCGTCGGGGGCGCCGGCTCGTCCGGACTGCCCGCGTTGCGCAGCGGCACCTGGATCATGTAGACCGCCAGGATCGCCAGCACGCCGAAGCCCAGCAGCACGTTCGGCGATTTGAAGATCTCCGGCAGCTTGACGTTCCAGAACTGGCAGGCGGCCAGCGCCAGGCCGGTGAGCGCCTCGCCCGCAATCAGTCCCGAGGCCGTCAGCACACCGGCGTTCTCCACGCGCGCCTTCTGAGCGTCGTTGAAGCCGCGGCGCTCGCGCATGGTGTCCGTGATCCATCGGAACACGCCGCCCAGGAAGATCGCGAACGTGGTCTCTAAATTGATGTACATGCCAACCGCAAACAGCATGGGGCTGCGCACCTGCACCAGGATCAGCGCAAAGCCCATGAAAATGCCCACCACCACCAGCGGCCAGGGCATGTTGTGTCCCACGATGCCTTGCGCCAGCATGGCCATGAGACCGGCTTGCGGCGCGGGCAGTTTGAGGTCGCCAAAACCCGTGCCGCCGGCCTTGATGTTGCCGGCGTGCAGAATGAACAGCGGGAAGTAGAGCACCGCACTGGCCACGATGATGCCCAGGATGTCGCCGATCTGCATGTACCGCGGCGTGCCGCCGAGGATGTAGCCCACTTTGAGGTCCTGCAACATCTCGCCCGCCACCGCGGAGGAGACACACACCACCGCCGCTACGCCCAGGACGGCCGCAACACCGGAATTGCCCGACACGCCGATGGAAACCATCAGCAGCGCCGCCACGATCAGGGTCGAGAGCGTAAGGCCCGACACCGGGTTATTCGACGAGCCGATCATTCCCACCAGGTTCCCCGAAACCGCGGCGAAGAAGAACCCCAGGATGATCATCACCACGGCCGCCACTATGCCGCCCGAGAGCATGCCGGCGTAGTAGGTGTAGAGCGCGATCATGCAGAGGAAGGTCGCGGCCAGCCCGCCAAATACCACCTTGGCGCTGAGGTCGCGCTGGGTGCGCATGGTGGATTCCACCTGCGCCCCCGATTTTCTGAGGTCGGAGACCGCCCGCTTCATGCCGATGGCGAGGCTCTTGCGCATCTTGAAAAGCGTGTTGCCCGCGCCCACCAACATGCCGCCCACGGCGATCGGCCGCACGATGAATTTCCAGACCGCTACGTTCAACGCGCCCCAGGATTCGTCGCCGGCCCCCGGCGGCAGCAGGGTCTTGAGCTGCGGGCCGAGGAAGTAAATCAGCAGCGGCACCAGCAGACCCCAGGCGACTACACCGCCGGCGAAATTCAGCGCGGCGAGTCTGGGGCCGATAATGTAACCCACACCCAGAAACGCGGGGCTCACGGCGGGCGCCGAAAGGACCGTGATGCCGCCCGCATTCACGGCCTGGGCGTTGGCGCCGACGCCGAGTCGCACCCTGGTGCTGCCCAGGGTGCCGATCCTCACCAGAAAGTCGCGGCTCTGGTCATACAGCTTGAGCGCGCCCAGAGAATAGAGAAAGACGCCGAATCCCATTGCCTTGAACAGCAGGCCCGCGGCTTTGCCGCCCTGTTGGCCCGCCTTGTGGATCTCCGAAGCGGCCACCGATTCGGGGAACGGCAGCTCCGGGTCTTCCACCATTACGCGGCGCAACAGGGTCACGAAGAGAATGCCGAGGACGCCGCCCACCATCATCAGCACTGTGGATTTCCAATAAGCCACGCCGAAATCGAACGACGGCCAGGCGCCCGACAATACGAATGCCGGAATGGTGAAGATGGCGCCCGCGGCCACCGATTCGCCGATGGAACCCACGGTTCGCGTAATGTTCTCTTCCAGCAGCGAACCGCCCATCAGCCGCAGCAGCGCCATGCCGATCACCGCCGCCGGGTAGGTGGCGGCGATCGTCATGCCGGCCTTCAATCCCAGGTACGCATTGGCGGCGCCCAGGATGCCCGTCAGCACCAGGCCGATGAGGACCGCGCGGAAGGTGAACTCGCGCTGGTCGGTCTTATCCGGCACGTAAGACCGGAATTTCTTTTCCGATTCGGGAGGCGTCATTGTAATCTCGACCTCACTTTATCACTCAGCGCCTTGCCGTCCACGGTCTTGCCTTTGAGCCTGGCTTGCGCGGCCTTCATGACCAGGCCCATCTGCTTGGGCGAAGTCGCGCCGGTCTCGGCCAGGGCTTCGGCGACGGCGGCCTCGATCTCCTGCTCCGAAGCAGCAGCGGGCAGGTAAGTTTCGATCAGCGCGCGCTCGGCCTCTTCCTTTTCCGCCTGCTCCGCGCGGCCGGCCTTGCGGAACGCCTCGGCGGCCTCGATGCGCTGTTTGATCAATGTTTTCAGCACTTGCATCTCGGCCGCTTGGTCCACCGGCTGGGGCGAATCCACCTTCTGTTTCATGAGCGCGGCCTTGATCATGCGAAGCGCGCCGAGCCGCGCTTCGTCCCGGCTTTTCATGGCCGCCACCATGGCTTGCGAAACTTGGTCGATTAGGGGCATAATGTCTGATATTCTAGTGGACTGACCACCACAATGTACATCCGCAAGCAACGATTATTAACGCCGGGACCGACGCCTCTCTATCCGCCGGCCCTCCACGCCATGATGGCGTCCGACATTCATCACCGCACGGAGGACTTCCGCAAGATCTATCGCTCGTGCCTGGCGGACCTCAAGGAGGTGATCGGAACCCCCTACGACCTCCTTATGTTCGCCGCCTCGGGCACCGGCGCCATGGATGCGGCCGTCTCCAACCTGTTTTCCAAGGGCGACAAGGTGATTGTCTGCTCGGCGGGAAAATTCGGCGAGCGCTGGGCCGAGATCGCCAAGGCTTACGGGCTGGACGCCACCGTCCTCACCGCGCCCTATGGCGAGGTGGTGACTCCCCAGCGGGTGGAAGCGGCGCTCGCCCAGGAGCCTGCCACCAAGGGCGTGTTTGTGCAAGCTTCGGAAACCTCGACGGGCGCCATGCACGACGTGGAAGCCATGGGCCGGGCCATTTCCAAAACCGGCGCTATTTTCGTGGTGGATGCCATCACCGGCTTCGGCACCATGCCGCTGGACATTGGCGGCTGGGGACTGGACGTGGCCATCGGCGGCTCGCAGAAGGCGTTCATGATTCCGCCGGGCCTGGCGTTCATGTCGGTCAGCCCGAAAGCCTGGAAGCTCGCCGAGACCGCCACGCTGCCGCACTACTACTTCAACCTCAAGAAGGAAAAGAAAAGCGGAGACGCGGGCGAATCGAGCTGGACTCCTTCCACTTCCCTGATTCTGGCGCTGGCCGAGGCGTTGCGCTACGTGAAGCAGATCGGCATGCCGCACCTCATCGTGAACGCTCAGTTGCTGGCCCGGGCCACGCGCGCCGCCGTACAGGCGCTAGGCCTGGAATTGTGGGCGGCGGGTTCGCCGGGCTCCTCGGTGACCGCCGTGAAGGCGCCGGCCGGCATGGATTCCGGCGTCATCGTCAAGGAATTCCGCACCCGCTTCGGAGCCATCATCGCCAACGGCCAGGGCACCATGAAGGGCCAGATCTTCCGCATCGCCCACCTGGGCTATTTCGATTTCGCGGACCTGTTTGGCGTGGTGGCCGGGCTGGAAATCATTCTCAACGCCAACGGATATTCCGTGCAGTATGGAACCGGCGTCGCCGCCGTCGAAGAGATCTACGCGCACGCTGCCGTCGAACCTCAAACCGCAAAGGCATAATCGAACCACTATGAATATTCTCATTGCCGAGCCCCTCGCCGCGGCCGGGATCGAGTTATTCCGGTCCCAGCCCGGTTGGAACGTCATCGTTTCCAATCCCAAGGAATATGCCCAGTACCTGCCAGAAGCCGACGCGCTCCTGGTGCGTAGCGCCGTGCAAGTGAACGCCGCGGTGCTGGAACAGGCGCCCAAACTGCGCGTGATCGGGCGCGCCGGCGTGGGGGTGGATAACGTCGATCTGGACGCCGCCACCGAAGCCGGCGTGCTGGTGATGAACACGCCCGGAGGCAACGCCGTCTCCGTGGCCGAGCACACCCTGGCGATGATGCTCGCCATGGCGCGCCGCATCCCGCAGGCCTGCGTCTCCACGCACGCAGGCAAGTGGGAAAAGAAAAAGCTCATGGGCCACGAGCTGCGCGGCAAGACCCTGGGAATCATCGGTCTCGGCAGCATCGGCCGCGAGGTGGTCAAGCGGGCGAAGGCCTTCGAGATGCGCATCGTGGCGCACGATCCCTACGTGACTACCAAGCTGGCGCAGGACCTGGCCGTCGAGTTGGTAAGCTTGCCGGACCTCTACGCCGCCAGCGACTACATCTCGCTGCACGTGGCCACTACGCCCGAAACCCTGGGCATCCTCTCGCACGAGGCCTTCGGCCTGATGAAGCCGGGCGTGCGCATCGTCAACTGCGCGCGCGGCGAGCTGGTGGATGAAGCGGCGTTGCTGGAAGCCGTTCAATCCGGCAAGGTTGCCGGTGTGGCCCTGGACGTGTACTCCGCCGAGCCGCCGCCCGCCGGATTCCCGCTGTTCGCGTTCGACACCGTGTTCGCCACGCCGCACATCGGCGGCTCCACCGAGGAGGCGCAGGAGATCGTGGGTGTGCGCATCGCCGAGCAGGTGGTGGAATACCTGCAGAACGGCGTGGCCATCAACGCGGTCAACATGCCCTCGCTTTCGCCGGAGCAGTACCACGCCCTGGGTCCCTATATCGCGCTGACCGAGGGGCTCGGCGAATTCGCCTCGTACATCGCCACGGGCAACCCGCGCACCGTGCGGCTGACCTATTTGGGCAAGATCGGCGGCGGCAACACCAGCCTGTTGCGCAACGCCGGCCTGGCCGGTTTGCTGACCCGCTCAAGCACGCGGAAAGCCAACCTGGTCAACGCCCTGCAATTGGCCGAGCACCGCGGGTGGAACGTGGCGGAGGCACACGAGAAGCGCTCCATCCACACCGATTCCATCCGCCTCGAGGTGGAGACCGACTCGGGCGTCACGGTGGTGGAAGGCGTCGTGCTGCTCGACAAGCCGCGCCTGATCCAGGTGGATGGCATCCATTGCGAAATCACGCTTGCGGGCTTCCTGATTTTCATGAAGAACCAGGACGTGCCGGGCGTGATCGGCCACGTGGGAACGGTGTTGGGCCGCAACAAAATCAACATCGCGAATTTCTCGTTGGGCCGGCGGGACGCGCCGACGGCACCGGGTGAACCGCTGGAGGCGGTAGCGCTGGTTTCGACCGACGAGCTGGTGCCCGAATCGGTGCTGGCACAATTGCGGGACCACCCGGCGGTGACGTTCGCGCGGTCGGTGGAGTTCAGGGGGTAGGACAGACCATCGCCTTTGGTGGTCTGTCAAGCCTCGCCAAAGCGCGGATGGGCGGGGCGTTCAAGTTCCGGCAGGCTCCCGATCAGCTCCGTGAATAACTCCGCGCACGCCTGCCGCTGGAAGCTGCATCTGCACCACGTTTCACGAGCAAGATGGTGACATCATCCTCGTTGAACTCTGGGTCTACCAGCGATTTCAGAATAGACATCGTTCTGCCTGAACTGTCGGCCAAAGCATCGCGCAAACGGTTTTCGGCATTCTCTCCGGAAATCGAATCGGTAAGCCCATCCGTGAAGACCAGGAGGGCGCCACCAGGAGAAAGAAGAGTTGTACGAGCTTCATATGCCGCTTCGGGAAATAGTCCAAGAGGCATGCCAGTAGCTTCCAGGGCTATCGCAGATCCGGAACTGAAAACAATCGGGGCGTTGTGGCCAGCGTTCACGTAAGTCAATTCTCCTGAATCGCGACTCAGCACGATGAACACTGCCGTCGCAAAGCGATCACTTGGGGTATAACGGCTTAGGTGCCTGTTAATCTGCCGAGCCAACGCCAGGGGATCCGCCTCAGAATTCGCGCTGCTTCTAACCAGAGCCTGTATGTTCGCCGCCAGCAGCGCCGCCGGCATCCCTTTTCCGGACACATCCGCTACCGCGAAAAGCGTTCGCTGGCCCGCGAGCTCGATGACGTCAAAGTAGTCGCCGCCCACCTCACGGAAGGGCTTATAGAACGTCTCCAGCTCGTAGCCCGGCAACTCGTCCAGTTTTCCAGGTTGAAGGGTCTGCTGGATCTGTCGTGCGGCAATCTGGTCGGCTTCCAGTTGGGTCTTGCGGACAAATTCCGAAGTCAGCATCCCGTTCATCAGCCCGGCGCCGAGGACGTAAATCAGCAACGCGCTTCCATAGAGAAGCATTCCATGCGGCCACATGACAGGCCACACCAGGGACCGCGAAATAAAAGACCAGATGGCCCATCCCTGCATCAGAATCCCGGCCCATGTGATGAGGCGTTTGGACGTGGGCATCTCGCGGGTCCAGTCGTAATAGGCATACCGGAGAGCCCGACGAAATGGGCCGGCGGATTTGTCGAGCCTCGGCTGCTCCATGCGAATGGGCATTGCTGAAGTCTAGCAAGAGGCAGGAAGCTGTGTGAAGGGCAAGTTGGGCAACGCACAAGCCGGGCCACCTGGCGAGCCGAGCCCGCCCCCTACTCGTTGCGCAGCGTTTGCGCGGGGTCCAGGCGCAAAATACGCAGCGCGGGCGCCAGGCTCGCCAGGGCCGCCGCCAGGAGCAGGGTCGCGGCTGCCGCCGCGAAAGCGAGCGGATCTGTCGGCCGCACGCCCCATAGCAGATGTTCCAGGAATCGGACGGCCGCCAGCGATAGCAGGTATCCCGCGGCCGCGCCGATCAGCGCCAGCAGAATTCCCGGCTTCATCACGCTAGCGATGGTCTGCGGCGCGCTGGCCCCCAACGCCATGCGCACGCCGAGTTCGTGGGTCCGCTCGGAGATGGATTGCGAGATGGAACCGTAGATCCCAACGGCCGCCAGCAGCAGCGCCAGCCCCGCAAAGATGGAAAACAGCGCGGCGCGATAGCGCTGGCCGCTGGTAATCTGCGTCTGCAAATCGTCGATGGTTTGAAAGCTGGCGATGGGAAGTTGCGAATCGACGCCAGCCACGGCGTGCTGGATCTGTGCCGCCAGGCCGCTGGTTGGGCCGGTCGCCCGAATCACCCACTTGGGCGAAAACCACGTATGGACCAGTTGAACGTACTTATCCGAAATCTGGGAAACCGGAATGTAGAAAGTGGGTTCCATCGAAATCGGGCCGTGATTTGGGTAAAGCCCGGTATGTTGCTGCACATCGCCCACCACGCCGACGATCTCTCCGCTCGATAAATGATGCCCCACGGCCTCCTTGCCGTGGAAATATTTGGCGGCGAAGGACGCGCTCACCACCACCACCGGGGCGCTCTTGGGCGTGTCCGAATCCAAGAACTCGCGGCCACGGAGAACCGGGATTCGCATGGTTTCGAAGTAGCCCGGTGTGACATACACCACCTCGGTCCCGTGCATACTGCGATCATCACCATCCAAGATCCGGAAACCGTCGTTGAGCGGGCGTTCGTAGGGCAGAGTGAGCGCCACGGCGGCCGATTGAACGCCCTGAATGTGGCGGATGCGCTCCAGGCTGGCGGTGTACAGCCGGTTGACGGCGGCGCTGGTCTGGTAGCGGGCGTCCTGCAACGAAACCTCGGCGCCGATGACATTGCGCGTGTCGAAGCCGGGATTGAGCCCATCGAGATAGCTGAGCGTTCGCAACATCAGGCCCGCGCTCACCAGGAGAACCAGACTGAGCGCCACTTCAGCCGCAACCAGCGCGTTGGGCCACCAGCGGCGGCGGCCGCCCGGCCCAGAGGGCACCCCGCCGCGCCCCGCTTCCATCAGCACCGAACGGATATCCAGGCGGGTGGTTTGAAGCGCGGGCGCCAATCCGAAGAAGAGACTGGTGAGCGCCGCGATCCCCAGCATGGCGACCAGCACTCGCGCATCCAGCTCAATGGGATGCCACAACTCGAAGTCTTTGGCGCCCAGGCCCTTCAGCCAGTCGATGGCGAATGCGCCGATTCCTACCCCTACGGCGCCTCCGCCCAGCGCCAGCAGCAGGCTCTCCATCAGGAGCTGGCGCACGATGGCGGCGCGGCTGCCGCCCAGCGCCATGCGCGTGGCAATCTCGCGGCCGCGCGCGCCCGCCCGCGCCAGCAGAAGGCCGGCGATGTTTACGCAGCCGATGAGCAGCACCATCAGGGCGGCGGCCCAGGCGATCAGCAACTCGCTGAGCATGCCCGCGGTGGATCCGCTCTGGAACGGAACCATGCGCTGCTCGATGGTGAGATCTCTCGGGACATGCGCTTGTTCCGCAATGCCGGGGCTGAGCGCCTTCAGCTCATCGGAGGCGGCGGCCCAGGAGAAGCCCGGTTTCACGCGCGCGATTACGACATAATTCTGCCCCGATCCTTCCCCGGTGCGGGATGGCCGCAAGGGAGTCCATACGTCCACGGGAAGGCTGGTGCGGAAGCCGCGCGGCATGATCCCGACCACGGTATACGGCTCGCCGCGCAGAGCGATGGCCCGGCCCAGCGCCGAGGTGTCTTCGCCGAGCACGCGCCGCCAGAACCCATAGCTTAGAACCGCGACCGCGGGGCCGCCGGGGGTATCTTCGGCGCGGCTGAACTCCCGTCCAAAACGCGGAGCGATCCCCAAAACACGGAAGAACCCGGCGGAAACGCGCTGCTGCCGGACGTATTCGAGATGTCCCTGGGCCGCGAAGTTGACGCCGCTGTCTCCTCCGAACGCCGCTACATCCAGGGCACGCGAACCATCGCGGACACCCTCGAACAAGGCTCCGGTCTGGTCTTCCTGCTCGCCTTCCTTGCCGTTCTGGCGCCAGTGGGTGTCGACCAGCGCCAGGCGGTCCAGATCGGGGTACGGCGCGGGACGCAACAGGACGGCGTCCAGCACGCTATAGATGGCTGTGTTGGCGCCGATCGAGAGGCCCAGCGTGGCTAGTACTACGAGCGTGAAGGCCGGACTCTTGCGAAGCTGGCGAAGGGCGAAGCGGGTGTCGTTCCAGAGCGGCATAGACCATTCCGGATGCAACCGCCGTGCCAGACCCTGAAGGCCGAACAGCACGCTTTTCCTTTAACTTACGCGGCGGACTGCGCGTGCGGTGTCCGGTTGCGGGACGAGGCTGGTCGAAGTCGATACACGGGAGCCTGGTGGCCAGCGAATTTTTTTTGAGAACCCCGGCGGCATCGAGGAACTACTTTGCGAAAGGGGGCGCACGCCATGGACGATACGGCTCATAGTTGTTTCGTTTCCGCCTTGTTCGTAGGGGGAACGGAGGACGAACGTTCGTTGGTGCGGGAGGTCTTCCGCGAGTGCGGCTGGCGGCTCTTCGAGGCGCCGGACCGGCAGCGGGCCACCCAGTGTCTGAGACGGCATCCGGTCCATGTGGTGATCGCCAAGAGCAATCTGCCGGACGGGAGTTGGCGGGAGATGCTGGGCCACCTGCGCTGTCTGGTGTGCCCCCCGCTGCTGATTGTCACCTCCCACACGGCCGACGAACAGCTTTGGGCGGAAGTCTTGAACATCGGCGGCTACGACGTTCTCGCGCAGCCTTTCGAACGCGACGAAATGGTGCGCGTGGTGGCTTCCGCGCGCCGCCACTTCGACTACCAGCCGGAGCGCGCCCGCGCGCAGGAGGCCGGCCTGGTGGCCAGCGTGGCGTGACGGGACGCACGCATCCGGCGGCCCCCGGAGCATCCCCTCTTGACAGTGGTTCTGTACGCTTCAGAACACTGTTCCCGTAACCCTAACACACTTCATATAGATAAAGTCCTTGACGTCCCACTATATATTGGGCCACTATTACGAAGGCGATTCTTTCCAGTAGGAACCCCAGGAGAACCGGCGCATGGGACAATTGTCCGTGGATTTAAGTGCGAAAATGGAAGTATTGAAGACCAGACCAGCCACCAGAATTAAGACGGGTATTTCTTTCCCGCGTTATTTCACGTCACGGCTCGAACCCGGCAAGACCCCGTACGACGAGGTCCAATGGGAAACCCGCACCGCCTCCATCGGCAACGATAAGGGCGACGTGATCTTCGAGCAGCGCGATGTGGAAACGCCCGTGGACTGGTCGCAGACGGCCACCAACATTGTCGCCTCCAAGTATTTCCATGGCAAACTCGGGGCGCCCGAGCGCGAAACCAGTGTTGCGCAACTTGTGCAGCGCGTGGTGGACACCATGACCGATTGGGGCAAGCAGGACGGCTATTTCAAGACCGATGAAGACGGCGAGAATTTCCGTTTGGAACTGGCCCACCTGATGCTGACGCAGAAGGCCTGTTTCAACTCGCCGGTGTGGTTCAACGTGGGAGTGAAGGAAGCGCGCGGCTACGGCTGGATTTACGACAAGAAGGCCGACCGGGTGGCCAAACTGGAATCCGGGGTGGTGCAGCCGCAGTGCTCGGCGTGTTTCATCGTTTCGGTGAACGATTCGCTGGAATCCATTCTCGACCTGGCCAAGACGGAAGGCATGCTGTTCAAGTGGGGTTCGGGCACGGGATCGAACCTCTCGGCGCTGCGCGAGGAGAACGCGGTGCTGTCGGGCGGCGGCCGCGCCTCCGGGCCGCTCTCGTTCATGAAGGGCTTCGATGCGTTCGCGGGCGTGATCAAATCGGGCGGGAAGACGCGGCGCGCGGCCAAGATGGTGATCCTCAACACGGACCACCCCGATATCGAGCAGTTCATCTGGTGCAAGGCCAAGGAAGAGAAGAAGGCCTACACGCTGGTGGAAGCCGGGTACGATGCGTCGCTCGACGGCGAAGCCTACAGCTCGATCTTTTTTCAGAATGCCAACAACTCCGTGCGCGCCACCGACGATTTCATGCAAGCCGCCGAGCGCGACGACGATTGGTGGACCAAATCGGTATCCACCGGCCAGCCGGTGCGCCGTCATAAGGCGCGCGACCTGCTGCGCCAGATCGCCGAAGCCACGCACCAGTGCGGCGACCCCGGGATGCAGTTCGACACCACCGTCAATCGCTGGCACCCGTGCAAGAACACGGCGCGGATCAACGCCTCGAATCCGTGCTCGGAGTACATGTTCCTGGACGATTCGGCCTGCAATCTTTCGTCGCTGAACCTGATGAAGTTCGTGGGCCCGGACGGGCAGTTCGACGTGGAAGCCTTCCGGCACGCGGTGGATACGCTGATTCTGGCGCAGGAGATCATCGTCGATAACGCCAGCTACCCGACCGAGAAGATCGGCGAGAACTCGCACAGCTTCCGGCCGCTGGGCCTGGGGTTCGCCAACCTGGG
>Ga0181536_10005546_pt1 | contig 12909 bp, 11 predicted proteins | sample PEATcosm2014_Bin_41_FD_121105 | JGI IMG/M metagenome (GOLD analysis project Ga0181536, IMG submission 121105) | Peatland microbial communities from MTU Mesocosm Facility, Houghton, MI, USA - PEATcosm2014_Bin17_60_metaG | ecosystem: Environmental > Terrestrial > Soil > Wetlands > Peat | place...
CTCCGTGAGTCTCGGTTCGGGCGCCTCGGGCGGCATTTTTTCGCCGTCGCTGTTCATGGGCGCGACGATCGGCGGCGCCTTCGGCATTCTCGTCAACGCCGCCATGCCGGTGGCGGATTTTGGCGTAACGACCTGCGCCATCATCGGCATGGCCGCCATGGTCGGCGGCGGCACCGGCGCCGCCATGACCGCGGTCACCATGATTTTCGAAATGACGCGCGACTATGACCTTGTGATGCCGAGCATTATTGCGGTCGCCCTCGCCATCGGCGTCCGGCGCCTGCTCTCGCAGGAAAACATCTACACGATCAAGCTGGTCGGCCGCGGTCATTTCGTGCCGAAGGCGCTGCACGCCAACATGTTCCTGGTGCGCCGCGCCCGCGATGTCATGGAGCGCAACATAACGATCCTGCCGGCGGATGCCAACTTCGATGCGTTCCTCCGCCAACACGCAACCGAAGGCGGCTTCAGACACGTAGTGGTGACGCGCGGCAATCACATCGCCGGCGTCGTGCGCGTCAACACTAGCTTACGACGCGGTGTCGAGCAGGCCTACAGCGGAGTCCGCCTTGGCGACGTAGCGCAACGCAATTTCACCATCGCGCGCGAAGCCGATATCATGTTCGATGTCGTTCAGCGCATGACGCGCCGAGACGCCGCCATGGCGGTGGTGGTCAAGGACCGCGGACGCGGGCGCCCCTCCGAGATCATCGGCGTCGTCTCGAAGGAGCACATCGCCGATTCCGTCGCCGAAAGCATCAAGCCGTTCGGTTGATGGCGGAAGGTCGCGGATAAGAAACGGCTCACCATTGCCTTATAGGCCTTCCACTTGTTCGCCAGTGTTGGAGGGTGAGCCCCCCCGATGCGCTCAATAGTGTGAGAAATCCGGCTAGCGGCTCACGCCGGTTGCGCCGATGGCGGCTTTGACCAAATCGATCCACATTTGCCAAAGAGAAATGAGAATCTGAGCGCCCAGCGCCAAACCCATGCCCGCTCCACCGACGACGACGACGTAGGCGAAGAATGCTGGATCGACATACTTAGTGAACCACCAAGAGCCTATATCCATCAGGATGGACAGGTAGGGAACGACAACGAGACATACGCGAAACCAAACCGGCGTTTCGCTAAAGGCGAAAATCGCTCCGGTCAGCAGGAATATGATGCTGACGCCGAACAGATGAATGTGAGAAGTTTCGGCCAAATCCGTAATGCTTGTTCCCGTGTCCGCTCCCGTGACTTTATGCACGGCCTGGAAACTCGTGAGAGGCGGGATCGACTTCGCGTTAGCCATATGACAGCTGATGCAGTCCTTGGCGAAGATCGGTTCGACTTGCGAATAGTCCTTAGCTTTCGCGCCATTATGTATCCACTGCAGGACACTGGTACGGTCGGGAACCGATATCTTGTCGGCCATCGGCCCCATCAGTGCCGCCTCAAGCAAGGTTTGTCCCTTCGGCAGCCCGTGATATTCATCGCTGATACCTGTAACCAAGCCCTCGCCCATCTGTTGATGAGGCTCAATCACGACCACATACATGTACATCAGAGCCATCAAGTATCCGACACCAATCAGGATAAGGAAGCTGCTGAAGAGTGCACGGAAGGCGATTGGCAGAGTGCGCAACGAGACCATTGAATGCCTCCGCGTTATGCCCGAATCATAATCGGGTCCAAAATCAGCTGCAATTATTGGCCAAAACTCGGCGAACCACACGATTCGAATTCATTCGCCAGTAGACCACGTTTTCAACAGGGACAGGCGCGATTACTTTTTCGCCGGCAATTTGTGGCCGTTGGCGGCGAAGGCTTTGCCGAACGCCGTGTTTGGTCCTCCACCCGCGGGATTCACATGACATCGCCCACACGGTAGCCCCGTCTGCGCGGCATAAGCCGGCGTTGCTTGCGCCTGACGAGGCAAAAGAGTGCCCGCTGCGCCCGCGACCAATACCGCAACCGCACCGCCAACCGCTCCGCACAGAAACCTCTTTATCGGGATTAAAGTGACTAAACCTTGCTTGGTGCTCATAGCCGTTCCCTTCAGGCGTTTTCGCATTGAATCCTGCATTGTGGCGTTGTGCGCAGTACCTAAATTAATTTGAGGCGGCGGTGGGGGCAATTCTGTTCAAAATAGCTCACTCGCAACTCTTGACGTGCCACCGACGCTCGAGGTGATCGAATAAGGGAGCGCGACTTCTGGTAATGGAAGTCGGGTAGGATCGAGGCGCGGACCGGACTTCGAATGATGCCGACGTTGCCTCAATTCAAGCGGTTCCTTCCCGGATCGTCAGCCGCTTGAGCTTGCTCCCGGCATACACCGTCTGACGTCCAGTTTGCATCGCCCTTCGCGCCCTTCGTCCTCGCAGCGGTTATCCTGCACTGTGTCAGGCCGCAGACTCGATCGCGCACCGCCTTGAGGGTCATTAATCCTCCTCCCGTGGGGTTCTCGCTCGGGTCCGGGTTATAGTGTCCGGGTCCGTCATCACTTAGTCGACACCATCCGTCCCACTCGTAGGCACATCGCGATTTCAGCGCACGGCGGCGTCACGTACGCCAATTCCCTTCGGTGCTTTTGAAGGGACACTTGTGAGCAATATTGCTCAGTAAATGGCCGAGCCAAGGATCAATATATTTGAGGTGGCGACGCGCCAGTCCCTGGCACGTGCGTGGCCGCGACGTCGGCGACGGAAAAGCCCATTGCTAGGCGCCATCCTGTTTCTGAAGGAGGATCAAATGGAAAAAACTGACACAGTTATCGCCGTGTTCACAGACCACAATGCAGCGGAAGGAGCCGTGAAAAAACTGACCGCAGCCGGCTTCGAGATGAAAAATCTCAGCGTTGTCGGCAAGGGATACCACACGGACGAAAAGGTCGTCGGCTTCTACAACGCGGGTGACCGGATCAAATTTTGGGGCACGCGGGGTGCGTTCTGGGGCGGCCTCTGGGGCATGTTCTTTGGCGGGCTGTTCTTGGCCATTCCCGTTGTGGGGCATGTCGTCGTACTTGGATATCTGGCATCCATGGCGCTCTACGGCATCGAGAATGCCATCGTAGTTGGTGGACTGAGTGCGCTCGGTGCAGCGCTCTATGGCATTGGCGTGCCGAAGGACAGCGTGATCCAATACGAGACCGCCCTGAAAGCCGATAGCTTTCTGGTGATGGCGCACGGCACGGCAGAGGAAGTAGCTCGCGCCAAGACGATCCTCGGCACGGCCAATCCCTCACGTATTGATGTGCATACGGGCGCGAAAACGGCAAGGCCGGCGGATCAACTTGTCCCTACGGCCTAAATAGGGCAGCCAAGATGGAAGCGAGATCGACAGACGCATGACTCTGCGACGCCAGTCGCGAGTGCGCCCTCCCAGGCGGCACCGGTGAGAGTTGGTTCGTTCCGCCGATCGTTGTCCCCTTGTTCCTCATGTTCTTGATAGCAGTGCGGGCGGTCAACAACGCTTTTACCTGATCGAGATTTTTTCACGAGGTGAACGAGCTTTAAGGTCGCTGACGAGGAATTGGAACTTAGTTCAAACAAATGCCGAGATGAAACGATGAAAATCAAATGGCTTGATAAACCGCAAAAGCATGACTATCCGGCCGCCGCGACGTATCTGAGTTTGACGATGGACCAACAGGCAGCCAAGGCTGCTGCCAAGGAATTGGAAAATGCCAAGATGACGGAATTTGCGGCGAAAGACATATTCCGAGCATCCAACCTATCATTACTTGGGATCAGCGATAGCCATGTGGAAAAAGATCGTGCCCAGATCGCCCGGGATGAAAAGCTGTCTCCCTTGTTGCTGTACAGGGACAAAGCGAACGGCAAGTTGATTATCGCCGACGGTTATCATCGGCTCTGCGCGGTTTACAAGTTTGATGAGGATGCCATGATCCCTTGCAAAATTGTCTGAGTAGAGCGAATTTATTATGACACCGACGCAGTGTGAGCAAACCGGATCGACACTAGAGCAGCGCATGTTGCGTGCCTCAGCGCCGCCGGATTTTTTGGAATCCGCGCATGAATGGCGGCGACTTTTCTCAGAAGCCTGGGGCACATTCCTGCTCGTCGTCGTCGCCGCGGGCGCCGGGGTTGTAGGAGCGCTGAGCGGCGGGGCGATAACACTGAGCATGAAAGTCGCAGCACCGGGCATGATGGTCATGGCCATCATATACTTCATGGGTGCTGTCGGCGGGGCCCATCTAAATCCCGCGGTCACATTGGCGTTTGCAGCCCGCCGAAATTTTCCATGGAATCGAGTACCGGGGTATATCGCTGCGCAGTTCGTCGGCGGCATCGCCGCAGCGTGTTTCCTACGGGCAATGTTCGGCACCGTTGGACTACTCGGCGCCACCACACCCGGCGTGGGCATCAGCGATTTCAAGGCCCTCATCTTTGAAGTGCTGTTAACGGCCGGCCTGGTCAGCACCATTCTCGGCACTGCCTCCGGCGCGCGAAACATAGGTTCCAACGGCGCACTCGCAATCGGCGGTTATATTGCCCTTGCTGGGCTTTGGGCGGCACCGATCAGCGGTGCCTCAATGAATCCTGTCCGGTCAATCGCCCCCGATCTGGTCCGCGGCGATGTGAGCACAACCTGGATCTACATCGCAGGCCCGATAATCGGCGCTATGATCGCCGTAGGGTTCGAATGGATACTCAAAGGCAAACCAACCGCGGCCGGCACGTCCGCAGCGCAGGGCAGTCCCTAAAGATATAAATGGCAGCTTCAAAGTGTATCAGCGGGTCCATTCAGGTAAAGCTTGATAGCCGGAACATGATCGCCCGCAAGTGTGGTAGGGCGATTCAGACTTAGAGCCAACTGGACTCGGAACTGGGACAGCACCCTTCAGCCGGCCTGTCGTGACGACCCTCGCTATTGTAATGCCGCTGGCGCCGGGGTCCGCGCAATGGCCTGGAAACTTGACCGCACTGGCGGAGATCCTAGCCTAACAATTTAAGCTCTAGCTCATTTAAGGCCTTACGCACCTCGCTCAAGATGAGCTTATCCGCAGCAGTTTGATCGATATCCGGCACGTCCCAATCGAATATTGCACGATATTTTTCGACCAATTTTTTCACGTCAGCGATAATCTCACCGCGATGTCCCTCCAATTCCTTTTCCTCGATTTTTGCCACTTTGTTCTTCTCCTTGATGTTCAGCTCTAGCGCGCACTATTCAGATCGTGCGATCCGGGCGCTTTTTCGGCTGATCCGTGCAGGAAGGCAAGATAGCGCCAGTGGCTGCGCGAATGGAGCATCCGCCAGCTGCACAGGTCACGTTACGCCTTGCCGGTCTCCAACAATGGCTAGGTTTGCTGGAAGGATTTGATCCTGCCGGCGGCCAAGGACTGGGAATGAGGATTATTCGGTCTCTTGTCGAAGGAATGGGCAATGCAAGATACCCTCGCGGCTTGAGGCCATCCGGCCGCGTGCGCCAAAGACTAGCCCGACTAATGTCATGGCCGCAGAGCATGTCCCCCGAATGCGCCTACGGTAGGTTCGGAAACTAACTAATCGCTAATCGCCGGACAGCTGTGATTGGACGTCCGCGTCGTACACGCGCTCGTCCGCACTATCCCGCGCCGGCGGCAACCGCCAAGCGGACCAACGCCGGAAGAGACTTCGAGTCGGTTTTCTTCATGATCGAGGCGCGATGGTTCTCGACAGTGCGTTGGCTGATGCCGAGATCCGCGGCGATGTTCTTATTGGGATGGCCGGCGAGGACCAGTTCCATGATCTCGCGCTGTCGCGCAGTGAGGCCCGCGATGTGGTTCGTCGCAGCCTCCCGCCAGGCGGATAGCTTGTTCGAATCCCGCGCCTGTTCGAGAGCTCGCTCGACGCTGGCGACCAGTTCGGTGGGACCGATCGGCTTCTCGATGAAGTCCGATGCGCCGGCCTTCATCGCTCGAATCGCCATCGGCACGTCGGCATTGCCGGTGATCATAATGGACGGCAGCCGATGGCCCGCGTCATGGAGCCGCTGCAGCAATTCGAGGCCGTTCATCCCGGGTAGGTAGGCATCGATCAAGAGACACGCTCCGCGGCCCGGACGATAGGCTTCGAGGAATGCCTCGCAAGTCGGATAATCTTCGACGGCCTGGCCAGCTTCCTCGAGCACGGCGCGAATCCCCTCGCGTACGTTGCTGTCGTCGTCGATAACGAAGATAATCGGAGGTCTTGGACTGCTGGCTGCCTTGGTATGGTGCGAAACGAGCGGATGCGCTGCGGATTGCGCTACTAGGAGGAGGCGTTGGATGACTTGTGCCAGATTCTTCAACTTCACTGGCTTGTTGAGCTGCACACAGTCATGGCGAGCGATATCGCGCAAGGCGTCGGTTGAGATATCACCGGTCAGAATGATGACCGGGATTTGGCGATGAAGCTTTTCCCGTAGCTTCGCGATGACCTGCAGCCCGTCCATACCGTTTGGCAGATTGTAATCTGCAAGAATAAGATCAGGTCGGACCCCGCGCGCGACCAGTTTCAGCGCTGCGATCCCGTCACGCGCTGCTATAGCGCGATGGCCCTCGTCCTTGAGGGCGAACGTGAGGAATTCGCGCACGTCGGGATCGTCCTCGACGACCAGGATCGCGCCAGTGCGGCGAACACCTTCAACTACCTCGTCATCTTTGTCCCGCCGATGGTGCTCAAGTCGCGGTGCCGTTCCGCTCGGTGCGAGTATGACCTCGATGGCGAAGACTGAGCCCTTGCCCGGATGTGAGCGGACGCTTACCCGATGACCCAGCAAATTCCCCAGGCGGTGCACGATGGAGAGACCAAGGCCGAGCCCACGGCTGTGTTCACGCGTGGCATTGTCGACCTGATGATATTCCTCGAAGATCGTTTGCAGTTCATTGTCGGGGATGCCAATTCCGGTGTCCCAGATTTCGATGCTCAACATGCCTTTGCGGCGACGGCAACCGAGCAGCACCTTGCCGCGCTTGGTGTATTTCACGGCGTTGGCAAGCAGGTTGCGGATCATCTGCTCGAGCAGACGCGGGTCGCTATGTATCGAAAGGCCGCACGAGACCACGTGCAAGGCAAGCCGCTTTGCTTGCGCGTGATAGGCGAACTCATCTCTCAATCGATCAAGTAAACCCTTGATTGGGAAACTGACCATTTCGGCGTGGACAGTGCCGGCGTCAATCTGGTTTATGTCAAGCAGCCCGTTCAGCATGCCCGACATAGCGGCCGCCGCCTCGTCGAGCCGTGCGACCAGCTTCAAGGCTTCGTCGTTCTTGTTCTCCTTGATCTTCTTGGCCAAGATGCCTTGCACCAGCTTGAGCGTTTGCAGCGGCTGCCGCAGGTCATGGCTCGCGGCAGCGAGAAACCGTGATTTAGCGGCATTGGCCAGTTCGGCTTGCCGCTCTGCCGCCTCCAGCGCGTCGGCTGTGTGCTTTCGCGCGGTGATGTCGACAAACGTAATGACGACGCCCTCCACCCCGCCGTCTTGGGTGTGGTACGGCAAGATGCGCCGGGTGTACCAGGCGCCGCTCTGAGCTTCGATTTCCCGCTCGAGCGGCGCGAGGGTTTGCAGCACCGTTCGGGCATCCGCCAATAGAGCGCCATCGACTGCTAGCGAGCTGAGGTCTGCGAGCGATCGCCCGACATCGCCGGGAATGACATGGAAGAGCGACTTAGTGGCCGGCGTAAAGAAGCGGATATTAAGGTCGGTGTCGAGGAAGACCGTCGCAACATCGGTGCTGTACAGGATATTTTGTAGATCATTGGAGGTCGTACGCTGCCGCTCCAGCGTTTCCTGGAGCTGGCTGTTGAGCGCGGTAAGTTCCTCGTTGAGCGACTGCAATTCCTCCTTCGATGTTAGCAGTTCCTCGTTCGTCGATTGGTATTCCTCGTTGACGGACAATGCTTCTTCGTTGGTCGCCTTCTGCTCTTCGTTTGAAATCTCAAGGTTGCGGATGGCACCCTCGAGCTCGGTTCTGGTGGCTTCAAGTTCCCGCTCGAGCTCGGCAACCCGCGGAACGTCTCCCGCAGCGGTCGCGCGACCTCGTCTGCGTTCCTCCTTCGGCTCGTCGATGAAGCAAATCAACAGCAGCTCCTCGCCTTCGCTCAGAACCGACTGTACGGCGATGCTGAACGAGCCTGGATTGCCGCCGTGGCTCGTGCGCCCGCCCGGGACGACAATTCGCGCGTACTCTTGGCTGGCCAACTGGATTGCCGACCTGAGCTTGGTACGCATCCTCTGATGTACCATGGCGAGCAAATCGTGGGTGGGGTGTCCCGGCGCCACGCGCAGGTAGCGGTCTGTCGGTCCCAAGGAATAGAGGCACTCGTGCTTGCGGTTGATCAGGACCGCCGCCGGCGCGTAGGTCTCCAGTACCAGCCGTCGGCAAAGGTCGGCGAGAGCGGCTTGGTGCGAGGGCAATTGGCCTTGTGCCGGGCGCGCGGGGATCCGCACGCCATCGCCGCCGCTCAGCGAAAAGCCGAGCTCTCGCGGCCGGCTGCGACCGATGTGCCGATAGAGCCGCTCCTGCTTGGCGATCACCTCGAACCGATCGGTGGCGTTGCCCGCCGTCTCCGAGGTGCCAAGAAGGAGAAGGCCGCCCTCGCGCAACGCGAAATGGAAAAGCGAGATGACTTTTGCCTGTGCCTCGGGGCGCAAATAGATCAGAAGATTGCGGCACGAAACCAAGTCGAGACGTGAGAACGGAGGATCGGTCAGCACATCCTGTGCCGTGAAGACCACCGCCGCGCGCAGTTCGGGCGTTACTCTGTAATTGTGACCTTCCTTCGAAAAGAAGCGGGCGAGCCGCGCCGCCGACACGTCTGCCTCGATCGTTTCCGGGTAGAGGCCTTCGCGGGCGTGCGCTACAGCATCCGGATCAACGTCGGAGGCAAAGAACTGCAGTTTGACGTTGCGCTTGGCCGCAGTGTTCTGTTCGTGGAAGAGCATGGCAAGGGAATAGGCCTCCTCGCCCGTGCTGCACCCGGCAATCCAGATGCGCAGCGGGTCATCGGAAGTGTGGCGGCGGACCTGGTCGGGAACGATCTTCTCCGCTAAAAAATCGAAAACCTTCGGATCACGGAAGAAGCTGGTGACATTGATGAGCAAGTCTTTGGCAAGAAGGTCGAACTCGCCTGTGTCGCTGCGCAGCATTTCGAGATACCGATCCATGTCGTCGGTCTTGATCGCTGCCATCGCCATGCGCCGCTCGATCCGGCGCCGCAGCGTGCCCGGCTTGTAAAGCCTGAAATCACGGGCGGTCTTCGTACGAAGGAGATCGATGATCCCGGCCAACCGGTCCTCCGGCACATCCTGCGGGCGTAAACTTTTCTGCTTGCGCGAAAGCGCCATTCGTCGGCCGTATTTGACGAGCGCTTCAGGAATCTTGGCCACCGGAAGCACAAGGTCCACGGCGCCCGTCATGATCGCGTTCCGCGGCATGCCATCATAGCTGGCCTCGTCAGGGTCCTGCGCGATGACGAGCCCGTTTTTTTCCTTCACGACTTTCAGACCGCGGCTGCCGTCGGCCCCTGTTCCTGAGAGGACCACGCAAATGGCGCGCTTGCCGTACTCTTCCGCCAACGAATGGAGTAAAAAATCGAAAGGCAGTCGCGTACCATGACGCGCCTGGGGCTGGGAAAGATGCAGGGCGCCGTGACCGACAGACAGATAGGTTCCGGGCGGAATGACATAGAGGTGGTCGCGCTCGATCAGGATTCCATCCGTTGCCTGCCGCACATTCATCGACGTGTGGCCGGCCAGCAGCTCCACCATCATGCTTTCGTGGGTCGGATCGAGATGTTGGACCAGGATGAAGGCGATGCCGCCGCCCGCCGGCAGCGCGTCCATGAGCTTCCGGCAGGCATCAAGGCCACCCGCCGAAGCGCCCATTCCGACAACCGGGAATTCCCCACTGCCGCGAGGGGGGCTACGCGCCGCCAGCGAGCGCCGGCTCGATCGTGGCCGCACCGTTTTGGCCTTACGCGAATGGGTCGCTTGTCTCCCGATCAGACGCTTAGGCATGAGGTGCTCACAAGCACGCGGACGGTGGGGCGAGGTTGAATCTTGCCCTTACTGGATTTAATTTCGACGTGGAAGCGTGCTGCTTGACGCACCGCCCCGGGCCAAATTAGCGGTGGATAGGCCCTCGGGCCCTGACAAAAGTCAGGATGAGGGACCCCAAAATTTCATAATCTTAGACGCGGGCCGATAACCGATTGTCGAATATGTTCCGTAGTGAAACACTTATCAAGACGATGCTGTTTTCTGAATGGGCATCCGCGGGATTTTCGCCCGGAACGTACGTCAGATTCGCCACGAGAAAGGCTATTCTCAGGAGGCGCTCGTCCTTGAGGCCGGCGTCGACCGGACCTATATCGGCCCACTCGATCGCGGCGTCTACAGCGCTAGCATTGACATGGTCGAGAAGCTCGCAGCTGTCCTGGGCGTCGAAACTGACACGCTGCTCCACCGCTTTGCTGCAAAAGCCGGTCGGAAGAAGCCTTTGCCGCCCGGCGCCCGGCCGCGATCGCGCCCTTTCTGTTCCGGCTGCGCGACGCCTACTTCTCCATAGCGATCTGGGTCCTGGCCGAAATCGCTCGGACCGCGACGGCAAAATCTCATTGGCTGGGCAGCAGCATCGGGGTGGTGCTGGAGGCGACCCGGCACATGGATCGCACTTGGCTGGCGATCGGTATCTACTGGTGGGCGGTCGGCATTGGCATCGGCTCAATCGCGCTTCTGTTCCTGTTGGTGCGCTCGCGGCTCGGTCTGGCATTGATGGCGGTGCGCGACAACGACCTTACGGCGGCCAGTGTCGGTATCGACGTGGGGCGTGCGCGCTTCATCGCCTTCGTGCTCTCGGGCGCTCTCTGCGGCATCGCCGGGGCGGGTTATTCGATGTGGTCCTACCACATCGATCCGAACGGCGCCTATGACGGCAACTGGGTAGTTGTGATGCTGTTCATTACCATCATCGGCGGCATCGGCACAATTGAGGGACCGATCATCGGCACCGCCATCTACTTCGGGCTGCGTGAGGAGATGGGCGACATCGGCAATTGGTACCTGATCCTGATGGGGAGCGTCGCCGTAATCGCAATGATCGCGATGCGACGTGGCATCTGGGGAACGCTGACGCGAAAATTTGCTTTCGAGTTGTTCAGCGTTCGGCGCTTGCCGCCGCTCTAGGGTCTCGTATTCTGGCTGCGGTCCTTCTGTTTGGCCGACGAGAGGCGACAAGTCGAGTCGATAGTCGGCCGTGAAGAACTCTGATTTCAGGCGGGATTGAGCTGAGTGAAGGCCGCGAACGCGAGTAGGATTTTACGCAATAAGAGCGTCAACCACCGGAGCAGGAGGTGGAAGTTATAGCCGACGGCGGCGAGCACAGCGTTGATGGCGTCGCCGGCGCGGTGAGCAAGATGATTGCGGCCATGCGGTGCTCGGCCTTGAGATGGCTGATCACTGGCTCGATGGCGGCCCGTCGCCTGAACTCGCGTTTGATCTGCGGCGTGATGCGGCGCTTCTGACCTGCGGTAAAGACCCTGAACTTATAATTCGGTGGCGCGTTGTGGTCGCGATAGCCGGCATCGGCGATGGCGCGATCGAGAGTATTGCCGACGAGCGCCTGCATGACCGGGATGACGGTCGCGAGCGTGTGGCCATCGTACGGGTTGCCGGGCAATGTGCGGCGACGTGGGCGACGAACTGACCGCCGCGCGAACGATGTAGCGTCGTCACCACGCTCACCTTGACGCCGAACTCGTAGGGTCTGTGCGCCTTGCCTTTACCGATGCATTCGACCTCAGGCGCGTGCAGGGAATAGACCTTCGGTCCACGCTGACGGTGGTTCTGGTCGCGCAGGCGGCGGGCCAGGCCCAACTCTCTGGCGAAGATCCGTTGCAACGCGTCGTTGCCGGCAATCCTGCGGCCGATGTCACGGATCACCCGGCCGAGATAGGTCTTCAGTTTGCGCAGCTCTCCTGCAGCAAAGCCAGAAGCTTTTCTTCACCCATGCGCTGGCGCCAACGCGTCAGCGAGGAGCGATCGAACACCCGCCGATGTTGGAAAAACTCCTCGCCGCAAAAGTACTGGAAGTACGGATTCTCCACCCCAACGGTCGCACAGCACTTCGTCCGACAGATCGTGCATGTGTTTGAGGATGGCCAGCCCCGCCATCAGCCGCGTCGGCAGTGGCGGATGACCGGGTTTGTCGGTGTAGACCGCGCCGAGCCGCTGTTTCAGAAAGCGCCAATCAATCGAACCCGCCAGCTTCACCAGCGCGTGGTCCATGTCGATGATCTGGTCCAGACGCAACCGGAACAGGTCGTGCTCGCCGCTCTCCCCATTCTCCTTCGGTCGCATCTGCGTTCGTCCGCTCAATCGACTCAGGCGGAGAGAATCACGTCTTCAGATTCGAAGGAATCGCCAAATCGAATTTGCAAGGAAACCGAGGTCCCAGCCCCCAAAACCGGCAAATACGATTACTTCATCGCCTCCGATCGCCCACGCCGCTCAATGCTTCGGAGTTCTTCACGGACGACTCGATAACGTACAGAATCTTTCGCACTTTCGGGGTTGACGGCTTCTTCTAAGAGGAAACTCGCTCAGGCCATGCCACAAACTCCCTTTGCTGGCGGCGCCGCAGACACGGCTCAGGCAGCGAGGGGCTTGATCTCCACAGCGTAGCCAAGGTCGGCCAAACGTTTGACCAGGCGCTTTTTTTGCTGGTCGGTGGAACGGCGATCGAAGTGATTGCGGCCGAGGTCCTTGTACATCGTCCCGTCCTTGAGCATGTGGTAGATGGCGGTAAGGATGGAGGCGGCGACAGCCATGATCGCCTTCTTGGGGCCGCGTCGCGCTTTGATGCGGTAGAATTGGGCTTGCAGATAGCTGTTTTTCTTTTTTACCGCCGCCCAGGCGCACTGCACCAACGTCGTTTTGAGC
>Ga0181536_10005548_pt1 | contig 12904 bp, 10 predicted proteins | sample PEATcosm2014_Bin_41_FD_121105 | JGI IMG/M metagenome (GOLD analysis project Ga0181536, IMG submission 121105) | Peatland microbial communities from MTU Mesocosm Facility, Houghton, MI, USA - PEATcosm2014_Bin17_60_metaG | ecosystem: Environmental > Terrestrial > Soil > Wetlands > Peat | place...
CTCAATCGCCGCGCCGAGGCGGCCCGGCTGAGGCGCGCCTGGATCCGCCGCATCCGCTCCATCACCGTTGCAAAGCCGATGCCGATATTGCCCGGCACCTGCCCGCCGAAATTTTCCGCATCGCGCATTTCCGCATAGAGCCGCGCGGTGCGGATGATCGCTTTCGACGGCACGCAACCGACATTCAAGCGATCGCCGCCGATGAGATCGCGCTCGATGAGCGCCACCTTCGCGCCCAGCGCGGCCGCTTCATGCGCCGCGGTTATGCCGCCCGGCCCCGCGCCAATGACGATGAGATTGTATTTGTCCGCGGATTTGGGGTTGCGCCAGGTGGGTGGGTGAACATTGTCCACCAGCGCGCGATAGAAGCGATCATCCGGCGGTTCGCTCGGTGGCGTTTCATCGTGGCGCATGACATGCCCCGGCTCGCGCGGAAGATTCGTCATGACAACCAGCCGCCCGTAAAGCCGGCGCGGCGCAGTCCGCTGGCGATATAAGGGCAGCCCCGCATCAGCTTCCAAATCAGGCGCGAGCGATAATTTTCAATCATCAGGACGAGAATGCCCTGGTCGAGCCCAAAATAACCTTCGGAGACCCACCCGGACGGGCCGCCGCCCGGCAATGTCGGATTGAAACCGCTCGGTAATCTCGAATCCCGGATCATATCGGGATAGAGTGCGCAAAAATGGCGCAACGCCGACAAGGCAAGCTCGGGCGCGAACGGCAGCGACGCGAGCGCCGCGCACGGGCCGATGGTACCATCGTCGGGTCCATAGGGCACGCCGCGCGCGGCATAGCCGAGAAAACGGCGTTCCCTGCCATCGATCTTCAGCGTCTTGTAGCCGGGTCCGTCGTTCGCCGTGATGCCCCAACAATCCTTGCCATAGCCTTTGAATTCATGCGGATTGCGCCGTGAGTATTCGCGCTGGACATCGGTCGCGCGCCGGCTGTTCTCGAAATAGTCGCTGTCTTTCTCGCGCATGAAGCGATCTCGGATACCATCGAAGTCGATCCAGGCTTGGGAAAAAAGATGAATGAAAAATGGCCCGGCATAGAGAAACTCGTAATCGTAGATGTTCTCCCACTGATAGGTCGCGGTCCACGCCCTGAAGCTCTCGTCCGGCAGCGGGTGCGAGGGCGACGCCAAGCCCAGAACATAAACAATAGTCGCCTCGCTATAGCCTTCCCAGCCATAGTGCAAAAATCCGCTCGCCGGCTTCCATCCCTGCCGCGCGGTCGCTCGGCCGCCACGCGCCCATTGCCAATCGATGCGGCGGTAGATCGCATCGGCGCGTTCGCGAATCTCGTTCTCGCTTGGCGTGTCCTCGCTGAAATAGACGCTCGCGGTCAGCACCCCAGCGAGCAACAGCGTCGTGTCAATTACCGACAGTTCCGACTGCCATACGCGTTTGCCGGTCTTCATGTCGAGGAAGTGGTAATAAAAGCCCTTATAACCGGTCGCGTCCTGTTCGCCTTGTTGGCTGTTCCAAAAGAAACGCAGGGTGATGAGTGCGCGCGCCGCCGCGTCCGCGCGCGTCATCCAACCGCGCTCCACTCCCACCGGATAACACGACAGCGCGAAGCCCACGACGGCGATGCTGGCGGGCGCCCCTGCGCGGCTCCTATCGGCCACCAAGCCATTATCGGGATTGACTTGTTTCAAAAAATAGCCAAAGGCCGCGCGCTGGAACCGATCCAGCAATTCTTCGTCCGATTGAGCGGGCGCTTCAGCCATGATCGCCCGCCGGAAACCGGAAGGTGACAGCCGCAACCGAGAGCGGCGGCAAGGTGATATCGAAGCCGAGCGCGCCATCCTGGAAGACGAACGGGTGCGGTTCAGGTTCGCAACGCGACACGGCATTCAGTTCCGCGACGACCGCGGCATTTAAATATTCCGGGGACCCCATTTCCTGCCAACGCCGTTTCGCGTTGGCATGATCCGAGTCGATCCGCCGGATCGTAGCCTGGATCGGGGGCTGCGCGTTGGCAAGTTTTATCTGGATCGTTTCCGTGCCGATCGGATGGCGTGGCAAGGCGTAGTTGGTGAACAGAACAGTCGCGGACCGCTCACCCCGAACGGCCCAAGCATCGACGGTCGGATGCGTGCCTTCGATCGGCAACATTTCGGTGCCGAGCGCGTGCAGCAATTCGAAGGCGCGATAGGCGGGCTTGGCGATGCCGTGAATGTTGAGCAGGCCGAAGCCGCCGTGAAACGGCACGGACGGAAAATAATTCTCTTCGAAGATGTCGGAAAAAGTCCAATAGCTGTAACCTTGCACGAGCCCGTTTGCCTCCATGATGGTCTTGATCACGAAAGCCGCGGCATAAGGCTCGTCATGCATCGAATCGCGTGGATTGGAAGAGGTGCACCATTCCGTGTAGTAGATCGGCCGATCACCGGCCTGCCGGCGCACCTCCCGCGTTTCGTCGCGCAGCACGCTGCGCCGGCTTTTCGAAAGCTGCGCTTCTGTGTCGTCGCCGGGCTGCCCGAAGGCATCGGTCGGATAATGATGGGTGCTGATAAAATCGGCGGGCAGTTGATTCGTCGCGCAAAATTCGACGAAATCGTCGATCCACGCATTTGCCGCGGTCGCAGGACCTCCCACCTTCAGCGCCTTATCGACCGATTTGATCGCCTCCGCGGTATAGCGGTAGAGCTTGAAATAATCGCCCTGTTTGCCGCTGCCGAAGAGGTCGAGGTTCGGCTCGTTCCAGACTTCGAAGAACCATTCGCGAACTTCGGCCAAGCCATAACGCTCGACCCAATGCGCGACAAGCTTGCGGATCAGTGTCGCCCAGCGCGTATAGTCCTTGGGCGGAGAGACATTTGCGCGATAGTGGAAAACGACCTGGGCGCCCGACGCCAATGTCGTCGGCATGAAGCCGAGTTCGACGAACGGCCGCATGCCGATCGACAGCAGAAAATCAAAAATCTGATCTGCATTAAAGAAGGAATAGAAAAGGTTATCTCCCTCGGCGATCAGCGTGCTCATGTCGTCGCACAACAGGCCGTGGAAGCGCACATGACCAAATCCAAGCTCGTCATGCGCGCGCCGCATTTGTTCTCGCCAGTCCGCCCGTAGCGCCAACGGCGCATGGCCGCTGCCGATGGTATGTTCCCAGAAATGCGGCAGGCTCGAAGCCGGCACGGTGAAGTCGCAACTGAAAATCGCCGCCATGATCGATCTCCTTCAGCCGGTCGCAACCGCACGCGGAAGGATCAGCCGCTCGACCGCTGTGGCGAAGCCATCTTCCTCGTTCGAGAGGGTCACGGTATCGGCAAGGCGTTTGACCTCCGGGCTGGCATTTCCCATCGCAATGCTGAGCCCGCTCTTGCGGAACATCGCGACGTCGTTCTCCATGTCGCCAATCGTGGCGATCGCGGCAGCCTCTATGCCGAGCCGCCGCGCCAGCTCGGCAACCGCGACGCCCTTGTTCGTTCCGGCGGCGGTCACGTCGAGATAATAGGCCTGCGAGCGCGCGATCGAGGCGGAGGCCCCGAGTGTCCGGCGTGCCGCCAGCTCGCAGGCGGTCAGCCGCTCGAAATCGTCGCTGACGCCAACGATTTTGGCGACCGCATCGAGGTGGTCCGCGAGGCGCTCGACGATTGTCGGGCGGACACGGATCGTCCGTTCCTCGCGCTCGATATAGGCGCCGTCGGGCTCTTCCACCAGCCAGCGATCGCCGGCGAATGCCCAGATATCGACCGCCAAAGAGCGCAAGACCGTCATTGCTTCGCGCGCCGCCTCCGGCGGCAGGAGCCGTTGCTCGAGGACGGTCAGATCCGGCATCACCAACGCTCCGCCGTTATAGGCGCCCATCGGCAGCCGCAAGTGGAGCGGCTCGACCAGCATGCGGAGACCGAAGGGCGGCCGGCTGCTAACGATCGAGAAGGCGATGCCCTGAGCTGCGAGGCGCGACACGGCGTCGCGGCTACGCTCGGTCAGGACCTTTTCCGTCGTCACCAGAGTGCCGTCCACATCCGAGATGACGAGCGAGATACTGGTCACGCGGTTGTCGCGGCGCGAGCGGGCGGCGGTGCCGATTGGCGCCGCGGCGCGGCGACAATGCGAGCGAACCGGCCAATCGCAGATGCGTCCCGGCCATCGCGCGCCTCGCTGTCGCGGACCGAATGCCAGAATTTCTCGTCCCAGAGACGGATGCCGCCCATGATGCCGGCGTCGGTGGAGGCGACACGGACGTTGTCGGGCAGATCGACGACGAGGTTGGCGGCATTGCCGCCGCCGAGATACAGCACATCGTAATGCAGCAGGGAATGGACGATCTCGATCATATTAAGGACGCGGCGGTTCCACTTCTTGCTGCCGTGAGCGAGGCGCGCTTCATTGCCGATGTCGTCGTTGTAGGTCTCGCCCTTGTGGATCGGATGCTGTGCCAGCTCGTGGTGCGGCGCGAGCGCACCGTTGCTGAACACCGCGCTGCTCACGCCGGTGCCGAGCGTGAGCACGACTTCGAAACCGCGCCCGGCGACAACGCCTAAGCCCTGGACCTCCGCGTCGTTGAGCAGACGGGCCGGCTTGCTGAAGCGGCGTGACACGGCCTCCTCCAGCAGACAGTCGCGCCAGGCTGCCAGGTCGAAATGCGGCGCCGTGAGCACGCGTCCATCTCGGATCACGCCGGGAAAGCCGATGAAAATACGATTAAAGGGAGGCAGAGACGCCGTCAGATCTGCAGTCGCGAGCAACAGGATCTTGTGCCGGCAAGGATAAGGGGTCGCCACACGAACCCGCTTCACCAGCATCCGCCCGGCGCGATCGAGGACGGACGCCTTGACCCCCGTGCCGCCGACATCGATCGCCAATGTCCGTGGACCGTTTCGGAAGGCCGACGCCCGATCACCCTTTGCGCCCTTCATCACTCGATCATTTCGACGTCAGTCGGCCGAGCGACCGCGATCTTGGACGCCAGGCCGATGAAGAGGCCGCTCTCGACAACGCCGATGATGGAAGGGGGCCGGGCTTCCAGCGCCGCTGCATCGGGCATCTCAGCGATGGCGCAATCGGCGATGTAATTGCCGCCATCGGTCGTGAACGGCGTGTTTCCAGCGAGGCGCAGCCGCGGCGGGCAGCCGATCGCCGCCAGGCGATCGAGCACGGTCTGCCACCCGAACGAGACGATCTCCACGGGCAGCGGCGCACTTCCGCCTAGACGGTCTATCAGCTTCGTCTCGTCGCCGACGACAATCATCCGGTCGTTGGCGTTCGCCACCATCTTTTCGCGCAGCAACGCACCCCCTAGCCCCTTGACAAGGTTGAGTGTGCCCCGCTCGACCTGGTCGGCGGCGTCGATCGCGACATCGATACGGCCATACTCGGCGAGGCTCGTGAGCGGCACGCCGAGCCGCAGCGCCAAACCCGCCGTCGCCTTTGAGGTCGGGATCCCGACGACGCGCAAGCCTTGTGTGATGCGCGCTGCCAGGGCCTCGACCACGAATGCCGCAGTCGATCCGCTGCCTAGTCCGACGACCATCCCATCGTCGACCTCCTCGACAGCCCGCGCTTCGGCCGCGCGCTTCGGCCCGTCCCGCTCGGAGGACAACGACACCGTCACGCGATCGCCTTCCCGGACGCCGCCGTATCGCTAAAGAGGCAGAGCATGCCGGTCGGGTGGAGACGCGTGGCCGGCAGGCTGTCGTCGCCGCGCCGAAAGCGCGCAAAAATTGCCCGCTTTTCTTCTCCGGCGACCAGGAAGGCCGCGCGCCGGCTGCTCTCGAGTGCCGGATAGGTCAAGGTGATGCGCGTCTCGGACTTAGCGCCGACGACGGCGGCGAGCCACCGGTCGCGCTCGGCGAGCACGGAAGTGCCTGGGAACAGCGAGGCCGTATGCCCATCCGGCCCCAGCCCTAGAAGGGTCACATCGAAGAGCGGGCGAGCCGGGTCAAGGCGCTCCGCGCCGTAGAAGGATTTAAGCTCGCGCTCGTAAGCGGACGCCGCTGCTTCAGGGCTGACACCTTCGGTAGGAATCGGATGGATGTTGGTGGCGGGAACCGGTGCGCGCGATAGCAGCGCCTCTCGTACCATGCGGTAGTTGCTCAGCGCGTCATCGCGAGGCACGAAACGCTCGTCGCCCCAGAACCAGTGCGTTCGAGACCAGGGGAAGGTATCGCGATAGGGCGGTCCAGCCAGGAGTTGATAAAGCCGCCGCGGGGTCGAGCCGCCGGACAGGGCGACGGCAAAAACGCCGTCCTTCGCCGCCGCCGCCGCGAGCAGCCAATCCGCGACCCGGCGCGCCAGAGCCTCGGGATCGGCGAGGACTTCCAGTCTGGCCTCGGATGGGCTGGTCATGAGCGCGCCCTCCTGGCCAACGGGCGGTGAGCCTCGTGGATAGCGGCGATCGCTGCAGCATAATCATGCGATCCAAAGATTGCAGATCCGGCGACAATGATCGACCTGCGCGGTGCGACATTGACCATGGCTGCCCCGACGCTCAATGCGTTCGAGTCCGGTCTGGCGCCGCCTTGGCTTCCGCCCCATTGCTGTCCACAACTGTCAAGCGCGATCCTCCAATTGACGCACAATCTCGGCGGCGATCTCGGCCGACCGGCCACCGACATCGACAGTAATCGGGTGCTCGTCGGGCGTGGGCTCCTGCAGGCTCGCGAACTGGCTGTCGAGCAAGCCGACCGGCATGAAATGCTCGTGCCGCGCGGCCATACGCCGGCGGATGAGGTCGTACGATCCTTTGAGGTAGACCAGCGTCACGTCCGGGCGATTGCCGATGATGATCTCCCGGTAGGATCGCTTCAGCGCCGAGCAGGTCAGAACGCCGGACTCGCCCCGCGCGCGCCAACTATCGATCTCCTCTGCGATCTTATGAAGCCAGGGGATCCGGTCCGCGTCCGTCAGGGGCGTGCCGCCACGCATCGTCTCCACGTTCTCACGTGGGTGCAGATCATCGCCCTCCTGGAACTGGCAGCCGAGCGCGGCCGCGAGCATGGCCGAGACCGTGGTTTTGCCGGATCCGGAGACGCCCATGACAACGGCGATCACTGGCTTGGTGATCGCGTGCGCGAGGGCTGCGGACCACACGCGCTGAGGAGGGCGATCACATCCCATTATGCGTTCCTTCTTGATACGCGCCGGTATCAGGCGGGTCGCAACAACGTCCCCGTCACCAGGATCATGGGGAGACCGGCCGCAGAACGAACTTCCGCACCGCTTTGGCGAAGCCCTCGTTCTGGTTGCTGTCGGTGACCGCGCTCGCCTGCGCCTTCACCTCGTCGCTGGCATTGCCCATGGCGATGGAAAAGCCGCTCTTACGGAACATCAGGACGTCGTTCGGCATGTCCCCCATGGTGGCGATCCGCGCGGGCGGAATGTTCAGAAGCTTGGATAGGGTCATTACGACCGCCCCCTTATTGGCTTGCGGGTGGGTTACGTCGAGGTAATACGGCTGCGAGCGCTCGGCGCTCGCCTTCCCGCCAAAGGCGTTCTGCGCCGCCTTCTCGCAGGCGGCGACCCGCTCGAGATCATCGGAGATGCCAACGATCTTCACTGCATGCGCCAAGTGCGTGTCCGTGAACGACGCAACGACCTTGGCGTTGAAATTCACCGTCCAGGTTTCGCGCGCCACATGCGGTGACTTCTGATCACGGATCAACCATTCGTCCTCGGTGTAGACCCAAGCATCCAGCCCCTGGTCGAGGATCAGCTTCAGTGCCTGCTTGGCCGTCGCGGGATCAAGCGTGTGGCTCTCGATGACAGAGAGGTCGGTATTGACGAGGACGCCGCCATTGAAGCCGGCGATGGCGCTCTGCAGAGCGAGAGGCTCGATCAGCATGCTCATGCCGCGTGGCGGCCGGCCGCTGATGATGGCGAGGATAATGCCGGCGTGGTGCAGTTCGAGGGCCATTGCCATCGCCGCCTCGGTCAGTACTTTGTCCTCGGTAACCAGCGTGCCGTCGACGTCCGCCAAGAGAAGGCGGATGTCCGGCTGCCCGCTCACGGCTTCTGCTCCGGCGGTGGACCCACCGACCGCCAGGCCCGATCCCCGTCGCGCGCCAGCAGCTCGTCGACCGCCTTCGGGCCGTCGCTGCCGGAGTCGTAGTCGGGGAAGTCAGCCTTCTCCGTCGCCCAGGCGTCGAGCACCGGCTGCACAATGCGCCAAGCCTGCTCTACCATGTCGGCACGCATGAAGAGCGTCTGGTCGCCGATCATGACGTCATAGAGGAGCGACTCGTACCCGACATTGGGCTCTTTCGGGAACCAGTCATCGTACTGGAAGTCCATCTTCACGGCGGCGAGGTCCACCACCGGTCCTGGTCGCTTGACCTCGAACTGCAAGGAGATTCCCTCGTCTGGAGCGATGCGTAGCACTAGCCAGTTGGGCCGCAGTGTGTTGACGGGCGTGTCCTGGAACGCTGCGAAGGGTGCCTGCTTGAAGCGGATCGCGATCTCCGTATTCCGCTGCGACATGTGCTTGCCAGTACGAAAGTAGAAGGGCACGCCGGCCCAGCGCCAGTTGTCGATCTCGAGCCGCATGGCGACATAGGTCTCGATGTTCGAATCTGGCGCCACATTGGGCTCTTGCCGATAGGCCTTCACCTGCTTGCCCAGCACCGTGCCGGCCCGATACTGGCCGCGCACCGCCCGAGCCGGCTTGACCGCGGGCATCGCGGCGAAGACGTCGACCTTCTTCGCGTGGATCGCGGCGGCATCAAAGCCCAGGGGCGGTTCCATGGCCACCATCGAAAGGAGCGTGAGGACGTGGTTCGGAACCATATCGCGCAGCGCCCCGGTCGCCTCGTAGAACTTGCCGCGCTGCTCCACGCCCACCGTCTCCGCGACGGTGATCTGGATGTGATCGATCCGGTCGCGGTTCCAGATCGGTTCGAACAGCCCATTGGCGAAACGGAACGCCATGATGCTCTGGACCGTTTCCTTTCCCAGAAAGTGGTCGATCCGGAAGATCTGGTCCTCGTGCAGCGTGCGCAGGATGCAAGCGTTCAGCTCGCGCGCCGAACCCAGGCTATGGCCGAATGGCTTCTCGATCACCACGCGGCGCCAAAAACGATGCTTCCCGTTCTGGTCCTCGTTCTGATCGGTGAGCTTCGCCTTGCCGAGCTGCTTCACTACGGCGCCGAAGATTCGGTCGGCGACCGCGAGATAGAAGATAGCGTTGCCCTGTGTGCCGTGGGCCTTTCCGGCTTCGTCGAGAGCGCGGCGAAGCTTTTCATACACCTCAGGCTTGGTTATGTCGCCCTGGATATACGACATGCTGTCCGCAAGCCGCTTCCACGCAGCCTCGTCAATGTGGTCGATATCGAAATCCGTGGCGGCGTTGCCGACAAAGCTTTTCAGCATGTCGTAAAGGTGAGCGCGCCAGCCTTCCACGGTTTCCTCCGTCCGGGCCACGCCGATCAACGCGAATTTCTCCGGCAGCACCTTGGTGCGCGAGAGGTTGTAGAGTGCCGGCACTACTAAGCGCTTGGTCAGGTCACCGCTGGCACCGAAGATCACCATGGCGCAGGGATCGGCTGGCGTGGCCTGGCGCCGCGGCAGCGACTCGACCACCTGCGCGGTCGGAGGGATTCGGATCGGCTGGTTGTCAGGCATGGCGCTACTCTGCGGCGTTATGTGCCGACGAGTGAGCTTGCGATTTTTCCGGCTTTGGTTCGGGATCAATAGGCTCGTTCCCCTCGATGTGCCCGCCGAAGCCGAAGCGCATGGCCGAGAGCATTTTTTCTCCGAAGGTGTGCTCCTGCCGCGAACGGAATCGGGCGTAGAGCGCCGAGGACAGCACATCCGCGGGGATCGCCTCCTCGATCGCGGCCTCGATGGTCCAACGACCCTCGCCGGAATCCTGGACGAAGCCGGAGAAATCCTTCAGCTGCGGGTCCTTCGCCAACGCGGCAGCGCCGAGATCGAGCAGCCAGGATGAGATGACGCTGCCGCGCCGCCATACCTCCGCGATATCCGGCATGTTCAGCGCGAAGCGCTCGTCCTCGGGCAGATCCTTCGAGGCCTTGTTGCGCAGGATGTCGAAGCCCTCGGCGTAGGCCTGCATCAAGCCGTACTCGATGCCGTTATGCACCATTTTGACGAAGTGCCCGGCACCGGACGGGCCGGCATGAATGTAGCCGCGCTCGGCCCGGGGGTCGTCCGTCTTCCGGCCTGGTGTGCGCGGGATATCGCCCAGCCCGGGAGCGAGTGCTGCGAAGATCGGGTCAAGGTGATCGACAGCTTCCTTCGGGCCGCCGATCATCATGCAGTAGCCGCGCTCGATACCCCAGACGCCACCGGACGTGCCGCAATCGACGTAGCGAATGCGCTTCTCGGCCAGATTCTTGGCGCGGCGGATGTCGTCTTTGTAGAAGGAATTGCCGCCATCAATGATAATGTCGTCCGGCTCCAGCAGTCCGCCGAGACGCTCGACCGTCTCCTCGGTGATCGGACCGGCGGGCAGCATCACCCAAACGGCGCGCGGCTTGTCCCCGAGCGCCGTTACCACCTGCGCCAGCGATCCGGCGGCTTTGGCACCTTCCTTCGCTAGCGCTTCGCGCGGCTTTGCGTTGGCGTCGAACACGACGCAATGGTGACCCGCTTTCATCAGGCGGCGAGAAATGTTGCCGCCCATGCGGCCGAGTCCGATCACGCCGATCTGCATTTGCTTCGCTCCCTACAAAACCACCGCTACTCGAGAGCCGCATCCATTGCGCGAGCCAGCTCGGCCAACCCCGCATCGACATCCCTGAGGTGGACGCGCAACGCGCGCCGATCGCGCTCCACCAGCACCTCGAGATCGCCGCGCGCCTGTGCCGCCTTCACCACGCCGAAGCTGTAGGAATGGCCGGGCACGTCGATATCGGCCGGATCATCGCAGGTGATCTGCAGGAACACGCCGGAATTCGGCCCGCCCTTGTAAGCTTGCCCGGTCGAGTGCTGGAAGCGGGGTCCGAAGCCGAGGCAGGTGGCGGCATGAGTCTTGTCGCGGATGCGCATGCGCATCGCGGTCAAGGCCTGGGTGTGCGCCTCGTTACGCTCTATGTACGCCAGCAGCGCCACGTAGTCGCCCGCGTGTACGCGGCCAAGATGGCTCTTCAGATAGCCAGACAGGGTATTGTGCTGACCCAGCTCGGCGGCGTTGCGTGGTTCGGCGTAGACCGCCACGCCATTCTCACGGAACACCGGCTCTTCCTTTGGCAGGCTGTGCGACTTCTCGTATTCCTCGGTCAGCGCACGCGTCTTGTCTTTGCTTGCCTCGACATCAGGCTGGTCGAACGGGTCGATGCCGATGATCGCTCCAGCGACGGCGGTGGCGATCTCCCAGCGGAAGAACTCCTGGCCGATGTGCCAGATATCCTTCACGCTGATCCGCGCGACCGGATGGCCGGCCCACTCGAGCGCCTCCACCGTTTGGCGCTGCGACAGATCGGCTCGGCCCTCCAGCTCGAGATAGGTGAAGAATCGATCGCTGCCGTAGCGCTCGGGTATGGCGGGCGGCTCGCCGGCTAGCGGAATCAGCCCGCGCCCATGCTTGCCCGTGCTCTCCGCCAGAAGCTGCTCCAGCCAGGCGCCGAGATCTGCGATCCCCGGCGAGGCGATGATCGTCACCTTGTCGCGGCCGAAGCGCGTTGCCGCGACGCCCATGGCAACGCCGAGCTGCACGCCCGGATTTTCCGCCGGCGGCACGTCGCCGCCACAGGCGCGTTCCATGTGTTGCGCTGTCTCGAGGAGGCGTTTGACGTCTAGACCCATTGCCGCCGCCGGCACCAGACCGAACTTCGACAGCACGGAATAGCGGCCGCCGATCGATGGCACGCCATGGAAGATATGGGCAAAGCGCAGCTGCTTGGCGCGTCGCTCCAGTGAGGATCCCGGATCGGTCACTGCCACGAAGTGTTCGCCGGCCTTATCCTTGTCTCGCACCGTACCGACGCGGTCGAGAAAATATTCCATGAAAATGTTGGGCTCCAGCGTGCTGCCGGATTTAGAGGAGACGATGAACAGCGTCTTGCCGAGATCGCCCGCCCGTTCGATCGTCTTGATCTGTGCGGGATCGGTGCTGTCCAGCATATGGAGACGCGGCCAGCCGGACTGCCGCCCGAAGGTCTCGCCGAACACTTCCGGACCCAGGCTCGACCCTCCCATCCCCATCAGGACGAGGTCGGTGAAGCCGCGCTGTTTCACCTCCGCCGCAAAGCCGTGCATCCGGTCAAGATCGGCCAGCTCTCGCTCCACGACGTGCAGCCAGCCGACCCACTTGTCCTCGTCCGTCCCGGTCCACAGCGACTTATCGCCGGCCCAAAGCCGACGTATCCGCCCGTCCCTGCGCCAGGCCTCCATCTCCGTCTCGAAAGCGGTCTTCATCTCCGGGGAGCCCGGCCCGATCTCCAGGCGCGCGCGATCGCCATCAAGCAAGGCGCGGCGGCGGCGCGCTATGGCGCCGAACAGCTTGTCGAACGCGTCCGCGAACTGCTGCACCCCGTCCTTGACCAGTTCCTCCGTGACCTCCTTCAGCGAGATGCCATGCCGCTCCAGCTCGGTGAGCATCGCGCGGGCGCCCGCTACGTCCTGCTCTATGACGTTGGGTGTCGCCTTACCGTGGTCGCGGAATGCATCCATCGTCGCCGGCGGAATGGTGTCCACGGTATCGCGGCCGATGAGCCCCTCGACATACATTGTGTCCTTGTAGGCCGGATTCTTGGCGCTGGTGGAAGCCCAGAGCAGGCGCTGCGTTTTCGCGCCCGCTGCCGCCAGAAGCTGCCAGCGCGGCTCCGAGAACAGCGCCTTGTAGCGGGCGTAGGCGAGCTTCGCGTTGGCGATCGCTGCCTTGCCGCGCAACCGATCCGCTACCCGCTTGTCACCGAGCTTGTCCAGCCGATTGTCGATCGCCGTGTCGATGCGGCTGACGAAGATGCTGGCGACGCTGCCGATCTTGGAGA
>Ga0181536_10005550_pt1 | contig 12901 bp, 13 predicted proteins | sample PEATcosm2014_Bin_41_FD_121105 | JGI IMG/M metagenome (GOLD analysis project Ga0181536, IMG submission 121105) | Peatland microbial communities from MTU Mesocosm Facility, Houghton, MI, USA - PEATcosm2014_Bin17_60_metaG | ecosystem: Environmental > Terrestrial > Soil > Wetlands > Peat | place...
CGCCAAGGAACAGAACTGGCTCTACGCTGGCGGACGCGCCTATCTCACCGATTTCCAGCTTGCCGCTCGCTTCCGTCGCCGCAACCTGCTGTTCCGCATCGCGCGCTATGAGGATTTGCGCCATCTGCTCAAGCACAAACGCCGCTACGCGCCTGACGCGCTCACCGCCGCCGAGCGCCATGTGCTCGCCCGCAAGAGTTTCATCACCCGGATATGGATGGCGACGGGGAAGAAGGTCTATTACGCGATCACGCGTGGGCTCAACGTGACCGACCGCGAGGGCCGCGGCCTGAGGTTTGCTCGCGAAGCACCGGCGATCGCCGCGCGGCTGCGGACGCATCCGCAGGTGAACGACGTGGCAATCGTGGCTTTTCCGGACCGCCGCGCCGGCACCGGCCTCTACGCCTTCGTCGAGGGCGCCGCCACCGACCGTGAACTTCTCGACTTTCTCGACGGCAAGGGGCCTGAGCACCTCCAGGTCGTCGAGGCGCTGCCGCGCAATGCGCAAGGCGAGGTGCGCAGCGAAATTCTCGAACTCGTGGCCATGAACCAGCTCGACCTGATCGCGCCGCTGATCAAGACCGACGCCGAGCGCGCCATCGTCAGCCGCATCGTTTCCGACCGACGTAATCTGCGCGACCGCTTCGCATTCTGAGTGAGCGAACCGCTTATCCCGCGATGCGCGTTGGATTTCGCGCGGCACGCCAAATGAGCCATTGCCGCCGCAACGGCGAGATTTCGGCGGGCGCAAAAGGATCGCAGCGCTCCAGGCGGTCGAGTGATGGCCGCACCAGCGCAACGGGAAGCAAAGCCGGCAAGGCCTCGCGCGGCAGCGCCGTCACATAAGGGTAGGCTGCGAGAAGATGCTGGCGGGCAACGTTCCGCAGCTCTGCGAGTCCTGCGCGAAGACCAGCCGAGGATCGGCCTGCGAATATGTCCTGCGGCTGGACCCCGTGACGCTCAAGGAGCTCGATCGGTACATAGAGCTGACGCCGCGCGGCGTGGAGCGGGAATGCACGCAGGAGACCGGCAATGGCATAGGCTATACCTGCCGGATCTGCGACTGCCTCCGCGGCTTCCGCCTCGACACCGGCAAGGATTTGTGCCGCGACAGCGATCAGCGCCGACGTTGTGTTTCGGACATAGGCTTCGAGATCGGCAAGCTGCGCCATCGGCCAATCGTAAAGGTCGAAACGGTGCGCATCGATCAGAGCGCTCAGCTTGGTCACCGCTAGCTGACCGCGTTCGATCACGGCCAGAAGCGCGCACGCCACCGGATTGGCGCGGGCCTCCTCCGCCCTTTCGCCGCTGACGACGTCGCGCCACCATTGCAGGCGGATTTCGCCCGGCAGTGGTTCCCGCGCCGCCTCGCGCACGCGCGCCACCTCGACGTTGAAGGCATAGAGCGCATGGAGCGCGGCACGCTGTTCGGCCGGCGCAAACAGCGAGGCGAGGAAGCGGTCGCGATCGGCCACCCGGACAAGCTCTGCGCAATAGGCGAACGCATCCTGCATGATGCCGAGCCTATCATCACTCAACCGCAATCAGGCCGGCGCCGACGCGGCGGTTTTCCATCAGCATCACGTTGTAGGTGCGCAGCGCCGGTCCCGTCGCCATCGCGTCGGCCGAAATACGAGCCTCGCGAAACCGCATCCGCAAAGCCTCCGGCATGATCCATGGCTCAGCGCCAGTGCCCAGAATGAAAAAGTCCATGCCATCGGCGCGGGCAAATACCAGCGACAGCGCCGCTTCCGTCAGCATGGCGGGCGCCGCCACCGGCCATGCCCAGATGCCATCCGGGAGACACAGCAACGAGCCGCGATGCGACATGCCGGCGAAACGGAAGCCGCCGCCGCCGTGGGCGTCGATCAGCGCCTGGCGCGGCAGATGGGGCGCTTCCACTAGCGGCGCGCTCTCACACGCCGTGGCGGCGAAGAAGGTTTGGACGATGCCTGAGGCGCCGCCGCCGGCGTCTCGGGCTCGTCCGCCTCGCCCATCCGCCCGCTGCCGACACCGAGATAGATCAGGATCGGCGAGGCGATGAAGACCGACGTGTAGGTGCCGACCAGCACGACGCCGAACATCATGGTTGCCGTGAAGCTGTGGATCGCCTGGCCGCCGAACAGGAGCAGGGCCAAGAGCGACATCGCCACGGTGACGTGGGTAACGATCGAGCGCGACAGCGTCGCGTTGATCGACAAATTGAGCAGGTCGGGCATCGGCATGCGCTTGTAGCGGCGCAGCATCTCGCGGATGCGGTCATAGATCACGACCGTATCATTGAGCGAATAACCCAATATGGTGAGAAGTGCGGCAATGCTGGTGAGGTCGAAATCGATGTGCGTCAGCGACATGAAGCCGACGGTGAGCACCAAGTCATGGACGTTGGCGATCATGGCCCCGAGCGCGAACTGCCACTCGAAGCGGAACCAAAGATAGATCAGGATCGCGCCGATCGCGAGTACGAGGCCGATTGTTCCATAAGCGAGGAGCTCGGTGGACACGCTCGGTCCAACAACCTCGACACGGCGGTAATCGACGTCAGTGCCCAGCGCGTCACGGACCTTTTGGACCGCCTCCTGCTGCGCCTCATCGCCGCCGGGCTGCTCCGAGATACGGATGAGAACGTCGTCCGGTGCGCCGAACTGCTGGAGCTGGAAATCGCCGAGCTGCAGCGAGCCGATGGTCGAACGCATCTTGGCGAGATCGGCCGGCCCCGCCTTGGTCTGGACCTCGATCAGGGTGCCGCCGACGAAATCGATGCCGAAATTGAGCCCGTGAAAGAAATAAAGCAGGATCGCGGCGATCGACAGCATCGCCGAAACCGGAAAGCTGATGCGCCGAAAGCGCATGAAATCGAATCGAGTGTCATCGGGAACGATGCGTAGCAGGCGCACGGGATTTCTTTCAAAATGAATTGGTTAGCTTGAGCATGATGTTTGCCGAAAACCGGTGTCCACTTTTCGGGATCATGCTCTAGATTGGAACCGTGCGCGGCCGCCACATGCGCACCCAATAGGCCATGATCAGCCGAGTCAGCGTGAAGGCGGTGAACAGGCTCGTGAGGATGCCGACGCCGAGCGTCACGGCGAAACCGCGGACCGGCCCGGTGCCGATATAGAACAGGACCGCCGCGGCGATAAACGTGGTGATGTTGGAGTCGAGAATGGTGGCGAGCGCGCGGCTGAAGCCGGCATCGATCGCATTGATCGCGGTGCGGCCGGCGCGGACTTCCTCGCGGATGCGTTCGTAGATCAGCACGTTGGAATCCACCGCGATGCCGACCGTGAGCACGATGCCGGCAATTCCAGGAAGCGTGAGCGTCGCGCTGAGCAACGACAAGACACCGAAGATCATGGCGACGTTGATGGCAACCGCGATGTTGGCAAACAACCCGAACAGGCCGTAAGTCGCGAACATGAAGATGATGACAAGCGCCGCGCCGGCGTAGGCGGCGTGCTCGCCCGCCGCGATCGAGTCCTGACCGAGGCCGGGACCCACGGTGCGCTCCTCGATGATGGTCAGCGGTGCCGGCAACGCGCCGGCGCGTAGCAGGATTGCGAGGTCGTTGGCCTGCTGAACGGTGAATCGCCCGGAAATCTGGCCGGAACCGCCGAGGATAGGCTCGCGGATGACCGGTGCCGAAATCACCTTGTTGTCGAGCACAATGGCGAAGGGTTTGCCGACATTTGCCTGGGTCGCTTCGGCGAATTTGCGCGCGCCCGTCGAATTGAAGCGGAAGCTGACGATGGGCTCGCTGGTGCGCTGGTCGAAGCCCGGCTGGGCATCGACGAGGTCGGCGCCGGAGACGAGCACGCGTTTCTCGATGAGATATTTCTCCCCGCCCTCTCCGTCGAGAAGTTCCGAGTCCGCCGGCGGGTGCGACTCCGCCGCCTGCTCCGGCGTCATCGACAAGTCGACCATGCGGAAATCTAGTTTCGCCGTCTTGCCCAGAATCTCCTTCAGCCGCGACGGATCCTGGAGACCCGGCACTTGAACGAGAATGCGGTTGACGCCTTCGCGCTGGATGGTCGGCTCCACGAGGCCAAGCTCGTTCACACGCCGCCCGATGATCTGGATCGATTGATCGACGGCCTGGCGGATTCGCTCGGTGAGCGCCGCGTCCGTCGGGGTAAGCGTGATGAGACCGCCGCTTTCCGAGACATCGATACTGCGCTGTCCCGATACGCCGAGGATTCCGGACAGTGGCTGCGACAGCTCGCGCAGATTGGCGAGTGCATTGTCGACGTCGCTCTCGCGCGTGATATGCACCTCCACGGTATTGCCGTGGATGGCGCGGCCGGTGAAGGGAATGCGCGCCTGACGCAGCACACGCAGCACGTCGTCGTCGAGCGCCTGCAATCGCTCCTTGCGCACGGCATTGGAATCGACCTCGAGCAGGAGGTGCGAGCCGCCCTGCAAGTCGAGCCCGAGCACGACGTGGCGCTGCGCCCAGCTCGGCCAATTCTTCACGACGCTCTCGGGGAAGAAATTCGGCACGGCGCACAGGCACACGAAGAGCGCCGTGATCAAGATAGCCGCCGCCTTCCACGGTGTGAAAAACAACATAGACTTCGATTTTCCTTGTTACGGCCGCCCCTCGTCGGCCGAGGCCGACGCGGTCAGCTCGCGCTATCGTCCTTCACCGGCTCGCCCTTGGCACGCACCTCGCTTACCATCGAGCGCATCTGTCGCACCCGCACCCCGTCGGAGATTTCGATCTCGATCTGATCATCGTCCACGACCTTGGTGACCTTGCCGACGAGACCGCCATTGGTAACCACCGTATCACCCCGGCGCAGCGCCTTGACCATATTCTGGTGCTGTTTCACTCGCTGCTGCTGCGGGCGCAGGACCAGGAAATACATAATCACGATGATCAAAATCAGCGGCATGAGCGACGTGATCATGCCGGTGCTATCGCCGCCGCCGAGACCGAACGGCAGGCCTTGCGCGAATGCGGGCGTAATCAGCATTGGTCCTCCGAGGCGGTTTTAAGGCGCGCCAGCCTGGGGAAGAATGGCCGATTTTGCGCGCGAAATCGGCGCGGACTATAGCCGTCGTTGGCTTAATTGCAACGCCGCGCTCCGTTCGGCCGCGCTTGCGAGGGTTCCTGAGCCCCGCTAAGGGGAAAAGGCGCAACCCGGTGCAAACATGGCCCATTCTCCTTCACGCTCCAGGACCAAATCGACGAATAAGGTCGCCGGCGGCAAGGCAAAAGCGCGGCGTTCCAGCGATAGCAAGAGCGAAGTCCTCGGTCGGATCGCCGATGCGCTGGAACGCCTCGCTCCGCCGGCGCCACCTGCGGCGGATTTCTCAGCCGCCGAGGCCTTTGTCTGGTATCCCGAGGGGCGAAGGCTTGCCGCCGTGCGCCGCGTCAACCGTGTCGAGATGTCGCTGCTCAAAGGCATCGATCGGGTGCGCGATCTCCTGGTGGAGAACACGGAACGCTTTGCGCGCGGCCTGCCGGCGAATAATGCGCTCCTATGGGGCGCGCGCGGCATGGGGAAATCCTCGCTGGTCAAGGCCGCCCATGCCGCCATCGGCGCTGCGCATCCCGCCGCGGGGCTCAAGCTCATCGAAATTCACCGCGAGGACATTGAGTCGCTGCCGGAACTGATGGGATGTTTGCGCAATGCGCCGCACCGCTTCATCGTCTTCTGCGACGACCTCTCCTTCGACGCCGAAGACACCTCGTATAAATCGCTCAAGACCATGCTCGAAGGCGGCATCGAAGGGCGTCCGGAGAACGTCATCTTCTACGCCACGTCGAACCGCCGCCATATGATGGCGCGCGACATGGTGGAGAACGAACGCTCGACCGCGATCAATCCCGGCGAGGCGGTGGAGGAGAAGGTCTCGCTGTCGGACCGTTTCGGGTTGTGGCTCGGCTTCCACCGCTGCAGCCAGGACGAATATCTTGCGATGGTCGAGGGCTATGTCGCCCACTTCCGGGTGCCGCTTGCCGGCGCCGAGCTGCGTCGCGAAGCGCTCGAATGGGCGACGACACGCGGCGCGCGCTCCGGCCGCGTTGCCTGGCAGTACGTGCAGGATCTCGCTGGGCGGCTAGAGGTGAGAACAGAGGACGGAAGACGGAGGACAGATAAGCAATTGCCCGTTTCTGTCGTCCGTCGTCTGTCGTCCGCCCTCAGGCGCCGCTGAGATACTGCGCCGGATCGACCGGCGTGGCACCCTTGCGGATCTCGAAGTGAAGTTGCGGTGACGTCACGTTACCGGTCTGTCCGGAACGCGCGATCACCTGACCGCGTTTGACCGCTTCGCCGCGTTTGACCAGAATTTCGCTGGCGTGGGCGTAGGCGGTGACGAAGCCGTTGGCGTGGCGCACCAGCACCAGATTGCCGTAGCCCTTGAGCTCATTGCCGGCATAGGCGACCACGCCATCCTCGGCCGCCTTGATCGGAGTGCCTTCGGGCACCGCGAGATTGATGCCGTCGTTCTGCAAGCCGTTAGGCTTGGGCCCGAAGCCTGCGATAATACGGCCGCGCACCGGCCAGCGGAACGTCGGCAGCTCGCCTGCAGGTTCCGCGGTCTTGACCGGGCTCTCCTGGGCGGGTGGCTCAGGCGTGGCCACCCGCGCGCTGTGCGGCGATACCGCGGTCGCGAGGTTTGGGCCAGTAGCTGGTGTGACCGGGGCCTCGGCGCGCGGCGGCATGGCTGCGCCCTGCCCTGACTGCACATCCGGGATGATAATGCGCTCACCCACCTTCACCATGGTGTCCGGCGGAATATTGTTGGCCTTAGCGAGCACCAGCACGGATTTTCCATAGAGCCGGGCGATGCTGTGGAGTGTCTCGCCCGGCGCCACGACGTGAACGCCTGCGGTCGGCGCGAGCGCGGTTCGCGGCGCGCCAACTGGCCCAGCCGGCGGCATGGTCGGCGTTGTCGAGGCGACGCGCGTCGCCGGGGGGGTGTAGGCCGCCGCGGACGGGCGATTACGTGGGATCACCAGATGCTCGCCTGGATGCACCATGGCTGGATTGGTGATGTTGTTCGCCTGCATGATGGCGGCGACCGGCACGCCGTGCTGCCGCGAAATCATTTCGAGCGTCTCGCCGGGCGCCACCGTGATCGGCGTGCCGCCTTCCCAGGTCCAGGTCGGCGGCGGTGGAGCCGCCGGCAGCGAACCGGTGATCTCGCTGTTTCCGGGCTGGTATGACCCCATGCCGCGACCGCCGCCGGAGCTGCCCTCCGGATCGCTGCTGGCAAGGTGCGGCATGGGCCGGCTCTCCACGCGGCTCGTCGAAGTGCCCTGCGGAATCGATCCGGTGGTTTCGCTGCGCGATGAACTATTGGAGCCAAAAATATCAGAGAAACGCCCCGAGTCGCTGCTGCAACTTGCAGCGCCCAGTCCGATTAACGAAATGGCAACCAATTGCGGCCAGACGGCCGACCGACGCGACGCGCACATGATGACTCGCCCGCACGCAACAAACACTAGCGAGCGAATAAACAACGTTGCGGTAAACAGGCCTTTAAGTGCCGCGCCGAGAATTTAATATAATTGCAATTGTGGCATAACCGCTACAATTCCCGCGCCTGGCCTGGCAACAGCGGCACGAATCTCACGGCGATGAGGTTTTCGCGCGTGAGTGCTCCGCTCGCGGTCTTGGATAATTTGACGATGTACTGCGGGCCATGGCGCGGCCCCAGCGGCAGGACCAACTTGCCGCCCTCGCCAAGCTGCTCCACGAGGGCTTTTGGGACCTCCTCGGCGGCGGCAGTGACGATGATACGGTCGAACGGCGCCCGCTCCGGCGCGCCGTTAAACCCGTCACCGACGAGAATGGTGACGTTGGAGTAGCCCAGCGTCTTGAGGCGTTGGCGCGCCAGGTTGGCGAGCGTGCGGTAGCGCTCGATGCTCACCACCTCGCGGGCGATCCGCGAAAGAATGGCCGCCTGGTAGCCCGAGCCGGTGCCGACCTCGAGGACGCGGTGCTGCGGACCGACTTCGAGCTGTTCGGTCATGTAGGCGACCACGTAAGGCTGGCTGATCGTCTGCCCGCAAGCGATCGGCAGCGCCTGATCGGCGTAAGCGCTATCGGCGAATTCGGGAGCGACGAAATGCTCGCGCGGCACCTCGTCCATCGCGCGCAGCACCCCCTGGTCGCTGATGCCGCGCCGGCGCAGCGCGAGTTGAAACCCCATACGTTCGACGTCGGCTGGATCCCCGGCCACAGTGACCTCGCCTTATGCCCGCGCTGTACCGCCTTTTACCACTATGCCAATGCCTCTTATACTGTTCCGCAGCGGTCGAGCCGCTTGGGGTGGTTCGGCGCCGATGCTCCGATCCGATGCAAAAAGTTCGTCCTGGCGACGGAACGGATCGCAACTTTAGGCGTTACCGCGCATGCGGGTACGGCCTGCCCCTTCAGCGGGCCCGGCGAGGCACGGGGATTTATGACATTGGAGGCGAAAACTGCCGCGGGCAGGCGAATCCTCGTCGTCGAGGATGAAACGATGATTCGCATGCTGCTCGACGGCATGCTGACCGACCTCGGCTACACCATGACAGCGGAAGCCGGTGGGATCGAGGAGGCCCTGGCTCTGGCGAAGCAGGCGGAGTTCGACATTGCCATCCTCGACGTCAATCTCAACGGTCGGCCGATTACGCCGGTGGTCGAGATCCTGATCCAGCGTGGACTGCCGTTCGTGTTTGCGTCCGGCTACGGGCAGCGTGGCGTGCCGGAGGCCTACCGCATGAATCCGACTCTGCAGAAGCCGTTCCAAGCGGAAGCGCTGGCACAGGCACTCGAAGCCGTTGCGCCGCCGAAGGCAGCCGATTAAGCGCCTTCATGGAATAGTTCGGCGAGCCGCGTCAGGTAGGGCTCATCGGTCAGGTCGAGCTTCAGCGGCGTGACCGCGATGCATCGCTCATCGAGCGCGGCAAGATCGGAGCCGTCCGCCGACTTGGCAGCGTTTTGGCGCACATAGGCAATCCAGTAATAAGGGTTGCCGCGGCCATCCAGGCGCTTGTCGATATGCAGCCGCTCTTGACGCCGCCGCCCCTGCGCGGTGACCGCGATGGCCTTGACCTCGCCGGGCGGACAGTCGGGGAAATTGACGTTGAGCAGCACGTCGCGCGGCATGCCTTCGGCAAGCACGCGGCGGATGATGTCGGGCGCAAAACGCAGGCTGGTTTCCCAATGCGGCGGTTGGCCGCTGCGCGATTTGTAGGCTTGCGACAGCGCGAGCGAGGGAATGCCGAGCACGGCGCCCTCCATCGCGCCGGCAATGGTACCGGAATAGATCACGTCCTCGCCGGCATTGCGGCCGCGATTGACGCCGGAGAGCACGAGATCGAGTTCCTTGCCGTCGAGCACGTGCCGCACAGCCATGATGACGCAATCGGTCGGCGTGCCGCGCACCGCGAAACGGCGCTCGGCCACCTGGCGCAGCCGCAGCGGATCGTTGAGCGAAAGCGAATGGGCGACGCCCGACTGGTCGTATTCCGGCGCGATCACCCAAACGTCGTCAGAGATCGTGCGCGCGATCTTCTCGCAGACGTCGAGTCCTTCCGCGTGAATGCCGTCATCGTTGGTGACCAGGATGCGCACTATCTACTTCTCAATCTTCTTGATGCCGCCCATATAGCTCTGCAACGCGTCGGGCACGGCAATCGATCCGTCGGCCTGCTGGTAGGTCTCCATCACCGCGATGAGCGCACGGCCGACGGCGACGCCGGAGCCGTTGAGGGTGTGGACAAACCGAGGCCCCTTGCCATCCCAGTAACTCTGATCCCAATAGCCCTGGTTCCAAAACATCGCGTTTCCAGAAGACGGCACGCTTCCAGGCGCCGGTCGATAACGTGCTTTCATCCGCCGCGCCTGGAATGAGCCGCAAATTGAACACGACGAAATCTCGCGATAAGCATTTTGCCCCGGCAGCCAGACTTCGATGTCGTAGGTTTTTTGCGACGCAAATCCCATGTCGCCAGTGCAAAGCGTGACCACGCGATAATGCAGATCGAGCCGCCGCAAAACCTCCTCGGCGCAGGAGAGCATGCGCTCGTGCTCGTCCTTCGATTGCTCGGGCGTGGTGATGGAGACGAGTTCCACCTTGGTGAACTGGTGCTGGCGGATCATGCCCCGCGTGTCCTTGCCGGCCGCGCCGGCTTCGGCGCGGAAACACGGCGTGCAGGCTGTGACCCGCATCGGCAGTTGCGCTTCGTCGATGATGGAATCGCGGACGAGATTCGTTAATGGCACTTCGGCGGTTGGGATGAGCCAAAGGCGGAGCAAGTCTCCCAGAGTTTCATCGAGAAACTGCAGATAATTTGGCATGTCGTCGTCGATTAATTTGGAAAGTCTCTGCATCGCGTAATCAGGCGCAACATCCATTCCGGTCTCTCGCTTGATATCTGCAAGCACGCGGGGCAGTTGATTGAAAGCCCCTTTAATGGAGCGCTGAACAAGCTCTTTGGTAGCTTCAGCGACCGCGCTCTTGCTCAAGGTTGAAAATTGGTCATCTTCAAATTTCGGCAATTGCGCTGTGCCAAACATCATGGCATCTCGCACCAGCAGCGGCGGAGCGACCTCGGTGTAGCCGTGCTCGCTCGTGTGCACATCGAGCATGAATTGCCCCAGCGCGCGCTCCAGCCGCGCCAACCCTTTCTTCAAAACGACAAAGCGAGCGCCTGACAACTTTGCCGCAGTCTCGAAATCCATTTGGCCCAGTGCTTCGCCGAGATCGAAATGCTGCTTGGGTGCGAATGCGTAATCGCGTTTCGCTCCGAAACGGTGATGCTCGACGTTGTCGCTCGCGTCCTTGCCGTCGGGCACCTCGTCGAGCGGCATGTTGGGGATTTGCGCCAGCGCGTCGTCGAGCGCCTTGGAGGCGGCCTTTTCCTGCGCTTCCATCGCCGGGATCGATTCCTTGAGCGCGGCGACTTCGCTCAGCAATCCCTTGGCCTTCTCCACGTCCTTGTTCTTCTTGGCCTCGCCGATTTCCTTTGACGCCGCGTTGCGGCACGCCTGCGCGGTTTCGAGTTCGAGAATCTTTGCCCGACGTAATTCGTCGAGCGCGATCAGCCGCTTCGCCTCCGGCGCCAAGCCGCGCCGCGCCAGGGCGCGGTCGAAAGCGTCGGGATTGTCGCGGATGAAGCGGATGTCGTGCATGCATTTGTCCCGTCATCCTAAGGTGCGCGCCAAAGGCGCGCCTCGAAGGATGCGGCCGATGCGCCTCGGCCGTCGCTCTTCGAGGCTCGCGGAGCCTGTCATCGGGCCGGCGAAGCCGGACCCGTTGGCTCGCACCTCAGGGTGACGGTCCTAACGGGCGATAGCGCGTCGGGTCAAGCTCGGCAATGACGACTTGGAAAACTTCACTCCGCGGGCTTCGCTTGCGCCGCGGCAGCTGCGGCTGCGCGCTCGGCGGCCATCCGTCGCTCCACCATGCGCACGGACCAGATCGAGCCCTCGTAGAGGGCGAGCAGCGGCAGCGCAAGCGACATTTGGCTGAGCACGTCTGGCGGCGTGAGCACGGCCGCGATCACGAAGGCGATGACGATGAAATAGCGGCGCTTCGCTCTGAGCTGGTCCGAAGTGATGATGCCGACCCGGCCTAGCAATGTCAGGATCACCGGAAGCTGGAAGGCGATGCCGAAGGCGAAAATGAGCTTCATCATCAGCGAGAGATAGTCTTCGACCTTCGGCAACAGCTCGATCGTCGCCTGGCCCGGCCCGCCCAGCTGCTGCATGCCGAGCGAGAAGCGCGCCAGCATCGGCCAGACTACGAAATAGACGACCATCGAACCCATTAGGAAGAAAATCGGCGTCGCGATGAGATAGGGCAGGAACGCCTGCCGTTCGTTACGGTAGAGGCCCGGCGCGACGAACATGTAAATTTGCGTCGCGACCACCGGGAACGAGATGAAGGCCCCGCCGAACATGGCGATCTTGAGCTGCACGACGAAATATTCGAGCAGGCCGGTATAGATGAATTTCGAATTCTCGGCGCCGGCGACCCAGATATAAGGCCAGGTCAGGATGTTGTAGATGTGCCTGGCGAAAAAGAAGCAGACGACAAGCGCAACGGCGAATGCCGCCAGCGCCTTGATCAGCCGCGACCGCAGCTCGATCAGGTGGTCCATCAAGGGCGCCTTGGTGGCCTCGATCTCCTTCTCTTCGTCTTCGCGGTTCATCCCGAGCGCCCTGTGCTGTCCGGTGGGGCGGCGGCTGCGGCGGGCTCCGTCGACTTTGTTGTCACATCCGCGCCGACAGTCTCCAGATCGCTGCGCTCGACCGGTCCAACGGGCACGGCAGATTCGACTGCCGGTGCGGAGGTAAGCTGTGGTGCAGCGGCCGGCGGCTGCGATTGGGCTTCGGTCACAGCAGGTTCGCCGGCAACCGGCGAGTCTGCCTTCTGCGCCGGCGCGCCATCGAGCGAGCGTTCGATATCCCTGCCCGCGGCTTCGACGCCGTCGCGCACGCCCTTGAGCGGATCGAAATTCTTAAAATCATGCGCCAGGTCGTCGACCTCCTTCTTGAGGTCGGCCATCTCGGCTTCGCGCATCGCCTCCTGGAACTGGTTCTGAAAATCGGCGGCCATGCCGCGCACCTTGCGCGTCCATTGCCCCAGCGTGCGGAGCACGCCAGGAAGCTCTTTCGGCCCGATTACGATCAGCGCCACGACGCCGATGAGCAGGAACTCGGTCCAACTGATATCGAACATGGAAATTCCCCGGCCGCCTCACCCATCCGATGCGCCGCGGATGCCGGTCAAGCTTGCCTGGCGGGCCGCGGCGATCTGCGCGAGGGCGTCAGGACGGCGAGCGCTAGACCTTACTCTCGGACTCGGCGCGCCGCTTGATGTCGGCAGCCGCTTGATGGTCGATGGTTTTCATCGGCGCTTCGGTTTTGGGGGCGGCCTCGACGGTTTCGTCCTC
>Ga0181536_10005551_pt1 | contig 12900 bp, 11 predicted proteins | sample PEATcosm2014_Bin_41_FD_121105 | JGI IMG/M metagenome (GOLD analysis project Ga0181536, IMG submission 121105) | Peatland microbial communities from MTU Mesocosm Facility, Houghton, MI, USA - PEATcosm2014_Bin17_60_metaG | ecosystem: Environmental > Terrestrial > Soil > Wetlands > Peat | place...
GTCAGGAACCGCATGGCAGTCGGCGACCTGGCAATTGGGGCAGCAATATGTGGTATTTAGCAATGTGGTGGTGGGAAGCAACGTGCCGGTGGCGATCACGGTTTATCCGGACCCGGCCGGCTACGCGATCATCTCGGGGATGCAGATTGAGTTTGCGCCGACCACTGGCATTCCCGTGGTTCTTTCCTCACCGGTCAGCCAGACGGCGACCTCCGGGACGCAGGTTTCGTTTAGCGCGCTGGCGGGGGGGGAGTCCCTCCAGCATTCAATGGTATGTGACCAATGCGCTGGGGACGAACACGGTGACGGGGGGGACCAGTTCTCCATTGGTGCTGACGGCTAATGACGGGACGGCGGGAGGGTATTCGGCGGTATTCAGCAATTCCTATGGAATGGCGACCACGGCGGTGGCGGTGCTGACGGTGATTGATCCGCCTGGCATCATCACTTCGCCAGCCAGCCAGACGGCCAATGCGGGAGTGGAGGTGTCGTTTACGGCCTCAGCCAGCGGGGCCTCGGACACGGTGCAGTGGTATCTGATCAATTATTTGGGGACCAACGCGGTGGCGCGGGCGACCAGCCCCACCTTGACAGTCACGGCCAGCGGCCCGACGGCGGGCAGCTACTACGCGGTGTTTAACAATGCCGCGGGCAGCGCGACGACCAGCGCGGCGAATCTGGCGGTGTTGGGTCTTGCCTTCGTGAATGGCAGCTTTGAAGTCAACACCAATGGGGCGGTGATTCCCGCGGGCGGCAACCTGCCTCTGAACGTCGGCGCGACCTGGCTGGAGGGCTGGACGGTGGGCGGGCCGGGGGGCGACATTTGGGTGCTGGATGGAGTCGTGGACGGACTCGGCCCGTATGATGGGCAGCAGTGGATAGACTTCAATGGTTACGGCACTCCTCCTGGCGGCACCCTGGCCCAAACCTTCACGACGACGGTGGGGCAAACGTATGTGGTGACTTTCGAGGTGGGGGAACGTGGCACGGGACTGGAAAGCATCACGGCGACGGCGTATGGATCCAACAACGCGCTGCTGGCCAGCAACTATTGCGTGCCGGCTTCCGAGGAGTGGACCCAGTTTGAATTGAACTTTGCCGCCGTGTCCACCAACACCACGCTGCTTTTCAAGGACACTTCCCCGGCCGATGTGCCGGCGCCGGATGTGACGCTCGACGCGGTGGCGGTGACGGCCCCGCCGGTGATTGTGACCTCGCCGGTGAGCCAGACGGTGACCAATGGGAACAGCGTGACTTTTGCGGCGTCGGCCAGCGGGAGTCCCGCGACGGTGCAATGGTGGTATGACGCGACCAATTTGATTTCCGGGGCGACCCAGCGCGACGCTGACGTTTGTGGCCAACGCGGGCAGCGGGGGATATTACAGCGCGGTGTTCAGCAACGCGGCCGGGAGCGCGGCCACGGCGCCCGCTTTGCTGACGGTGGACAATCCGGTCTTTCTGACGCAAGAGCCGCAAAGCGTGACGACCAATCTGGGCGCCAACGTCACTTTGAGCGGGGCGGCGGGGGGCGACGCGCCCATTGCCTTCCAGTGGCAGTTTGATGGGACCAACATCGCGGGGGCGACCAATGCGGATCTGTTGTTGAGCGACGTGCAACTGGCCAACGCGGGCAATTATGTTTTGCTGGCCACCAATGCCTACGGCTGGGCCGGGAGCACCAACGCCGTTTTGTCCATTGTCAGCACGTTGCAGGTGGGGAGCACCAACGTAGCCGGAGCGGGCACGGTGACCGTCCCGGTTGATTTGATCGCCACGGGAAATGAGAGCGCGCTGGAGTTCAGTCTGGCTTTTGACCCGACGGTTCTGACTTTTGCAGGGATAAAGACCGGCAGCGGGGCGTCCGGCGCGGCCTTTACTCCGAACACCACTCAGGCCGCCAGTGGCCAAATTGGAATGCTCGTGGGGTACATTGGCAACACCTTTACCCCGGGGACGCAGGAAATTGTGGATGTGACATTTGTGGCCGCGTTGACCACTAATACGGTTGCCACGACGATTAATTTTGGAAGCACGCCGGTGACCCAAAAGATCATTGACGCGGACTTCAGCACTGAAACAAACGTCTCCTACCTTGCAGGAACGGTGACGGTGACCCCGACGAGTTTGGAAGGGGATGTGTGGCCGCAGCCGAATGGAGATTACGTGATAGATGCCAGAGATTGGCTGCAGGAAGGGCGCTTTGTGGCGGGTTTGGACACGGTGAGCAACGCTTCGGAATTTGAGCGGGCCGATTGCGCGCCGCGCAGCACCGGGAACGACGGGGTGATCAACGCGGCCGATTTGGCGCAGGTGGGGCGCTATGTGGTGAGGCTGGATCCGCTCACGCCGATGGGCTGGCCCAATAATGTGTCGCCATCGGTATCGAGCGCCGTCAAGTCCAAGGCGGCACACTCCAATGGCCCGGGTCAGCCCCTGCGGACCATCAGCCTGGCGCCGGTGACGCAAGGAGCGCTGACCGATTCCGTCATGGTGCAGTTGTTGGCAGAAGGCGACGAGAACACGGTGGACTTTAGTCTGACGTTCGATCCCGCCCTGGTGAGCTTTGTGAGCGCGGCTCCATGGGCCGGGATCAGCGGGGCGCTGTTTATCGTGAATACGAATGGGGTTGGGGCGGGCAATCTGGGCATTGTCCTGGCGCTGCCGGGAGGCCAGGCCTTTGCGGCAGGCACCAACTCCATCGTCCTGATTGATTTCAGTTCGGTTTATTATTCCAACACGGCCATGCTGGCGTTTGGGGATGCTCCAGTGCCACGCTCGGTAGCGGATGTTACTGCCAATATAGTTTCGGCCACATACCAAAACGGGACGCTGGCGGTGGCCGGCTCGGCGTGGCCGACGCTGGGCATCGGGACCTCCGGAGGCAACATCATTTTGACATGGCCCTCCACGGCCACCAACTTCACGGTGCAGATGACGACCGATATGAACGCGGGCTGGAGCGCGGCCAGCGGCACGGCCGTCTCCAACGGTTCGACGATTTCGGTGACGCTGCCGGCTCCCGCCAGCGCGACCTTCTATCGCCTGTACCAGCCCTAGGGGGTTGGCGGCGGAAGATTGGGGGTTGACGGAAGGAGGAAAACCCCTAAGCTGGGCGGCCAGAGATGTTATTGACTCGACTGATCCGAACGAAGCGAAACGAGGAGGCCGGCAGTTTCTACGGGATGCAGGCCGAGGAATCCCTGCTGTGGCTCAAGGGAAAGGGAATCACCCCGGCCACTCATCGAACGGCCCTGGATTTGGGATGCGGCAACGGGTTTTTCGGAGCGCAATTGGGGGCGGGGGGGTTTGAGACCACCTTTTCGGACGAGGTGAATTTTATTGATGCCTCCGTGCCCCGCCCAATTAAATTCATCCAGATTGATATTTGCCGGGATGATCTGGCGAGGTTGGGCCGGCATGATTTAGTCATCCTGTCGAATGTTTTGGAGCATCTGCCGGATCCGAACCGCATCTTGAGATATATCCCCAATCTTCTGAATCCGAAGGGGGTGTTTTATTTGTGCTGGACCAACTGGCTCAGTCCTTACGGAGGGCATGAATTCACTCCCTACCATTATCTGGGATGCAAAATGGCGACGCGGCTGTTCGAGAGGCTTCCCGAGAAGATGCTGATTGACCGCCGGCGCCAGGGGCATCCGCACACCTTGGGGAAGAATTTGTTTCCCACGTATATCGGGAGAACGCTCAAGCTGCTCCGCAGGGTGGAAGGTGTGGAGGTGGTGGATTATGTGCCGCGCTATTACGCGGAGTTGCGCTGGCTGGCGCATGTGCCAATTCTGCGGGAATTTGTCTGCTGGAATTTCGCGGTTTTGATCCGGCGCGTTTGAAGGCCGCGCGCGGAGGGTCCGAGGCATTCCGCCGAACTGTGAGTTTGCGCAAACACGCCGGCCGAACCGGGAAATGACCGGTTCGAGTTCCTGGTTGCAACAGCGGACGCCTGGGCTGAAGAAAAAGATGCCGAAAGAAGAAACAAATTGCGGGCGAGGTCTCTTTATCCGCCGAGCAGCGCCGTAATGGGCGACCCGTTGGATCGGCGGTTTGGACTGCATCCCTGCCAAAGAAATGTCCCCAATCGGTGTTTTGCGGCCATGTAATAGTAATGACGAGCGATGACATGACGCTGGTGCGGGAATTCGCGGCCAGCCGATCCGACCAGGTGTTTGACGCGCTGGTGGAGCGGCACATCGGCCTGGTCCACTCGGCGGCGATGCGGCAGGCCGGGGACCCGAATCTGGCGGAGGATATCACCCAGGCCGTGTTCATCATCCTGGCGCGCAAGGCGGCGGCGCTTGGACCGAAGACCGTGCTGCCCGCCTGGCTGTATCGCACGACGCGCTACGCGGCGGCGGACATGCTCAAAGCCCGGCGCCGCCGACTGGCCCGGGAACGGGAGGCGCAAATGCAATCCAGTTTGAACCAACCCGACGTCAACCCCTGGGAGCAGCTTGCCCCCGTGCTCGATGACGCCATGGCCGAACTGGGCGAAATGGACCGCACCGCACTGGTCCTGCGGTACTATGAAAACAAAACCAACCACGAAATCGCCGGGACTTTGCGGATAGAGGCAGGCGCGGCACAGAAGCGCGTCGAGCGGGCGCTGGGAAAACTGCGCGCGCGCCTTATCAAACATGGCGTGGCGCTCCCGGCCCTGGACATCGCCGGAGCGATGGCGGCCAACTCGGTGCAGACTGCGCCGGCGGGACTGGCGGCAAAAGTTTCCATGTTGGCGGCAAAAGGAGGGGCGGTTACGACCTCCGTCACAACCCTCATCAAGGGGACTCTGCACCTAATGACATGCGCAAAACTTAAGCTGGCCGCCGGCATCACCGCGGGAGTTTTATTGGCGGGTGGAACGGCCATTGTCGTGTGGCCTCAAAATGGGGCGGTGGCTTTGATGAACGTGGATTTTGGGCCTTTGACCGGGCCAAGTCAGAAGGCGGGGCCGGCGGCGACGGGCCAGACGAGCTCCGATTTTTGGAATTATTATTCGCGGGACGACGGGAATGGGGGGTACCGGACCTACGGGGAACTGGCCAACATGAGGTGGGCTGATGGAAAGGTTTCCGATGTGGGATTGAGCGTCGCCAATGCTCCGGGAAGTTGGGGGAATGGGGCCGCGGACCCGATGTATAACTACTTCGTTTATCCGCTAGGCCCCGGGAACATCACGATGGTTTTGACTCATCTGCCGTCCGGGTCGTATGATTTTTACCTTTACGGGCATGGAGACCGCGAGAACCAGAGCGGCGTCTATCAATTGAGCAGCGGCAACCAGGATGAGGGGACGCAATCCACCGCGGCGAGCGGGGATGGATGGAAGTCATCCACCTGGCGGTTGGGGCGGCAGTATGTGGTGTTTCGAAATGTGCCGGTGGCGCGCAATGAGCCGGTGACGATCACGGCATTGCGGAGTCCCGCCGGAATTGCGCTGATTGCGGGAATGCAGATCGCCCAGCATCAACGGGGCGTCAACGGCTCCGTCGCCCGCGCCGCGGGACCCGTGCCCCAATGAACGGCCATTGCCATGAATTCGGCGAACGTCGCGGAAAACTGGAAATGAATGTCTTTTTACGGTGTCGGTCGGACATATATAGGTGGAGGCGAGATGTTGGGGCTTGGAATTGTGGCGCCGGCAGATGCGTCTTGCAGTTGGGCAACTTGCATTGGAGTGGTGAAAAAATGTAGTGGAGGATCTCTATGAAAACTCTGTTTGCGAAAACTGTCAGGTCTAACTGGGGGTTTTTTCTACTGGCTTGTGGTTTGATCGTTGGTCCCAGGCTCAACGCCGGGGGCAATTCTCCGGCCAAAGTGATGAACGTGGATTTTGGGCCTTTGACCGGGCCAAGTCAGAAGGCGGGGCCGGCAGCGACGGGCCAGACGAGCGCCGATTTTTGGAATTATTATTCGCGGGACAACGGGAACGGGGGGTACCGGACCTCCGGGGGATTGGCCAACATGAAGTGGGCTGACGGGAAGGTTTCCGATGTGGGATTGAGCGTCGCCAATGCTCCGGGATGTTGGGGGAATGGAGCCGCGGACCCGATGTATAATTATTACCTCTACCCGCTCGGCCCCGGAAACCTCACGGTGGTGGTGACTAATCTGCCGCCGGGAGCATATGATTTTTATCTTTATGGGCATGGAGACCACGACAACCAGAACGGCGTCTATCAATTAAGCAGCGGCGACCAGGATGAGGGGACGCAATCCACCGCGGCGACAGGAACGGGATGGAAGTCGCCCACCTGGCAGGTGGGGCAGCAGTATGTGGTGTTTCCAAATGTGCCGGTGGCGCGCCATGAGCCGGTGACGATCACGGCATTGCGGAGTCCCGGCGGAGTTGCGCTCATTTCCGGGATGCAAATCGCCCAGACAAGCGCGGGGGTTTTTTCGCCGGTGCTTCTTTTGGCTGTGATTTTTGTTCTGCTGGCCGCCATTCTTTTGGGCTGGTTGTGGCGGGGAAAAAGGGCGCACGGGCCGGCAACGCGGGTTGCCGGGTGAATCGTTGAGCGGTGAATTGATGCGCCGGGGGATTATAATTCTGGAAACAGGGTTGACAAACAGGGATCGGTGATACATATTTGTATCACTATGAAAACAGCCACGGTCCGAGATTTGCGAAACCACTTCCCCCGCGTCGCGGCGTGGATTGCCGAAGGCGAGCCGGTGGAGATCACCAAGTCGGGGAAATTATTCGCCCGCCTCGTGCCGCCCGCGCCCGTCAAAACGCCCAAACTCGTCAAGCCCGACATCATGGCGCAGTTGAAAGCAACTTGGGGCGACCGCATTTTTTCCGCCAAAGAAGTCGCCGAAATGCGCGCGGCTGAAGTCGAAGGCGAAGAAGGGTGATCGCCTACCCCGACACGTCGTTTTTATGCGCGATGTATGTGCGGCAGAACAACTCGCCGGCGGCAGCGGCGCATTTTCAGAGCATGCCGGAAGCGCTGCATGTTTCCGGCCTGCTGCTTTACGAATTTCGCCGGAGCGTCCGCTTCCAAGTCTGGCTTCATGCGCAGGACAAGGACAAAGGCTATCCGCAAAGCGTGGCGGAATCTGCGCTCGCCAAACTTCAATCCAACCTAGACAGCGGCGCACTGGTGGTGGTGAGCGCCGACTGGCCGGACGTTCACCGGCTGGCCGAAACCATTTCCCAACGCCACACCATGGCGGGAGGGCATCGGAGTCTGGACATTCTCCATGTGGCGACGGCGTTGCACCTGGGGGCGCGGGAGTTTCTCACGTTCGACACCAGGCAGCGCAAACTCGCCGCCGCCGAAAAACTGAAGGTGAAGCCGTAAAAGCAGCGCGTGAAACGGGTCTGACAACCGCGACGGGGTGTGCTTAAATGGCCGGACGTGAGACGAGAAGCAAAAGCCACAGGACCGGGGGAAGCGGTCATTTCCATTCATGGCGCGCGGGAGCACAACTTGAAGAACATCTCGCTGGAAATCCCGCGCAACCAATTTGTCGTCGTGACCGGGGTCAGTGGCTCGGGCAAGAGCACGCTGGCGTTTGACCTGTTGTTTGCCGAGGGGCAGCGCCGGTTTCTGGACTCGATGAACGTCTATGCGAGGCAATTCGTCGAGCAACTGGCCCGGCCCGAGGTGGACTTGATCACGGGCATTCCGCCGTCGGTGAGCATTGAGCAGCGGATTTCCCGCGGGGGCGGCAAGAGCACCATCGCCACCGTGACGGAGGCCTGGCATTTTTTGCGGCTGCTCTTTGCGCGGCTGGGCACGCAGCATTGCCCGCGCTGCCAGACGGCGGTGCAGGCCCAAACCCGCGATCAATTGGCGGGCCGGCTGGAGGCCGAATCGCGGCGGCGCGGCGATTTGCTGCTGCTGGCGCCGATGGTGAAGAACCGCAAAGGCTTCCACACCGAGGTCGCCCGCTGGGCCGCCCAGCACGGCTTCGCGGAGCTTCGCGCCGATGGGAAAATGTATGCCGCCGCCAAACCGTTCCGGCTCGACCGCTTTCGCGAGCACGACGTGGAAATCGTGGCCGGCCTGCTGGACAAGAAGCGGTGGCGCACGCCGGATGGCCGCGGCGCGGCGCGCGAGTTGATCGAGAAAACACTGGAGCTGGGCCACGGGGTCCTTTACGCGCTGGGCAACGACCGCCAGACTTCCGTCCATTCCACCGAGCGTTCGTGCGCGCAATGCGGGCAATCCTTCGAGCCGGCTGACCCGAAAATGTTCAGCTATAATTCGCCGCGCGGCTGGTGTCCCCGCTGCCGCGGTTTTGGCGAACTTTTTTATTTGCCCGAGGTGGATCGGGGGGCGCGCGCCGAGGCGATTGAGGAATCGTGGTTTGAGTGGCAGGAGGGCAAACGGGAGCTGTGCGGGGCGTGCGAGGGAACGCGCCTGAACCCGCTGGCGCGGGCCGTGCGGCTGGAAAACTGCAAGATTTCCGGCGCGCGCGCGGGGGGAATTCCAGCGCGGCCGACGATTGTGGATATTGCCAACGCGCCGGTGGAAGGGGCGCTGGAATGGTTTGGCGCGGTTGGCTTTGGCGGGCGGGAGGCGGAAATAGCGCGGGACATCCTTCCTGAAATCCTCGAGCGCCTGAAGTTTCTGCAGAAGGTTGGCCTGGGCTATCTGCAACTGGGCCGGGGCGCAACCACGCTCTCAGGCGGGGAAGCCCAGCGGATCCGGCTGGCCGCCCAGCTTGGCTCCAACCTCAGCGGGGTCCTTTACATCCTGGATGAGCCGACGATCGGACTTCATGCCGCAGACAACGAGAAACTGCTGGCCGCGCTGGCCTTGCTCAAGGCGCGGGGCAATTCCCTGCTGGTGGTGGAGCATGATGAGGAAACGATGCGGCAGGCTGATTACATCATTGATCTCGGCCCCGGCGCCGGGGTCCACGGCGGCGAGGTGGTGGGTTGCGGGACGCTGAAGGAGTTGATGAAGCACGAGAGGTCTGTCACCGCGCGCTGCCTGCGCGCCCGCAAAACTTATCCGGCAGGAGGGCGGCGCAGACCGGTTGACGCACAGACGCCCGCGCTGACGCTCACAGGGGCCAGCGCGCACAATTTGAAAAACCTGGCGGTGACCATTCCTCTGCGACGGTTTGTCTGCCTGACGGGCGTGAGCGGTTCCGGGAAGAGCACACTGCAGAGGGATTGTCTGCTGCCGGCATTGCGGCAGGAACTGCGCCAGCGGAAGCCAGGAGCATCCAAATCCGCCAGCGGCCTGAAGGTGGCGGGCGCCGAGTCTGTGCGGGCGGTTTATGAGGTGGATCAATCCCCCATAGGGCGGACCTTGCGGTCGGTGCCGGCGACCTACGTGGGATGCTTCGACGAAATCCGGGATTTGTTCGCGCTCACGCCGGAAGCCCGGCTGCGCGGGTATTCGGCCAGCCGGTTTTCGTTCAACAGCGCGCAAGGGCGGTGCCCGGAGTGCCTGGGCGCGGGCATCATCAAACTGGAGATGAGTTTCATGCCGCCGGCCTATATTCGTTGTGAAAGATGCGGGGGCGCCCGGTTCAACCGGGAAACGCTCGACATCGAGTATCGCGGGCGGAACATCGCGCAAACGCTCGATTTGACAGTAGGGCAGGCCGCGGAGGTATTCGCCGCATTTCCCAAGATCGCCCGGCCTTTGCAGGCGCTGGGCGACACGGGGCTGGACTACATAAAACTCGGCCAGCCCAGCCCCACGTTGAGCGGCGGGGAGGCGCAACGGCTCAAGTTGGTGACGCATTTGCTGGCCGGTTTTCGCCGGCAGGCGGGAGAGGGCGTCCCGCCCGGCCGCAAGGCGCCGGAAGGGGCCGCGTTCCTGTTTCTGCTGGAAGAGCCGACCATTGGCTTGCACATGGCCGATGTGGACCGGCTGGTCGAGGCGCTGCAACGGCTGGTCAACGCGGGCAACACGGTGATTGTGATCGAGCACAATCTTGACTTGATCGCGGAGGCGGACTGGATCATTGATCTTGGGCCGGGGGGCGGGGAAGGCGGAGGGCGCATCGTGGCGCAAGGGACTCCCGAGAGCGTGGCTGCCAATCGGGCGTCGCAAACGGGAGCCTGGTTGCGGCGGAAGTTGGGAAAGCCGGCAAACTTGCCATGAGCAATTACGAAGAAATGATTGACGGCAGAACGCTGGTGCGCTCGCTTCCAAGGGCGCGCCACGAAAGAATCTGCGCTCTGCTGCATGAGCGCGTGGCCACGGGTCTGGCTGGAAACCTGGCGGCCCGGATCCTCAGCCCCCGCGCAGCGGTGCCGCTTTCAACGCGCACCATGGTGCGGCCGGATTTGGCGCTGGTTACTGCCGCGACCAACAAGGTATGGCTGGTGGTCGAAATCATTGATTCGGCTGATCACCGGCCCGACACCGTGCTGAAAAAGGGACTTTATGAGGAATTCAAGGTTCCGCGGGTTTGGATGGTGGATCCGCGTTACGACAATGTGGAGATCTACCAAGGAACCCCGTACGGACTGGCTTTGAAGGGCATCCTGGCGGGACGTGAGATGCTACAAGAGAACCTGCTTCCAGAGTTGAGAATGACGGTGGCGGAACTTTTTGCCGTCTGATTACCAGTTGCCGTAGGCCGAGCCGTCGGAGGAAGCCGGGTAGGTTTGCATGGAATGAATAGATCGCCAGTCCACATGGCCATCTATGAAGCCTTCATTCCCGCCCACAGCGCCCGCCGAGGCACTGTTGGTGACTATGGTCAACTGCTGCGAAGCACTGGCGACGCTGGCGACCACGGAGCCGGCCGAACTGTGAGGCGCAATGGTCAATCCTCCGTTCCAATAATTGGCGTCGGCGAAGATGGCGCCGGGCGTGTCTGTTGTCCTCTGGGGCGACACCCAGGTAAACGGCCCCTTGGAGCTTGATATCAAATCATTGGTGGCCAGATACCCATATCCGATGGTATAGCCGACATTGGCCCTGTAGCCTCCCATTTGGCCCATGGCATAATCAAGATTCGGACAGTAGAAGCTGTTGGTTTCACCTCCCAAGTATTCGGGGGAGGAGAGGGTTGTGAAGGTAAAATCGGAAAGGATGATGGCATGGTAGTCACCCTGGTCGTCCGCCGCGGTGGGCAGGTAATCCTCAAAATCATTGGCGTAAAAATGGAACGCGGAGAGGACCTGCTCGATGTTTGCTTTGCAGACGCAACGCCGGGATTTTTCCTTGGCACTGGACAAGGCCGGGAGGAGCAACGCCATCAAGATGCCCGAAATGGCAACGACCGCCATCAGTTCCACCAGGGTAAACCCCACTGAAACCTTTCGCCTTTTATCCATCCGGTCCAAGGCTGTTGGCATAAGCAAATGTCAATAAATGGCTTTAATTGAAGATAAGATCGGCTATTTCCGGCACAAAGGCAACAAAAAAATGCGCAAAAGTGCGCAAAAAAACACCGCCCTTTGCATCTCATTGTCATGTCGAAACTTGCATCTGGCCCGGGCCGCGGCCTAGAGCGATATTGGCTGACAAGAAACCATGTTTCGATGGTCAGGTCATCACCGCCGCCCAGACCAGCAATCCGCCCAGGGCGGTCAGCGTCACCGGAATGCCCAGGCGGGCGAAATCGCGGAAGGAAATGTTGATGCCCAGTTCGCGCGCCTGCTGCACCACGATAATATTGGCCACGCTGCCAACAATGATGAAGCCTCCGCCAAAGCTGTTGGCCAGCGCCAGGAGGTATCCCGTGGCGGGATGGGAGAGGTCCACCACTTTGAGCAGCAGCATCACCGCCGCCGAATTGTTGATGAGGTTGGAAAGAGCGGCGGTCGCCAGAACCAGGGTGTGGGGAACGTTGAGGTCAAGTCCGCTCCGCGCCAGCCATTGCACGGCTTGTCCGCCATAGCCGGTGGATTGAAAGGCCCCGGCGACGACGAACAGTCCCACAAAGAGAATCAGGATCGGCCAGTCCACCAGCCTGAGCAAGTCTTCCGTGCGAAATCTGGGGCTGGCCAGATGAATCCCGGCGGCGGCCAAGGCGATGATTTCCTTGGGCAGCGAGGAGAAAAACAGGCCAATGACCACCGCGAGAATGACCAGTCCCTTAATGGTGTGGGCTTGATTATAGGTGAAACGCTTTGGCGAGGGTTGATTTGGAGGGGGAGAGGCGGACCGGATGTTTTTGATTGACAGAAGCCAGATGATTCCGTACGCCGCGCCCAGGGCTGCCAGAACGGGGACCACGCACCACAGGATGTAACGGCCAAAATCCAGGCGGGCCACCACGCTGATCATCATGTCCTGGGCGTTGCCGATGGGTGTCGCCGCTGCGCCAATGTCGCTGGAAAGCGCCAGCGCGATCAGAAATGGGATGGGATTGAGCCGTTTGCGCAGAAGCGCGGCCCCGACGACCGGCGTGAAGACGAAGCAAACGATGTCATTGTTCAGAATGGCGGAAAGCCCGCCCGTGACTCCCATCAACACCAGGAGGAATCGCGCGGGATGTTCCAGCCAGCCTGAAAGGCCGTTGGCGATCTTGTCATAAAACCCGGAAAGCCGCAATTGCGCCGAAATGACAAAGAATCCAAACAGCAAAAAAACCGTGGGCCAGTTCACGAAGGAAACGGCTTGCGGGGTGGAGATCCCGCCGAAAATCATCATGCAGATCGCGCCCAGCAAGACAATGCCCACCCGATTGAGCTTCAATCCCGGCACGTGGCCCAGGGCAATCCCCAAGTAGGTGATGGCGAAGACGACCGCGATTCTGGTGGAATTCATCCTGCACCTCTCTGCGCGCCCTCTTTGCCCTTAAAAGGGCAGTCCAGCGTGAAGCCAGAAAAAATACAGCCAAGGGAGCGGCTTGCCGCTGCCCTTGGCTGCGTTAGATTGTGCCGTTGCGCGCCCGCATTAACCCCGCGTCACACTTTCTTCCCACGCGAGTTCCCAAAATTAATGCCGCTCCCCGCCA
>Ga0181536_10005553_pt1 | contig 12899 bp, 14 predicted proteins | sample PEATcosm2014_Bin_41_FD_121105 | JGI IMG/M metagenome (GOLD analysis project Ga0181536, IMG submission 121105) | Peatland microbial communities from MTU Mesocosm Facility, Houghton, MI, USA - PEATcosm2014_Bin17_60_metaG | ecosystem: Environmental > Terrestrial > Soil > Wetlands > Peat | place...
AAGAGCTTCGACGACATCAAACCTCTGCTCGATTCCATCGGGTTTCTGTCCGCTGAAGACAAGGCCAATATCTTCGAAGAGAATGCCCGGCAGCTTTTCCCGCGGCTGCAAATCGAACGGGCGCCGATCGAACGCACCCAAACGGTAAGAGCGAACTGACGATATGGCCCGCATTGGCTTCGGACTCGCCACTTCGCATGGACCGATGCTTTCCGTGCCGTGGGAAAACTGGACCGAACGCGTCGCGGCGGATCGGGCGAACCCGCGTCATTTCTATCGGGGCAAGACGTACACCTTCGACGAAATGGTGGAGCTGCATAAGCCGCGAAAACTGGGCGAACTGCTGACTCCGGAGGTTTTCAGGGAGCGGCACACGCGATGCCGGAAGGCGATTCGCGAACTGGGCGACATCTTTGTGGAATCCAGGCCGGACGTTGCCGTGGTGGTCGGGAACGACCAGATGGAGATCTTCACCAGCGACTTTGTCCCGGCTTTCGCGGTGTTCTGGGGCCAGTATGTCGAGGGCATTCCGCGGACTCCGGAATTTCTGGCGTCCCTGCCTCCGGGAGTGGCACGCGCCGAGTTGGACCGGACGCCCTCCGTCTACACTCAATACCCAACTCTGCCCGGCCTTGGCAGTCATATCATTCAGAGCGTCGTGGCGGATGACTTCGATGTATCCCAACTGACCCGGCTTCCGACGGGCGCAATCGGCTCCAACGCCGCGCCCCACGCCTATGGATTCGTTTACCGGCGACTGATGCGCGATAAAGTGATTCCGCACGTGCCGGTGTTCGTGAATACCTTCTATCCGCCGAATCAACCGGCCGCGCATCGATGTTACGCATTCGGCCGGGCGCTGGGCCGCGCCATCGCGTCGTGGCCGGACGATGTCAATGTCGCTGTAATCGCCTCCGGAGGCATGACCCACTTTGTGCTCGACGAGGCCTTCGATGCCAAGGTGCTGGACGCCATGAAAGCGGGTGACGAAGCGACGCTTTCGAGTTTGCCCGAAGAGATGTTTCAGTCGGGTACATCGGAAATCAAGAACTGGATTACGGTCGCCGGAATCATGGCGCAGGCGGGATTAACCATGAAGCTGATCGATTACGTCCCTTGCTACCGGTCGGAAGCGGGGACGGGAAGCGCAATGGGGTTCGCACAATGGCACTGAAGTTTCGGATTGCCGTGTTGCTGGGACTGGCCACGTCGGCCCTGGCCCAGACGCCGCCACTTCAAAAGATCGTTATCAATTACCCGACGCGCACGGGGCAGATTTGGCCGCTGTATATCGCGAGGGAGGGCGGCTACTACCAGAAGTACGGCTTCGATGTGAGCCTGGTCTTTGGCGTCCATCCCGCCGGTATCGCGATGATTGTCAGCGGGGAGGCGGCGATGACCGCTTACACGCTGGAACAGGCGATGATCGCCAGTTCCAAAGACGGCTCTCTGGTCGCGCTGGGCAGCCCTTACAAGAAGAGCTTGTTCGCGCTCATGGCTGGCAAGAACATCACGGCCATTCGGGATCTGAAGGGCAAGCGCATCGGGGTGAGCCAGATCGGCGACGCTCCGTATAACTACAGCATTGGATTGCTTGGCAAGGCGGGAGTGAGCCAAAGGGACGTGGAATGGATTCCGCTGGGTACCGATGCCAACGCGCGTGCCGCGGCGCTGGTGAGCGGCCGCGTGGACGCCACTATGCTGACTGCGCCGATTTATTTCAAGCTGGAACAGGAGGGCTTCAAAGATCTCGGCAATATCAGCGATCACGACGATATCTACGCGCCGTCCGTCTACCTGTTCAGGAAGGCCACGGTCACGGCGAATCCGAAACTGGCGGAGTTGCTTATGAAGGCGCACGCGGAGGCGATCAAACGCTTCTATGACGACAAGGCGTTCGCGGTGAAGGCTTATATGGTGTACGACAAGCAGGACCAGGCCGATGTGGAGCGAGTCTACGATTCTTACGCCAAGGTCAACAATTACGAACGCGTGCCTTACATTCCGGCAGCGGCGGTCAAGTACGTGCTCGATCATCCGGCGGACGAACAACTGGCGGCGCAAATGAGAGCGTTTGACTTCCGCAAAGTGATCGATAACAGCCTGGTGGATCGCCTGGTACGCGAAGGATTTTTCGAAAAGCTCTTCGGCCCCGAGATCAAGGCGGAGGAGGAACGGAAAGCGAAGCTCGCGTTTCGTTGACGAGTCGTGGGGCGGATTGTTAATCTGCCCCACGACAGGAACTATTTCCCGGGCAGGTGAGCCAGATCCTGCTCGCCTTCCGTGCAAAAGGATTCCATCACGTCGGTATCCGGAAGCAGGCGCTGATTGAATTTGACGGTCACCGGTTTGGTGAATGTATTGGCGTCGACGATCGTGATCTCCACTTCCATGTGGCCGAAGTCGCGGCGGTGAAAGCGCTCGTTGACGCGCATGGCGTCACTGTGGAAATGGCCCATGGCGTCGAGCAGGCTTCGATCGTTGAATCCCATGGCGTCGACCACGAACCAATCGCCTTCCCACTTGCCGACGGAGTAGCCCAACCAGCTCGGTTGGGGGTCCACGGGAGGCTTTCGGCCGTCGGTGTGAATTTGGCGAAAGACCGAGTCGACTTCGTGCAGCATCAGCGTCAGCCCCGGCGTCTGGACGATCTTGAACGGCTCCGGGAGGAGTTCGGTCAGTGGGACGCTGAGCGGCGTGCACAGGGTCGGGGGCTTCGGGGCGCTTTGCTGACGTTGCCGCAACGTCGCTGCCGCCGCCGGGGTGAGGGGCTCCTCTCCCGGCTTGAAATCGGCCAGGATGTTCAGGAAGTATTTCTGCGGATCGTCCTCACCCAAGCCGTTCTCGCCGCCCGGCAACAGGCCCACGCCGGGCGGCAACAGAGCGACCAACTCTTTGCGTGGCGTGCTCTCAGCCTCCCAGATTCCCGAAAGATCCGGCTTTCCGCGGACGCGCGGCGCGGGCGCGGACAAGTTCGGTTTGCCGTCCCGCGTGCGTGGGGTACGCGGGTCGGGTTGATTCAGCCACTGCGCGTGGGCGCTCAGCGGCGCGGTGACCAGCGCGATCATGATGCAGAGGGGTCCGGTTTGCATGGGCGCCTCAATCATTCACTTGGGACGGCCTTTGTAGCCCTGCGCCACCATCTGAATTTTGTAAATGCTCATCGCGGTGTTCCGCACGCCGGGCCGGGTTGTGATCTCTTTGCCATCCGGGCCGAGCGCGCCGAGGCACGCAGCATACAGGACCTGCTTGCCGGGGCCGGAGAACGCCACGCTGATGGAGTTGCGCGGCGTCGGAATGAGGCCCAGAAATTTTCCCTCGGGGCTGAACACCTGAACCCCGGGATTGGTGGCGTCGTAGAGGCGGCCCGCGGCGTCGATCGCCATGCCATCGCCGTTTACGCCGCCGTCGAGTTTGGCGAATTCCCGCTGATTCTTCACCGAGCCGTCCGGCTGCACATCGAAGGCCGCGATCGCGGGGCCGTTCGTGACGTAGAGCGTTTTCCCGTTCGTGCTGAGCATGATGCCGTTGGTGCGGAGATTCTCGCCGAAGCTGCTCACCTGGCCCTTGGGGCTGAGGTAGAACGCCCCGCCGCCGGGTTGGGGGCCATTGGTAAAGTAAACGCCTCCTTTCTTGTCCGCCACCAAATCGTTGAGCCGCCCGAGTTCTTTGCCGTCGATGCCGTTCGCCAAAAGGACTCGCGCGGGTGTCAGGGCGGCAATGCCCGTCGGCTCCTTGCACAGGTCCGGCGTCCCGCCCGGATCGGTACACGTACGCTCGACTACGATAATGCGATCCATCGGCGGGCCGATCGCGACCGCGCCGGGGCCGTGAGCCGACAGGAAGATGGAAACTTTGCCCTTCTTGTCGAGTTTCATCACGTGGTTATTCTGCTCCTGCGCGAACAGCAGGCCGCCGTCTTTAGTGCCAACGATGCCATCGGCATTTTCGCTGCCTTGCCAGACCAGACTCCACTTCGCGCCCGCGTCGATCACTGCGGGAATTGCCGTGATCGTTACATCTCTCGGAGGCGGGGGCTGTGGGAAGTTTCTTTGGGCCGCCAGTTGGCCCAGGGATATAACGGATACGAGAATAAGCCGGGTGGTCGGGGACATGATGATGTTATACCGCTTTGCCGATCTTTTTTGGGGTCAGGAAGGCGCAGCCGGGGGCGACCGGGCAGACGCTGCATTTCGGATTGGAGCTCTTGCAGAGTTGCTGTCCGTGGCATTTCAGCAGTAAATAGGCGCGGATGCGCGCGTCGAACGCTGCAGGCGTCTCCGTGGCAACGGTTTCCTGCACCGCCCTGTATGTTCTGCCGTAATTCTCACGTTCCCGCCCGAACCGGATGCGCGCGAGAACATGCGGGCAGTTGGATGGGACAGCGGCCACGGGCGAGATACCGCCGAAAAGCAGGATGCGGTCGACGCCCGGATCGGCGATGTTCGGAAATTTCCTGAGCGCCGCGCGAATTTTGGCAACAGGCAATCCTTTGAACGCCGCGGCCAGGTCGCCTCCGAACTCCTTTTGAACTCTTTCCGCAATCTCCTTCAAACGCATCGCTCTAAGTTCGGGTACCATGCCGCCGGGTTTCAAAGCGAGGGCGAGTTTGGCGGGATTCGCGGCGAGGAGGCGGTCCGGTTCCAGCCCGACCAGACGCTTCAGCGAGTCCCAGCCCTTCGCGCAGGCCGCGTCGCTCGCCGGATATCCGCAGTGCCACCACACGAGGAATAGATACGGATCGGTGGGCCAGCCTGGTGTTTGCGGCCCGTAGTGCGCTTCCAGCGTATCGAGCAGTTGGGGCAATTGTGGCATGAGGCCGTGAGTCACTATAGTAATAGGTGTCTCGACAAACTCTGTCCGCGCTTTTACTGGCCGGCACTATTCTGTTTCTGGTTCTGGCGGCGGCGACGCTCGTGCCCTCATCCGCCCCGGTAATCAGCGATCTCGGCTATGCCACCTTCTGCCCGTTTGCGCCCTGGAGCACGCTCGCGCTTCTCTTCTTCGCGGGCTTGGGCTGGGCAATCCGCAGTCACGTCAAGTCGCAACCGGTCTGACGGGCGCCCCGGGCGTGACCGACGCCTCCGTTTCTTAGACGGCCTAAAGTACTTCCACGGAGGCAGGTAGCCTTGATTCGCCGGCACTCGTAGTATATTCTTTACTGAACTTTAAAGCATCGGGAGGGAAGAACTTGCGACTTGCGACCATATCCCTGGCCTCTCTGCTGGGCCTTTTCGCCGTTTCCTCGAATGCGTCCGAAATTCTTCAGTTTGAGGGCTACGCCCCTCCGGGAAGTCTTGTCAATGTAAGTACGTCTACTCCCTACTCGGAAGCCGGTTTCACCTTGACACCCACCAATTCCGACTCTGCCGTGTTCGATGCCGCGGATCCGAATGCCGCGTTCCCGGGCGACAGCACGTCATGGTTCGGGTTCGCCGCTGGCAATACCATCACGATGACCGGTCCCGCCCCGTTCAACCTTCTTGGTTTTGACGTTGGCCCCATTAGCTTCGGCAGCGGCACCACCGACGTCACCGTCACCGCGGACCTCTTTGGCGGTGGCACGGAATCGACGATATTTTCGGGACTGACAACAGATACAACTGAAACCCTGAACTGGACCGGCCTCCAGGATGTTCAGTTTTCGGCCGACACCGATACCGGTCTCGACAACATCAATGTCCAGGCCCCCAGCACCCCCGAGCCTGGCACGGTATTGCTCTTCGGCGCGGGTCTCGGCGCGCTGTCCCTCGTACGTCGCCGTTCGCGCAGCGCCTGGCCCTCCTGACCTGCGGGATCGATGTGGCCTTCCACGGACCGGCACCGCCGATGGCTTCCGATCGTTCGAGCCGGCGGGAGAGATCGAGGCCGGAGAAGATCGCCAATGTCATCATAGTTCCATGTCCGAACCGTTCGATCTCGCGCAGCAACCCGTCGTTGCCTTTGTGGCTACTTGCGATGCGGAGCGTGCGAGAAAATTCTATGGGGACACTCTCGGGCTTCGCCTCGTATTGGACCAACTCCCGTTTGCGTTGGTTTTCGACGTGGGCGGCACCATGCTGCGCGTGACGCCGGCGAAAGAATTGCATCCGGCGGGCTATACGGTGCTGGGCTGGCAGGTACAGGACATTGTGCACGCCGCGAAGGCTTTGGAAGAAGCCGGAGTCCGCTTCGAACGATACCCGGGCCTCGAGCAGGATGAACTCGGAGTCTGGACGGCGCCGGGCAGCGCCGCCAAAGTGGCATGGTTCAAGGACCCGGACGGCAACATATTGAGCATCACCCAGCATTGATTTGCAGGAGCCGCGAATGCGCTTGCCATTGGGTTCGGGCCAACCGGGAGGGCGTCTGGCGTAGTGTGTCCAATAGATGACCGGACACACGCTGACCACAGGGTACACGCGGCCTCGGCCGCGTTGGCGGGGTCCGGGGGAACGCGGCTGAAGCCGCATGTACCGCTATGCTCTCCGGCTATTTTCCGGCAACTAGCGGCAACCGGCGCCGGCGGTGCCCGAGGCCCGGTAGAGTTGCTCTACCTGGTTCACTCCGGCGGGATTTCCGGGATAAATGCGCTTAAGAATCGGGTCCAGAAAGCGGTTGTAGCGGGCAACTGCCGGCCAGTCGCTTCGGGCAATGGCCGATTCCACCGAGCGCTTCGTTTCGGGCGTGATTAATTCGATTCGTCCGACGAATACCCGCACGGTCGCCGACGGAGCGGGTTCCACCTGCAACGGAAGAATCCCATCCACGGCGGGCGTTGGAAGAATGTAAATCAGGCGTGAACCCTCCTCGAACCAGGAATCGCGCCAGGTTTCAAGCATCGCCCCGGCCTCCTTCGGAAACAGGCCCTGCGCGACGAGCGCGGCCTCCAGCTCCTGCCGCAGTACCGGGAGCGAGCTGTCGAGCGACGGGGAGTCGAGTGTAACCGCGCCCGTGACGGCGCCCGCGCTGCGATACCCCAGGCGCCCTCCGCGATTTTCGAACAGGATCACATTGGGGATAGGTTCGAGGCCGCCGTTTTCCACCGCGATTTTTCCGTCGGGGGAGACGCGGGCTAAAAGAGGTACCGGGAAATGTCCCACTCCGCGATAGAACAGGAATTTCTCATGTTGATCGCCGACGGTGAGAGGAGCCGCATCCGTTTCGCGCGCGGCATAGTAGCGGTTCTGATCTTTTTCGATCGGAAAGGCGGGGGAGGTGTCCGGCTGGACCTTGATGTTCCCCCACTCCATCGCACTGGCCTTATATTCAGCCTGGGGATACCACTCGGTGATGAGTCCCCCGGGAAATGAGACCTTCACATGCGCTTCCAACTCTCGCGGGCTGTAGAAATACATCACAGGGGTTTCCATGCGGACGGTATCGCTCAAAATTCTCTTGAAGCCGCGATATCCAAAGTCGTTGACGAATCGCGGGAGATCGCTGCTGCAGCCCAGAGCGTCCCATTCGATGGCGGAACCATCCTCCCCCGCGACAGACGTGAACGTGCCCCACTCGTGTACAGTAAGTCCGCTCGATGGGGTGAGGTGGAGATTGGCTGCCGTCAGCAAGGCGCCGGAAATGGCCAGAACCGGTGCAACAACCGTGACAAATCGGACTGTGGATTTCATTTTTTCTTTCCTTGTGCGAGTGCTTTTAAGGACGTTTCGATTTCCGCGTTAGTGGCCCGGCGCGGGAAAAATTTTGAGGATTCTCTGACGAAGCCATTCGGGCCGATGGGGACAATAGCACCGGCGTTGGCGTCGGCGCACGTGCCCTTGAGGGCCACGACCCACTCGCCCTCGCCCGGCCAGTTCTGGTTCACGGCATAGACGCCCGGCCTGGATGTCTCCATCAATTTGAGCACCACCGACCGGCGCACTCCGTTGACGAGTCCTTCGGCCGTACCACTGATCTGCGGCTTGGCGGGGTCGGCGCAGCCTTCCGTGCGAAACACGAATGCAGCCGATTTGGACCGAAAATCCTGGGATGCCACGGGACTTCCGATGCTGAAGGTGAATTCCGCCGCGAGCGCCAACTTGACAAACGCCGCCAGGGCGCAGACGGCAACTCCGAATCGCAACATCGCAAACTCCTTTCGGGACTATTGGACGCGCGTCCGCGAATTTTCTTCCCGCGTCGCTTTTCTCACCAGGTCCAGGCCAAGTCCTCTCTCCATCGGGTCAGTGTTTGCGGGTCCAGTTTAAGGGCCTGTTCGCGGGAGACTCCGGCAGGAACGGGCGTCAGCGCGGCGATACGGTCGAATACGCGTCCCCGATCCGCGGCTGCGACGCGCCACATCAAATGCCAAAGCGTGAGAGTGTGCGTTTGCGGGCCTCGGAAAGGATGGTGGCCAGAGCGTCGTTTCCGCCTTTATCGAAAGCGAAAGCGTCAATCGCCTCCTTCAGCCGCTCCGGAGCGTCGTCGAAGTACGGAATACCCAGTCCGGCTCTGGGCCGCGTCCGGCAACTCGCGCCGGCCGGCACAAGCGATTCCGCTCCCTTCCATTGAAACGACACCCAGCCCCTGGTGACGCTGAGCAAACCGGAACCGAGTTCGTCGTCGCGCAGCGTATATTCGCAGCCCAGATCCACGGCGGTGCCGGATGCGGTGTCCACGAAGAACAGTTTTGGCGGCGCGGAGATCCTGGCCCGGATCTCTCCCCGTTCGAGCTGGAGCCTGTGTTCGTCGGGCCGCGCCGTCACCACTCGCACGCGGGTGCTGGGCGCTACCTCCACCGACCCGATCGCACCCACCTCGACCCTGGCTCGCGATGTGGCGTCCGTTTCAATCCATTGGCCCGCTCCAATCCGGCCGGCGCCGCGGCCCTTGAGCCACACTACTTCCCATCGCGTCCCTTTGGGACGTGAAACACGCCAATACGCGCCGCTGGCCAGGACCATCAGCGCCAACGCTGCAATCGCCGCTATGGCCCAGCGGGGCCGGATCACCCTGGGTGTACGCGTTCGATCGTCCTGAAGCGCAGACTGGATGGAGGACCATATTGCCTCGGGCGCTTCCGCCAGCGGAAGATCCGTCAGGGCCGCAATCCCCTGACTGACTTGCGCGGACTCTTCCCGGCAACGCGCGCAGTGCCGCAGGTGGTGTTCGACTTGCCGCGCTTTCGGCTGCGTGAGTTGCCCGGCGATATGCGCCGCAAGCTGCCGCGAAACATGCCTCGTGAACATCACTGGCTTCTTACTCCAATCACATTCCTGAGCCGCTCGGCGAGCATTTTGTGTCCCCGGCTCAGTCTGGAAGCCACCGTTCCCATGGAACAGTTGAGAGCTTCCGCCATCTGTTCGTATGAGAAATCCTCGAAATACCGCGACAAAACCGCGATGCGGAACTTCGGAGGCAGAGCCGACACGGCCGCCCGCACCGAGCTGGCCATTTGCGCACGCTCATAGTCCGCTTCCTGCGAGCCGGGCGCGGCCAATGCTTCCATTTGGGAGCGATCGGAGATTACAGCATTCACCTTGCGCCTTCTGGCGGCGTCGGTGCAGGCGTTGACCACCAGCCGGTACAGCCAGGTGGAGAACTCGGCATCCCCGCGAAACTGACCGATGGAAATCATCAATTTGAGAAAGACCTGCTGGGTAACATCGCCGGCGGCAGCCGGATCGCCATGAAAAAAATAGAGCGCGATGGAGTAGACGCGGTCCTTATACAAGTCATAAAGCACACGAAAGGCGTCCCGGTCACCAAGGCGGCAAGACTCGATGATCTCCGTGCTGAGCTCGCGACCGCTCAGATTGACCACCAGCGAGTGAGACGGCCCATGGAAGAATTTTCTTCCAATTTCGCGACGGCCAGCGCAAGAAATGTCAGGACGGGGAGCCAGGTTCTGAGTTAGATTCGGAGTTTATATGGCAACGCCGCTCAAACAGGTGCAGCCGGCTATTAAGTTCGCCGCGGCACACCGGGATGAAGATCTCTCGCTGACGGTGCTGGCCGCGGAGGCGGGTCTGTCGGCGTTTCATCTGCATCGCATGTTTTCGGCCGCTGCCGGCGAAACACCGAAACAGTTCACATTACGGCTCCGGCTCGAACGCGCCGCGCTGCTGCTCCTCAAGGGTGAGGATTCGGTGCTGAATGTGGCGCTGTCCTGCGGATTCCGGAGCCATCAGGCGTTCTGCCGGGCATTTCGGCGCCGCTTCGGGATGAGGCCAACCGCCTATCGGGTGCGCGGCTTCGCAGGCGGCGCCAGTCCGGTGCAGGCAGCGGAACACGCCGCGCTGGTCACCGGCGTGGGACCGTGCATCCGGCTGTTTCACTCACAGAGGAGTCACACATACAAAGCCATGGACTATTCCATTACGATAAAAGAACTTGCGCCGCAGCCTGTGCTGGTAGTACGGCGGCGGGTGAAACCGTCCGAGATCGCTGCGACGCTGGGTGAGGTGCTCGGCGGCGTCTTTCAGCACGCTCAGCGTACGGGCACAGCTTTGGCCGGTCAACCGTTTACCCGGTATCTTGCATGGGGGCCGGGCTTGTTAACGATCGAAGCTGGAATGCCGGTAGCGACGCCGGCGGTTGGCGCAGGCGACATAGCGGCAGACACACTGCCGGGCGGGCGGGTGGCGACCACGATCCACGCGGGCCCATACGACAAGCTCACCGAAGCCCATGCCGCCATTCAGGTATGGATTGATGCGCAGGGCCTCGTCGCCGCCGGCGCGCCCTGGGAATCCTATGTCACCGACCCGGCCGACTATCCCGATACCAGGGACTGGAAGACGGAGGTCTGCTGGCCCATCGGGTCGTCGGCGTAATCCAAAACCGCAAGCCGGAGGAGTAATCAATCGCGGGCGAACGCCTGGCGCGGGAATATTTTCTCGAAGATTTCGATATTCTTCCGATAAGACACGTAGAGAGCATTTTGTCAATCCGGTCGGAGGAGACCGCACAGTGGACGAAACTGATTCGAACCGGGAGCGTGGCCGCGAAGTGGGACGGCCGCGAGGCGCGAAGGCGCTTAACGCGAATTCCGGTGTGGCCGTCGACTCCGGCGCCTTGACTCGTTCCGGGACAGGTTTGGAGACTCGAATTCCGGATGGCCGGCGACGAGACAGCAAACCAGGCAAGGCCGAAAGCGTTCCTCCGCCAGGATCGCTGACGGAGCAGCTTCAGATGAAGGCGGCTGCCCGCGAGGCAGCTCTGGCGGCCGCCGCGCTTCAGACCACGGTCGTGGCGGCGCAGGCTCAATTGAAGAGTGCCCAACAGGAGCTGGAAACACAGAGAGACGTGGGGATACAGGACGCGGCGCGAATGGCGGTGAGGGTTTCGCTGCTTGAAGAAGAACTGGCCGTCGTTGCCATGCACGCGATAACGGATCGCGGAGAACTCTCGAAAGCGAGAAATCAGTGGCGCGGTGCGGCTTCCGCGGTGACCGTGCTGAGCATTCTTTGTTTGGTATGGTGGTGGATAACGCCTCGGCCGGCGCCAAACGTGGCTCAAGTTGTGGCTCGAGATCCCGCTGCGGTTAACCAGCCCGCGTTTCGGAGTGAGCCTTCGAAAGACAACCATTTGCCGGCCGATCCTCATGCTGCATTGACGATGGGGCTCGATCGCCTCAATGCCGCCCTCGCGGATGTTCCCGGAACCAGTCCGGAAGAGGTATTGCGGAAGGTCTCCGCAAGCGGACAGGACTGCGCAATGGTGTGGACCAACGATCTGCCCTCCCTGCTCTTCCCGGGAAAGCGCCAGGCCGGTGTGCCGGAGCCAGGGCAAACGAACGCGCTGGCCAATACACTGGCGGACTGCGCGGAGGCGGTTTCCCGGTTCTCCCGAACCCCCCAACCGGCCGATCCGGCGCTTAATTCAGGCCAGTCGCGGGCGCCGGGTTCCGGAACACAATTATTGCGATAGCTTCGACACTGGTTACGCTGTTGCTCCAGCCGGCAAGTTCGGGTCTCCGTGAAAACCAGTCAGCCCAGCTTCTGGCGTTCGGTCCGGGGCCATAAACGATGAATCGGCGGCGTTTCGTCAGGTTATCGCGCAACAGTCGCGCCGCATAGCGTTCGGCATCGGGAGAAATGGAAAATGGAAACGGATAAATGCGGCCGCGCACCGGATAGACAAGCAACGGAGCATAAAGAAACGCGGGCAAACGGTAATCGGGCCGCCAGACTGGCGCTTGCGCTTCGATAAAAGGACTGACGGTAATCACCGGCGTGTCCGGTTCCGCAGCCTTGAGATTCGCTTCGGATGCGCCTTGCCGCCAGTTATCCGGGCTGTGATGGGGCCACGGCACATTCCAGCGACCGGTCCACAGCAGGCCGGCGACGGCCAGCACGACCGAAGCCTGCTTCCAGCGCGCGCGAGGGAGATAGAAAGCGGCCAGAGCAGTAGCGGCGAGCGCCGCGCCGGGCAGTTCCGGCGAAAAGTATCGCGGAACGAAAAGAACAGTACCGGTCAGCCGCGACCAGGCGAAAAGGCACAGCGGCATCCAGATCCACCATGCGGCAATCAGCGTCATGGCGTCGATCGATGCCCCGGCCGATGCCGCCTTTTGGCGGCGCCATTTAAATAATTGGGCGGCAACCCAGGGCAACCCCGCGCAAAATGCAACCGTTTTCCAAGGGAAAGAATATAACCAGGATCGAATGCCGGGGAGCGGGACAATAACATGGGCCTTGGCATTCTGAAGGATGCGAAGGGCTTCGAATGCCACCGGCATCAGCGCCAGGGCAAGCACGAAACCGGCCAGAGAGGCCCGAATCCACCCGACTCTCGTGCTGGAGCGAAGCAGGCGTACGAGGGCGTAGATCGGAAATACCGGGTAAAATGCCCAGAAAACCAATTGAACCCGCCATAAGAGCGCAGCGAAAATCACGAACAGCGCGGCCGATTTCCAGCGGGTAGTATCGAGCCAGTCGATCAGAAAATAGAGACTCGCAACAGTCACGCATATCCCG
>Ga0181536_10005556_pt1 | contig 12895 bp, 12 predicted proteins | sample PEATcosm2014_Bin_41_FD_121105 | JGI IMG/M metagenome (GOLD analysis project Ga0181536, IMG submission 121105) | Peatland microbial communities from MTU Mesocosm Facility, Houghton, MI, USA - PEATcosm2014_Bin17_60_metaG | ecosystem: Environmental > Terrestrial > Soil > Wetlands > Peat | place...
AAACGTACAGTTCGCGACAAGAGCCCGCGAGGAATTCGGGAAGGTCCTTGCGGCGGATCCCAACGAGACAACCGCTCTGGCCTCGCTCGCTTCCCTGGCCTATAACGAAGCCGACTCCCTTCCGCCCGATCAAAAGGTCGCCAAGCTGGATGAGGCGGCCGACTGGTACAAGAAGCTGGTGGTGGCCGATCCCAAGAATCGCGACGCCTACTACGGCTTGGGCGCCATCGCGCAGAAGAAGTTCTATCCGGCGCTGATGCTGGCGCGGGTCAACGCCAACATGAAGCCGGATGAACCCGGTCCGCTGAAGGACAAAAAGGCGAAGGCCGAACTCGCAGCGAAATACTCGCCAGTCATCGAGGAAGGATTACAGGACTTGCAAAAGGCCCTTGACATCGACAAAGACAGCGACGATGCCATGGCGTATATGAACCTCCTGATCCGCGAACGCGCCGATCTCTCAGACGACAAGGACGACTACAAGAAACAGATTGAAGTCGCCGATTCGTGGCTGGAGAAGGCTTTGGACGCCAGGAAGCGCAAGTCGGAAGCCGCGGAGAAGAAGACCGCGGGCGTCGTGACGGAATAGGCTGGCCCAAGGCCCGCCGGCCGCCTGACACCGGCCCTGTTAACAACCATCCATACGAGCGCCATCCTCCGGGGTGGCGCTTTTGTTTTGTTTCCACTTATTTTCTTAAAGATAGGAAACGCTCACGCGGACGCCCCTTGAGTCGTCGGATACACTAAAAGCAGGGGTATGCCTGATTTGAACAAAGCCGTGACGCTACCCGTTCGACCGGCCAAGGCCATTCCCTCGGCTGCGGCTGGGGCGATCTCATCTGGGCCGGTCCCCGTCGCAGGGGCGGTCTCAGCGGGCGCAACTCAGGACAGCGCCGTGGAACGTCTCTACCGGGAACTGGAAGCACAGGTTGTGGAGCAGCGTCCCGGCGATGATCTGGACACGCTGCGGCGCGCCTTCCAATTCGCGCAGGAACGCCATGGCGCCCAGAAACGGGCAACGGGCGAGCCTTTCATGATCCATCCGCTGCTGGTCGCGCGCCAGCTCTCCGACATGCACATGGACATGACGTGCATCGTCACGGGCCTCTTGCACGACGTTGTGGAGGACACCTCCGCGACGGTCGCTGACGTCAAGCGCGCTTTCGGCGACGACGTGGCCCGCTGCGTCGACGGCGTCACTAAGCTCAGCAAGCTGAACCTGGCTTCCCGCGAAGAGCGTCAGGCCGAAAGCGTCCGCAAGATGCTGCTCGCCATGGTGAACGATATCCGGGTCGTCCTGGTGAAGCTCGCCGACCGCCTGCACAACATGCGCACGCTCGGGTCGCTGCCGCGGGAAAAGCAGGAGCGTATCGCGGCGGAGACCATGGAAATCTACGCCCCCATCGCGCATCGCCTGGGAATGGGTAAAATTCGCGGCGAACTGGAGGATCTGGCCTTCCAGTATCTGGAGCCCGAGGCCTCCGCGGAGCTATCGCGCGAGTTCGAGGCCACACGGGCGTCGAATGAAGCCTTTCTCAAAGAGGTGAAGCACACCGTCGAGGTGCTGCTGGCACGCGAGGGCATTCCCGCTCGCGTCGAGGGCCGCTTGAAGCGCCCCTATTCGGTGTTTCAGAAACTCAAACGCCAAAAGATCGGCATCGAGCAGGTGTACGATATTCTGGCGGTCCGCATCGTTACGGATTCCGTGAAAAATTGTTACGCGGCGCTCGGCGTTATCCACAACGAGTGGCATCCCATCCCCGGCCGCATCAAGGATTTCATCGCGATTCCCCGCCCCAACCTCTATCAATCCCTGCACACTTCGGTGATGGGTCCGGGCGGACGCCATTTTGAAGTGCAGATTCGCACCGAGGAGATGCATCGCGTGGCGGAAGAGGGGATCGCCGCGCACTGGAAATATAAAGAGGGCCGCCGGGGCCCTGGCGAGGACGACCGGCGCGTCGCCTGGCTCCGCCAGTTGGTCGAGTGGCAGCGCGAGATGCGCGATCCCGCGGAGTTCATGTCCACCCTGAAAGTGGATCTGTATCCCGAGGAGGTTTACACTTTTACGCCCAAGGGCCGCGTGATCATTCTGCCGCGCGACGCGACGCCCATCGATTTCGCCTACGCTATCCACTCCGACGTGGGCAACACCTGCACGGGCGCGAAGGTCAACGGCCGCATCGTGCAGCTCAAATACGCGCTGCGCAACGGCGACGTGGTGGAGATCGTGACCACGGCTGGCCATCTTCCGAGCAAGGACTGGCTGGCGCTGGTCAAAACCTCGCGGGCGCGCAACAAAATCAAGCACGTCATCAATACAACCGAGCGGGTAAAAGCGATCGAAATCGGGGAAAAGCATTTGCAGCGGGAGGCGCGCCGTCTGGGTGTCGCCATGAGCCGCATCCCCAAGGCGCGCATCGGCGAGGTGGCCGCCGAATACGGCTACGGCAAGATCGAGGATCTGCATGCCGCGCTCGGCTACGGCAAGTTTTCGCCGCGCCAGGTGCTGCAGAGGCTGGCTCCCGATCAGGTGCCGGCGGAGGCCCCTCCGGAGACCCCGGAAATCGCACCGCATCTATCGACGGCTCTGGGCCTCGATGGCAAGGAACAGGACGTCGTCCTAAAGGTGCGCGGCGCGGACGATTTGCTGGTGTACCGCGCCAAATGCTGCAACCCCATTCGCGGGGAAGCCATCGTCGGGTATGTGACGCGCGGAAAGGGCGTGGCGGTCCACTCGCTCACCTGCACCAACGTACAGAATTTGATGTACGAAGTGGAGCGTAAGATCGACGTCGAATGGGCTCGCGCCACCGCCGAGACGTTCCTGGTGAAACTCGTGGTCCACAGCGAGGACCGGCCCGGCATTCTGAACCAGCTCACCACGGTCCTGTTCAACGAGCAAACCAATATTCGGAGCCTGGAGGCACGCGCCGACGACGAACGCGCCGCCGACGGGGCCGTCATCGATATCACCGTCGATGTGCGCGACAAGAAGCAGCTCGAACGCGTGATTTCCTCGTGCCGCCGCATTCCGGGCGTCCGCGATATCGAGCGTGTGAATCCATCTTGAAGTTTCCTAAGGCCTGAGGTTTCCTGAAAGACTTTTTACCGTGACCACTCCTACCGTCCACGAACCCGAACACATCGCGATATCCAAATCGAAAGGAATCCACATCGATTGGAAGGATGGCCATCACAGCGACTATCCACTCGGCTATCTACGCGACGAATGTCCATGCGCTACTTGCACCGGCGCGCATGGCACCGAACCGCAAAAAACGAATCACGCCGCTTCTGCCGGAGAATTATTCCCCATGTACAAGCCCGCGCTGAAGATGCTTTCGGTTGAACCGGTGGGCAGCTACGCGATTAAGATAAATTGGTCAGACGGGCACTCGACCGGCATCTATTCCTTCGATCACTTCCGCAAAATCTGCCCATGCGCGGAATGCAAAGCGGCCCGCGACAAGTAAATTAGAAGGAAACTGTGCCTTACCTTCGCGAAGTGGGGCCATCATTTAGCCGACGAATCCTTTCGTAAACGCCTATCCTTCCTGGCCCGCTCGCACACGGTGGGTGACTCGCTAAACTTACGCCGTAGCGCGTCTGTGACCCACTTTGAAAGCGAAACACCCTCTTCGGCGGCGCGCGCTTTTGCCGCGCGATGGAGATCGTCCGGAAGATCGATCGCCGCTTTCATAAACCCATTGTATTTCAGTGCGTAGGCTGGTCGTCGACTTCATACTCGTACCGCGCGACGAAATACGGACCCACCTGCCGATCGCTGTGATGCCGGAATCCGAACCTCTGATACATCGCGCGTAGCTTCTCCCGTTCCGCCTCGCAATCAAGCCTGAGCAACCGCCGCCCGATCGATCGCGTCCGTTCAGCCGCCCAGTTCATCAGCTCTTGCGGGACGCCCACACCCGCAAACCGCCTCCGCACCGCGAGCCTATGGATATACGCCGCCTCACCTTCGGGAACGTCCGGCCAGAAAATCGGATCCTCGAGCTGAAACCGTACAATCCCCGCCGCCTCGCCCTCCCGCTCCGCAACGAAATAAAGTCCCGTGCGGACGTCCGCCGCGATTCGCGCCGCGGACAACTCGTCGTCCTTCCACATCGCCTTGCCGGAGTCGATCAGCCATTGCGCGGCTTCGTGCAGAATCTCACTGACGAGGGCCGTATCTCTCTCTGCCGCCGGCCGGACCACTCTACGCCTGCCAGACGATTTCGCCGCCGACGACTGTCGCGACAGGTCCGCCGCGGAACTTATTCCCGTGGAACGGCGAGTTGCGGCTCTTGGAGAACGACTTGTTGACGTCGTAGATCCATTCGCGTCCCGTCGAAAAGATGGTGACATCGCCGGCGGCGCCCTGCGCGAGCGTGCCGCGTGCGGGACCCGAGTCGGGACGGTGAAGGTTCAAGATCCTGGCGGGATTCGCGGTGAACAACCGGACGAAATGCGGCAGCGCAATGCGGCCGTTATGGAATAACCGTTCGAGCGTCAGACCAATTGCCGTTTCGAGGCCCAGGATGCCGAACGGACATTGCTCGAATTCCTGCATCTTCTCGCTGCCGGCGTGCGGCGCATGATCCGTCGCAATCGCGTCGATCGCGCCATTCACCACGCCTTCGATCACCATCTCGACGTCCGAGATCGACCGCAGCGGCGGCTTCATTTTGTAATTGCTGTCATACGGCAGCATATCCGTATCGGCCAGCGTGAAATGATGGGGCGTGGCTTCGGCCGTGACGGAGAGGCCTCGCGCCTTGGCGAACGCGACCATCTCCACCGAGTGCCTTGAGGAAATGTGCGCGACGTGATAGCGCGCGCCGGTGAGCTCGGCGAGCAGAATATCGCGGGCCACCATCACTTCTTCGGAAACACCTGGGATGCCGCGCAGACCGAGCCGCACGGATTCCAGCCCTTCGTGCATATCGCCGCCGGCGCTTAAATGCAGATCTTCGCAGTGATTGATCACTGGGAGCCCGAAGCTCAGCGCGCATTCCATGGCACGCCGCATGACGCGGGCATTCATCACGGGACGGCCATCGTCGGAAATCGCCACCGCGCCGGCCTGTTTCATGGAGCCAATGGCGGCCAACTCCTCGCCCGCACTGCCCTTCGTGATGGCGCCGATAGGAAACACGTTCACGATGGCGTGCCGCCGGGCTTTCTCGGCGATATAGCTCGTTACCGTCGCGCTATCGTTCACCGGCGACGTATTCGGCATCGGGCAGATGCTGGTAAAGCCGCCAGCCGCGGCCGCGCGGGAGCCGGATTCAATCGTCTCGGCGTGTTCAAAACCCGGCTCGCGCAGGTGCACGTGCATATCGATGAAGCCCGGCGCAACGATCAAATCCGTGGCATCGAAAACGTTCGCGCCGTGGGCCGTCAGCCCCGCGCCCACGCCCTTCACGACGCCGTCCTCAATCCACACGTCGGCGACGCCGTCATAACCGGAAGCCGGATCGATCACGCGGCCATTCTTAATAATTAGCGCCGGCATACGCCTCCCGTCTTAATGAGAAGCGCCGGCATGAGCCTCTCCCCCGGATGGATTCACGCCATTCCCGCCGCCCAACACTCGTTCCAGGACCGCCATGCGCACGGAGATTCCATTCTCCACCTGGTTCAGAATCGCGGATCTCTGCGAATCCGCCACCTCCGACGAGATCTCCCGCCCGCGATTGATGGGCCCCGGGTGCATGACGATGGCATCGTACTTCGCCAGCTTGAGGTGCTCCAGCCGCAAACCATAGAACTGATAGTATTCGCCCGCTGGAAACGCTGCTTCGTGCTGCCGCTCGAGTTGGACGCGCAGCATCATAATAACGTCGGCGTCGCGAATTGCTTCATCCATGCTGGTGGTGAGCGTGACGCCCGGGGCGAGATGGGCAAGCTCGCGCGGCAGCAAAGCGGCCGGTCCACACAGGACGATCTGCGATCCGAACTTTGACAGGAGATAAATATTCGAGCGCGCCACGCGGCTGTGCGCGATGTCGCCGATGATCGCCACGCGGGCCCCTTCGAGTTTCTTGCCGCGATCCAGAATCGTGCGCGCATCGAGCAGCGCCTGCGTGGGATGTTCATGCGTGCCGTCGCCGGCGTTGATGATCGGGATGCCCAGATGCCTTTGCAGGAAGTGCGGCGCGCCCGAGGCCGCGTGCCGCATGATGATCGCGTCCGGGCGCATCGCACCCAGGGTATTGAGCGTGTCCACCAGGGATTCACCTTTGGAAACGCTGGACGCCTGCGCAGTGATCGAAACGGCATCCGCGCCCAGGCGCTTCGCCGCGATTTCAAAGCTGGTGCGCGTGCGCGTGGAGGCTTCGAAGAAAAGATTCACCACGGTGCGGCCGCGCAGCAGATCGAAGCGCTTGAAACTTTGCCCGGGTCCGGGCTGAAAATCGCGGGCGCGATCGAGGATGGCCCCGATCTCCGCGCGCGTCAAATGTTCCGTGCCAAGAAGCCCCGCCATTTTCCGCACAGCTCCTTAATCGATCTTTTCCACGAGCAGAACTTTTTCAACGTCGTCGATTTCCCGGAATTTCACTTCGATAATCTCGTTGGCATCGGTTTGCACATTGCGGCCCACATAGCTCGCCTCGATCGGCAACTCGCGCCAGCCGCGGTCGATCAGCACCAGCAATTGCACACGGGCCGGACGCCCCTGGTCGAACAACGCATCGAGCGCGGCGCGCACCGTACGGCCAGTGTATAGCACGTCATCGGTCAGGATCACGTCTTTGCCCGTGACCGAAAAGGGGATGTCGGTCGCATTCACCACCGGCTGATTGGCGACCATCGACAAATCGTCCCGGTAAAGATTGATATCGAGGGTGCCCACCGGAATCTTGCGACCCTCCAGGTTCTGGATCTTCTGGGCCAAACGCTGCGCCAACGGAACGCCACGGCGGCGCACGCCGATGAAGACCAGTTTTTCGAGATCGGCTGTGCGTTCCAGAACCTCGTGCGCCAGGCGGACGAGGGTCCGGTCGATTTCCGAGGCGCTCATCAATTGGGATTTCTCTCGCGTGACAGGCATGGAGGGTAAACGTTCCAGAGTAGCACAGACACCGTCAGAACCGCCGGCTCTTTAGAAACGCTTCAGGCGGCCGCGTATGTTCTTGGCAAGTTTTTCGATTTGCTCGGCGGTGCGGATGTCATTCGCATCCACGATGAAACTTCCGTTGCGCTCGATCGACGCCCGCAGTCCCTGCGAGAGCTTGACGATCTCAGCGGCGTCGCGCACGTTGTCTTTGAAGTCCTGTTTGGAAAGCGCGTCCTTCTGCTGACGCCGCAATTCGGGATTCATATGGGGAGCCGGCGTCAACGCCGAATCCGGCGGGATATCGGGCTGCTGGGCCAGCGCGGCAAGTGCCGCGAAAACCGGAAGGCACAGGCGTTTCATCACATACAATGATACAAGTCGCATTCATTTCACTTATGCAGCCAGTTAACATTGGGATCATCGGGCTCGGCAACGTCGGCTCCGGCGCGCTGACCATTCTCACGGAAAACGCCTCGCAGATCGCCGCCAAACTGGGTTTTCCTCTGCACGTCGCTGCCGTGTGCAGCCGCAATATAGCTGCGAAACAGCTCCCCTGCGGTCTTGATGACGCACTGAAGACATCCCATTGGCGTGAGGTGGTGGAGCATCCCGATATTCACATCGTCGCCGAGTTGATCGGCGGCACGACCATCGCCCGCGAAATCATCGAGGCCGCCGCGGCGCGCGGCAAATCCGTGGTTACGGCTAACAAAGAACTGATGGCGCTGCACGGCGCGGAGTTGTGGGATCGGGCCATCGCCGCGGGCATCAACCTGGCCATGGAGGCGAGCGTCGCCGGGGGCATTCCGATTCACGCGGTCTTGCGCGAAGGCATTTCCGGCGACCGCATCACCACGCTTTACGGCATCCTGAACGGCACCTGCAATTTCATCCTGACGGAGATCGAGCAGCGCGGCGCGGAGTTCGCCCACGTGCTCGCGGAGGCGCAGGCAGCGGGTTACGCCGAAGCCGATCCTTCCGCCGACGTCGACGGCCTCGATGCGCGGTCCAAACTTGCGATTCTGGCGGCGCTGGCGTTCGGCGAGCGGATTGTACCTTCCGATATTTATACAGAGGGCATCCGGCGGATTTCGCCGATCGATTTCGACTACGCGCACATGCTGGACCACACCATCCGCTTGGTGTGCGCCGCGCGCCAGACCGCCAACGGATTGCTGCTTTCGGTGCGTCCTTCGCTTCTGCCACGCTCAACCATCCTGGCGAGCGTTCGCGGCGCCTACAACGCCGTCTGGGTGCGCGGCAAATATGGCGCCGATACGTTCTACTACGGCCGCGGCGCGGGACCGCTCCCGACCGGCGTCGCCGTGGTCAGCGATTTGATGCGCGTTGCCCGCGAAATCCGCTCCGGCAGCCCCGAACGTGTTTCCCCGTTCGCGCACGCGCGTCTCGGCGAGTATAAGCCGCTGCCGATCACATTGAATCACTCAGCCTACTATTTGCGCTTCCGCGTGAAGGACCGTCCCGGAATCATCGCCGCGCTGGGGGCCGCGCTGGCCGCCGAAGACATTTCCCTGGATGCGGTGCTGCAACTGCCACACGCCAATGCCGAGGACTTGCCGTTCGTAATCACGGTCGCGCCTACGTCCGAACAATCCATTCGTGACGCGCTCCAACGAATGTCCGCCATGGATTTCCTGATCGAGCCTCCGCTCGCGATGCCGATGGAAGAACCGTTGTAGACTTTTTTCCCTACGGCCTGAAGAAATCCACCGGCTCCAGCGCGACGATCTTCCAGCGCTTTCCCTGCCGCTCCACGCGAACCTTGATGATGCCGCGGCGCGTTTCCTTCCGCACATCGGGGTCGTGTTTCTCATTCAAGGCCAGCAACCAGTCCAGTTCGAGGGAGCGCTTTTGATCGTCGCCCTCGTCCGAAACCGTCACAACCGTCGAGATCACCTGGTTCCCGTTCAATAGAGCCTCGACGTTCGTGCGCAGCGTCGCGTACCCAGGCATGTTGCGGTCGAACTGATCGAGAAAGACGGAAAGATCGTCGTTCGCGAGCGCTTCGGCCGCGTTCGCGAACATCCTCCACACCTCCGCCGGCACTTCCGCAAATGCGCCTGCGGACGCGATCATTCCGGCAAGGAAGAGCAGACAAACTCGCATACTACGTCCGGTAGCTCGCGTTGATGCGGATGTAATCTTCGGTGAAGTCGCACGTCCAGAAACGCGCGCGTCCACGGCCCGTGCCGCGAATGGAAAAACGAATGCTGCAATCGCGTTCGTCGAGCTTCTTCTTCAATGCTTCTTCTTGAAAGTCTGCCGCGAGTCCCGCGCGGCAGACAGCGACACCCTGCATGTCGATGTCGGCTTTGTGCGGATCGAACTTGACGCCGGAGTATCCGGCCGCCGCGATGATGCGTCCCCAGTTCGCGTCCGATCCCGCGATCGCCGTCTTGACGAGCGGCGAGTTGGCGATGGAACGGGCAATCCGCGCGGCGTCCGCTTCGTTCCGCGCGCCTTCCACATCAATGGTCACGAGCTTCTTCGCGCCTTCACCATCGCGCGCGATCTGCATCGCCAGCGATTCCAGAACACCGGTCAGCGCGGCCTCGAACGCTTTCGCCGAAGGCTTGATTCCGGATGCTCCGTTCGCGAGAACCGCCACGGTATCGTTGGTCGACGTGTCGCCGTCCACGGAAATCCGGTTATAGCTGCGGTCAATTGCCTTCTTCAGCGCGGCGCGCAGAACCACCGGCGAGACCACCGCGTCGGTGATCACGAATCCCAGCGTGGTCGCCATATTCGGCTGAATCATGCCGGAGCCCTTGGTCATGCCGGCCATGCGCGCGCCTTTCATATCCGCGTATGCGGTCTTTGGAACCAGATCCGTCGTCAGGATCGCGGCGGCTACCACGTCGAAATTCGAAGCATCGAGCGAGGCCACCAGCTTGGGCAGTGCTTCCACGATTTTGCTTCCGTCCATCTCCACGCCGATCACGCCCGTCGACGCCGGAAGCACTTGCTCCGGCTTCACGCCCAATGCCTTCGCCACAGCCTTGACGGTTTGCAACGCGACTTTTTCTCCGGTGCGTGTGGCGCAGTTGGCGTTGCCCGCATTCACCACGATCGCTTGGGCGACGCCACGCGACGCTTTCAAGTTCCGGCGCGCGATTTCCACGGGCGCGGCCACTACCAGGTTTTTGGTGAACACGGCCGCGGCGATGGCCGGGCGATCCGACACGATCAGCGCGACATCGTCTTTGGCCACCTTGCGAATACCCGCGTACGTCGCGGCGAAGCGGAAACCGATCGGAAGATTCATGCCAGAGCCTCGTTGTCCGCGGGCGTGAATCCATTCAGAAACGCCGCCTCCGTCATTCGCTTTTTGCCTTCCAACTGAACCTCCTTCAACTCGATCGATTCTCCCTCACCGCATCCAGCATAAAGTTTCTTATCGATGCTCCGCAGCGTGCCCGGCGCAAGTTTCGGTTCGCCGCTCGCGGCTTTCCAGATCTGAAACTTTTGACCACGCAAAGTGGCATAGGAGCCCGGCCAGGGATCGAAACCGCGCATGCGGTTCAAAATCTCACGCGCCGGCTTGTGCCAATCGATGCGCCCGTCCTCTTTTTTTAGAATCGGCGCGTAAGTGGCTTGCGCGTCATCCTGCGGTTCGGGACGAATCCTGTCAATTTCGGCCATGGTCCGAACCGCCAGATCCGCCCCCGCTTGCGCGAGCCTTTCGCCCAGTTCCGGAGCCGTTTCCTCCGGTCCGATTTCCGTCTCCCACTTCAGCAGCATGTCGCCCGTATCGAGCCCTTCATTGATCCGCATGGTGGTGACGCCTGTGCGCGTTTCGCCGCGCGCGATGGCCCACTGGATGGGCGCCGCGCCACGATATTTCGGCAGCAAGGACGCGTGAACGTTGACGATGCCCTTCGGCGGAATATCTAAAATCGATTTGGGAATGATCTGTCCGTAGCCGACGACCACGATCGCCTCCGGAGCCATCGCCCGGATTTGTTCGACGACCTCCGGCCGCCTCACGCGCTCCGGTTGATGGATGGCGAGCCCCAACCGCAGCGCGGCTTCTTTTACGGGAGGCATGGCGTCGTGTTGTCCGCGCCCTTTCGGACGATCCGGTTGCGTGAACACGGCGACGATGTGGTGCCCGCTCTCCACCAATCGTTCGAGTGTGGGAACCGCGAAAGCCGGTGTGCCCATGAAAATCAGCTTCATGCGTGGCATACGGCGCGCCCCAGTGCGTCAATCCCACTCGCCGGCTTTTTGCAGCTTGCGGACCTTGCGGCGGATCAGGTCGCGCTTCAGGGCGCTGATGTAGCTGATGTACAGCTTCCCGCTGAGATGATCGGTTTCGTGCAAGAAGGCCCGCGCCAGCAGGTCCTCGCCCGTCATCTCGAACGTGGCGCCCTTGACGTCCTGCGCCTTTACTACGACCAGCCTTGGGCGCGTCACCTGCTCGCGAAAAGTGGGCAGGCTCAAGCAGCCTTCTTCGCTCTTTTGCGAGCCTTCCGTCTTTACGATCACCGGATTGATCAGCACAAGCTTCTGCGCGGGATCTTCGCCGCTGCTGATGTCGATCACCGCGAGGCGCTTGCCGACGCCGATCTGTGGGGCCGCGAGGCCCACCCCCTTGGCCGCGTACATGGATTCAAACATGTCCTCGATCAGCTTATGCAGCGCGGCGCTGTCGAAATCGTCGACCTCCGCGCCCTTCTGTTCGAGCACGGGCTGGCCGTACTTGACGATCGGATAAATCATCAGAAATTTCTCACCTGGTCGAGATAACCTTCGTAATTGCGCTTTGCTTCGCGGAGCGAATCGCCGCCGAACTTTTCGATCATCGCGGCGGCCAGCACCAGCGCCACCATCGCTTCGCCAATGACCCCGGCGGCCGGCACCACCGCGACGTCGCTGCGTTCGTAGGCTGCCTGGACCGCCTCGCGCGTCTCCAGATCGACGCTTTCGAGCGGCCTGCGGAGCGTCGAGATCGGTTTCAGCATCCCGCGCACCAGGACGTCCTGCCCGTTGGTAATGCCGCCTTCCAGTCCCCCCGCGCGATTCGCGCCGCGCGTAAACGCGCGATGCTCGCGATCGTAATGAATGGTGTCTTGCACTTGGGAGCCGAAGGCGGCAGCTCCCTCAGCCGCGAAGCCGACTTCCACGCCCTTCACCGCCTGCATCGAAACAATCGCCTGCGCCAGTTTCCCATCGAGGCGCGTGTCCCACGCAATGTGCGATCCAAGGCCCGGCGGCACGCCGTGCGCCACCACTTCGAAGACGCCGCCGACGGTGTCTCCGGTCTTATAGGCGTGATTGATCACCGCTTTCATTCTCTGTTCGGCCTCGTGATCCACGCAATTCAGAAGCACCTCGTTGCGCTTGTTCAGCTCAACCAGTTCCTCCCAAGACGCCTGCCGGTCGAGCCGCGCGTCGCCGACCGCGATCACATGGCTTAGGACGTGGATACCGAACTCCGCGAGATACGCCTTCGCGAACGCGCCCACCGCCACGCGGGCCGTCGTTTCGCGCGCGCTGGCGCGCTCCAGAATATAGCGCGCGTCGTGAAAATCGTACTTGATGCAGCCGGCCAGGTCGGCGTGACCGGGCCGCGGCCGTGTGACCGGCTTCTTCTTTTCTTCGCCGCCGTCGATGTCTTCCACCGGCAGCGCTTCGGTCCAATTCTTCCAGTCTTTGTTTTCGAGCAAAATAGCAATGGGTGAACCGATCGTCATCGAATGGCGGACGCCGCTGACGACGTGCGCTTTGTCGGTTTCGATCTTCATGCGGCCCCCGCGGCCGAAGCCTTGCTGTCGCCGCCACAATTCCCGATCGATCACCGCAATCGACACA
>Ga0181536_10005557_pt1 | contig 12893 bp, 10 predicted proteins | sample PEATcosm2014_Bin_41_FD_121105 | JGI IMG/M metagenome (GOLD analysis project Ga0181536, IMG submission 121105) | Peatland microbial communities from MTU Mesocosm Facility, Houghton, MI, USA - PEATcosm2014_Bin17_60_metaG | ecosystem: Environmental > Terrestrial > Soil > Wetlands > Peat | place...
ACGCTGCTCAACGGCGATCCGGTCGAGGTGCTTACGCAGATCGAGGTGAATTTCAAGCTGGGCGAGTGACAAGATGTAGGGGTGACTTTTCGACGCCTCCAGATCTGGGCTGTTGCGCTTGGCGGGTTGTGTTCCTTCGGCTGCAAGCCGCCGGAGGAATCGGTACAGAAGGCGATTATCGGCGCGGTGCTGATTGACGGGACGGGCGGCCCGCCGGTGTCGGATTCGGTGGTGATCGTGGCGGGGTCGCGAATCCGTGCGGTCGGCAACCGCGCCAACATGCCGATTCCGGCGGGCTTGGAAAAGATCAACGGCGCGGGGAAGTTTCTCGTGCCGGGCTTGATCGATCTCGACGTGCAACTCAGCGCAGAGTCCAATGCCGCGGATTACACGCGCCAGTGGGTCGAGCGAAATCTGAACGCCTACCTGTATTTCGGGGTGACCTCGGTGCGTAGCATGGGGACCGACCGTCAGCCGGCGTTCGATGTCCGCAAAGCGGAGCGTGACGGGCAGTTGCAGACGGCGAACCTGTTCATCGCAGGCTCGGGCGAGGAAGGCCGGGGTCAGGTGGACGGGATCGCGATCTCAGCGGGTAGCAATCCGGCGGTGACTGATGCGGCGCTCGACGAGGCGCGCAAGGCCAATATTCCGGTTACGGCGGACATTCACTCGCTCGCGGAAACGGAGCAACTGGTGCGCGCGGGCGCGGCGGGTTTTCTGCATATGATTCGGGACACCGAGGACATCGACGCGGCGTTTGTCTCGCGGTTGCGGGATCTGCGCATCGTTTTCGTGCCGACACTCGTGATTGCCGCGGCCAGGCCCGCCGACCGGCTCGACTTCGAGCGCGCCATGCACAATACCAGGAAGCTGGCGGCGGGTGGAGTGCTGATTGGGGTGGGCTCGGACGGCGGTTCCAGCCTGGATTTTCCGGGGCTCGGAACGCATCGGGAGCTGGAACTGCTTCAAGAAGCAGGACTTTCGCCGATGGATGTGATTGTGGCAGCTACGCATACCGGCGCGATGGCGCTGCGCAAGACGGACGAACTAGGCACGATCGAGCCGGGCCGGCGGGCGGATCTGATGCTGGTCTCAGCTAACCCTTTGGAGGACGTTCGTAACCTTCGTAAAATCGACCGGATCATGTTACACGGCGAGTGGGTGGACAGGGACCATCTGGCGTTGAAATGAGCCGTGTTTTCTCGAACTTCCTGCTTAACACTTGCGTATGAGTAACTCTGAGGTGAGTAATGCGGAAACGAACTTTGCTGCTTATGGCTCCGGCGGTGCTTTTCCTGGCCGCTTGCGACATCGAGGATTTCGGCTCCTCCGACCGGTTTACGGCTGATTTTCATTACAGTTACCCGCTCAAGGCGGGCGGACGGATCACGGTGGAGAACCAAAACGGGTCGGTCGAAATCACGGGCACGGATCAGGACGTGGTGGATGTCTCGGGCGTGAAATACGCCGGGAGCCAGGAACTGTTGGACGCGCTCAAGATTGAGGTGGTAAAGTCCGGGGACCTGGTGCAGATCCGCACGGTGCGGCCTTCGGATAGGCATGGCAACATGGGCGCGAAGTACGTGATCCGTGTGCCGCGGAAGGTGGAGCTTGATCGCATCAGCAGCTCGAACGGCGCGATTCACGTGACGGAGGTCGAGGGCGCAGCACGGCTCCGGACATCGAACGGCGCGATCCACGCGAACAACCTCAAGGGAAATCTGGATGCATCGACATCGAATGGCGGGATTGAAGTGGAGGAGCTTGACGGTTCGGCGATCCTGAAGACCTCGAACGGGAGGGTGCGCGCTGAGGGCGTGCGCGGGCAACTGGAAGCGGAAACGTCGAATGGCGGGATCAATATCCACCTGGCGAAGTCCGATCCGGGCCACCCGATTCGGCTGGACACCTCGAACGGCAGCATCGACCTGACTGTGGATCAAGCCAACCTGAACGATGTGACGGCGACGACGAGCAACGCGGGAATCACGGTGCACATGCCGCCATCGATCGGTGCACGGCTGAAGGCGCACACCTCGAATGGGACGATTTCGTCGGATTTCGAGGTGCAGGTGCACGGGCAAATCAGCAAGCACAGCCTGGAAGGGACGATCGGACAGGGAGGGCCGGAGCTGGATTTGTCGACCTCGAACGGCAGCATTCAACTGGTGAAGCTATAACGGCTGTGCAACCTCAAATAGCTGATTCGCATGTATTTCCGCCAGAAGGCTCAGGTTTCGGCGGGTGCGTCGTTTATACTAAATAGTATTAATGCACCAGAAGAGAACTGAGCGAGTTGACCTCGACCCGCAAGAAACCAATGAGTGGCTGGAGGCGCTGGACCAGGTAGTGGAAGAATCGGGGCCGGACCGGGCCTCCTTCATACTGGAACACGTCGCCAACCGCGCACGCCAAATTGGCGTGGATCTTCCGATCCGCCAGAACACGCCCTACGTCAACACCATTCGGCCCGAGGATGAGGTTCCCTATCCCGGAGACCGGGCGCTCGAGCGGCGCATCAAGAGCCTGACGCGCTGGAACGCGATGGCGATGGTGTCGCGGCAGAACAAGTTCGATCACGGGATCGGCGGGCATATCGCGACGTATGCGTCGATTGCCACGCTGTTCGAGGTCGGCTTCAACCACTTCTTCCATGCCAGTTACGGCGACGAGGCAGGCGACCTGGTGTACTTTCAGGGCCATGCCTCGCCGGGGGTTTATGCGCGGGCGTTTCTGGAAGGGCGGTTGCCGGAGCAGCAACTGGAGAATTTCCGCCACGAGTTGCGCGAACATCCGGGACTGTCGTCGTACCCGCACCCGTGGCTGATGCCCGGATTCTGGAAGTTCCCGACGGTGTCGATGGGCATCGGACCGATCAACGCCATCTACCAGGCACGGTTTATGCGGTACCTGGAGAATCGCGAGCTGATCGCCAAGACGCCGCGCAAGGTTTGGGCATTTCTGGGGGATGGCGAGATGGACGAGCCGGAATCGATGGGCTCGCTCACGCTGGCCTCGCGCGAGAAGCTGGATAATCTGATCTTCGTCATCAACGCCAACTTGCAGCGGCTGGACGGCCCGGTGCGCGGCAACGGGAAGATCGTGCAGGAGCTGGAAGCGGCGTTTTTGGGCGCGGGTTGGAACGTTATTAAGGTCTTGTGGGGATCGGACTGGGACGAGCTCCTGGAGCGCGACAAGACAGGCCTGCTGTTGCAGCGCATGGAAGAATGCGTGGATGGCGAGTATCAGTCATTCAAGGCGCGGGGTGGCGCGTTTGTCCGCAAGGAGTTCTTCGGGAAGTATCCCGAGCTGCTAAAGCTGGTGGAGGATCTGAGTGACGACCAGATCTACAGGCTGCGGCGGGGCGGGCACGATCCGCTGAAGGTTTACAACGCATACAAGGCAGCGGTAGAGCACACCTGCCAACCGACGTTGATTCTGGCGAAGACGGTGAAGGGGTACGGCGTGGCGGAAATCGAAGCGCGCAACCCGACGCACCAGCAGAAGGAGCTGAACGACCGGGCGGTGCAGCTTTTCCGCCAGCGCTTCGACATTCAACTTCCCGAAGACGTGGCGAACAACGTTTCGTTCTACAGGCCACCGGAAGGCAGCCCGGAGATGTCGTATTTGCATGAACGGCGGCGGCAGTTGGGCGGGTACATGCCGCAGCGCAACGTGCTGCCGAGCCAGATACAGGCTCCACCACTCAAAGACTTTCACGACTTGTTGAGCGGCTCGAAGGCGCCGCATCCTTCGACCACGATGGCGTTTGTGCGCCTGCTGACGATTTTGTTGAAGACGCAGGGGATCGGTAAGCGGGTTGTGCCAATTATCCCGGATGAAGCGCGCACGTTTGGCATGGAGTCGCTGTTCCGGCAGTTCGGGATTTACGCCTCGGGCGGCCAGTTGTATAAGCCGCACGACGCCGATATGTTCCTGTACTACAAAGAACAGCAGGACGGGCAGATTCTGGAAGAAGGGATTACGGAGGCCGGCTCGATGGCCTCGTTCGCGGCGGCAGGCACCGCGTATTCGAACTACAGGACGGAGATGATTCCGTTCTTCATTTATTATTCGATGTTCGGATTTCAGCGCGTCGGCGACCTGATTTGGGCGTTCGCGGACGCACGCGGCAAGGGCTTCCTGATGGGCGGTACGGCTGGGCGGACGACGCTTTCCGGCGAGGGATTGCAGCATCAGGACGGGCACAGCCTGGTGCTCGCGAGCACGGTACCGACCTGCGCGGCTTACGACCCGGCGTATGCGTACGAGATCGCGGTGATTGTGCAGGACGGGATTCGCCGCATGTACCAGGAGCAGGAAGACCGGTTCTACTACCTGACGCTCTATAACGAGAACTACGCCATGCCTCCGATGCCGGAGGGCGCGGCGGAGGGAATCCTCAAGGGAATTTACAAGTTCAAATCCGCGGAAGGCGGAAAAGCCGCGATGCAGCTTTTCGGCAGCGGACCGATTCTCAATGAGGCGGTGCGCGCGCACCAGATCCTGGCGGAGCGGTACGGCGTGGCGACAGACGTGTGGAGCGTGACCAGCTACAACGAGCTGCGCCGCGAGGCGTTGCGCGTGGAGCGCTGGAACCGCCTGCATCCGGACCAGCCGGCCCGTGCGCCATACGTTGTGGCGGCGCTCGAGGGCAACACAGGACCGATTGTGGCTGCTACGGACTACATGAAGGTGGTGCCGGATCAAGTAGCTCCGTGGCTGCCGGGGCGCATGGTGACGCTGGGCACTGACGGCTTCGGCCGTAGCGACAATCGCGAGCACCTGCGGCGTCACTTCGAAGTGAATGCGGAATCGATCGTGGCGGCGGCGTTGTCGCGGTTAGCGCGTGATGGGGCGTTCGACATGGCCAAGGCCAAGAAAGCGTTCCAGGAGCTGGGGATTAATTCAGAGGGCGTGGATCCGGCGGTGGCATAGACTGGCGCTGAGCCGTTTTACGGCACAATTGAGTCAGGTATGGCGCAGCTGAATCCCGCATACGTTCCTCTGCTGACATTCCTTGGAACGTTGCTCATCGTGGCGGTGGGAATTCTGTACAACAATTCCCGCGTCATGGACTTCTCAAGCCGCATTACGGACGTCAAGGACCTGATCCACGCGGAGAGCCGTGTTACCGAAGCTAATCTGCGGCGGCTGGAAGAGAAAATCGATAAGGTCGAAAACCTGCTGTTGACGCGACTTGCGGATCACGACACCCGCATCAGCAGGCTCGAATCCAAATAAACCATCTCAGTTTGACCACGAGCCGTTGTATACTTTTCGGACAAGCACGAGGAGGTGCGGCATGACTTCGCGCAGGCAATTTTTGACAGCCAGCGCCGCGGGGGCGGTGCTGGCGAACGCGGCTCGCGGGGCGAAAGGTGAGTTGAACTCGGAGATCGATGCACGCGTCGCGCGGCACGACTTCCACGATCTTACGAAGGAGGATCTGCCGACTCCGGCGCTGATCCTCGACGAAGGCCTTTTTCAGAAGAACCTCGACAAGATGGCGGCGCACAACAAGGCCACCGGCCTGAACCTGCGCGCGCACGTGAAGATCCACAAGTGCCCCGAGATCAGCAAGCGGCAGATTGCCCTGGGCGCGACCGGGGTCTGTTGCGCGACCACCGCCGAGTGCGAGTTGCTGATCAACTCGGGCGTCAAAGGTGTGCTACACACTTGCCAGCCGGCGGGGCGCGCACAGATTGCGCGCACGGTCGCTCTGGCACGGCGGGATCCGACGTTCACGGGTGTGCTGGACGACCCCATCACCGTGGATGCGCTTGAGGAAGCGCTGGCAGCGGCTCATACCAAGATGAACGTGATCGTGGATGTCTATGCGGGTCTTGACCGGCAGGGCTGCCAGCCGGGTGAGACAGCGCTGCGGCTGGCGCAGAAGGTGGATCAGTCGAAGCACATGAAGCTGGTGGGCATTATGGGATACTCCGGCGGAGCTTCGCACACGCACGGTTGGGAAGCGCGCAAGCAGAAGTCCACAGGCGACGTTGCCGCGATGCTCGAAACGGTGGCGTTGTGCCGCAAGTCGGGTTTGCCCGTCGAGATCATTACTGGCGGCAGCACCGGCACCTACAACATCGACACGGAGAATCATCTGACGGAGTTGCAGGCGGGGTCGTACATTTTCATGGATACGCTGTATCGCGCGATCGGCGGCAAGAACGACGAGCATGTCTACAGCGATTTCGAACCAGCACTAAGCGTCATGACGACGGTGATCAGCAAGCAGCGTCCGAGCCAGTGCGCCGTGGATTACGGGAACAAGGCGCTGCTGCGTACGACCGATGAGGTGAAGGGGCGGCCGGGCGTGAAGGTCAGCCCGGGCGGCGCGGAATACGGCATGCTGTCGTGGAACGACGGCGGCCCCGAGATCAAGCTGGGCGAGCGCGTCGAGATCTACCCATCGAACCTGGATACGAGCACGAACGTGTACGACCGTTACTATGTGGCGCGTGACGAGAATATCGTCGATGTGTGGCCGATCATGGGGCGATCGGGGGCGGCGCAGCGCTGAGGTCTAATCCCACTTCACGCCGCGCGCACGCAGTTCGCGTTCGATTTGCTCGCTCGATTCGAATTGAACGGCATCGATGCCCTCGCGTTTGGCGGCGGCGACGTAATCGGCGATGTCGTCGGTGAAGAAACACTCTTCGGGGCGGCACTCCGCGCGTGCAATAGCCTCCCGGTAGATGACAGGCGATGGCTTCATCGCGCCTACGAGATGCGAGAGAACTTTGTAGTGGAAGTGGCGGAGCAGGGGGTAGGTCTGCTCCAACATTTGAAAATGAATGGCGTTGGTGTTGGAAAGCAGGAGCAGGCGGTTGTGCTGGCTGAGGCCTTCGAGCAGGGCTTCGGGCACCAGCGGGTCCGGCAGAAAGATGGAGCTCCAGATCTGGCAGAACTGATCGTAGGAGATATGGAGATCGAGCATGCGCGAAAGCTGGGCCACGAAGTCTTCGGGCTCGACCAGGCCGCATTCGAAGCGCTGAACCAGGTCGGTTGCGGCTATGCGGCTGCGGATTTCGGTGACAGGAAGGCCGCAGATCTTCTCGAGGCCTTTATAGCCGCGCATGAAATCGAAGGGGATGATGACTTTTCCTAGGTCGAAGATGACGGTTTTGATCATTAGTCCTCGTTACCAAATTCCGATGAATTTCCACCAGGCGAAGCCGATGGTGGACCAGATGGCGAGATTCACGAGCGATACTACGAAGCCCACGCGCCACCACTTCTGAAAAGAGACGTAGCCGTGGGCGTAAAACATGGGCGAGGGCGTGGTGCCATAGCTGGTGAGACCCGCGGCCAGGTTGGCGAAGCAGGCGAAACTGAAGATGACCAGGCCGGCCGGCGCACCGCGTGCCACGAGCACGGCCGCGAACGGGGGGAACATGGCCAGCATGTGTGCCGTGATACTGGCGAAGCCGTAATGAGCGAAGAAATAAATGAGGAGAGCGGCGCCGAGAACGACGACCCAGCCCGCGCCGGCGAACATCCGGCTGATACTCCGTGCGAACTCGCGTGTTACGCCCGCTTCATTGAGGGATTTGCCGAGCTGAAGCAGGCCGCCGTACCAGATGAAGATATCCCAAGCGGCACGGTCGCTCGCGACGTCATTCCAGGTGAGCACTCCGCTCAGAAGAAGGGCGGCTGCTCCCAATAGCGCCGTCACCGTGATATCCAGATGGTGAATGGGCGATGTGATCCAGAGAGCGCACACGGAAACAAAAATGGCCGCGACGATTTTCTGGCTGCCGCTCACAGGTCCCATGCGCGCCAACTCGCCGGCAGCGAAAGCGGCGGCTTCGGGCGTCTTGCGGATTGCCGGAGGATCGATGCGATAAACGATCCACGGCACGATGGCCAGCGAGCAGAGGCCGGGCACGATGCCCGCCGCGAGCCATAGCGCCCACGTCACGGGGTAATGAAACATCTCGGTGGCCATCTGCGCGGCGAGCGGATTGCTGGCCTGGCCGGTGAAGAACATCGCGGCTGTAACACAGATGCTCTGATAGACACCGGTGACTAGAAACGAGCCCACGAGCGCGGCGCTGGGCCCGGGAAGCGAGCCATAGAGCTCGGCGACCGAACGCACGATGGGCAGGACAACACCGCCCGAGCGCGCGCCATTCGACGGAATGATGGAGGCGAGCACCATGTCGGTGGCTGACAGCGCGTAGCAGACACCGAGCGACGTTTGTCCCACCGTTCGAATGAATACCAGGGCGATGCGCCGCGCGAGGCCGGTCTTGATGAGGGCGTTGGAAATGAAAAACGCCGCCATGACCAGCCAGACGGTCGGATCGCCATAGCCTCCAAGGGCGTGCTGGATGGTGAGGCCGCCGAAGATTGAGGACAGGACCACGGCGATCAGAACCGCCGCGCCGCCGGGAATGGGACGCAACATGAGCGCGCCGATGGTGGTGACGAAGATCCCCAGCAGACGCCAGCCTTCGGGTTTCACCGATTCCGGACGGGGGATCAGAAACTCGACGGCCAAATAAAGGGCTGCAAGGACCAGAGCACTGAGGACGCGGTGGCGCGTGTCCGAGGGCGCTGGTTGCGGGGCGAGCACAGCCTGCGCGGCTCCGCTTTGGCCCGAGGATCTGGTCGTGGAATCCAAATAAGACATCTTCGCACGGTATTGCCGAGTAACCCACATGGGATATGGGGACAAATGCTGAGCCCGACACGCTGTGCTGGAATTGGGCTAACGGGAGCAACAGTGACAACAACACGAATCGTGATCCTGGCCGCGGCGGTAACGGCCACAGGCCTGTTTGCGGAGCCGCGCTATATCGGCACGGCGAGCTGTAACGGAACTTGTTGGGTGGACAGCGCGGGAGTTTCCAACCACGCGACGATTTTTGAGAACAGCACGATTGAGACCGAGGGCGCGCCGGCGAGGCTGCAAATTACGGGTGAAGTGCGGATCATATTGGACGCCCGGACGCGAGCGAGGGTCTATCGAGATCATCTGACTCTGGAGAAGGGCCGGGTGCAGCTGGATAGCGGAAAGGATTACAGGATCGAAGTGCGAACCATCCGTGTGTTACTGGGCAAGCCAGGGGCGCGCGCGGTTGTTACTGCCGGGGTGTCGGGCGAGGTGGAAGTGGCGGCGCTGGGCGCCGTGGTACATGTCGCGAATGCCGAAGGCGTTGATGTGGCCAACGTCGCGGCGGGACACGCCGTGGACCTCCGGCTGGGCCAGACGAGCGAAGTGTCTGTGCTGACCGGGTGCGTAGTGAAGGAAGGCGGTTCATACACGCTTCGCGACGAGGTTTCGGCAGTCACAGTGGAATTGCGCGGCCAGGAGGTGGCGAGTCAGGTTGGACAAATCGTACAAGTGACGGGAGCCATCGTGCCGGCGCAGCGAGCTTTGGCACCGGCTGATCAGGTGATGCAGGCGCGAGATGTTCGGGCGCTGGGAACCGCGTGTGGAGAGGCCATGGCTACGGCCGTTCCCGCGACCGGATCGCGCGCGCGGAGTGCGCCTCAGCCCGACAGTGCAGGCACAGGCACGGCTACCGCTAACGCGGGCGGAGGCGGCACAGGGGCCACAGCGACTACAGCAGGGGCTGGAGGCACAGCAGGTACGGCCGGAGCAGCAGCTACAGCGGGGGCAGTGGCTGCGGGCGCCGGCATCTCCACCGCAGTCATCGCGGGAATAGCAGTCGCGGCGGCTGGGGCCGGGACTGCGGCGGGCATTGTGGCGACGCAAAGTCACCCAGCGGCGGCGATCAGCGCTGGGCGGTGAAACCGCTCCTTCTACGTCATTCCCAGCAGTGCATTCACGAGGACAGCGCCCATGCCGATGGGGATCATGTATTTCCACCCGATGTTCATGAGCTGATCGTACCGGAAGCGCGGGAAGGTGCCGCGGAACCAGATCAGGAGGTAAATAATCACCGCCACTTTGAACAGGAACCAGAACAAGCCGATTACGGCGCTGTTTACTTGCGGAACAAGAAATACCAAACTGACGGCGATGAGCAGGAGCGCCACGCCTACGAGCACTTTCTGCTGGAGCGGATCGCGGAGGCGTTTCACGAGGAGAAAACTGGACGCACCGGAGCCGAAGAACAGCAGAAACGGCAGGATAAAGTTGACGGGCTCGAGCCAATTCACATTCGGGAACGGCCTCAGCCACCCACCCCAGAAAAGCGTTACGGCTACGCTGGCGGCGATGAAAATGTTGGCGTACTCGGCGAGGAAGTAGAGCGCCCAACGGAAGCCGCTGTATTCCGTGTGGAAGCCCGCCACCAATTCAGACTCGGCTTCAGGCAGGTCAAAGGGTGCCCGGTTCGTTTCGGCAGTTGCGGAAATCAGGTAGACGACGAACGGAACCAGCATGAAGCCGTAATTTGAAAACGCGAACCAGATACCGCGGTCGTGCTGCGCTCTGACGATTCCCTGCATGCTCAGCGTGCCAGCCACCATCAGGCCGGAAAGCAGCGCGAACGATAATGCCACCTCGTAGCTAACCAGTTGTGCGGCGCTGCGCAATGCGCCCAGCAATGGATAGTGGCTGTTCGATGCCCAGCCGCCCAGGATGATTCCCAGGATGCCGACCGCCGACATAGCCATGATCACCAGGATGCCCACGTTGACATCCGCCACGTAGAGAATTTGGCTGAAGGGCAGTACGGCGAAGGAGGTGAGCGCCGTGAATGTCGAGATGACCGGCGCGATCCAGAAAATGGACTGGTCGGCATCGGTGGGGATGATGTCTTCCTTGAGCATCAGCTTCAGTGCATCCGCGATGGGCTGGAGCAAACCGTGCGGGCCGACCCGCATGGGGCCGAGCCGCACCTGAAAATCGGCCAGCACTTTGCGCTCTACCAGCGTGAGGTATCCGGCCACGAGCGGGAATACCGCGATGATGACAGCCGTCACCGCCAGCGGGATGAAGAGAGGATGTTGGAAGACGGTTTGCATGCTATCTCATGAACGAGCTTTGCGCCAAGTGCAGGATGGGCTCGGGGTAAACACCCACGGCGAGCGTCAATACGCCGGTGATCCCGAGCGCGAGCCGTAGTCCGAAGCTTGTGGCCAGCGGCGCCTTCTCGGTCAGATCCCCCACGAACATGATCTTGACGATGCGGAAGTAATAGTAGATGGCGACAGCCACGTATAGGGTGGCGATCACCGCCAGAAAGTAATGGTGCGTTTCGATCAGCGAAAGAAAGATGTAGTACTTACCGAGGAAGCCGGCGGTGGGAGGAATTCCGGCCAGTGAAAGTAAGAAGATGAGCATCAGGACCGCGTAGCCGGGACTCTTGTACATCAGGCCCGCCATGTCGTCGAGATCTTCGCCGATGATGTTCTTGCGCCGCAGCGCAATCACTACGAGAAATGCGCCGAGATTCATGAAGGCGTAGACCAGAACGTAAACCGCGATGCCCTGGATGCCGGTCTCGTTGCCGGCGATCAAACCGAGCAGCATGTATCCGGCGTGCGAGATGGAACTGTAGGCGAGCAACCGCTTGATGTTCGTCTGGCTGATGGCCGCCAGGTTGCCGATGGTCATGGTGAGAATCGCCACGGCGGCGAGGAGCGGCTCCCAGGAATCCCGCGCGGACGCGAGTGGTCCCAGGAAGATGCGCAATAGAAACGCGAACGACGCCGCTTTCGAAGCGACCGAAAGATAGGCCGTGATGGTTGTGGGCGCACCCTCATAGGCGTCCGGCGCCCACATGTGAAATGGAGCTGCGGAGATCTTGAATAGGAGCCCCACGGAAGTGGTCGTCATGGCCAGGAACACGACGGGATCCCAGGCCGGGCGAGCGGCGATTGCAGCCGCGATAACCATGAGATTGGTCGAGCCTGAGATGCCGTACATGACGGAGAAGCCGTACACGAGGAAGCCGCTCGAAAACGCGCCGAGCAGAAGATACTTCATGGCGGCCTCGTTCGAACGCTTGTCTGCGCGCAGGAAGCCGACCATCACGTAGAAGCAGAGAGCCATTAACTCGAGACCGATGAACAGCGTTATCAGGTCGGCACCAGTAGCGAGAAAGAACATGCCGCATTGGGCGAACAGCAGCAGGGCGTAGTACTCGCCGTGGTGCTCGCCTTCGATCTCGAGATAGTTGTACGACACGATCGCGATGATCAGGGTGGCCAGTTCAAACACCCAGTTGAAGTAGAGCGCGAAGCGGTCGATCCTGAGGGCGCCGCTGAAGGCGGTCAGCTCAGAAAGCCCGTTGGCCGTCAAATACGCCTGCTGCCGGTACAATCCGATCCCCACGAAAATGAGGCCCGCGACGACAACGAGAGCGAAGTAGCGCTTCTGTTTAGGATTAACAAACAGAAAATCGAACACCAGAATCCAACAGCCGAATAGCGCCAGAGTGATGGCCGGAGTCAGAGCAAAGGTCTCGTTGGCGGAATAAAACTGGTTCATTGCGCGGCCCCCGCCTGCACCACACCGGCCTTCACCACGGCGGCGCGTTGTGCTCCGGCCTGATAGTAGTCGGGCCGTACGCGCTCTACAATCTGCTGCACTGGCTTTTCGAGCAGGTCAAAATACGGCTTGGGATAAACGCCAATCCAAACGCCCCAGGCTATCAGCGGCAGGAACACTGCCAACTCGCGCAGGCTCAGGTCGGGCAGATGCAGGTTGCGGCTGTTCGTGACCTGGCCGAGCATGGTGCGCTGGTAGAGCCAGAGCAAATATGCAGCGCCAAGGATCACGCCCATGACGGAAAATGCCGCCCAAACGTGGCTGGCCTCGAACGCGCCTTGCAGGATCGTGAACTCGCCGATGAACCCGTTGAGCAAAGGCAGGCCGGCCGAACTCAGCATGGCGATGGCGAAGACGGTGGCGTACTTGGGCATCACGTGTGCCAAGCCGCCGTATTCCGCGATCTCACGAG
>Ga0181536_10005561_pt1 | contig 12888 bp, 10 predicted proteins | sample PEATcosm2014_Bin_41_FD_121105 | JGI IMG/M metagenome (GOLD analysis project Ga0181536, IMG submission 121105) | Peatland microbial communities from MTU Mesocosm Facility, Houghton, MI, USA - PEATcosm2014_Bin17_60_metaG | ecosystem: Environmental > Terrestrial > Soil > Wetlands > Peat | place...
AGCCAAGAAGCTCGCCCTGGTTGCCTGCATGCGTAAACTGCTCGTTATCCTCAATGCCATCCTGCGCGACCAGCTGCCGTGGAACCCTAGCTATTTGCTTGACCTTCAACACAGTCGCTGAGCAGTCCGAAAAATCCCGGGATTCTTCACTTCGCAGACTCCGGTCAGAATGACGAGCCAACTTGTGCAGAGGGCCGCCCGCCCGCATACGGTCGTCAGATTTCCCCGCAATACATCGATCCATGACCGCGTACTCTCTCGCCCGGCACAATCAGCCGCTGGCGACCAGCACACCCGCATCTCATTCTGAGCGCAGCAAATAACTCCCATCGAGATACCGAGAGTTTAGTTTCAATACAAAGCGAAGTGACGCGCGTGGAACCCCTCGCGCGACGTCCCTTGGGGTTTGCCCTCACCGCAACGGCAACGATTCGCGAGTTCGATCGCGCTTCGCAATGGCATAAAGCGGGCGCCAAGTTTTTGTCACGCGCCAATCTTCGCGATTGGCCTGAGCCTCTGCCCGCACCCCTCACGGCCTGCTGAAAAATATCAAGCGCACCGCGCCCCGCAAGGACAATCCGGTCTTTTAACGCGGCGGCAAACACCACTCACCGATCGCTGGCATCGATCTTGGTATTCGATCTCCATCAGCGAGCGCATCCGCGCTGCGACTTGGTCAGTGCGAGACGGACTTTGCCGATGAAGAAAATAATCAGACCAGCGTTGATATTCGCGATCATTGGTGCGCTTCTGACCACCGGCGGCAGCGCGCGGGCGCAAACCGCCGACGAACGTCTGGCCGCGTTCGACGGCGCCGCCGCACGAGCCGCGACACTCGAGGCGAACCCTCATTTTCGGCGCGACGCGCTCTTCGGTGCCGCGCGCAACCTGGTTGCGCTTGCGGATCGATGGACGGTTATTCGACCGCAGCTCGCACAGTTGATCGACCTTGCGGTCGCGGCTCCGAGCGCTGTCTCAACGGACTTCGCGAATGGATTCGCCGCCGGCAAGCCAATTTCCAAGGTTACTCTCGGCGCCAGCCGCTACTCCGGCTTTACTCAGAGCGAGACCGCGACGGCGTGGTGCGGGACCAGCGTGGTAATCGGTTTTAACGATACAGGCAGCGAGATCAGGACGCTCCTGGGCACCGGGGGCGTGAGCGCCCTCGGCTATTCAATTTCAAACAATCACGGCGGCGCCTTCTCCTATGTTGATGCGCCGGTCGCGCCCAGCAATTCAAACCAGACCACCATGGGCGAGCCCTCGCTGGCCTGCGCGGACTCCGCCAACTTCTACTATGCGTCGGTGTGGAGCGACAATGCGCAGGTGCGCAGCGGTGTCGCCGTCGCGAAATCAAGCGATGGGGGAGGAAGTTTCGCGAAGCCTGCGGTTGCGATTTCCAAGGACGCCTTCACGCACATCCTCGACCACGACTGGATCGCCATCGATCATGCAAATCCAACCAACCTCTACGTAGTCTATCTGGACCTGGATTTCTCCGGCGGTCTCTGCGGTTTCGATACCTTCGCGCAGCCGATTCCGCGCTATGCGGTCGAGCTGATTGCCTCTTCCAACGGGGGATCGACCTGGACCGCTCAGCCGACGGTCGTCGAACAGGTCTGCGCGAACGCGGCAGATCCCAACGTCTCGCTCGCAGGACCGCAGGCCGCGGTCGCCCCGACCGGTGAAGTTTACGTCACCTGGGAGGCGACGGGAGAGCATGGCGGCAGTCTCATCGCGCGCGAGATCAGGCTGGCCAAGTCGATCGATCGCGGGGCAACCTTCGCGGCGCCGGTCATCGTCGCGCCGGTCGTCATTACGGGCGACGGCGCCGACCTGCAGGGCTCCATCCGCTCCAGCGAATTTCCGAGCCTCGCGATCGGTACCGGCAAAGCCAACAGCGGATTCGTGTACCTGACGTGGAGCAGCGCCGCCTTCACCACGCCGGACTTAATTTCCACGATCGGTTCCTACGGCTTCGCCGACGTCATGTTCTCGCAGTCACGGAGCGGCGGTACTAGCTGGTCAACGCCAACGCGAGTTGACAACGATCCGGAGGGCGGCAGCGTTCCCCTCTCCGACCACTTCAAGCCGGCTGTCGCGACCGACAAAACCGGCCGTATCGGAATCTGCTTTTACGATCGCCGCCGCGACCCCAACAATTTTCTCATCGACCGCTATTGCGCAAGTTCGACCAACGGCGGCGGGTCCTGGACCAATACCAAGATCACACCGACCAATTTTTCTTCGCTGATTGGGCAGGACGTGCTGGTCGGACCGGATTATATGGGCGACTACGATACCGTCGCGGCTGATTCCAGCGGACTGGCAAGCGGATTTATCGCTTTCTACTCCAGCAACGCAGCCGGCAACCCCAACGTAATGACTAATCATTTCTAGATGTAGTCGCATGAGCTGGCGGTGAGACGCCGGAACCCGATGACAATATGCGATATCAATTCCAAACCAGATCAAGGCCGACTAACCAGTGCATGGATGTGCATGCTCAACGCGATCGCGCCCGCTGAAGTTGTCAGGCGCTGCGAAACTGAAGAGAAATCGAAATGAAAAAACAGAAACCGCTCAAGCTGTGGTTCGCCGCGATAACCCTCAGCGCATTCGTCGTCCTATCGGCAATAGTCAGTCACGCACAAGGCGAAAATGCTTTGATCGCCTTGGCGCCCACCGTGACCGCAACGGACCCGGTCAATGGCGCTACCGCCGTGAACTTGAACCAGGCGGTTGCAGTCACCTTCAGTCAGCCGATGTTTGCCCCGTCGGTGGGCGCAAACCTCCTTTTGCTGAAACCCGGGGGAAGTCGGGTGAGCGGGGTCGTCTACGCCCAGGGCACCACTGCGGTTTTTACACCCTCGGTGAACCTTCTGCCCAATACTACCTACACCGGAAAGGTCAGAGCCGCGGCCTCGGACGCGGCCGGCGTTGCGATAGGACACCTCTTCGCCTGGAGCTTTACCACCGGTGATTCCACCGATACGACCAAGCCAACGGTCACTTTCACCGATCCTGCCGACGCCGCCGTAAGTGTCGCGACCAATCAACGAATCAGCGCGATGTTTAGCGAGGCCATGGCTCCCCATTCGCTTGGCAACGCAACCTTCAAGGTGACCAAACCGGGTGGCGCCGCGATACTCGGAGTCGTTACTTATACCTCTGGGTCTGTGTCTTTCAGGCCCACCTCCCCACTCCAGACTAACACCCACTATGTCGCTACGATTACTACCGGAGCCAAAAATCTCGCCGGCAACCCCCTGGCTGCCGACTATGTATGGAGCTTCGAAACCGGAACCAGCCCGGACCACGTCAGACCTACGGTTACCTCTACCAACCCACTCAATAATGCGTCGCTGGTGCTGACCGATCAAAAAGTCAATGCAACCTTCAGTAAGGCGATGAACTACGCGACCATTACTACACAGAGCTTTTTCCTGACCTGGTCAGGTGGCCGCGTACCTGGAACTGTCGCCTATTTTTATGAGGCGACCAACAAGGTCACAATTGCGACCTTCGTGCCCAACGCCAATCTGCTGATCAATACTCTATATACTGCCACGATTACCTCTGCCGCTCGCGATTTGGCCGGCAATCAGCTCGCAGGGAACACACTATCGGGAAATTATGTATGGCAGTTCACTACCGGTGCCGCGGCTGGTCAGGACACGGTAGCGCTTGGCGCCGCTGCCAATTTCGCGATTCTCGCGGCGGCTACCGTTACCAACACGTCGACTCCCACCATGATTACCGGAGACCTCGGGCTGTGGCCCGGCACTTCGATAACTAATTTTCCGCCCGGAATGGTCAACGGCACGATACATGTGAACGATACTACCGCACAGGCCGGCGAGGCCGCCCTGGCGATCGCATATAACGACGCTGCGGGACGCGTGGGAGCCTTCACCCCGGCTGTCGGAAATGTCGGCGGTTTAACCTTCACCCCCGGCCTCTACCGGTCCGGAACGTCAACTGCGATTTCAGGCGGCGGAGACCTCACGCTCGACGCGCAGGGCGACCCAAATGCGGTTTTTATCTTCCAGATTGCTTCCACCCTCACTACCTCATCCGGGTTCGGGATTACTCTCGCGGGCGGCGCCCAGTCTTCCCGTATATTCTGGCAGGTCGGCAGTTCGGCGACGATCGGCACGGGGAGCCATTTTGCTGGAAACATACTGGCTAATACCTCGATTACGCTAGTAAGCGGCGCGGTGCTGGACGGCAGAGCACTGGCCGGAGCCATCAGCCTCACCGGCGCGGTCACGATGGACGACAATACCGTCGTGAGGCCCGCACCATAGCATGGGAATGCTGGTGACCTGTGAAAAATAAAGGGCACAGTCGGCACTTTCGACTCTCGGCGTCCATGAGACTTCATTCACAAACCTCTGGCCCGCCGCGGCACGGAGAATAGTGACGGCACAGGCGGCTGGAGCCCCGATTTCAACCGCCTCGGCAAACTGGGTAGTCATCAAGCGCGCAGAGCGAGCAATAGCAATTGATCGGGTTCGCGTCGTGTGCGGCGGCCTCGCGAAACGCCTGGCCGCTTTTCGTGTGCGACGACCGATATAGATGGTCGCAATACCTAACGGATTGCGCTGTAATGCAGCGCCGCGCGAGTCGAATGTACATTTCGTTGCGCGCGGCGGTGGGCGCGTGGCTATGAACACTCGTCGCCTCCGCTCGGCGCAGGCCTTTCCTATGCCGCCATTAACGAGACCGGATCCGGCGACTCAGAACGACACACTTATTCGGCGGAAATGGTACGCCGAACTTGATTGATTGAGCAGAAGCAATAGCCGGGTTGACGAATTGCCGTGGCACGGTGCGTGCTCACTACTTCCTACGTGAGTTCAACAAACTGTTCGCGGCCGTACACTGTTCGGCGCGATCGCACTAAATCTTCCCGGAAGAGTTCAATGCGGTTCAGAATAAAAGAGTTCAGAAGCCAGATGGTTGTCGTGATGGCGGCGTCGATAGTCGCGCTGATCGGTGCCATGGCACTTTCGACCGACGTCGGCCTGCTCTATTACAACTGGGGCATGTTGCAAAAAGCCGCCGACTCAGCGGTTCTCGCCGGCGCCAATGCACTGCCCTCGAACCCGTCCGACGCCATCGCGACGGCCAATCGCTTTGCCGCACAAAATGGTGTCGGCGCCGCGGAAACGATTTCGACCACCGTCGCGGCCGATGACATGTCGATCACGATACGCCTCACGCGCACGGTCCCTTATCTATTTGCACGTGTAGTCGGACTCTCGGCAGGCCTCGTTACTGTGAACGCTACCGCGGGCTTGCTAGGTGTCGGATCAGTCACTGGAATGCTCCCGGTTGGAATCGATTCACGCACGACTTACACCTACGGGCAGGAAGTCAGTTTGCTAACCGGCCAATACGGACCAGGCAACTGGGGCCCGCTGGCCTTGGGCGGCAGCGGTGCGAGCAATTTCGCGAGCAATGTTCAGAATGGTTATTCAGGCACGATCAGCGTCGGTCAGATGCTGACGACGGAGACCGGAAAGATGGTTGGTCCCACGCGAAGCTCCTTCAATGCACGGCTGACCGCGGGTGTAAACGGATTTCCGGACGGAACCTTTGCCAACCATTCGATCGACGACCCGCGCATAGTGACCGTGCCGATAGTTGACTTCGCAAACATCAATGGCGCAGGTGCCGGTCCTGGGATTCGCGGAGTTGTGGCTGGTCGGGATGGATAGTCAGGAGACCATAACGACATATTTTATCAATCAAGTCGCCGTCGGCACTCCCAGTTCCACTGCACTGGATTACGGGGCTTGGCAAGTAACGCTAATTAAGTGATGCGAGACTGACAAGAAATAGTCAGCTGTTTGGTGAGGCGGGGCCTCCCGGAAAGCACAGTCGGCTCCGGAATAGTGAACACAACGAGCGGTCTAATGAACTGGAAAGCGTTCAAGGTCGCGTAAAGCAGCCACAGGAGAAGTTAGTATGAATACGATCAGAAAGATGTATGTGAAGGTACAGAATATGCGACGGGGACAGACGATGACTGAGTATGCACTGATCCTCGCGGCAGTCGCAGTCGTGGTCTTCATCACTTACGAGGTGATGGGCCAGGATATTTCGAAGATGGTCAACTCAGTCGACAGTGCTCTGACGACCACCTGACCTGACGCGGATTGATCGCGAATTCGCGCGGCCTGATACGGAGGGGTGGCGAAGGCACTTGATGACCTTCGCCGCCTTCGGGGTGGGCCAGCGGTGCCGCGAGCATCGGCACTGCGGCAGAAGCCGGGGCGAAGCAGGGTCGGAAGGTTGCGCGACGGGCTGGCCGGCGGATTTCGGGATCGGTCGGGAATGAGTGCGGGAGGGACGCATGGCAGCTTTGGGAGTGAAGGCACCGGACCGTCGCGAATCGTTGCGGGTTCATCTCATCGGTGAAAACGCCGAAACGCTGGGCGCGATCAAAGTAGTGTTGAGCGCGGTCAACGAACCGGCGCTGGAGGTCGTCGAAATGTCGCCGCAGGCGGCGATCGATGAGACCGAGGTCGCCGACATCGCGATGCTCGTGTTCGACGGCAACGAGGCCGCTCCGCTAGGCTATCTGCAGAGTCGCTCAGAGCGATCGCCGCGGCCCATAATATTCGCCCTGCTGATGGATCGCTCGCCCGTACTGATGCGGCGGGTGTTGCATGCCGGCGCCGACGAGCTGTTTTTCTTGCCGCTCGAAAGCGCCGACCTCGCACGCGCGCTAATGAAATTGAGCGAGCGGCGGCGCCGCGCGGAGCGGCTTGGCGGCGGGGTGATCTATGGGGTCGCGAGCCTCGTCGGAGGGGTTGGTGTCACCACGCTTAGCGCCAACTTGGCGTTGGCGGGGCGCTACGCGTTCGGCAAACGATCGGCGGTGGTTGACCTCAACCTCCAAAACGGCGGGCTTGACGTCGCGCTCCATCTGGAGCCCGCGCAAACTATCGCATCGCTCATCGATGTCAGCGCCAAACTCGACTCTATCAAGCTCGAGACGGCGTTGACCAAACATCCGTCCGGGATTTATCTGCTGGCCGCGCCCAAGCGGCTCGACGATGCGGAGCGGGTAACCGATCTGGCCGTCGCCGCGGTGCTCGACCTGCTGCGCCAGCTATTCGATTTCGTCGTCGTCGACTGCGGCAGCCATGTGGACGAAATTACCGTGGCGACTTGGGAGCGATGCGACGAGCTGCTTTACGTGGTCGATCATTCACGAGTCGCGGCGCATTGCGCGCGACGCTTCAACGAGCTCTTCGGGCGGCTCGGACTGCGCCTCGACGAGCCGCGGTTTGTCCTGAATAAATTCGATCCGCAAAGCGCGATTACGGAGGCCGTGATCGCACAGTCGATGGGCGTGCCTTGCTTCGCGAAAATTCCGCGCGACGACCGGACCCTCGAAAAGATGCAGTTGCGGGTGCAGGACCTGTGGCAGCTGGCACCTACTTCAGCGCTCGCCCGGGCGATCGAAGCACTCGCCCGACGAATCAACGCCCGGCGTGAACCAGTCGTGGAAACCCCCGACGGCTTCGTCGCACGCCTGTTTAGCGTTTTCGGCGCTCGCGCCTGAATGCGGGCCTGAAACCTCGGCGCCGTAGCGGAACGGAGTCGGGGGTAAATCATAGCGCGGGTTTAGCGGACTTGAGCCGGTCCGAGTTTGGCGCACGCCGTGTGCGGAAGTCCGTAATGCCGCACCGGACGCACAGCCCCGGTCTGGAACACGCAATCGATAGGTCGGTTAATTTCGCAACGGGTTAAAAGGAGGAAGCATCATGAGGCTGGTAGACCGGCTCTCGCAAAACCGCGGCATCCCCGCGACTCCCGAGGCGCCCGCCGGATCGCTGATCGGAGGAACGCCCGTACGCAAGCGCGACGATATTGCCGAAGGCTCGCGACGGCTCAAAATCCGCGTCCACAACCGCCTGCTCGAGACCCTCGACGTCTCCAAGCTCGACGCGCTCGAGCCCGCGATGGTTTCGGGCAAGGTTACCTCCGCAATCAACGAGACTCTCGACGACGAGGGCCGGTTGCTCACCGATATCGATCGGGCGCGTCTGATCAGCGAAATTAAAAACGAGCTGCTCGGCCTCGGACCACTCGAACCCCTCCTGCACGACGACGACATCACGGATATTCTGGTCAACGGCCATTCGTCGGTCTATGTCGAAAAGTTCGGCAAGCTCCATCACACGGACGTGACCTTTCAGGACGATCAGCATCTGATGCTGATTATCGACCGGATCGTCTCGCAGGTCGGCCGCCGGGTCGACGAATCGTCGCCGATGGTCGATGCGCGCCTGCGCGACGGATCGCGTATCAACGCGATCATCCCGCCGCTCGCCCTCGATGGCCCGGCGCTCTCAATCCGGCGCTTCGGCAAGCGCCGCTACGATATCGAAGCGCTGGTCGACAAGGGATCGCTCTCGCGCGAGATGGTCGATTTTCTGCGCGCGATCGTCAAGGCGCGGCTCAATATTATCGTTTGCGGCGGCACCGGTTCGGGCAAGACCACCATGCTCAATTGTCTCTCGGGATTTATCCCGGAAGATGAACGCATCGTTACGATCGAGGACTCGGCCGAACTCTCGTTGCAGCAGCCCCACGTCGTGCGGCTCGAGACGCGCCCGCCCAATCTCGAGCGCAAGGGCGAGGTCACGCAGCGCGACCTCGTGAAGAACTGCCTGCGGATGCGCCCCGATCGCATTATCGTTGGCGAGGTCCGCAGTACCGAGGTCTACGACATGCTCCAGGCCATGTCGACCGGCCACGACGGCTCCATCGCGACCATCCACGCCAACAGTCCGCGCGAGTCGATCGGTCGGCTCGAAATGATGATGCTGCTCGGCGGATTTTCGATTCCGCAGCGCGCGATGCGCCAGCAGATTGCCTCCGCGATTAACATCGTGGTGCACGTCAGCCGGCTCTCCGACGGTACCCGCAAGCTCATGAAAATTTTCGAAATCAGCGGGATGGAAGGCGAAACCATCATGATGCAGGATCTCTTCGAATTCACCCGCACCGAGGTCGCCGCCGACGGAAAGATCGTCGGGACCTATCACTCGACCGGCATCCGCTCCTATTACGCCCATCAGATCGAGGTCGCCGGCTTCAAGCTCGATACGACACAGCGGACGCCGCCTGCGCACGCTAACGGTCGATGAGGCTTTCGACCGCGGTGGCGCGCGCGCTCCAGATCGCGCGTCGATACGCGGCGTGCGCCACCAATACGTGCTTGATTTTGTCTCGCGTTGACGGCGAGCCGGGGAGAGAGGACGGGTCTCTGCAACGAGTCGTTGCAGGCGCCTGCGAATGCCGATGGATTTACTGATCGCGACCGCAACCTTCGCCCTCGTGCTCGCCGTGACGCTCCTCCTGCTGACGGGAAAACGCGACGACAGCGCCCGCGCTGCTGTTTTGCTCGAAGATGTGACGCGCCCCGAGAGCGACCTAATCGGCGAAGACCTTATGCGCACCGGGGGCCGTCCGCGGCGCGCGCCTGCGACCAACCGGCGCGAAGAGCTGCTCGAAATCTTCTACCGAGTCCATCTGCTGCTGCGGCTCGAGGAGAGTATGTGGCAGGCTGGCGTCTACCTGCGCGTTTCCGAAATGCTGCTAATCATCCTGGTGATGTTCGGCGCCGGAGTCGCCCTCGCCAAACTCTTCCTGCACGATACGCTGATCGCCTTCGTTCTCGGCGCCGTGATGAGCATACTGCCGGTGCTCTATATCCACTTTCGACGCGTGCGCCGGATGCGCGAATTCGTCATTCAATTGCCGTTCGCCCTCGACCTCATCAAATCGTCGCTCGAGGCCGGCCATTCGCTGCTGCGCGGCCTGCAAGTCTTGGTGCAGGAATTCTCCGATCCGCTCGGCGGCGAGTTTCGCACCGTGCTCGAGCAGGCCCGCCTCGGCATGCCCCTTCCGCGCGCCCTCGACGAAATGCTCAAGCGCATGCCCGAGGAAGACCTGCGCCTCCTGGTCGTTGCGATCAAGGTCCAAAGTGAAGTTGGCAGCAGTCTGGGTCAAATCGTCGGCCGCCTCTCCGAAATCGTCCGCACCCGCCAGCGCCTCGCTCAACAGATTCGCACGATGACCGCGCAATCGCGCATGAGCGGCCTGGTGGTCGGCCTGCTGCCGGCGATCGTCCTTGGAATTTTCAGCCTCGTGCAGCCTGGCTACGCCAGCGTGCTCTTCTATGACCCGTCCGGAATTATGGCCCTCAAGCTCGCAATCGGCCTCGACCTGATGGCCTTTTTTACCATTCGGCGCATCCTCAAGGTGGACTACTGACATGAACTCGATACTGATCAGTACGGTATTTTTCTGTCTGATTAGCCTGGCCGGCGTGGCGGTGTACATCGTGCTCTATGGCAGCCATCGCGTATTTCAGGAACGCTTCAGCGAGATGACGATGAAGTTGAAGCTGGCCGAAGGCGACGGGCTGCTGGTCAGCGACCGCGAATCCGAAGGCGTCGCCCGCTCGCTCTTCCAATGGGCCTTGCAGCGGATGCCCGCACCCAAGGCGTCGCCCTCGACCGAAAAAATTTCGCGGCTGCTGGTGCGTGCCGGCTTCCTCCGCTCCGCAACCGCGCGCACGTTTCAATTGATTCGCCTGATTGTCTTCATCGCCCTCGGAATTATTGGCTTGGTTGTCGCCGTGACGCTCGGTTTCGCGATGGGCCGAAGTATTCTAGTCGTGCTCGGATCGCTCGCGCTCGGTTACTTCGCCCCTCTGTATTATCTCCGCCGACGCGCCGGCAAGCGCCAAAAGGAAATCTCCCGGCAGCTCTCCGACGTCCTCGACCTTTTGGTCGTTTGTGTCGAGGCCGGGATGGGCCTGTTCGAGGCGATCAAAATCGTCGGCGACGAGACCGAGCGTTACGGTCAGGCGATCGGTACGGAACTCGCCCAGGTCTCGGTTGAAGTTGCCGCCGGTACCTCGCTCGGACAGGCCCTGCGCAATCTCGCTGAACGCACCGCGGTCGAAGACATCAAGCCGCTCGCCGCCACCCTCATTCAGAGCGAGCAGCTCGGATCGCAGATCGGTCCCGCCTTGCGCTCGAGTTCGGATGCGTTACGCATCAAGCGTCGCTTTCGCGCCGAAGAGGCGGCGCAGAAAAGCACCATCAAGATTCTCTTCCCGCTGGTGCTCTTCATCCTGCCCGCGATGCTGATCGTGCTGCTCGCGCCCGCCATGATCCAGGCGATGCGCACGCTTAGCGCAAGGCTGATTTCGCCGGGGCTTGACCGCGATGCCCGCGGGCAATATCGATCGTGAGATGGGAGAGGCGGCCCTCAAACAGCGCGCCCTGGAGCTATGGAACCAGGGCGTCGACTATCACCTGCACGGCGACTTTCGCAGCGCCATCGCGCTCTATGACGAATCGATCGAAGTCTTTCCCACCGCCGAAGCCTACACCTTCCGCGGTTGGGCCTTTCGTTTTCTCGGACGCATCGACGACGCGATTGCCGAATGCCATAAGGCGATCACCGTCGATCCCGCCTTCGGCAATCCCTACAACGATATCGGCTCGTATCTGATGTCGAAGGGCGATCTCGACGAGGCCGTCGAATGGTTCGAAAAAGCCAAGGCGGCGCCGCGCTATGAGCCGCGTCATTACCCATTCATGAATCTCGGCCGCCTGTACGCCGCCAAAGGCATGGTGCTGCGCGCGATCCAGGAGTTAGAAGGGGCACTCGCCATCGATCCCGGCGAAGCCTCATGCCTCGAGATGCTCGACCGCCTGCGAGCTCAGCTCAATTGAATCCAGGCGGCGTTGTCGATGCCGCGTGATTGATGCAGACACGTCGCTGCGGGATAATCGGCTGCAACCTCAACCGACCGGGAGGAATTGAATGATGCTAAAGGTTGGCGAAGCGGCACCGGACTTCACGCTCACCTCTCATCAGGGCAAGCGGGTCGCGCTCGCGAAACTGCGCGGCCGCAAGGTCATTCTCTGGTTCTATCCTGAGGCCGATACCCCCGGCTGAACGGTCGAGGGTCGCGGGTTCCGCGATCAGATTACCGACTTCGAACAGAATAATATCCAGGTCCTCGGTATCAGCTTCAACGACGTCGAAAAGAACGCCGAGTTCGCCGATAAGAACCAGTTTCCCTTCCCCTTGCTCTGCGATACCGATCGCAGCGTGGGAATTGCCTACGGTGCGTGTGCCGACAATAAGGCTCGGTACGCCAGCCGCATCAGTATTCTGATCGACGAGGACGGCAGCGTCGCGCGAATCTACGACAAGGTCAATCCGCGCGACCATCCGGCACAGGTACTCGCCGACGTCCTCGGCGTATAGCGTCGCCGCCGCACGAGATTCGATTCCGCTGCGACCGGCTCTCGCGAATTCAGCGCCGGCCGTCGAGCTTTATTCCGATTTGCGGGCCTTCCTGAGAAAATCAGACACTACCGCTTCTCGCGCCCGTGCCCGGTTCGACCACGCATCCCAATTTGAAACCGCGCGCCGCCAATTTCCGCGCGGTCAGCCATTTATTTGCCTCCCCGCTTGCGATCTCGCTTCAACGAATTAGGGACTATTCCCGAATCTGCTCCATCTGCCGATGGCCTCTACTTTGCTCCTCATCCATTAGCGATGGGTCGATCGGCGCGTCGGGCGCGGCCGCCTGCGGGGTTTGAAAATTGTCTTCTGATGGAACGTTCCGAAATGGGCTGACCCGTCCGGCCGCCGAAGAAATCCCGGGATCGGTCGAAGAGTGGCTCGACGTCCAGGCGCTCGCGATCGACCGCGAGGAAGTAGGGGGGATGGTGGTGCGCTCGGCGAATATGCGCCGGGTGTTGAAGATGATTCAGCGGCTGGGCCCGTACAAGGCCTCCGTGCTGATCCACGGCGAGTCGGGGACCGGCAAGG
>Ga0181536_10005563_pt1 | contig 12887 bp, 10 predicted proteins | sample PEATcosm2014_Bin_41_FD_121105 | JGI IMG/M metagenome (GOLD analysis project Ga0181536, IMG submission 121105) | Peatland microbial communities from MTU Mesocosm Facility, Houghton, MI, USA - PEATcosm2014_Bin17_60_metaG | ecosystem: Environmental > Terrestrial > Soil > Wetlands > Peat | place...
GAAATCGGGGGTGCCGAGATCGTCGTGCGTGGTCTCGGGAATCTTCTCGAAGCATCGCACGATGTCGTAAGCGAGAAATCCCACCGCGCCGCCGAAGAAGCGCGGCAGGTTCGGCAGTTCGGGCGCGCGGAAGTGCTTGACCTCGGCGCGTAACTCCTCGAACGAGTTGGCCACCGAGCGCACTTCGACGCCGCGGCCGGGCCGGATGATATCCATTCGGTTTTTGCGCGCCCGCATCACGACCGACGGCTCGGAACCGAGAAAAGTATAGCGTCCCCATTTCTCGCCGCCGCGGACGCTCTCGAGCAGAAAGGCGTAGTCGTTGTCGCGCGCGACCTTCAGGAAGGCGGAGACGGGAGTCTCGAGGTCGGCGGCGATTTCCTCGAAGACCGGGATGAGGTTGAATCCCTTGGCCGCCAGTTGTTCGAATTCGTTTTCAGTGGGTTGCAACATCCAGATTGCCTCTCTTGCTTCCGATTCCATCGCTGAGAAAAAGAAAAGGGCCGCAGGGTTTTCGCCCACGGCCCTCTCAAGAAATCGGTTTTGTGATGAATTACAAAGCCGGCGCGCAGGCGGGTGCATCGACGTGCCACCGCCACCATCCCGCACAAACTTTCCGGCTCATGAGATTCATCGTTGGATCAATGATCCATGCGGAGCAGGTGATTGTCAATGCAGGGTGCTGACAGTTGTTTGATTCCGGCTGACTATCGGCTACGATTCCGTCGCTGTGCCGGACGCTGGCGTGGGCCGTCCCGGAACACATCGCGTTAGCCGCTGGGACGAGCTATTCCCGAAGAATCCCCGATGACTGTCTCTCGCAGTCATCGCCATTGCGACATACGATCCAAAAACAGTGACGCTTTCTGGCGTGATGAGCTTCTTTCCACTTGGTCGAAACCATCGGCCCATTGCGAACTTTGACGATCAAATCGCACACGGTGAATCCGGCCTCCTCAGCCATCCGCATGAAGTCGCAGTGCGGCCATTTCGATTTGTGGTTGTTCACCATGTCCGTGATCTTTGCGAGCAGCAGGCCGTCTGTTTTTAGTACCCGCTTGGCTTGTTTCAGAAACGGCGGATACAGATAACTCAGGTTCCAGTCCTGCTCTTTGCCGCACTCCACCGTCGCGCCGAAGTCCACGTCGAATCGCTTGCGGCTCTTATCTCGACCTTGCGGTCCGACGTGCGGCGGATCGTAGACGACGGCTCCGAATTTCGCAGAAGGTACGCCCGTCATTTTGCGATTGTCCCCCGCGATCATCGGCTTGTGCTGTGGGTCGATATCCATCGAAACGACGCGCCGTTTAGAGCCTTTCCAGAATCGCCCGGCATTGTAGGTCGAATCCAAAATCGGCTCAGGCGGTATCGTCGCGTAGAAGTTGAACATCGCTTCGAGCAGTTCGCCATCGCTCCCTTCCCACACACTACTGATTGGTACATAAGTCGACGCACTACTCAGAGACAGTCCTTGAGACAGTCCTTGACGATTAGCGCTGAACACGCTGGCCCGCCCGGCGTCCTTAAATTTCGACGGCAAAATTCGAGATTTGTTCACTGCTATCAGGGTGCCCTGTTTGCTTGATACCAATCAACCGTTTTCGCCTTTTGTTCGAATTTTAAACAACAATACTACTGAGCTTGCGGGATTCCTGGCTCAATGCGAGGTCGTGTAGGCCTGCTTGTATTGCTCGCGGAGTTTGTTCTGCGCCGCATTCGCTTCGTCGGCGCTGGCGTAGGGTCCGATGCGGACGCGGTACCAGGTCTGCCCGTTGAGCGCGACCTTGGCTTCCTGCGCGTTGTAGCCGAGCGTCTTCAGGCGAGAGACCATCTCGTCCGCCCCGCTCTTGTCCATCACGGCTTCGATCTGGATGTTGTACGGCTTCGCGCCGGGAGCAAGGGCGTTAGCCGGTGCGGCGGGAGCGGAAGCCGTTTCGGAATCTTCGTCGGATTCGTTTTCGTTGTCGGGTGCGGGACGATTGACCGCGGGCGCCTCGGAACGCGGTTTCAAGCGCGCGACGGTGGCAGGTGACGTGCGGGCAGCGGGAGGTACCTCGCCGGCAGCGGCCGCGGGCCGTTTGATCGGGACCGCAGGAAGGGCCGGTGCAGACGCAACCGATGGCAACGCGGCGGCTGCGGGTGACATCTCAGATACGGGGGCCAGCTTTTCGGGGGGATTCGGCAGCGGGTAGGTCGAGGAGATTTGACTCAAGTCGGGTTGGTTCTGCCGGGCCATCTCGTAGCCCGCGATCAATCCGAGCGCGAAGACCGCGCCCGACAGCCCGACCAGTCCGAGTAAAATTAGAAACGCGCCGCCCGCCCTGATTTCGAATCGCATCCCGTTTTCGCTCCTCACATCCGCTCAGGAGCGCTCACCCCGAGCAACTCGAGTCCGCCCGCAATCGCATCCTTGAGAATCCCCGCCATGTACATCCGCGCCAAACTGAGTTCGCGATCCGGCCCGATTATACGATTCGCGGGCTTGTTGTAGTAGCGATGGAATTCGCCGGCCAGCTCGAGCAGGTAGAATGGAATCCGATGCGGCTCGAGAGCTTCAGCCGCCGCGGACATGACCTCGGGGAGTCCAACCGCGCGCTTGGCGAGGTCGAGTTCCTCGGCGCCGAGCGGATTGAGATCGATGGCCGACAGGTCCGCGGGAAGCGTCAAGCCCTTGGCCGCGCCCTCGCGAAAGATGCTCGCCAGGCGCGCGTGCGCGTACTGGACGTAAAAGACGGGATTCTCGGGCGCCTGCTTTTTGGCGAGTTCGAGATCGAAGTCGAGCTGGCTGTCGGACTTGCGGAACAGGAAGAAAAATCGCACCACGTCGGCGCCGACCTCGTCGATCAACTCGTCGAGTGTGACGTAGGTCGCCTTGCGCGTGGACATCTTGACCTTTTCGCCGGCGCGCGTGAGCGTGACGAACTGGTAGATAATCGCGCGAATGGGCGTGGTGTCGTAGCCGAGCGCCTTAACGGCGGCGACGACCTCCTGATGCTCGGCAATATGATCGGCGCCGAAGACGTCCACGATGAGATCGAAACCGCGCTTGAGCTTCTGGACGTGATAGGCGATGTCGGGCGTGCGATAGGTGGGCTGGCGGTCTGGGCCGGAGCGCACCAGCACGGCATCCTTGGGAAGTCCCAGCGGCTCGCCGCGCAGCCAGATGGCGCCGTCCTGCTCGAATGTGAGATGGCAGTCGCGCAGCGCTTTCAGGACGGCCTCAACCAGGCCGGCGTTGATGAGATCGAGTTCATTGGTGTAGACGTCGAAGCGGATTCCCAGGCGCGTGCAGGTCTGCTTGATGTCGGCGAAGATGGCTTTGACGGCCGCCGCGCGGAAAATCTCGAGGTCGGTCACGGACACGAGTGCGTCACCCCGCTCCGCTTTCAGAGCGCGCGCGATGTCGCGGATGTACTCGCCCTGATAGCCGTCTTCGGGCAGTGGCGCGTCGATGCCGTGCTCCTGGAGATATCGCGCGCGCACCGATTCGCCGAGCAACTTCATCTGACGGCCACCGTCGTTGAAATAATATTCGCGGGTGACGTCGAAACCGGCGGCCTCGTAGAGGCGCGCGATAGTGTCGCCGAGCACGGCGTTGCGGCCATGACCGACGGTGAGGGGGCCGGTGGGATTGGCGGAGAGAAACTCGACCTGGACTTTCTTTCCAGCGCCCGGACGCAGCTCCCATGCGCGCGGCTTCCAGAACGCGGGTCCCGCGCTCGCAGCGCGGCGCATCTCGGAATGCCAGTAGGGGGACGACATTTTGAAATTGATAAACCCCGGACCGGCGACCGAGACTTCGCTCACTTCCGCGGGCATCGCGACGTGCGACTTGATAATTTCCGCGATCGCGCGCGGTGGCTTGCGCTCGGCCTTGGCGATCGTCAGCGCGACGTTCGAGGCGACGTCGCCATGGGCAGAGTCGCGGGGCGCTTCGATTCCGATCGAAGGAATTTCGGCGGTCAACTGACCCGCGGCACGCGCCCGCTCGATTGCGCCGCGAAGGATGGAGACGATCAGTTCTTTCATTCTTTCATTCTTTCATTCTTTCATTCTTTCATTCTTTCACTTTTTCACTTGGCAAAGCCGCGCGTGCCTGCAGCAATCGTGTCAGATAGACGGCGCGATGTTAAGGCGCGGGCGGGCGAGCTTGACGATCGCGGCGGCGCGATGCGAACGTAACGGCGAGCGGTTACCCGGATGTGATGCCGAATATGATCGAATAGACATGGTTATGCCAGCGACGCAATGGAAAATGCCCCCGCTCGTAAAAGTGTACGAAGCGCTCGGGGCGATTGGTGACGGCCGCGTGCGACTCGAGGACAGCCGGCGGGCGACGGTCGTGTCGTCGGGTGGGTCGAAGACTTACGAAGTGGAGACCTCGGCGGACGGGCGCGAGGTCGCGTCGAACGACAACGCGTCGTACTGGCAGGGCTACCTCGGCTATCCGGCGATCGCGGTGCTGCTCGCGCGCGGATTTTATCGTCCACCGGCGAACGTGACCGACGCGCTGGCGGGAGTGGCGTGGAAGGAACTCAATCGCAAGTTCAAAAACGACTGGGCCAGGACGATCGCGGAAGTTGGAAAGGAGGTGGAGCGGGCCGGGCACGATCCCGACGCGGTGCGATCGGAAGCTGAAGCCGTGCTGAGCTTTCTTCGCGCGCTACGACCGGTGCGCGGCAAGCGCATCCGCCCACCGGCCGAAAAGTCCGCTAGCGAGACCCGCTAGCAGGCCCCGACCGGAACGATTCGACCATGCTGCGGGGACGACTGATTAGTTACAGACACCGCTGACCGACACGGTGTACGACTGCACGATAAAAAAATCGCGCATGCTGAGTTGGGTGGCCACTCCCGATACTTTGCCGGTCGCGCAATTGCTGAGCAGGTTCGCAAGCGCGGTCTGCGTGAGTCCTTGCGGTGCGACCAGATGAAGATATCCGAGATCGCTGGCGCTCGAAGTGATTGGATTGCCGAGGCCCGCGCGATCGGAGATCGCACTCGATTCAACGAAGACGCATCCGTAAGCCTGCACGCAGCCCGCAAGCAACGCAGCGAGAACTATCGAGTTGATCGGTTTCATCTTTTCTCCGGTCTCCCGGTTCGGCGCGAATGGAGCGCGTAAGCGATGCTAATTCGCATCGTGAAACCGAGTCAATCACGCGCGAGCGGCAGGGCGTCATGCTGTTGCGTGATGATGCAAGATGCTAGCGTGGCGGGATTCGCACCGGGACGGGGGCTTCGATGGCGAACGGGGCTGGCGGCTCGATCACACCTTTTTTCACGATATGGACCGCACCGCGCGCGACGATTCGGCGCATTGTCGATTCCGATCCGACGCGCAACGTAATCGCGCTCGCAGCCATCGGGCCGGCGGTCGGCGCGCTGGCGGGTCAGTGGTCGAAGGCGCTCGGCAGCAACGCCAATCTGTCGGTTTTGTGGCCGATATGGGTGGCGGCCGGCGTTGTAATTCAGGCGGCTCTCGGAGTTCTCTTTCTGTTCATTTCCGGCGCGGTTTTCAAATGGTCGGGAAGCTTGCTGGGCGGCGTCGCGAGCCGAGTCGAAGTGCGGGCCGCGATCGCGTGGTCGCAGGTGCCTGCGATCGCCGCCGGGATCGTCCTGCTGATCGCGCTCCTGCTGGGCGTGCCGATGCCGACGCCGCATGCGGCGCCTGGGACCTTGCCGCAAATCGATCCGGCGTTTTACAAGGTCATGGCCGTTGAAGGGGTGCTCGGGTTCTGGGGGTTCATCGTCTCGCTGAAGTGCATGGGCGAGGTGCATCGATTCTCGGCATGGCGCGCGCTGGCCGCGATCCTGATACCGCCGCTCATTGCGTTAGTCGCAATCGGTTTCGTCGTCTTCGTAGTCAGTCGTCTGACGGGACATCACTGATCGAACATCAACAGAACAGCTAGTCGACGTGCAATCGCGCGGCGAGGCGCGAGAAGCGAAGACGCTCATCCTGATTGCGCACCGCCTGCTGCAATGCGCTCTTGGTCCCGACCAGCACGCATACCCGCTCGGCGCGCGTGATCGCCGTGTAGAACAGATTGCGGCGCAGCATCAGGTAGTGGCTCGAATGTATCGGCATCACGATCGCGGGATACTGACTGCCCTGGCTCTTATGCACTGAAATCGCGTACGCGAGCGCCAGCTCGTCGAGCTCCGAGAGGTCGTATTCGGCGTGGGTCTCCTCGAACGTGACGCTCACTCGCGCTTTTTCAGAATTAATCGCAACAATCCGGCCAATCGATCCATTGAAGACGTCCTTGTCGTAATTGTTGCGCAACTGGATAACGCGGTCGCCCTCGCGAAACACGCGATCGCCGGCGCGGAGTTCGCGTCCCGACGGATTGAGCAAGCTTTGCAACTCGCGATTGAGAATGTGCGTACCGAGCGGACCGCGATTCATCGGCGTCAGCACCTGGATTTCGCGCGGGTCGTTTATTCCGAATCGTCCAATCAGCCGCTGTTGCACGAGCTGCTTGATCGTCGCGAGCACGTCCTCGGCGGCGTTGCGCTCGAAGAAAAAAAAGTCGCCTTCGGCGTCATTGGAGATATCCGGGAATTCACCGCGATTCAAACGATGCGCGTTGGCGACTATCAGGCTGCGGCGCGCCTGTCGATAAACCTCCCGCAATTGCACGACCGGCACGAAGTCGGATGCGATCACGTCCTTGAGGACGCTGCCGGGGCCAACCGACGGGAGTTGATCGCGATCACCGACCAGCAGCAGCGAACAGTTCGGCATCAGCGCAGACAGCAGGCTCGAGGCGAGCTCAAGATCCATCATCGAGGCTTCATCGATGATCAGATAGTTGGTGCGGAGCGGAAATTCCTTGCCGCGGACAAAGCCTCCGCTCTCGGGGGAGTATTCGAGCAGCCGATGAATGGTCTTTGCGTCGCGGCCAGAGGCCTCCTGGAGCCGACGAGCCGCGCGCCCGGTCGGCGCGGCAAGCGTCGGCTTCAAACCGACCTCGGCGAGGGCGACCAGCAGCGAGCGCAGCAAGGTCGTCTTGCCGGTGCCGGGACCGCCGGTGATAACGGTCACGCGGCTGGCCAGGGCGCATCGGAGCGCGCTCTTTTGCTCGAGTGACAGTTCGAGTTCAGAGCTTCGCACCGCCGCGTCCAGGGCGCGCTGGATCAGATCCTTGTTCATCGCGCGGCCTGCGTTCAATTCCGCGATTCGCCGCGCGACGTTCACTTCGGCCTCGTGCAAGCGTGCGAGATAGACGGCGGTGTGATCGTCCGCCTGTTCGACAACCACATCACCGCTGGCGGCGAGCTCACTGACGGCCTCGCGCGCCAGCTCGGGCTCCATCTCGAGCGCGGTACGGAACTGGCCTTCGAGATACTCGAAGGGCGAATAGACGTGGCCCTCGTCGGACATGCGCTCGAGCAGGTACAAGACCGCGGCGCGGGCGCGCTGAATCGAGTTGCGCGGGATGCCGAGTTTCTCCGCGACGGCGTCGGCGGTGCGAAATCCGATGCCATGAATGGTGCGCGCGAGTACGTATGGATCGCGCCGTACGACGTCGAGCGCGTCCTTGCCGTAGAACTTGTGGATGCGCCGCGCGTGCGAGGCAGCCAAGCCGTGCCCGCGCAGAAAGACCGTCAGCTCGCGCAGCCCGGACGAGTCGCGCCATGCAGCCACGATTGCCCGCGTGACTGCGGCTCCGATGCCGGGGACTTCGCGCATGCGTTCGGGAGCGTTGTCGAGCACCTCGCCGAGCGAGTCTCCGAAATGTTCGGCGATTCGCCGCGCAAGTGCGGGGCCGACGCCCTTTATTTCCGAAGCGAGGTAGCGTTCGAGCGCGACCGCTCCGGCGGGCCGCACGGTTTCGAAATCGACTACGTGAAACTGATCGCCAAAGCGCGGATGCTGCTCGAAGCCGCCTTGAGCGCGGATGGTCGAGCCAACTTCCAGACCGGCGAGATTGCCAACGACGGTGACCCGGCGAAAGTCGCCGTGTTCGCCGGCAACGACCACGACGGCGACCGAGTAGCCGTTGTTGTCGTTAACGAACAGGACCTGATCGAGAGTGCCCTCCAGCGTCTCGGCTGCTTGATGCGCTTGTGCCACGCAAAGAGGATTACGCGCGGCGAGCGTCGCGTCCAGTTGAGTCGTACACGATCCTTCAACAGACGAAACTCTCGCCAGATGAATGGACGGCGAACCTACGGGGTTTCGTGACCCTCTAAACGGCGCAGGGATTCCGATCAACAGCTAAGGAACGGGAGTCAGAAAAACTTCAAGATGGCGCTCTCTGAAACCTATTTGCACTAAATTGAAAAAGTCGCGGCCAAGCAGGTTGCGTTGGATTTGATTGACGCTGAACCTCAAACCGATCGGAAATCTCCCAAGGTCGGGCTCCGAAATTACTACCGGCAAGATTCGAGCGTCGATGTAAGATGAATTCGTCGTCACGAACCTGAATGGGTTCCCGCTTGCCAAATCAAGCCCGATCGACTCTGCCAGATTGCCATCAAAGAGCGAGAACTCCGCCCCCGAATCAAGTTCTGCTCGTAGATCGAGGGCGTTTTCGCGATTATTTGGGTTTTCGAGCTGAACTACCAGCCCCGGATATGAGCGACCGTTCTGATGTCGCAGATATGGAAGCTGAATCTGATATACGACGGCTTCCACGCTTCACAGTCCAATCATGCCCTCGTCGTTTTCGACCTTCGATTCGACCCGAAAAACGAATGGCACCTTTACGCCTTTCCGTTTCGCCTCAGACACCACCTCCGGTGCATCAAAGCCGTGTGCGATTATGGTCTGGCCTTCCACTGCGACCCACTCACCAATCAAGTGTTCAAATCTCTCCGGGTGTTCAACGTAGTACTTCATTTCGCGCGATCGATACGACGCGAACCTGATGGAACTGGCGTCACATTCTGCGGCGGCACCCGAACCATTCGCTAGTTTGGATAAACTGCCAGCCGTGGCCACCAGACTTGTACCAAGAGCGGCGAACGAAGCTGCCGTCGTAACCCTTGCGCGCGCGCGACCAGAAAATTCGACATGGGCCGTCGGAACGGGCAGGGTCGATACCAACGACGCACTGTTCCTTGCTCTCGCGGGGTTTGTCGCAAAGGAGCGCAGTCCGCTTGCCTTCAGCGCCGGCTTGCGAGCTGAGGTCTTGTGTCCAGGGGACGGCATCGAATCTACGACGACCTCCGTTTCTTCTCGATCTCCGGAAATGCCGCGTCAAGGTACTCTTTCAACGCTCGCACAGCAGAAAACGTCAAAACGACTCTGGCCACCGGTTCGACCGCCATGACTTCCTGTGCAGTGGCGGGAGGAATCTCCAATATCTTCGATCCTTCTTTCATCAATTCTCTATGTGGTTTAGCAACCCATCGAAGCTCAATAGTCATTTCATCGACATTCAGATTCGCTGTGCTGATATTCGCATGAAATGTCGGTGGGTCGTTCCTCGCTGTGCTATCCGGCATAAGACATCTCCCAAATGGGAAAGCCCAGAAGCTTCATATTATATCGATTGTTCAAAGTCCAACCCGCAACTCCTGCCGGGCATCGACTTATCGGGTCACACCCCAACCTTCAACTCTAGCACGATTTTCCTCGCGTGGCGGCGTCAGAGGCCGTCAGAGAAACGAAACGGAAAAGTGGCAGAACCTCAGACTTCAGACTTCTATGGTCGCCCACTTGCCGGTCTGGAAGCGCCAGACCTTCACCGTCGAGCGAACGACGTAGTCGGCAAGCAGAGACCACCAGATCCAGACGATACTGCCGCCATGGGACCAAATGAGAATCGTAAGGAAGAGCCTCATTCCGTAAAAGCCCGCCAGCGAACCGTAAAGCGGAAACCGCGAATCGCCCGCGCCGCGCAGTGCGCCGGTGATCGTCCAATCGATCGCCATCAGCGGTTGCGCGGCCGCGAGCGCGTACATGAACTGTACCGTGTACTTGATGACCTGTTTGTCGTCGATGAAGAGCGCCGCGATCTGATGGGCGAAGACGATAAACACCAAGCCCATAGCGGTCATCAGCACTATCGCCATCCCGGTCGATTCCCATCCGGCCTTGCGCGAGAAGTTCGGGTCGCGCGCGCCGAGGCCCTGACCCACCAGCGTCGCGGAGGCGGCCGCGAATCCGAAGCCGGGCAGGAATGACAGCGCCAGGATTCGTACGCCGATGAAATATGCGGCGACTTCCTTGACGCCGTAACGCGCGACGAATCCGACATAGGCGACGAAGCCGAATTGGATCAACAATTGTTCGATGGCGGCGGGATTGCCGACACTGAGGATTCGCCTGCCGAGGCCGAAGTCGGGCCACAGCCCCTTCCATCGGAAGTTGAGCACCATCCCGTCGATCGAGAGCGCGTAGAAGAACAAAATCCCGCCGAAGGCGATCGCGAGCAAGGTCGCCACGGCCGAGCCGTCCACGCCGAGTGCGGGAAGTCCGAGCTTGCCGAAGATGAGCACGTAGTTGAGGAAGATTGCGAGCACGTCGATGATACCGCCGATCCACAGCGGCGTGCGCGTGTCACCTGCGCCGCGCAACGCCGACGCGCACATCAGAAAGATTCCCTGGAACGGCTCCGACAGCATCACGACCTGCAGGTAACGCGCACCCATGTCGGCCATCTCGCCCTTGACCTGGAACAACCCCATCAGCGGACGGGCGAAAATTATTACGGGGATCGCGATGATCGTCGAAACCAATACGCCGAAGACCACGGACTGCTTGAGCACCTCCTCGGCGCTGTCACGATCGTTCGCACCGATATAACGCGCGACCAGCGCGACAGTGCCGGTACCAACCGCCGCAATGCCGGCGCGCACCGCACCCAGGATTTGCATGGCAAGTCCGACCGCGCCGACTGCGTTCGCGCCGAGCCGTCCCACCATCAGCATCGAAGAGAGACCGAGAATCGAATCGAGTCCGAACGACAGAATCACGGGCCACGCGAGCGCCCATACCTCGAAGCGGATTCGCTCGATCGGCGGCAGGGTCATCGCGGCCCCGCTGCGCGCACCGACTTCGGGAACCGACTCGAGAAACTCGGACATGATTGTGAACACTTACGTCAGCACGCGGCGTGATAGTCAATGGACTGCGCGCGGCGGCCGGGCACGCGCTGACAGAAAAAGATCGTGCGCGCGCCCGAAATCCGCTATATCTAGCGCGGGGCGGGCAAAGAAATCCTGATGACGGAAGCCGGGTCTGCGACAATCGAATCGTTATCGGGCGATAGACCGTCGCGCCGGCCGCTCGAAATTTTCGCGGCGATCTTCGTCGTCGCCGGATTGGTATATTTCTTCCATCTTGGCGCCAATGCCCTTGGCGCGAGCGAGGCCTACAGCGCGTGGGCGGCGGCAAAACCGGGGGTCGGCGCGATCGTTCGCACGCCGGTGCTGCACGATCCCGGCAAGCAGGTCTTTTACTACGTCGTACTGCATTACTACACGCAGATATTCGGGCTGAGTGAAATTTCGCTGCGCTCGATGTCGGCGATCTTTTCGCTGCTGACGCTCGCGCTGGTGTTCGCGCTCGGCTGCGAAATGTTCGACGAGAGCACGGCGCTGGCGGCGGCCGCGATGTGGGCATTCAACCCGCTCGTGGTGGTGTTCGCGCACACGGCGCGAATGTACCCGATGCTCATCGCGATCGCGCTCGCGCATCTGCTGATGCTGCTGCGAGTGCGGTCCCGGCCGAGCATCATGGGCGGAATCGGCTGCGGAATTCTGGGCGCTGCGATGCCTTACACGCACATGGCCGGGCTCCTGATTCTCGGTGCGGAAGGCGCGATCCTGCTGCGCGATCTCTCGCGCGGCAAACGCAATACGATCGCGTGGATGGCAATAGTTCTCGCGATTGCCTTGTTCCTTCCCTACCTGCCCGTCGCGATTCGACAAAGTCAGGACCTGATTTATGGGCATTGGTTGGACTATCTGGGTCCGCCCTACAACTACCCGCTAGCGGGCAAACTGGCGGCAGGGCTGGTCGCGGCTGGAGCGACATCGTGGCTGGTATTCGGCCGCACAGTGGAACGAGACGGCGACGAACCGCTTCGAGTGCTGGTGGCGTGGATCGGACTGCCGGCGCTGGCATTCATCATCGGGTCAGTGATCCTGCATCCGATGTTCAATCCGCGCTACCTTTCGCCGGGGATTGCGGCGTCGTCGCTGTTGATTGCGGCGGCCATCGGCGCGTGGAGCGCCAAATGGCGCAATCTCCTGGCGGCCGGATTCGTGGTGGCATGCTTGATCATGCTCCCGTTCGCGCGGTCCAAGCCGCAGCCGTGGCGAGATCTGGCCGGGCAAGTCGCCGGCGGCGGCGCGTCGGAGCCGGTTTTCTTTGAATCGGGGTTCATTTCGAACCCAAACACGGCGAACGTCCCCAATGGCGGGTTTCCATTTGGCTATTACTCAGTTCCATTCGATTACTACTTCAGCGGTGCCAATCCGCGAATAGTTATTCCGGGATTTGATGCTGCAGCCGCGCGAATGACTATTGAGCAGCGGGTTTCATCGGCTGGCGGTGGATGGCTGGTCAGTTGGAAGGATGGCAACGCGATAAACTCCGAACTGCCCGATCCAAAGCGCTTCACAGTGGTCGAGAAATTCCGCGGCGACCATCTCACGTTCTACCAGATCACACCGGTCTTCAAATGACGGCGGATTCCTCGACCCGCGCGCGCAGTGGGGAAGGGGAAATCACTTTATTGGATGCGGAACCCACCGTGGGGCAGGGGTGACCCCTGCACCCAGTGTTAAAACAAAGATGCGGGACTGGGGTTGCCCCGAATGCGTGGACACTCGGGTTAGGCGGCCACAGGTTCATGATGACGTTGCTCGAATTCACTAGGGCACAGGTAGCCGAGGGCTGAATGCCGGCGCTGACGGTTGTAGAA